>Ga0310811_10000066_pt1 | contig 168633 bp, 152 predicted proteins | sample YCmetagenome_FD_207642 | JGI IMG/M metagenome (GOLD analysis project Ga0310811, IMG submission 207642) | Soil microbial communities from experimental microcosm in Duke University, North Carolina, United States - YC | ecosystem: Engineered > Artificial ecosystem > Soil microcosm > Unclassified... | reverse complement strand
CGTCGGATCAGGCCGCGGTGTCTGACGCGTGCGCTCGCAAGGCGCAGGGGCGGGCGCATACTCGGTCGTCTGTAACCGTCCCTGCAACGCCGCGAGCGTGCGTGGCAGGCGCCGCGGACCCGGCGATGGTTTTCAAACACGACCTAGACCGTCCGCTGATTCGCCCTGCGTCGTCGGGATCCCGGACCTAGACTCGTGCCATGCAGCTGAGCGCGAAGCTAGGTCCGGACCAGCGGCTCGAGGCGCTGGAGGCAATGGCACAGCACGAACTCGACGTGCTGGTCGTCGGCGGGGGAGTGGTGGGCGCGGGCAGCGCCCTGGACGCGGCCACCCGCGGGCTGACCGTGGGCATCGTGGAGGCGCACGACTGGGCCGCCGGCACCTCCAGCCGGTCCTCCAAGCTCATCCACGGCGGCCTGCGCTACCTGGAGATGCTGGACTTCCGGCTGGTCCGCGAGGCCCTGAAGGAACGCGGCCTGCTGCTGGACCGGCTGGCCCCGCACCTCGTGCGCCCGGTGCCGTTCCTGTATCCGCTCAACGGCCACGTCTGGGAGCGCGCGTACGCGGGCTCGGGTGTCGCGCTCTACGACGGCATGAGCGTCTCCTCCGGGCACGGCCGCGGCCTCCCGGCGCACCGTCACCTGACGCGTCGCCACGCCCTGCGCATCGCCCCGTCGCTGCGCAAGGACTCCCTTGTCGGCGCGATCCAGTACTACGACGCGCAGGTCGACGACGCCCGCTTCGTGGCCACGCTGGTGCGCACCGCGGCGACGTACGGCGCCCACGCGGCGAACCGGGCCCGCGTCGTGGCCTTCCTGCGCGAGGGCGAGCGCGTGGTCGGCGCCGTGGTCCGCGACGAGCTCTCCGGGCGGGAGTACCGGATCCGCGCCAAGCAGGTCATCAACGCGACCGGCGTGTGGACCGACGACGTGCAGGAGATGGTCGGCCAACGCGGCAAGTTCCACGTGCGCGCGTCCAAGGGCGTGCACCTCGTCGTCCCGCGCGACCGGATCCAGTCGGAGTCGGGCATCATCCTGCGCACCGAGAAGTCAGTGCTCTTCATCATCCCGTGGGGGCGGCACTGGATCATCGGCACCACGGACACGGACTGGAAGCTGGACAAGGAGAACCCCGCCGCCACCGCCGCGGACATCGACTACGTCCTGTCGCACGTCAACAAGGTGCTGAACACGCCGCTCTCCCGCGAGGACGTCGAGGGCGTGTACGCGGGTCTCAGGCCTCTGCTCGCCGGGGAGTCCGAGGAGACGTCCAAGCTGTCCCGTGAGCACGTCGTGGCCCACGTGGTCCCCGGCCTGGTCGTCGTCGCGGGCGGCAAGTACACGACGTACCGCGTGATGGCCGAGGACGCGGTCAACGCGGCGGTGCACGGCCTGGACCAGCGCGTCCCCGCCTCGTGTACCGACAATGTGCCGCTGCTCGGCGCCAGCGGCTACCCGGCCCAGTGGAACTCGCGCGCTCGGCTCGCGGGCAGCAGCGGTCTGCACGTGGCCTGGATCGAGCACCTGCTGCGCCGCTACGGCACCGTGGCCGGCGAACTCGTCGAACTCGTCGAGCAGAACCCGGACCTGGGCCAGCCGCTGGACGGCGCCGACGACTACCTCAGGGCGGAGGTCGTCTACGCCGCCACGCACGAGGGCGCGCTGGACCTGGAGGACGTCCTCACCCGCCGCACCCGCATCTGCTTCGAGACCTTCGATCGCGGCGTCCGTGCCGCCCGTCCCGCCGCCGGACTCCTGGCCGACGCCCTCGGCTGGGACAAGGAGCACACCGAAGCCCAGATCGCGGCCTACGAAGCCCGCATCGCCGCCGAGCGCGCCGCCCAGGAGCAGCCCGACGACGAGGCGGCGATGGCCGCAGCCGCCGCCGCGACCGGCGCTCCGGAAGCCTGAGGCCCGGTCCGCCCGGTCAGTGCAGCACGCCCAGCGTGATCGGCAGCACGGCCGCGAGGGCGAGCAGTCCGCCGAGCAGCCAGACCGAGCTGGGTCGCAGGGACCTGAGATGTCGGGCGGGGCGGACGGTCCACGCCACGCCCGGGGCCGGGGTGCGCGGAGTGATCCGCGCCTGCGCCTCGGCCTCGTGGCGGCGCCAGGTGGCCTCGAGCGCGCGGGTGCGCGCGCAGGCCTCGTGGACGTGGGCGGCGCGGACGAAGGATTCGTCCAGCGGAACGTAGTCGATCTCTTCGGTCCACGGGGTCACCGTGGCGGCGGGCGCCTGAGCCCATACGAAGTCGCTTTCGGGGGCACCGCAGTGTCGGCTGCGCTGCCCGGGAATGCGGCCTGGCTCCGAGGCGCCGTTGCCTGAAAGCTCGCTGTCGGCCATTGCCGCACTGTAACCGAATTGTTGCTAGATCAGTAGAGTCACGCGCACGGCTGGCGTGTTCCCGCACCCAGGTCGAACCGTTGGACTTCGGGCGATCCGATCACGTGTTGGCGTTCTTCGCCCGGGTCTGCCCGTCGCCGATCACGATGTACTTCGTGCTGGTCAGTTCGGGCAGTCCCATCGGGCCCCTGGCGTGCAGTTTCTGCGTGGAGATGCCGATCTCCGCGCCGAAGCCGAACTCGCCGCCGTCGGTGAAGCGGGTGGAGGCGTTGACGATCACGGCCGCCGCGTCGACCCGTGCGGTGAACGCGCGCGCGGCCGCCTGGGAGCGGGTGATGATCGATTCCGTGTGCGAGGTCGAATACCGACGGATATGCGTCACGGCGTCGTCGAGCGAGTCGACGATCGCGGCCGCGATGTCCAGCGAAAGGTATTCGTTCTCGAAGTCCGCCTCCCCGGCCGGGACCACGTCCGCCGAGTACGCCGCGAACCGCGCGTCGCCGTGCACGGTGACGCCCCGGTCCTTCAGCGCGGCCAGTGCGCGCGGCACGAACGCGTCCGCGATGTCCTTGTGCACCAACACCGTCTCGGCCGCGTTGCACACGCTCGGCCGGTGCGTCTTCGAGTCGATCAGCAGCTCGATCGCGAGGTCCGGATCGGCGTCCGCGTCGACGTACACGTGGCAGTTGCCCACGCCGGTCTCGATCACCGGCACGATCGCGTTCTCCACGACGTTCTTGATCAGCGCCGCGCCGCCCCGCGGAATCACCACGTCCACCAGACCGCGCGCACGCAGCAGTTCGGTCACCGACTCGTGCGTGTCACCGGGTACCAGCTGCACGGCGTCGGCCGGGAATCCGCTGTCCACCAAGGCTTCGCGCAGCACGTTCACCAGCGCCGCGTTCGACTCCTTCGCGGACGACGAGCCCCGCAGCAGCACGGCGTTGCCCGACTTCAGGCACAGGCCGGCGGCGTCCACGGTCACGTTCGGCCGCGCCTCGTAGATGATCCCGACGACCCCGAACGGCACGCGCACCTGCCGCAGTTCGAGCCCGTTCGCCAGCGTGGAGCCGCGCACGACCTCGCCGACCGGATCGGCCAGCGCCGTGATCGCCCGCAGCGCCTCGGCGATCTTGCCGATCCGCTCCACGTTCAGCGTCAGCCGATCGACGATCCCCGCATCCGTCCCCGCCTCGACCGCGCGCCGCACATCCGCCGCGTTCGCCGCCACGACGTCCGATGCGCGCTTCTCCAGCGCGTCCGCCATCGCCCGCAGCGCCCGGTCCTTGTCCGCGCGGGTGCGCACGGCCAGGTCCGCCGCCGCGATCCGGGCGGCGCCCGCCGCCTCCGTCACCGTCTGAGCCACTGTCGTTTCCTTCATCGAATGCATCACCTGAAGGCCACGAGGTCGTCCCGGTGGACCACCTCGCGCTCGTACTGCGCACCGAACTGCGCCGCCAGATCCCGCGTCGAACGCCCGAGCAGCGCGGGAAGCTCGGCCGCGTCGTAGTTCACCAGGCCGCGCCCGATCAGCGCGCCGTCCGGCCCGCACAGATCCACCGGCTCGCCCGCCGTGAAACTGCCCGACACGCCGGTGATCCCGGCCGCCAGCAACGACGACCCCCGCTCGGTCACCGCACGCACCGCACCCTGATCCAGCGTCAGCACACCGCGCGCCGTCGTCGCGTGCGCCAGCCACAGCCTGCGTGCCCCGCCGCGTTCGCCGGTGCGGTGGAAGTACGTGCCGACCTCCTCGCCACGCAGCGCCCGCGCGGCGTACGCGGCCGTCGTCAGTATCACCGGAATGCCCGCGCCGGTCGCGATCCGCGCCGCCTCCACCTTCGTGACCATGCCGCCAGTCCCGACACCGGCCTTCCCGACCGATCCGATCGAGACGCCCTCGAGGTCCTCCGGCCCGCGCACCTCGCGAATAGGCGACGTCCCCGGCGTACTCGGATCCCCGTCATAAAGCGCCGTCACATCGGACAGCAGCAGCAACAGATCCGCGTCGACGAGATGCGCCACGAGCGCGGCCAGCCGGTCGTTGTCCCCGAACCGGATCTCCTGCGTAGCGACCGTGTCGTTCTCGTTCACGATCGGCACCACGCCGAGCTCCAGCAGCTTGTTCAGCGTGCTGACCGCATTCCGGTAGTGCGACCGCCGCGTCACGTCGTCGGCCGTCAGCAGCACCTGCCCCACCCGCCGCCCATACCGCGCGAACGAGGCCGTATACCGCGCGATCAGCAGCCCCTGCCCCACACTCGCCGCCGCCTGCTGCTTAGCCAGATCCCGCGGCCGCTTCGCGAACCCGAGCGGCGCAAGACCGGCCGCGATCGCCCCCGAGGACACCAACACCACCTCGGCCCCCGGCACGTTCTCCGCGATCGCGTCCACCAACGCGTCCACCCGGCTGCCGTCCAGCCCGCCCGCCGTCGTGGTCAGCGACGAGGACCCCACCTTGACCACGATCCGGCGCGCCCCGACGACCTCTCGCAACGTGCTCACGTGCATATTCTGCCCGGTCACGGGAGGGCGCCCAAACCGGTTTCATACTCTGAGCCCGATGATGGCATTATGCAGCTACTGCAGGTAGATTAGAGGCATGGCGGCGATCACCATCCGCGATGTCCCTGAGCCGGCGCTGCGCGGCCTCAAGCGCAAAGCGGCGGAAAAGGGCATGAGCTTGCAGGCTTATCTACTGGACCTTGTCACGCGTGACGGGACCACCCCGTCGCTCGCCGAAATGATGGAGCGGCTCGGCCGCGAGGCCGACGCCACGCTGTCCACCAGCGACATTCTCGAAGCGATCGACGGCGGACGGGAGCACCGGTGGTAGTCGCGTCAGCGGTGATCGACTGTTCCGCACTCGTGCGTGCGCTCGCGGATGAGAGCGCCAAGGGCGAGGCCGTGCGGTCGAGGTTGGCCGGCGAACTCGCCCTGGCCGCGCCTTCGCTGCTCGACTACGAGCTGATGTCGGCATTGCTCGGCATGATACGCGGAGGCAAACTCACGCCGCGTCAGATGGGCAGGGTGATCAACAGCTACCGGGCCCTGAATGTGGCGCGCCACGAGACTTTGGTCATGTGGGAGCGCGTGCGGGACCTGAATCACAACCTCAGCTCGTACGACGCGCAATACGTCGCGCTCGCCGAGGCGCTTGAGCTCCCGCTGATCACCTGCGACGCCCGGATCGCGCGCAGCGGTGCGGCCAAGTGCGCCGTCGAGGTCTTCGACTGACGCACTTGCCGCGGCGTGCCTCAGCCGTACAGCCGGTCGTCGCTGCCGCGGGGGCCGAGGTGCTCGGCGCCGCCGGAGAGGGTGGGGCGCCAGTCGAAGACGACGGCGTCGTCTCCGTCGCCGATGACGACCTCGTCGCCCTCGTGCGCGCCCATCTCGAGCAGGGCCTGCTCGACGCCGAGCTTGTAGAGGCGCTCGGCGAGGTAGCCGACGGCCTCGTCGTTCTGGAAGTCGGTCTGCTTGATCCAGCGCTCGGCCTTCTTGCTGTGCACGACGTAGTGCTCGTCCTCGAAGGTGAGAGTGAAGGGCACCTCGTCCACGGCCTTCGGGCGCAGGATGACGCGCTCCTGGACTACCTCGGGGCGCTCGGCGCGGGCCTGCTCGACGATCTCGGACAGGGCGTAGCCCAGCTCCTTGAGGCCGGCGTGGCTCACGGCGGAGACCTCGAACACGCGCAGGCCGCGGCCCTCGAGCTCGGCGCGCACCATGTCGGCGAGCTCCTTGCCGTCGGGGATGTCGGTCTTGTTCAGCACGACCAGGCGCGGGCGCTCGGTGAGCTTGCCGTACTCGCCGTGCTGGTCGTCCGGGATCTTCGCCTCGTACGCGGCGAGTTCGGCCTCGATCGTGTCGAGGTCGCTGATCGGGTCGCGCTCGGACTCCAGCGTCGCGCAGTCCAGGACGTGCACCAGCACGGCGCAGCGCTCGATGTGGCGCAGGAACTCGTGGCCCAGGCCCTTGCCCTCGCTGGCGCCGGGGATCAGGCCGGGCACGTCGGCGATGGTGAAGACGTGGCCCGCGGACTGCACCACGCCGAGGTTCGGCACGAGGGTGGTGAACGGGTAGTCGGCGATCTTCGGCTTGGCCGCGCTCATCGCCGCGATCAGCGAGCTCTTGCCCGCGCTCGGGTAGCCGATCAGCGCGACGTCCGCGACCGACTTGAGTTCGAGCACGTACTCGCCGCCCTCGCCCTCCTCGCCGAGCAGCGAGAAGCCGGGGGCCTTGCGCTTGGTCGAGGCCAGCGCGGCGTTGCCGAGGCCGCCGGTGCCGCCCTGCGCCAGCACCAGCTGGGTGCCCGCGCCGACCAGGTCCGCGACGAGCTCGCCGCCGCGGGTCTTGACCACGGTGCCGCTGGGCACGGGCAGCACCACGTCGGCGCCGTTCGCGCCCGCGCGGTGTGCGCCCGCGCCGGGCTTGCCGTTGCCCGCGGTGCGGTGCGGCGAGAAGTGGAAGTCCAGCAGCGAGGTCACCCCGGCGTCCACGACCAGCACGACGTCGCCGCCGCGGCCGCCGTTGCCGCCGTCCGGGCCGCCGAGCGGCTTGAACTTCTCCCGGTGTACGGAGGTGCAGCCGTGGCCGCCCTTGCCCGCGGCGACGCTGAGCACCACGCGGTCGACGAAGCTGGCCATCGGAACACTCCTTGGAAGAACGGGTCTGTGAAAACGATAAGCCGGGTCCGACGGACCCGGCTCACCGTTGAAGCGTGAAGCTGTGTGCGCTGCGGACGCCGAGGATCAGGCGACCGGCACGATGTTGATGACCTTGCGGCCGCGGTACACGCCGAACTGGACGGCACCGGCGGTCAGCGCGAACAGCGTGTCGTCGCCGCCGCGGCCGACGCCCTCGCCGGGGTGGAAGTGCGTGCCGCGCTGGCGCAGGATGATCTCGCCGGCGTTGACGACCTGGCCGCCGAAGCGCTTGACGCCGAGCCGCTGAGCGTTGGAGTCGCGCCCGTTCCGGGTGGACGAGGCGCCCTTCTTGTGTGCCATGTCGGTTACTTCTTCCCGGTCTCGATGGACGTGACCTTGACCTGGGTGTACTTCTGGCGGTGACCCTGCCGCACCCGGTAGCCGGTCTTGTTCTTGTACTTCAGGATGTCGATCTTCGCGGCCTTGACCTCGGCGACGATCTCGCCGGAGACCTTGACGCCCTCGAGGATCCACGGGTCGGAGGTGACCTGGTCACCGTCCACCACGAGCAGGGTCTTGAAGTCCACGGCGGTGCCGGGCTTGCCGACGATCCGGTCGACCTCGACGACATCGCCGACGGCCACCTTGTGCTGCCGTCCGCCACTCTTGACGATCGCGTACACGTGCAACCACTTTCACTCTGGCCAGCGCGCAGCTATCTCCCGACTGCTGATGGGGTTCATCGCACGGAGTCTGCCAACGCGAGGCTGGTCAATATAAGGCGCGATCGCGGGCCGAAGGCCGGGACACACACCGAAGGTCTAGGTTACGTTCCGCGCCGCACGCGAGTCAAAACGAGCGTACGGCGCGGAACGGCAGGTCACGCGGAAGGGGCGCCGGCCGGCCGGGAGGCGGCGCGGCGGGCGCGGCGGCGCGGGCGGCCGGAGTCGGCGAGGGCGTTCTCCAGCGAGTCCGGGTCGTCGGCGTGCGCCTTGAGGTTCAGCGGCTCGGCCGGTTCGGCGGGCTCGGCGGCCTGCTCGACGGGCTCCGCCGGCGGGACCTCGGCGCGCTCCACGGACTCGGCCTCGACCGCGGCCGCGGACTCGACGTCCTCGTCCACGGCGTCCTCGGCGGTCTCCGGGGAGGTCTCCGCGTCGTTCGTCGCGGCGCGGCCGGCCTTGCGGCGACGGCGGTTGCGACGGCCCTCGCCGCCGCCCTCCTCGTGCCGCTCGCCCGAGGCCGAACCCGAGCCCGACTCGGCGCCGGTGTTCGCGGCCGCCTCGTCCGACTTCTCCTGCCGGTTCGCCTTGCCCTGGCCCTGCTGCTCCGGCTTGCGGCCGTTGTGGTTGTGCTCCACCGGGTCGGTGTGCACGATCACGCCGCGGCCGTTGCAGTGCTCGCAGGGCTCGGAGAAGGCCTCCAGCAGGCCCTGGCCGACCCGCTTGCGGGTCATCTGCACCAGGCCGAGCGAGGTGACCTCGGCCACCTGGTGCTTGGTCCGGTCCCGGCCCAGGCACTCGAGCAGCCGGCGCAGCACCAGGTCGCGGTTCTGCTCCAGCACCATGTCGATGAAGTCGATGACGACGATGCCGCCGAGGTCGCGCAGCCGCAGCTGGCGCACGATCTCCTCGGCCGCCTCCAGGTTGTTCCTGGTCACGGTCTCCTCCAGCGAGGACGAACCCTGACCGGTGAACTTGCCGGTGTTGACGTCGATCACGACCATGGCCTCGGTGCGGTCGATCACCAGCGAACCGCCGCTGGGCAGCCAGACCTTGCGGTCCAGCGCCTTCGCGAGCTGCTCCTCGATCCGGTAGACCGAGAACACGTCCGTCTCGCTGGTCCAGTGCTCGACCCGCTCGGCCAGCTCCGGGGCCACGCCGCTGAGGTACTCGTGCACCGTCTTGTACGCGGTGTCGCCGGAGACGATCAGCTTGCTGAAGTCCTCGTTGAAGATGTCGCGCACGACGCGCACCGTCAGGTCGGGCTCGCCGGACAGCAGCGCGGGCGCCGTGGCGGTCTTCGCCTTGCGCTCGATCTCCTCCCACTGCGCGACCAGCCGGGCCACGTCCTGGGACAGCTCCTGCTCGCTCGCCCCCTCGGCCGCCGTGCGCACGATCACGCCGCCGTCCTCGGGCACGACCTTCTTCAGGATCTGCTTCAGGCGCGCGCGCTCGGTGTCCGGCAGCTTGCGGCTGATGCCCATCATCGAGCCGCCCGGGATGTACACCAGGAAGCGGCCGGGCAGCGAGATCTGGCTGGTCAGCCGCGCGCCCTTGTGGCCGATCGGGTCCTTGGTGACCTGCACCAGCACCGACTGGCCGCTTTTCAGCGCGGACTCGATCCGGCGCGGCTGGCCGCTGAGCCCGGCCGCGTCGAAGTTGACCTCGCCCGCGTAGAGCACGGCGTTGCGGCCCTTGTTGATGTCGACGAACGCGGCCTCCATCGAGGGCAGCACGTTCTGCACCTTGCCCAGGTACACGTTGCCGACGTAGGAGACCGAGGACTCGCGGTTCACGTAGTGCTCGACCAGCACGCCGTCCTCGAGCACGCCGATCTGGGTGCGCCCGGCGGTCTGCCGGACCACCATGACGCGCTCGACGGACTCGCGGCGGGCCAGGAACTCGGCCTCGGTGATGACCGGCGTGCGGCGCGAGCGGGTGGCCCGGCCCTCGCGGCGGCGCTGCTGCTTGGCGACCAGGCGCACCGAGCCGCGCAGGCCCATCACCTCGTCCTCGGTGGCCACCGAGTCGGGCGAGCCGGAGGACCGGCGCTGCCGCGGCTCGCGCACCTTGACCACGGTGTTCGGCGGGTCGTCCGAGGTGTCCACGCCGCCCGCGGCGAGGTCCTCGGCGGTCTGCCGGCGACGGCGCCGACGGCGGCGACGGCTGGTGTCCTCGGACTGCTCGAGGGTCTCCGGGTGCTGCGCGGAGGCCTGCTCGCCGTCCTCGTCCGCTTCCTCGCCCTCGGCGCCCTTCTCGGCGGAGGACTCGTTCGCAGCCTGCGCGTTCTCGCCGCGGCGGTTGCGCGAGCGGCGGCGACGGCGGTTGCCCCCGGCGGCGGTGGCGGACTCGGCGGCCTCCTCGTCCTTCTCCTCGTCCGGCTCGGCCGCCGCCACGGGCTGCGCGGCGGCGACGGTCGCGGGCCGGAACGGCGTGACGCTGACCGGGGCCTGGAAGAGGTTGCCGGACCACGCGGGGGTGGCGGCGGGCGCGCTGAACGGCGAGTCGGCCGACTCCTCGTCCGCGGCCTCGGCGAGCTGCTCGGCGTCGGCCTCGTCCTCGGCGGGCTCGTCCGGGACCGGCACGACCGCGGCCGGGGCCTCGGCGGGCTCCGGAGCGGTGTCCGGGGCGCCGACGGCGCGCTTGGCGGCCCGCTTCGCGGCACCGGCCTTGCGGGTGCGCTTGGCGTTGGCCACCGACGGCGCCGGGGCTTCCGCCTCCGCGGCGGGCTCGGCGGCCTGCTCGGACGGCGCCTCGGCGACGGCCTGGGCGGCGGGCTCGGGCGCGGTCTCCGGGGTGGTGGCGGCCCGCGAGGCGGCCCGCTTCCTGGTGCGCCGCGGCGAGGCGGCGGGCGCCTCGGGCTCGGCGGCCTGCTCGGGCACCGGCTCGGCCGCGATCTCGGCGACCGGTTCCGCGGCCGTCAGGGCGGCGGGCTCGGGCGTCGCGGCGGCCTTCTTGGCGGTCCGCTTGCGGGGTGCGCGCTTCGCCGGGGCGGGCGCGTCCTCGACCGGGGCCTCGGCCGCGTCCGGCTGCACGCCGGTGTGCGCGAGCTCGGCGCCCGCGGCGTCCGGCGCTCCGGCCGGGCGGCTCGCGGCACGCCTGCGCACCCGCTTGGCGGGCGCCGGGGTCTCATCCCCGCCGGTCACGTCACGTCCTGCTGCGGACGTGCTCTCGTTCTCGTTGTTCTCGGGCTCATGATCGAGCATTCGGGCGGTTCTCCCGTCATGGCCCCCGGGCGCTCGGGGCGCACCTCCCCGGATACTTCGAGAGGGCGTCGGCGCCGCGCAGGGGCTCGTCGTACGCAAAAGTCGTGGCGGCTCGGAGCGCGGGGTCCGCACACCGGGCCGGTCGGTAGGTCAATCCCCGGACTGTGGGTTCTCCACACCTGGTGCGACCGCCGTCGGCCCGGAAGCCGGCGTGACGCCGTGCTCCGGGGCTGTCGGCACGACCCCCAGATCAGCGCTCAGCAGCGAGGCGAGCGGTCCCTGCGCCAGCCGGGTCACCCTGGGGGGAACCGGAGGCACCAGGCCCGCGACCGCGCCGAGGCCGGTCAGCACATCGTCGGGACGCACCGCGGGGGTGGTATGCCGGACAACCACTCGCAGTATCGCACACACGGACGGCAGGTCGCCCGGAGCGGACAGTTCGACCACGGCCGCCCGCGCGTCGAACGTGCGCACGCCGTTCTTCGTCAGCCGCTGGACGTCCACCTGTTCGGCCGCCAGGAACGCCGCCGCCGCGGCCCGCGCGTCGGCCGGGTCCACCTCGGGCAGTTCGATCCGCCAGACCGATCCCTCCAGGTAGTCGGCCAGCGAGCCGCCCGCCGACTCGTCCACCGCTAGGATGTCCAGGTCCGGCGGCAGCGCCTCGTCGAGGGACGCGCGCAGCCGCTCCGGGTCCACCCGGTCGGCCAGGCCCAGCTCCACGTACTCCGCCTCGCTCGCGGTGCCGGTCGGCGCGGCCCCGGCCCAGGAGATCTTCGGGTGCGGGGTGAACCCGGCCGAGTAGGCCATCGGCACCGCGGCCCGGCGCAGCGCGCGCTCGAAGGCGCGCTGGATGTCGCGGTGGCTGGTGAACCTGAGCCGGCCGCGCTTGGCGTAGCACACGCGCACGCGCTGCACGACCGGGGGCGGCGGGGGACCGTCGGGGGTCTTGGCGGGCAGCGAACTCACCCATTTCCGTCTGTGGAGGTCTGCGCCGTCCAGGGTGACACGGATGACGCCCCGGACGGAAAAATCAGCCCAAGGCGGCGAAGCGCACGCCGGTCGCCTCGACCGAGGCCTCCCACAGTTCCCGGCACAGCTCAGCGTCCCTGGCCAGCGCGCTCGCCCCGGCCACGGTCGGCGCGCCGCGCAGGCCGCCGGGTCCGCGCGGTCCGAAGTAGCGGGTGCCGGTCATGTCCGGGTCCTCGCCGCGCGCCCGCGGCCGGGCGGCGCCCGCCTTGAGCGCGGCCTTCGAGGTGGCCGCGAACAGGATCGGCCGCGCGCCCTGCTCCGCCGACTGCGCGACCAGGTGCGTGCCGTGCCGCAGCACCGGGCCGACCACCCGCCGTCCGCCGCCCTCCGTGCGCGCCATCAGGTCCGAACGGGCGACGCCCGGATGCGCGGCCAGCGAGCACAGCCGACCGTGCGCGCGCCGGTCGAGTTCGAACGCGAACATGAGGTTCGCCAGCTTGGAGCGGCCGTAGCCCAGCCAGTTCGAACCGTGCGGCAGGATCTTGAAGTCCGTCAGTTCATTGCGCACGGCGAGCTTGTGCATCGCCGAGGTCACCGTCACCACGCGCGGCTGTTCGGCGGTGAGCAGCAACGGCAGCAGATGGCCCGTCAGGGCGAAGTGCCCGAGGTGGTTCACGCCGATCTGGATCTCGAAGCCGTCCGGCGTGTGCCCCGGCGGCGGCGCCATCACGCCCGCGTTGTTGACCAGCACGTCGAGCTCCCCGGCCCGGTCGGCGAGCTCCGCCGCGGCCTCCTCGACCGACTCCAGGCTCGCCAGGTCCACGTGCACGAACTCGACCCGCGCCGCCGGATGCGTATGCCGGATCCGCTCCATCGCCTCCCGTGCCCGGTCCTTGTCCCGGCAGGCCAGCAGCGTGCGGGCGCCCGAGCCCGCCAGCTGCCCGGCCACCGCGAGACCGAGACCACTCGACGCCCCGGTGACCAGCACCGTACGTCCGGACAGGTTCTCCACCACCTTCGTCGCCCCCACCAGGTCACGCCCAAGACCGAATCCGGCGGGGGTAGAGCGCGAATCCCACCCCGCCGGGCACCGAGGACGGCCCGCGAATGCCGTCCTCGGCTCAGCCTTACCGCTTTTCCCGCGTTGTCAACTGTTGAGAGCGACCGGGGCGCGGCGGCCGGGCTCGCGTGCCGATGGCTCTCGCCTGGCCGCGTTGTCGTCGCCCTGCGCACAAACCCGGTGCGCAGGGCTCCTCCGCCTTGCCAGACTCGGCCCTCGACCCGCTCCCTGATCCGGCCGCCGCTCCCCGGTCGCTCTCAGCCGACAACGTGGTGCGCCGACAACGTCAGCCCAGCAGCTTCTCGATGGCGGCGACGACCTCGGGGGAGTCCGGCGTGGTGCGCGGGCTGAACCGGGCCACCGGCTCGCCGTCCGCGTTGATCAGCCACTTGGCGAAGTTCCAGCCGACGTCGCCCGCCTCGCCGCTCTCCTGCTCCGGCACCGCGGTCAGCTCGCTGAAGATGGCGTGCCGGCCGTCCCCGTTGACCTCGACCTTCTCGAACATCGGGAAGGTCACGCCGTACGTGGTCGAACAGAAGGTCTCGATCTCCTCGGCGGTGCCGGGCTCCTGCGCGCCGAACTGGTTGCACGGGAAGCCGAGCACGGTGAAACCGCGGTCGCCGTACGTCTTCTGCAGCTGCTCCAGCGCGGTGTACTGCGGGGTCAGGCCGCACTTGGAGGCGACGTTCACCACCAGTGCCGCCTTGCCCAGGTGGGCTCCGATCGAGTCCTCCTGACCGGACAGGCTCTTGACCGGGATCTCGCTCACACTGCTCATCCGACTAATCCTCCGAATCCTCGGGCTCGGTCTCGTCCCGGTCCCGCGGACCGGACGGACCCCACTTGCGGTACATCTTCTCGCCGAGGCGATCACCGACCGACCCCGCCTCGCGCAGGAAGTCCCGCACCTTCCCCATCAGCGGATCCCCGCTCGCGCGCATTCCCTCGTTGTACGCGTCGTAGGCGTCCTTCGCCGCCTCGCGCGCCGAGGCGTTGGCGTCCTCGGAGCGCAGCGGGTACTCGCCGGTCATGATCCGGGCGTACGCGCCGGAGTCGATCCAGCGGGTCAGGTCCAGCGCGCGCACGGTCGGGAACGGGTGCGTGGACTTCGACGGCAGGCTGAACCGCATCAGCGACTCGCGCATGTCGCCGGTGGACTCGTACTCGCGGCCCTGCTCGATGAACGCCATCGGGTTCATCTCGTGCAGGTGCGCGCCGCCGGCCAGCTTCATGTGCGTGCGCACCGCCGCCTCGACGTCCTGGCTGACCAGCAGCCCGGCCCGGTCGCAGGAGATCTCCGCCTTGCGGAACCACTCCTTGAGCGCGGCGATCAGCGCCTGGATGCCGAGCGCGCCGCCGGGGATCGCGGCGGCGGCGCCGGACAGCTCCAGCAGCCACATCAGCATCGTGCGGTACACGGCGTGGCCGGAGAAGGCGTGCCCGAGCTCGTGCCCGATGACGAAGCGCAGCTCCTCCTCGTCCATGATCTCGATCAGTCCGGTGGTCAGCACGATCACCGGCTGGTCCATGCCGATCGTGTAGGCGTTCACGATCGGGGTCTGCTGCACGAACAGCTCCGGCGTGCGGTCCTGGTCCAGGATCCGGCAGGCGTCGGCCAGCAGCGCGTCGAGGCGGGGGAACTGCTGCGGCGAGACCTGCACCGCGTTGCCGAGCAGCAGCAGCCGCACCCGGCGCTCGCCGATCAGCCCGTTCAGCGTCTTGAGCAGCGTGTCGAACCCGGCCAGCTTGCGCAGCGATATCAGCGCGGTCCGGTCGGCCGGGTGCTCGTACGCGCGTGAGCTGATGCCGGGGAAAGTCTTGCGGACGCGTGCCGGCACGGCGTCCTGGGTCTCGACGGGCATGGCCGGAAAACCCCCTCGTCTTCGGTGGCGGGATGGACACCCGGTCCGAACATACCGACCCCGCGCGTTGTGCGCTGCGCCCCGGGCCTACTCTCTTGGGGTAACCCGAATCGAGTGAGGACGAGCCATGGTGCACTTTCTGGCCAGCGTCAGTTCGGACAGCGCCCCTCCGGGGTTCTTCCTGAAGCTGTACATCATCGGCGGCTTCGCCCTGGTGGGCGGGATCGCCTGGTTCGTGCTGCGCGGATACGTCAAGTCGGGTGACAACGAGGACGACAGGTAGTCGCCGGACGCACCCCGTCGGCACCGCGCGCGGCCCCCGGCCGTAGGATGCGTACGCGCGGCACCGGCCGCCGAAGCGACCCACCGCGCCTGACGACGCGTCAGCCCCGCACCGAGACGACGAGACGAGAGCTCCGATGAACGCACACGCGCTTTCCGTGCTGGCCGAGGGCACCACGCCGAACCGGTACTCCGGGATCAACCCGACCCTGAACGCCGCCGTGGTCATGGGCCTGTTCCTGGTGCTGCTGTTCCTGGTCACCCGGCTGAACAAGGACAAGTAGCCTCGAATCAGGACGTTTCCGTCCGCGGCCGGATCCGGCCCGCGGACGGGGCTGGACGCCTGTTCACGGATACCAGGTAAGGTCGGGACGCATGAACGGCTTCGGCACCGCACCCCGGCCTGAGCGGCGGGTCCGGCTCGGCGTGATGGGCGGCACCTTCGACCCCATCCACCACGGCCACCTCGTCGCGGCCAGCGAGGTGGCGTCGCTGTTCTCGCTGGACGAGGTGGTGTTCGTGCCCACCGGCGAGCCCTGGCAGAAGACCGAGCGGCGGGTCACCGAGGCCGAGGACCGCTACCTGATGACGGTCATCGCCACGGCGTCGAACCCGCGCTTCTCGGTCAGCCGCGTGGACATCGACCGCGGCGGCCCCACGTACACCGTGGACACCCTGCGGGACCTGCGCCTCGAGCGCGGCCCCGAGGTCGACTTCTTCTTCATCACCGGCGCCGACGCGCTCGGCCAGATCTTCTCCTGGCGGGACGCGGACGAACTGGTGGAGCTCGCGCACTTCGTCGGCTGTACCCGCCCCGGGCACACGCTCACCGACCCCGGACTGCCGCTCGGCAAGGCCTCGCTGGTGGAGATCCCGGCGCTGGCCATCTCCTCGACCGCGTGCCGCGAGCGGGTGCGCCGCGGCGAGCCGGTCTGGTACCTCGTTCCGGACGGCATCGTGCAATACATCAACAAGCGCAAGCTGTACCAGCCGGAAGGGTCCGACCGGTCCGCCGAGGAGCTGACATGAGCGGAGGAACGGGCCGCCGCCGCAAGCCGCCGGTCGGCGAGGAGGGCAACGAGCAGTACGCGCCCCCGCAGCCGCCCGCCGAGCCGTATCCGCAGTACCAGACGTACCAGGCCTACGAGCAGCCCGCGCCGGAGTCGTACGACTACGACTGGCGCCAGCCGCAGCAGCCCCAGCCGGACGCGCCGCAGCCGTACGAGCCGCCGACGTACCAGACCCGGGCGTACGAGGCCCCGGTCCAGGAACCGCCAGCGCCGCCCGCGTATCAGCCCCCGCAGTTCCCCGGGCAGCCGCAGGCCCCGGTCTACGAGCAGTACACCCGGCAGCCGTACGCGCAGCCCGCGACGCCCGCCGTGCCCGCGCCGTCCTCCGCCGACTACTTCGGCTCCGGCTCGTACGAGATCCCGCTGCAGACCCCTGCGGCGCCCACCCGCGCCCGCCCGGAGCCGCGCCCCGAGCCCGCCCCGGCGCCCCCGGCTCCCGCTCCGGTTGCCGCGCCCGCGCCCGCCGCCCCCGCGCCCTTCGAGTTCGAATTCGACCCGGACGACGAGACCGGCGGCGGCACGGACACCGGCACCGCCGAGGCGCCGTCCGCCGCGCAGCCCGTCACCGGCAACCGCCCCGCCGACAAGGACGGCTACCGCCCCGGCGACTTCTCCTTCGTGGACGAGGCCGACGACCCGACCGACGTCAAGGGCTGGCTGAATTTCTCCGAGAGCCGCGCCGACACGCGTGCCGAACGGCTGCGCAAGCTGCGCGCCCGGCTGATCGCGCTCGTCATCGTGCTCGCGCTGATCGCCGCGGGCGTCGGCGTGTACGTCTGGCTCGGCGGCAGCGTCCCCGGCCTGACCAGCACCGCGCCCACGAACTCGATGATCCTGTTCCGGCTCGACGACGCCAAGGGCGACGCCGTCGGCGACGCGCTGCTGACCACCGACGGCAGCGTCAGCACCGACGGCAGCAAGGTGACCGGCAGCGGCTCGATCGTGGTCATCCCCTCGCAGCTGCAGATCAACAGCGACGGCTTCGGCAGCCAGACCTTCGGCGGGAGCATGGCCGACGACCAGCCCCCGGCCGGCGCCGACGACGTGGACAGCACCTTCGGCGTCACCCCCACCGGCACGCGCGACATGGACGAGACGACCTTCGGCATCCTCGTCGACGAACTCGGCGGGATCTCGCTGACCACGACCACCTCCGTCCCGGCGAGCACGGCCGACCCCAAGGGCGTGTCCCAGGGCGCGGTCACCCTCACCGGCGTGCAGGCCGTCGCGTACGCCACGTACAGCGCGTCCGGCGAGTCCGCCACCGCGCAGGCCACCCGCTTCAGCCAGGTGCTGAACGCGCTGGTCGCGAAGCTGCCGACGGAGGCCAGCGCGGTCCAGGCGTACCTCAAGCAGCTCGGCCTGATCCCCGACGCCACGCTGCCGCTCGCCGAACTCAGCCAGATCCTGGCCACGCTCGCCGCCCAGCAGAACGCGGGCAAGGTGACCGTGGCCACGCTGCCGCTGACCTCGAAGGACGCCCTGGACACCAGCGGCGCGTCCAGCATCGTCAGCAAGCTGCTCGGCGGCACCGTGAAGGCGAGCGCGACGGCGAGCTGAGCCGCGGCTCGTGAGATCCTGGAGGCGGCACGTCCGACAACCGACAGGGGATACCGCACTGTGACCGCGACCGACCGCGCCAGGCAACTGGCGATCGCCGCCGCCGAGGCAGCCTCCGACAAGATCGCGCACGACATCGTGGCGTACGACGTGAGCGACGTGTTCGTCATCACCGACGCCTTCGTGCTCGCCTCCGCGCCGACCGACCGTCAGGTGCGCGCGATCGTGGACGGCATCGAGGAGCGGCTGCTCGAGCTCGGCGCCAAGCCCGCCCGGCGCGAGGGCGAGCAGGAGGGTCGCTGGGTGCTGCTGGACTACCTCGACATCGTGGTGCACGTGCAGCACAGCGAGGAGCGGGAGTTCTACCTGCTGGAGAAGCTGTGGAAGGACTGCCCGCGCATCGAACTCCCGGAGACGGTGACCGGGAGCCGGGCGTGACCCCGCCGCCGGGCGCCCCGCTGGACCTGAACGCGGGCGACGTGGCTCCGGACCCGGCCGCCGACGCCGCGTCCGCCCCGTCCCCCGCCGGCACCGCCTCCGCCCCCGTCCCCGCCCCGATGGACCGCCACGCCTACTACGTGACGGGCCGTCGGATCGTACTGTGGCGGCACGGCCAGACCGAGTGGAACATGGCGGGCCGGCTGCAGGGCCAGACCGACGTCCCGCTGGACGACGTGGGCCGCGAGCAGGCCCAGACGATGGCCCGCCTGCTGGCCGCCCTCGCGCCGTCCTCCATCGTCTCCTCGGACCTCTCCCGCGCCGCCGAGACCGCCCAGGCGCTCGCCGACATAGTGAAGCTGGACGTGGTGCTCGACGAGGGCCTGCGCGAGACCTTCGTCGGCACCTGGCAGGGCCTGACCGACGCCGAGATCAAGGAGCGCTTCCCCGAGGAGTACGCCGCCTGGCGCAAGGACCACTACCACCAGCGGCGAGGCGGCGGCGAGATCGAGTCCGAAGTCGCCGACCGCGCCGTGACCGCCATCGAGCGCGCCCTCAAGGCCGTCCCCGACCAGGGCACCCTCGTCGTCGTCACCCACGGCGGCACCGCCCGCGTCACCATCGCCCGCCTCCTCGACCTCCCCGAGCAGTCCACCGGCGTCCTCGGCGGCCTCTCCAACTGCTGCTGGTCCGTCCTCGGCGAAGGCCACCGCGGCTGGCGCCTCCTCGAGCACAACGCCGGCTCCCTCCCCGAACCCGTCTACGGCGACGACCGCTGACGCTGACGACGGCGCGAGCCACCCGCAGCGCGCGGCGCCCGCAGCGCCGGCCCGCCCCCGCAGCGCCGGCCCGCCCCCGCAGCGCCGGCCCGCCCCCGCAGACCCGCCGCCGACCTGCCCGCAACAACCGATTTCCCATCGAGCCCCCGCTTTGGCTACTATGGGCGAGCCCGCCCGGGAGCAGCAAGGAGCCGCAGGCTCCCGCATCTGTGACCGGGGGGACCACCCGCTCCGGTGTAGTAAGATCGACGCCGTAGCAAGTGAGAACTGAATACAAGGGGCCATAGCTCAGCTGGTAGAGCATTTGTCTGGCAGACAAAAGGTCTGGGGTTCAAGTCCCCATGGCTCCACAGTAGATCAGGGCCGGTAATCCGATGGGATTACCGGCCCTGATCCGTCTGTGCAGCTAACTGAGTGACTTAGCCGCGCTATCGCAGACGCAGCTTGGGGACATGGCCTCAGGTTGCCTCATCCGATGACGTCGGTCGTCCAGGCGTTCGGGTCTGCTCCGAGGACCTCGATCGACTTGTAGTAGTCGATGATGCCGCCTGCTGAATCAAGGAAAGCCATCGCCTGCGGGTTCACGGCGGTGAGTGTGAAGTCGGCGCCGTCGATGTCGTGCACGATGAGCTCTTGGACGGGGGCCTTGTCGGCAGTCGTGTTGATCACGACTGCCTGTCGGCCCTCGACTGTCACGTGCTGGATATCGCCGGCCGGGACCTGCTTTCCGTTGACCTCTAGCTCCTCGGACGTTGGGAAGGTCGAGCCCGATGGCTGGATGAGGTATTCCATCGTTGAGACGGCGTTGGTCGACCGGTCCTGAATGCCGAATTCCAGATCGGCGCCGACTCCGTTGCCGGCGAGCCGCACGTCCGGGGCGATTTCGCGCTCCGTCCGCCAGAGTGCGAAGGCGGCCTTCATGCCTGCGGGGATGGCGGGGAGGTGGAACGGCAGCGGGATCGGTTTGGCGGTGCCGAACTGTGCGTTCTCGGCGACCTTGTGCATGATGCTGGCGACGGTGCTTGAGGCGTTGTCGCCGACCTTGGCGTCGAGTTCCGCCCATGCGTTCGGCGCGTACTCCCAGTCCAGTCCGGTGAACCCGCTGTGCGCGGTGAGAGTGATCCAGTAGGCGGTGTGCCCGTTCACGTCGGGTGCCTTCGTGGTGCATCCGTTCGGCTGGCACCTCGGCTCGGACCCGGCGGCGAGCGCCGTCAGGTTGAACTGGCTCGTGCTGTCGCCGGCCGTGAGTTCGTCGGCGCTGCCACCCGACACGCGCGCTCCATCGGGCAGCCAGCCGAAAGAGATCGTGCTGGCGAACGGGTCCGTGCCGGCTGATGGGTTGGTGGTGGCCGACGCGGCCGAGGGTGCTGAGTTCGGCACGAGCGAGACGGCCAGTACCGCGGCCAGGCCGGTGGCCACCAGTCCGCTGCTCGCCTTGGCCATTCGGCGTCGTCGGCGCACGATGGCGCCGCGGGCGCGCGCGGCGTCGAGATCGAACGTGCCCGGCGGCGGGGTGGTGTTCGCCAGCGCTTCGAATTCGGCCGTCAGGTCTGCACTGCGGTACGTCATCGCTTGATCCCTTCCATGTGTGGAGCGCGGAGCCCAGCCGGGCCGTTCAGGCGGACCGTGGTGGGTTGGGTTCTGTCATCGTCGGTCGGGTCGAGAGTGCGGCGCAGCGAGGTCAAGGCACGTGCGGTCTGACTTTTCACGGTGCCGGTGGAGCACTGCAGCATGTCGGCGGTCTCCTGGACCGACAGCTGTTCGTAGTACCGCAGCACCAATGTGATCCGCTGCCGCGGCGGCAGCGCTGTCAGGGCCGTGTGCAGGTCGAGCGCGGCGGCCAGGTCCGCCGATTCGGCGACGTCGTCCTTGTCGTCCCATTGCGGGATGACCCGCTTCCACCAGGGGCTTCGCTGTTCGGCGAGGTACGCGTTGACCAGGATCCTGCGTACGTAGGAGTCGAGGTGATCGATCTTGTCGGCTCGATGCCAGACCACGTACAGCTGAATCGCGGTGGTCTGCAGCAAGTCGTCAGCCCGGTGCCAGTCCTGGCAGAGCATGAACGCGACCTTGCGCAGCCACGCTTGCCGCGCCGAGAAGTAGTCGGTGAAGGAAGCGTCATCGCTCGCGTGCGTCATCCGCCCCCTCCTCGGCTAATGAGTTCCAAATTGATGTCACGTAAGGTACATGGCGACAATCGCCGAAAGGTTGCACACGGATCGCGACGTTCTTCGTGTTCGAAAAGGCGGCCACGAGCTCCACAGCAGGTCAGGGCCGGTAATCCGATGGGATTACCGGCCCTGACGGAAACTCTCTGCAGCTCTGGAAGCTGTGATGGGAGGATCGCCTCGTGCCAGGAGGGGACCTGGGGTCCGGTTCTGCGGCGCGGGGCTAGTGGTCCTGGAGGACGGCGAGGATGTTGCCGGAGGGGTCGGTGAACCAGGCGATGAGGGGGCCGCCGTGGCGGAAGACGCCCTTTTCGTCGGTGTCGAGGTTGGGGTAGCGCTCGAAGACGACGCCGCGGCGGGTGAGTTCGTCCACGGCGGCGTCGATGTCGTCCACGGGGAAGTTGAGGACGGTGAAGGAGGCGGGGGTGTGCTGGTCGCCCTTGGGGTACGCGATGACCACGCCGCCGCCGGCCAGGTGCAGGCTGAGGATGCCGTTGGCCTCGGAGACCTCGAGGCCCAGGGTCTCGCCGTAGAACTGCTTGGCCGCCTGCACGTCGTTGACGGAGAAGCCGCTGAACGCCTTCGTCTTGCCGAACACTGCTCCGCTCCATTCCTGCCGGTTGGTGGGGGTTGACCCCTGCTTGGGTTCAGTCAACCACGGGGGACCGACACTCGCAGGGCCTCTTGTCCTAGGGCCGCTCGTCTAGAGTTGGGCGGTCGGTGATCGGCGTACGGAGGGGATGTCGTGGCGAATCATTTCGCGGCTATCGGGATCGTGTTCGAGGGGCGGCAGGAGTTCATCGACGGGGTCATCGAGCTCGCGCAAGCGGCTTCGGTTCATCGGGTTGATGACGAGTGCGACGACCTCGTGTGGACTGATCCGTCCGGGGCGCGAGTCGTGATTCTTACTCGGGGCGGTTCGATTCAGGAGATTCTGCCGTGCCTGGTGGGCGGTGCCGCGCCGGTGACGGTGCGGGATGTGGTGTTGCGGGACGCTGAGGTCGCGCAGGTGGAGTTGCACGCTGGCGACGGGTCGCACGTCTGCCCGCTGCTTGTGGAGCTGGAGGACCGGGCGCTGGTGCTGCGGGAGGGGAAGATCGATTCGGCGCTGCTGCGGTTGGCGGCGTTGGCTGAGGAGATCTCGGTGCACGCTGATGAGGATGCGTATATGGCCTCGCAGGGGGACGGTGAGGGGCAGCGGCCTCGGTTTGCGGCGAATCATCTGATTCCGGCGGGGATGTTCGGGGCTGAGCCGCGTGCGGTCGCGATGTTGGCGGGCACGGTCGTCGCGGCGGAGGCTCGGACGAACACGCGGACCGGCACGCCGTTCCACTGGCTGCGGGTGCGGGGGATCGCGGATCTCGAGTTCGACGTCGCGGTGCAGGACGAGTTGGTGGACGGGGCGCCGCAGGTGGGGAACGTCGTGGCGGGGATGTTCTTCATGACGGGGAGCTTGGGGCTCGCCTACTAGGGCGTGCCGGGGGATGGGGACGGGAGAGTGGGACGGGACGGAAAACGGGTGATCAGAGACGGTTCCCGGGGGTCGGCGGGGTTACGCGCGGTGCGTTGGTTTTTTCCAAGGCTTTTGCCGGGAGCTGACCATGCTGTGCTGGAAGATCATGCGTGAGCTTGGCAGGATCCTGCATGTTGCATTTTTCGGTTCCAGTTATGCGGGCACACAGTCGGGGCACACGCGTTGAACTACTGCAAGACTTGTCGCAGGCATCTCAATGGCGCTGTGTCGTGTCCTGGTTGCGGAGCCAGTGGGCTCGAGCTGGCCGATCCGCAGGATGCGCGCACGACGGTGCGGATGTCGCCGGTCGACGGGGGCGGCGGGTCACGGCGTGCCAAGTCGCATGCGCGGCCGCAGGTGCCGGAGGGTGACGACTACGACGACCGGACGGTTTCGGCGCCGCGGGGCGAGACGCGGGCGATGACGCGGGTCGAGGCTCGGGCGGCGGCGAAGGCTGCGGAGAGTCGGGCCGCGCGGGCCGGTAGCGGCGGGGCGCACGGCGCCGGAGCCGGTTCGGGCAAGGCGGAGGACGACGGGCCGCGGCGCGGGGCACATTCCCATTCGCACGCCGGTCGCGGTGCCGCCGCGGACGAGCCTGCGCCGCGTGGTGGATCGCACGCCAGCCGGGCGGCCTCGGCCTCGGCTGCTGTCGCCGCGGATGACGCGTTGGATCGGCGGCGGGCTCGTGCGGATCGGCGGGCCGAGCGGCGGCGCGGGGTGGGGCTGATGCTCACCGGCGGGTTCGCGGGGATCGCGGTCGGCGGGTTCCTGCTGTTCGGCACGGCGGGGGGCGGGGGCGAGAGCGCTCCGGCCGGTAGCTCGGTGGCCGAGTCGTCGTCGCCGGGGGCCGCGTTGAACGTGACGATATCCGCGAGCGCCGGGCACTCGGTCGGGGCCACGTCGATCATCGAACTTCCGGTCGCGTCGGCGAGTAAGAGCCCTTCGGCCAGCGCCTCGGCGTCGGCGTCGAAGTCCGCCACGGCGAGCGCCACGGCGACCTCGTCCGCGTCCAAGACGTCGACCGCCTCGGCCTCGGCGTCGCCGACCACGGCCAGTGCGAGCCCGTCGCCGAGCGCTAGTCCGTCGCCGACGAACACCAAGACCTGGTGCTTCATCATCTGCTGACGCCGCCGAATCCGCTGAGGCGTGCCCTGAGGACTACGAGAACCATGAGAACTACACGGTCCGCAGCACCGGGGCCAACTCGTCCAGCAGGGCGTTGAGTTCGTCGATCTCGGCGTCGGTGTTCGCGGCCGTGACCTGGACGCGGAATCCGGCCTGGTCGCGCGGGACGAGCGGGTAGGCGGCGAGGGTCACGTAGATGCCGCGCTCCCACAGCAGGTCGGCCACCTCGTCGAGGTCGGCGTTCTGCTTCAGCGGGACCTCGATGACCGGGAAGTCGCTGGTGTTGGGGCAGTCGATCGCCAGTTCGCGCACGTGGTCGAGCACGCGCATCGTCTTGCGGTGCAGATCGGCCCGGATGGCGTCGCCGCGGGTCTCGTTGACGTCGAATCCGGCCAGCACGGTGGCGAGCGAGGCCGTGGGGGACGGGCCCGAGTAGAGGTACGGGGCGGCGGCGAACTTCAGCGTCTCCTTGAGGTCCGTCGGCAGCGCCATGAAGGCCAGCAGCGACGAGTACGCCTTCGAGAAGCCGCCGACGAGGATCAGCCCGTCATACGATTCGCCCAGGTGGCGGACCACGCTGTTGCCCCTCGCGCCGTAGGGGGACGTCTCGTCCGCGCGGCGCTCGCCGATGACGCCGAAGCCGTGCGCGTCGTCCACGTACAGCAGCGCGCCCTCCGCGCGGCAGAGGTCCGCGATCTCGTTCAGGTGCGGCGGGTTGCCGGTCATGCTGTTGATGCCGTCCATGCACACCAGGCGCGGCTTGTCGGCGGGGCAGGCGCGCAGCATGTCGCGCAGCTGGTCGAGGTCGTTCATGTGCCAGCGGTGCAGCGTCGCGCCCTGGCCCTTCGCGACGGAGCAGCCGTCGAAGATGGTGCGGTGCGCCTGGGCCTCGCAGAACACCGTGCCGTGCTCGGCGATGACCGGGATGACGGACAGGTGGATGTGCGTGATGGTCGGCAGCACGAGGGTGTCCGGCGCGCTCAGCAGCTCGGTGAGCCGCTCCTCGATCTCCGGGTACAGCCGCGGGTTGCCGAGCAGCCGGGACCAGCTCGGATGGGTGCCCCAGCGCCGGATCTGCTCCTCGGGCGCCGCCATGATCTCCGGGTCGAGGTCGAAGCCCAGATAGTTGCACGAGGCGAAGTCGGCCAGCCACTTGTCCCCGATCCGGATCCGGCGGCCGTCGATCTCGTCGATCACCGCGTCGTAGAGCCGGGTCACGCTCTTGAGCCGGGCGAGCTCCGCCCAGCGCGGGCCGGGCTGTCCGGGTACGGTCGGTCGGTTCGCGGCCACGTGCGTCGTCATCTGCTGCGTCCTTCCAGTTCCGCCGCGAGCGCGGCGACCCGGTCGACGGGCACGGCCGGGGAGTAGTAGTAGCCCTGCGCGTAGCGGCAGCCCATCTTGCGCAGCAGGTCCCGCTGCGCGACGGTCTCCACGCCCTCGGCCACCACGTCGATCTCCAGGGCGTACGCCACCGTGACGATCCCCTTGAGCAGGCGCAGGTGCGAGGAGTCCTCGGCGATCCGGTCCACGAAGGAGCGGTCCGCCTTGAGGATGTCGATGTGCAGGTCCCTGAGATACGCGATGGACGAGTACCCCGTGCCGAAGTCGTCCACCGCGATGCGCACCCCGATCCGGGAGAGCGCGTTGAGGTTCTGCTGCACCTCCGGGCCGTGATGGTGCAGGAAGGCGGTCTCGGTGATCTCCAGGATGAGCAGGTCGGCGGGCAGCCCGTGCTCGGTCAGCTGCCGGTCGATCGTGTCCACCAGGCCGTCGTCGAGGAACTGGTGCGCCGAGACGTTCACCGTCACGCGGCGGGTCTCGGGCCCGACCCGCCCGGCGTTCCAGCGGGCCGCGTCCGAGATCGCCCGGCCGAGGATCCACTCGCCGAGCTGCACGATCTGGCCGGTCTCCTCGGCCAGCGGGATGAACTGGTCCGGGGCGAGCAGCCCGAACTCGGGGTGCTGCCAGCGCACCAGGGCCTCGAAGCCGGCGACCCGCTCCTTGCCGCCGCGCAGGTCCACGATGGGCTGGTAGTAGAGGAAGAACTCGTCCTTGGCGATCGCGGTGTCCAGGCTGGTGCGCAGCCGCACGCGCTCCATCGCGGCCTCGTAGAGCTGCGGCCGGTAGCGGGTCCAGATGCCCTTGCCGTCCGCCTTCGCCGCGTACAGGGCCAGGTCGGCGTTGCGCAGCAGCACGTCGGCGGCCTCGTCCTCGGCGGTGTCCGGGGCGTCCGAGCTGCTGGCCACGCCGATGCTGGCGCGCACCTCAGCCTGCGTGTCCCAGATCTGGAAGGGCTCGTCGAAGGTGCGCACCAGCCGCGCGGCCAGCGCCTCGGCCCCCTCCTCGGGCGAGCCGTCGGCCAGCAGCACGGCGAACTCGTCGCCGCCGAAGCGCACCGGCAGGTCGCCCGGGCGCACCGCCGTGGCCAGCCGCTTCGCCGCCGTGATCAGCAGCTCGTCGCCGGCGCGGTGCCCGAGGGTGTCGTTGACCTCCTTGAAGTTGTCCAGGTCGATCAGCAGCATGCAGACCACGCCGCCGCGCTCCCGGGCCCGCTCGAAGGCCAGCGCGGACCGCTCCTGGAACCTGGCCCGGTTGCCCAGGCCGGTCAGCGCGTCGTGGTACGCCCGGTCGTGCAGCTCGCGCATCATCGCCTTCGAGGCGGCCAGGCTCTCCTGATAGCGCTGCTGCCGGCCCTGCAGCGACAGACGCGTCACGACCAGCGCGAACATCAGTGCCGAGAAGACCGCGATGACCGCCGCGTCCTTCACGTTGCCCTGGATCGCCTCGACGAACAGCACGGTCGGCGCGACCATCGCGGCCAGCGCCAGCGGCACCACGCGGCCGGTGGTCAGCCGCCCCTCGCGCTCGTGCGGCTCGGTCAGCCGCCGCATCGAGGGGTGCAGCGGCGCGGCGCCCCAGCAGACGTAGAAGACGATCCAGCCGAGGTCGGCCGGGGAGCCCACGTGCCACGTCCCGTACAGCCTGACCAGCGCGTACGCGATGTCCGAGGCCATCAGCCCGAGCGCGCCGACCACCAGCAGCACCGGGGAGAGGCTGCGCAGCCCGCCGCCGGTCAGCAGCCGCATGATCACCGTGATCAGCAGCACGTCGCCTATCGGGTAGCCGATCGAGACCGCGTTGTCGAACCAGCGGCCGGGCTGCGTGACGGTCGGGGTGATGGTGAACACCCAGATCAGCAGGGCCAGGCCGCCCGCCAGCAGCAGCGCGTCGACCAGCGCGGTGGTGTCCCGGCGCGGCGTGCGCATCCGGATCATCATGATCAGGCCGGCGGCCGCCAGCGGGTACGTGAACAGGTACGACGCGTCCGCGAGCGAGGGGAAGGGCTCGCTCTGGTGGAAGACGTCGACCAGGATGTTGTAGATCGTGTCGCCGTTGATCAGCGTGAATATGGCCGCGGTCAGCAGGTACCAGGGCAGCCGCCGCGGCGGCGCGTTCAGCCGGGTGCCGACGAAGGACGCGGCGCAGCTGGAGAGCCCGAGCGTGAGCCACAGCCCGAGGTTCCAGTCCGGGATCGCGTAGTAGAGGATCACCACCAGCGCCATGGCCCCGACGAACCAAATCGTCAGATACCTGAGCAGCTGGGGCGGGCGAACCGCGGTTTCGGGTTGCGACTCGTCCGGCACAGTCACTAGCAGAACACCCAGGTGGCCCAATTGGCAACGTGTGCCGTCCACCCGGCGGATGAACGGCACACGTCAGTGCTATGAGCTACCGGTCGTCAACCCTCGACCACGAGCACCGGGCGCGGCGCCGGCAGCACGCGCACGGCCGAGCCCACCGGGAACTCCGCGCCGCGGTGCGAGGGCAGGTCGGCCTTGGCCTCGGTGCCGTCGCCGAGGCGCACGGTCAGCCGGGTGGTCGCGCCGAGGAAGGTGGCGAGCAGCACCTGGCCCTCGCCCGGCAGGTCGGCGGTGCCGGAGGCCGCGGTGAGCGGTTCGAGGTCCAGGTTCTCCGGACGCAGGAGCACCTTGACCTCGGTGCCCGTCGCCGGGCAGTCGCCGTCCACGTTCAGCTCGCGGCCGGCCACCCGCACCGTGCCCGGGTCCAGGATCTTGCCGGGCAGGTGGTTCATGGTGCCGACGAACTGGGCCACGAACGGGGTCGCGGGCCGGTCGTAGAGCTCGGCGGGCGCGGCGCACTGCTCCAGCTTTCCGGAGCGCATCACGGCGACGCGGTCGGCCATCGACAGCGCCTCCTCCTGGTCGTGCGTGACGAACAGGGTGGTGATGCCGAACTCCTGCTGGATGCGGCGGATCTCGTCGCGCAGCTGGAGCCGGACCTTCGCGTCCAGCGCGGACAGCGGCTCGTCGAGCAGCAGCACCTTGGGACGCACGGCCAGCGCGCGGGCCAGGGCGACGCGCTGCTGCTGGCCGCCGGAGAGCTGGTGCGGGTAGCGGCCCTCCATGCCGGCCATGCCGACCAGTTCGAGCAGCTCCTTGGCCTGCTTGTCCCGCTCGGCGCCGGAGACCTTGCGCAGCCGCGGGCCGTAGCCCACGTTCTGGCCGGCCGTCAGGTGCGGGAAGAGGCTGTACGACTGGAACACCATGCCCATGTCCCGCTTGTTCGCGGGCAGCGGGGTCAGGTCCACGCCGTCCAGCGACACGCCGCCCCGGTCGGGACGGTCGAAGCCGGCGACGATGCGCAGCGCGGTGGTCTTGCCGCAGCCGGAGGGTCCGAGCATGGCCACCAGCTCGCCCGGCGCCAGCGCCAGGTCGAAGCCGGCCAGCGCGTGCGTCGGGCCGAAGGAGCGGTGCAGGCCGGACAGTTCGAGGCTGACGCCGCGGGTGCCCGCGGCGTCCTGGGCGGGGGCGGAGGCGATCACGGACATCTTACGAACTCCGGTCGGGGCGGCCGACGGCGCGACGGCCGCCGAGGAAGGACACGAGGAACAGCACGGCCCAGGTCAGCAGGAGGCTGAGCAGCGAGACGGCCGGGGCCAGCTGACCGCTGGTGGCGCCCTGGCCGTCCTGCACGATCCACACCGAGAACGGCAGGAACTGCAGGATCGAGGAGATCGTGTACTCGCCGAACACCAGCGCGAGGGTCAGGATCGCGCCGGACAGCAGGCCGGAGCGCAGGTTCGGCAGCACGGCCCGCCAGATCGTCACCGGCCAGGAGGCGCCGAGCCCGCGGGACGCCTCGACGAGCGTCTTGAGGTCCACCGAGCGCAGCCCGGCCTCCAGCGAGCGGTAGGCGAAGGGCAGCGCGATCACCACGTAGACGATCGGCAGGATGATCGGGAAGCTCTGGTTCTGCAGGTCCGCCGCGAACTGGAACAGCGGCGTGCCCGGGTCCTGGTTCAGGCCCCAGCCCAGCACTGTCTGCACGCCCACCACGAGCGCGACGGGGGAGAGCACCAGCGGGACCATCGCGAGCGACTCGAGCACCGGCTTGAGCTTCGGCAGCCGCAGCTGCACCGCGATCATCGCCGGGATCAGCAGCGCGTAGAGGATCACGATCGTCAGCAGCGCCACCTCGACCGTCATCCGCACGCTGGTGGTGAAGCCGGCCGCGCCGAACATCTGGCCGTACGGCGCGAGGCTGAACTTCTTGGTGCCCGGCGTGTAGACGGTGAACCAGAAGGTCGAGGCCAGCGGCACCAGGAAGTAGACCGCGAGCACGCCGAGCACGACGACCCGCCACCAGCGCACCCGGCGCAGGTCCGGGCCGCGCCTGCGGGGCGGCGCGTCCACCGCCGCCGCCGGGGACTGCTCGCTGATCGTCGTCATGATTCCAACCACTTCGCGCTCCGCTGCCGCAGCGGCAGGTAGACGGCCATCATCAGACCGCAGATGATGATGGTGTTGAAGGCCAGCGCCATGCCGAGGTTGTCCTCGCCGGCGATCACGTTGCCGGACAGGATGTTCGCGATCTGCGTGGTCACCAGCGGAACCGTGCCGCTGGTCAGCGCCTTGGCGGTGGCGTACGCGGCGAACGCGCTGCCGAAGCAGAGCACGAATCCGCCGAGCGCGGCGGGCAGCAGCAGCGGGCCGCCGACGTGCCGCCAGTACTGCCAGGCGGTCCCGCCCAGGTTCGCCGAGGCCTCCTTCCACTGCTCGCGCAGGCCGTCCAGCGCGGGCAGCGTGGTCAGCACCATCAGCGGCACCAGGAAGTACGGGTAGACCAGCGCCACGCCGGAGAAGGTCTCCAGCGAGAAGCTCGGCCACACGTCCTCGATCCAGGACAGGAACACGCCGCCGGTGCCGATGGTCGCGATGAAGCAGAAGGCCAGCGGGATGCCGCCGAAGTTGGCCAGCACGCCGGAGGCGGTGAGCACCGCCTGCTTGAAGTAGCGGCCCTTCGACTGGGCGATCGCGTACGCGGCGAACAGGCCGACGACCGCCGAGATCACGGACGAGAGCAGCGACAGGCGCAGCGAGGTCAGCAGGCCGGTGAGGTAGATCCCGTGCCAGGACGAGGTCAGGTTCGCCAGCGTCACCGAGGTCTGCTGCGTGGTCGGGTTCGTCTGGTGCAGGCCCTCCCAGAGGATGGCCCAGACCGGAAGACCCAGCGCAATGGCGCAGTACCCGAGGAGCGGCAGGACCGCTCCCCAGGCACCGAGCTTCTTGAAAAGGCGGATCATGCTAGCCGAGGCTCGAAGCCCAGGACGAGGTGATCGTGTTCTGCGCGGCGGTCAGCTGCGCGGCGGTCGGGTAGTTGACCGTGCCGGAGACCGTCGGGAGGTTCTTCTCGTCGGTCGCGTCCAGGGTGTTCGCGGTCTGCATCGCGGCGAACTCGGCCGGACGGGCGAAGCCGCCCATGAAGTCGTTCTGGCCGATCGTGGAGTAGAGGTACTCCTCCCACAGGCGGGCGGCGGCCGGGTGCGGCGCCCACTTGTTGATGGCCTGGTCGTAGTACGCGGAGTACAGGCCGTCGGTCGGGATCGCGACCGTCATGTCGATGCCCTTGGCCTTGAGGTCGGAGGCGAACTGCGAGTTGTTGAACTCCCAGTCGATGGTGATCGGGGTCGAGCCGGCCTCGATCGTCGACTCGGTGTCGACCACGGCGTTGTACTCGCCGGCGGCCTTCAGCTTGGAGAAGAAGGTGATGCCCGGCTTGATGTCGTCCAGCGAACCGCCGGAGGCCAGGGCGGCCGCCCACACCGCCGAGAACGCCGCGTTGGCGCTCGTCGGGTCGCCGCTCATCGCGACCTTGCCCTTGTAGTCCGCCGCGTAGGAGGAGTTGAGCAGGTCCGCGAAGGTCTTCGGGCACGGGGCCGGGGCGACCTTGGCCGCGACGCAGCCGATCGAGATGTAGCCGCCGTAGTCGCCGAACCACTTGCCGTTCGCGTCCTTGAGCGCGGCCGGGATGTCCGACCAGCTGGCCACCTCGTAGCTGGCGAACAGGTTGGTGTTCGGCAGGGCGTGCGAGTTGCCGACGTCCACCACGTCCGGGGCCGAGGACAGGCCCTTCTCCTTCTCGATGGCGTTGATCTCGTCGCCGGAGGAGCCGTTCGGGTTGGTGTCGGTGATCTTGATGCCGTACTTCGCGGTGAAGTCGTCCATGATCTTGCCGTAGTTGGCCCACGTGCGCGGGAGGGTGATCACGTTCAGCGAGCCCTCCTTCTTCGCGGCCGCGACCAGCGCGTCCATGCCGCCGCCGGCCGTGGCCGAGGTGGTGGTGGCCCAGTTCGCCGACGAGCCGGAGCCCGAGGAGGAGGTGGAGGACGAGTTACTGCTGCAAGCGGTGGCGGCCAGCGTCACGGCGGCGGCCGCGCAGGCGAGCTTGGCTATGCGGTGCATCGGAGTATCAGCCTTCTGTGAGGTTGAGGGGGACTTCGGTACTTCGGTGCGTGTGTACGGGTGTTACCGGTACTCCTCGATCAGCGCGGGGAGCTCGGCCACGTGGTCGAGCACCCGGGTCGCGCCCGCCTCGAGCAGTGCGGGGCGGTCGTGCGCTCCGGTGAGCACGCCCGCGACGACGGCGGCCCCGGAGGCGAGTCCGGAGCGGATGTCGGAGACCGTGTCGCCGACCACCGCGACGGCCCGCGGGTCGTCGTCGGCGAGCCGGGCGGCCGCGGCCAGGATCATGTCCGGGTGCGGCCGGCCCCGGCCGCCCACTTCTCCCGGGGTCAGGGAGAGGTCGACGAGCCCGCGCCAGCCGAGGTGGTCGAGCAGCGCGTCGGCGGTGGCCCGGGAGAAGCCCGTGGTCAGCGCGATCCGCACGTCGACCGCGCGCAGCCGCTCGAAGGTCTCGACCGCGCCGGGCAGTGCCCGGGTGAGCGCGATCCGCTCGCTGTAGGCGGATTCGAAGGCCGCATTCCCCTCCTGCGCGGCCTCCTCGTCGCCCGGGAACAGCGCACGGAAGACGGTGATCTTCGACTCGCCCATCGTGTCGACGACGTACTGCGTCATCCGCGCGCGGTCGTCCGCGGCCTCGACCTTCAACGCGTCCAGCGCGGCGGCGAACGCGGCCAGCACCAGTCCGTCGTCGGCGACCGTGGTGCCCGCCATGTCTAGGCAGGCCAACCGGATCGGTGTAGTGCTCACGCGATGTCCAGTCCGTCGAAGGTCTCCCCGGCGATTCCGGCGGAGCAGGTCATGCCGCGTCCGCCGGGGGCCGTCACCGCGATGACGCCGGGCCGCACCGTGGAGCGGTGGTAGATCGAGCCGTCCGTGGTCTCGCAGTAGACCCCGGCCCAGCGGCGCTTGATGTTCGGCAGCTTGCGCCCGAGCAACGCCTCCGCGACGGACTGCAAGTGCTGGTACGGCGCCTCCTCGACCGCGAAGTCGAACGGCTCGTCGTACGCGTGCGTGTCGCCGATGGTCAGGCCGCCGTCCGCGCGCTGCACCATGAGCAGCTGCATCCGGTGCTCGGCGGCGATCGGGGCCTGCGGGTCGAGCCGGTCCAGGCCCGCGTCCCGGTAGGCGGGGTAGTAGCGGAAGGAATCCCCGTCGGCCACCGACGTGGTCAATTCCTCACCCAGCGGCTCGGTCTGCATCATCTGCAGCCGGCACCGACGGATCGGCGCCGCGCTGAGCTCGGCCCCCGCGATCCCGGTGAGCGTCGCGCCGGTCGCGAGCACCACCACGTCGCCCGAGTACCAGGCGCCGGTGTGGTCGCGCACCGAGGCGTCACCCAGCTCGACCGCCTGCCGGTTCGGCAACCAGTTGTAGTTCGGAAAAGCAGCCAGCCGCTCACGGATCGCCCCGAGCACCTGCCCCGGCTCCACGGACCCGTCGGCCCGCGAGTAGAGGCCGCCCAGGAACTCCCCGCGCAGCGCCGGGTTCAGCGCGCGAACCCCGTCCGCATCCAGGAACTCGAACTCCCGCTCGCCCGCTCCAGCCGAATCCGCGGCCGACTTCGCCACGGCCGACTCGGCCTCGGTCCGCGCGACCGTGATCGAACCGCGCGGCTTGAACCCCAGCCCGGGAACGTCCTCGGCGATCTCCGCCCAGCGCTTGCGAGCACGCCGAGCCAGTGCCAGTTCGTGGCCGTCGGCACGTCCGGAGACCCAGACGAGGCCGAAGTTGCGCACCGAGGCGCCGCGCGGCCCCGCCTCGCGCTCGAGATGCACGACCTCGAGCCCGCGCAGGCAGGCCTCGTACGCGTGCATGGTGCCGAGGACTCCGCCTCCCACCACGATCATCCGGGCTGACGCCACTGTCGCTCCACTTTCGGACTAACCTGTCTGGACAAGTGGATTTAGCCCGCCTCCGGTAACGCGATGGTGAACAGAGTGCGTTTTCCCGGTTTAGCCTGGCGCAATAACTGCTCCGGCTCCGGTGCGTCGCATCCGGCGGCGGACATCACGGTCCGGTCGCGGTGCACTCGCGGTACGGTTGCGGGCTACAGTCGAGAAGCGAGAAAGGAGGCGGCATGGCGGCGCGTTACCAGCAGATTGCGCAGGAGCTGCGCGAGGCGATCCGACAGGGCGAGTACGCGATCGGCACGTTGCTTCCGTCCGAGGGGGACCTCGCGGCGCGGTACGCCGTGTCCCGTGGGACGGTGCGTCAGGCCGTGGCAGTGCTCGAACAGGACGGCAGCGTCGCGGCCCGGCAGGGTGCACGGCGCGTCGTGCTCGGCGAGGTGCCCACGCACAGCTTCGCCGAGATGCAGAGCTTCTCCATGTGGGCCACGTCCCGAGGCCACGTGCCCGGCGCCAAGGTGCTCAGCGTCGAGGTCGGTGCCGCCCGCCAGGAGGAGGCCGACCGCCTGCGCATCAACGTGGGCGACGACGTGGTGCGGCTGCAGCGCATCAGGACCCTGGACGACGAGCCGGTGATGGTGGAGCGGTCCTTCTTCCCGGGACTGGTCGCAGAGCACATACTCGCCATGGACCTGACGGCGGGTTCGATCACCGAGCAGCTGACGGCCCTGGGATTCGTCCACGCACACGGCGACCACCTCATCGACGCCGTAAGCGCCACCACCCTCGAGGCGAGACTCCTGGGCGTCCGCCGCGGCAGCCCCCTGCTCCGCCAACGCTGGCTGGCCTCGTCGCCCACCGGCCAGCCCCTGGCGTGGTCCGAGGACAGCTACCGCCACGACGCCGTGATCATCAACGTCCGCAACTCGATGTCCGCCAACACCCTCGCCCGCCTCTCCGCCCGCAGCTAGGCACCGAGGGGCTGCGCAGCGCGACGAGAGGGGGAAGGTGGGATCGCCGCGCTGCGCGTATGACAGTCGCTCGAACCCCCAAAAAGGTTGCCGAGAAATTTTTCACGGGCTGCGGCTGGGTGGTCGGCCCTACCTACGCCGCCGACACTCCGCTTCGCTCCGCGTCGGCGGCTACGTCCGGGCCGATTACTTACTACTTACCCCGCCCACCCGCCCTAGCCTTCGGCCCGCTACCTACGCTCCCTCGTACCTCGGTCGCTACGTCCGCGAGCCTGCGGCGTTTGTGCGTCTCTCGCTTCCGTTCGGGGTCGGGAAACGATAAAGGTCAAAAACGCCTCCGGCGGGCCGACTCAGAGAGCATCACGGACCGCTGTCCGGCCGCGGTTGGTCTGGTGGGTGAGGGTGGGGTCCGGTTGGCGTGCTCTCCTCGCCTGGCACCGGAGGTAACCAGGAACCTGCCGGGGCCGCAATCGGCGGTGGCTTGGGTTGATGTAAATTTCTGCTTCGCCGTTTGCGGCCCCGGCAGAACCCTGGTGAGGCTGCGCCTGCCAGGCGAGGAGAGCACCCCAACCTCGGGGGATTTTCTGCCGCTGCGCTCGGCCCGGGTCCTGGTCGGTGTGGCGTCCGATGTAAAAAATCCCCTCACATCCTTGCTGGCAGACCTCGGAGCCACCTAACTGATCAACGATCGGCCAGGGGTCCGCGTTCCCGGACAAATATGTGAATATTCTGCATGGGTCCGACTGCCGTGCGTGGCGGGGAAAATCAGTGGCAACCTTTCTGGGGGCTTGCTCGACTGAAGGGGCATGAGATCCCGAACTAAGTTCACCGCCGTGGGCGCGCTGGGTGCGTTGGCGGCCCTGAGCGCGGGGGCCGCGCTGTTGGCGCAGAGTGCCACTGCTAGCGGCGTCAGTGCGTTGCCTACGGCTACGGGGGACGCGCGTAGCGTCAGTCAGCCTGTGGTGCCGGGGGTTTGTAGCACCCTGACTGGGAACCTGAGCGCCTCGTCGCGGGCGTTTTCGAGTTCGGTGGAGACGGCGGCGCCGGACACCAGTCGGATTCAGGCCGCGCTGAACTCGTGCGCGGGGACGGGGAAGGCGGTGCTGCTGAGCGGGAGTGCGCACAAGGACTTCCTGAGTGGGCCGCTGACCGTGCACGCGGGTGAGAGCCTCGTGATCGGGGAGGGGGTGACGCTGTATGCCTCGCGTCGTGCGGCGGCGTATCAGAGCTCGTCCTCGGTGACGTGCGGGACGCTGTCGTCGAGTGAGGGCGGCTGCAACGCGTTCATCACCGTGTCCGGGGCGAACGCGGGGATCATGGGGGAGCGCGGGAGTTCGGGGCAGGGGTCGATCGACGGGCGTGGCGACGAGGCGATGCTGGGCACGTCGACTTCGTGGTGGACGCTGGCCAAGGAGGCGCAGACCGCGGGCAAGAACCAGAACGTGCCGCGGCTGATCCAGGTCAACAAGTCGAACAACTTCACCGCGTACGACATCAACCTGCTGAATTCGCCGATGTTCCACCTCTACTACTCGAACGGCACCGGCTTCACGGCGTGGGGCGTGCACATCGAGACTCCGGCTACCGCGCGTAATACGGATGGCATCGACATCGCGGGGACGACGGACGCGACTGTCTACGACTCGTACGTCGAGGCCGGTGACGACGGTATCGCCATCAAGGCCGGGAGCGCCGCGACCTCGAACGTGACCATCTCGGGCTCGCACTTCTACGGCACGCACGGCATCTCGATCGGCAGCGAGACCAACTCTGGAGTCTCGAATGTGCTGGTCGAGAACAACACCGTGGACGGCAAGGACGCCCTGGGTAACGTCTCCGGCTCGGACAACGGGCTGCGCATCAAGTCGGATGCCTCGCGTGGCGGCAGCGTGCACAACGTCGAGTACCTGAACAACTGCCTCACACACATGAAGGCGCCGCTGGTCCTCGACACGCGCTACTCGTCGAGTTCCGGCTCGCACATCCCGAACTTCACCTCGATCACGGTCGAGGGCCTGGTCTCGGTGAACTCGCTGTCCGGCGCGAAGAACCAGCTCATCGGCTACAACTCCTCGTATCCGCTGGGCCTCTACCTGTCGCACGTGAAGCTCGACGCGACCGGATCCAGCGCCTCGTACGCGAAGGTGTATCAGTACGACTCGAACCTCGCGGCGTCGGGCACCGGCGTCTCCGTGAGCTCGATGTCCTCGGCGGCGGGCAGCTACCCGACGTGCAGCTTCCCGGCGGTTCCCTCCACGACCGCGGCGACGGCTTCGAGCACTGCGACACCGGCGGCCACGGCTGCGGCCACGGTGTCCGCCGCCGCGAGCTCCAACACGCTCACGGTCGGGCCGAGTGGCAGCGGCGCGCAGTACACGAGCGTGCAGGCAGCGGTGAACGCCGTGCCCAGTAACAGTTCCAGCGTTTGGACGATCAAGATCGCGGCGGGTACCTACCACGAGCAGGTGACGGTGCCGTCGAACAAGCCGAACGTCGAGTTTCTCGGCGCTACCGGCAATCCGGCGAACGTCGTGATCTCCGACGACATCGCGAGCGGTACGGCGAAGTCGGGCGGCGGCACGTACGGCACCGAGGGCAGTGCGACGGTCACCGTGAACGCGAGCAACTTCACCGCGAAGTACGTGACCTTCAAGAACTCCTTCAACCCGGCCAAGCACCCGTCGATCACCGCCAAGCAGGCCGTCGCCCTGAACGCGGACGGCGACCGGCAGACGTACGTGGACGACGTCTTCTACGGCCACCAGGACACGCTGCTCGGCTGGGGCTCCTCCTCCGGCAGCACCCTGCGGAACTACTTCTACGGATCCACGATCGAGGGTGACGTCGACTTCATCTTCGGCGACAACACGATGGTTTTCGACCACTCCACCATCGACATCCTCGACGACGGATTCTCCAACGAGGGCGCGATCACCGCGGCCGCCACGTACAGCACCAACCCCTACGGCGTCCTGGTCACGGACTCGACGGTGACGACCGCGAACACCACGACCTCGTGGTGGCTCGGCCGTCCGTGGGAGCCCGGCAGCGGGATGGTTCCGCAGGTGCTGTTCCGCGGCACGTCGCTGCCCGCCGCGATCGACGCCACGACGCCGTGGACGGACATGGGCTCGGCCACCTGGCAGAGCGCGCGTTTCGACCAGTACGGCGACTCGGGCAAGGCCGCGGCCGCCGGGCCGCAGCTGAGCTCGTCGCAGGCCGCGTCGTACACCGCGCAGAAGTACCTCGCCGGATCCGACGGCTGGAACCCCGTGCTCTGACATGACCGAATCCGTTCCCGTCGGCCCCCGGTGCCGAGTGAATCAGGGGTCGATGGGAACGTTCACAGATTGGCTTGCTAGAGTCCCATGCTCATGGCAGCGACTGCGCTCGGCGCGACGGACAACGCCGCGCGCCAGGCGTTCGGCGTGTTCTTCACCAGCCACCACCGCGAGCTCGGTCGGCTGGCCTACCTGCTGTCCGGCGACCAGGACGCGGCCGAGGACATCACGGCCGAGGCCTTCGCCGAGGCCTGGCGGCGCTGGGAGCAGGTGACGGGCGCCGACTCGCCGTTGGCGTACGTGCGCCGGATCGTGGTGAACCTCGCCGCGGACCGGATACGGGGACTGACGAGGGAGCGCAAGGGCCGTCGGCTGCTCGGCGCGACCTGGAGCGATCGGACGCAGGGCCCGGACGTGGCCGCGGTGGCCGACGTGCGGGCGGCGCTGACCCGGCTGCCCGCGCGGAAACGGGCCTGCGTCGTGCTGCGTCACTACTACGGGCTGAGCGAGCAGGAGACGGCCAGCACGCTCGGGATATCGGTGGGCACGGTGAAGAGCCAGACGTCACGGGGGGTGGCCGAGTTGGCTGCGATGCTGGGAGCGGAAGAACCGGGCAAGGAGAGGAGGCGGCGCGGCCGTGGCTGAACGACAGGACAGGGATGGGGACGGCGAGCGGGAGCTGTGGCTCGGCGAACTGCTCGACGCCGCCGCCGAGGAGTACCAGCCGGACGCCGACCAGCTCAAGGCGCTGGTGATGGCGCGGATCTCGCAGCAGAGCGAGGAGAACGACGCGACGGCCGCGGGCGAGGCGGCGCGGGCGCGGTCCGCCCGGGCCAACGGCGGGCAGCGGCGGCGCGGGCTCGGGCTGCTCGGCCGGCTCGGGCTGGCCGGGATCCCGGCCGGAGTCGCGCTGTCCACGATCGGGGCCGCCGCCGCGATCGCCGTCGGCGCGACGGCCACCATCGCGGTCACCTCGCACGACCAGCACCCGGTCACGGTGGCCGCGCCGAGCACGAGCGCGCAGACCGGCGGCTCGTCCTCGCAGAGCGCCACCCCGAGCGAGGGCGCGAGTTCGGCGGCGACGGACCAGGTGACCCATCCGGCCTCGCCGAGCACGGGCGCCACGACGACCACGGCCTCCGCGAGCTCCGGGCTGGTCAGCGCCGCCGCGTCCATCGGCCAGGCCAGCAATCCCAGCTGGTCGGAGCTCGATCTCGTGGTGACGGTCACGAAGCCGCTGACCGCGCTGCACGTGACGGTGAAGGTGTCCGAGTGCGCGGGCCTGACCAGCACGGGGACCTGGAACACGGCCGCGAGCGGCCAGTTCACCGAGCAGAACACGACCGACTCCGGCGGCTCGATCACCTACGAGTTCGAGCTGGTCAAGGGCCAGGTGGCCACGCCCGGCACGCTGACGTTCGCGGTCCAGTTCAACCACGCGACCAGCGGGTGGAAGCCGCAGAACGACACGTTCTACGTCTCGGCCCGGACCGCCGCCTCGACCAGCGCGTCGGCCGCCCAGGGCGCTTACTAGGCCTTACGCGGCCAGCGTCACGACCTCGATGCCCGCGGCGTCCAGCGCGACCTTGATCCGGCGCCGCAGCTCGCGGGTGACCTCGACGTTCTTCTGCGGCGCGGTCCTGGCCTGCACCCGTATCACCACGGCGCCGCCGTCCAGGTTCTCGATGCCGAGCACCTGCGGCGGCTGCTCGTCCAGGAACTTCGGGCGCCAGGCCGCGTCCTCGTACAGCTCGTCGGCCATCACGGACAGCACCTCGTGCACCCGGCCGAAGTCCTCGCCGTAGTGCACCGGCACGTCCACCACGGCCCGGCCCCAGCCCTGCGACTGGTTGCCGACCCGGGCTATCGAGCCGTTGCGCACGTACCAGATCTGGCCGTCGACGTCCCGCAGCTTGGTCACCCGCAGGCCCACCTCGATCACGGTGCCCTTGGCCAGGCCCGCGTCGATCACGTCGCCGACGCCGTACTGGTCCTCGAAGATCATCGTGATCCCGGCCAGGAAGTCGCTGATCACGTCCTTCGCGCCGAGTCCGACCGCGACGCCGACCGCGGAGACCGAGGCCAGGATCGGGGTGATCGAGATCTGCAGCACCGAGATGATCATCAGCGTGCCGACGGAGAAGATCACCGTCGAGCTGACCGAGCGCAGCACCGAGCCGATGGCCTGCGAGCGCTGCCGGGTCCGCTCGGTCGCGACCAGGCCGGAACCCTCCAGCATCCGGCCCGCGCGGCCCTCGGCCACCTGCGTCGCGTGCCGCACCACCTTGGCGATCGTGCGCGCGATGAACTTGCGCAGCAGGAAGCACACGATGATGATGCCGACGATCTTCAGACCGTTGTTGACCAGCAGCGATCCGTGCGTGTCCACCCAGGTGCGGACGTTCTGCGGCTGGAAGTCCACGCCCGTGGACGTCGTGGTGGGCGTCGGGCTGGCGGTACCGGCGGTCGCGGTCACTGGTCGGGTCATCCTCTCGTTCGGACGACGCACAACTTAGCGGATCCGGGTGAGAGTGCCGGGCGGGCGTCCATCGCGCCAGGTGTGCGCAAGGCCCTCACCGGCGCGTTCCACCGAGCCGTCAGCCGATGGCCGCCCGCAGTTACGCTGCCGGTCGGCCCGGGGTGGCCGGCGGCGGGGAGGATCCGGGGGACGTCGGCGGGAACGCGATCGCGTGCCCGGACGTTGACTACCGTTGACCACACTGCGGTCACAATGCGAGGCTGCCTGCAGGCTCGCGGCGTGCGCCGGAGTGAAAACACAGTGGCGCGGGAACAACTCCGACAGCCACACTAGCTTGTGTGCGGTTGCCGCAGGCGGCCGCACAGACGATGCCCTGCGAAGGGCGACGCGGTCGGGTGTGTGATTGCCAGCCCGTACGGATCCGCACGGATCCGGCTCGGTCCGGCAAACCCGGCGCGCGGCGGAGGGGCCATGGTTCCGTCATGGCCGTACCGCCCGCGGGTTCGACATAGACGGACACCGGCGTCGTCGGTCACGGGGTACCCGGAGTCCGGTGCGAGCCACGTGCCGGGCGCTGACGAAGGAGCCTTCAGTGCCCCATACGCTGGTCCTCAACGCTTCCTATGAGCCGCTGTGCGTCGTTCCGCAACGCCGCGCGGTGGTCCTCGTCCTCAACCACAAGGCCGTCACGCTCGAAGGCACGGGCGCCAGCCTGCACGCCGCGGGAGTCCGCGGAATGGGATGGGAACTGCCCGCCCCCTCCGTGGTCAAGCTCACCCGGTATGTCCGCGTCCCGCTGCGCCGCGGCGTCCCGCTGACCCGCAGGGCGATCTTCGCCCGCGACGGCGGCCGCTGCGTGTACTGCGACGCGCCCGCGACCAGCGTGGACCACGTCTTCCCGCGCTCGCGCGGGGGCCAGCACGCATGGGACAACGTCGTGTCCTCCTGCCGGCGCTGCAATCACGTCAAGGCCGACCGCCTGCTGGGCGACCTCGGCTGGCGGATGAAGCGGCCGCCGGTCCAACCGAACGGCTCGGCCTGGCGGATCCTCTCGTCCGGCCGCACAGACCAACGGTGGCTGCCGTACCTGCGCGGATACGGTGCCGACGTCGATCTACTGCCGTTCGAGGCCAAGGGCCCGGACGGCCTTTTCGTTGATGGGCTGCCGTTCTCGGGCGGTAAATCCAAGGGCCCGGACGGCCTTTTCGTGTCTGAAGCCGTTTCAGACACGCTGATCGAGCCGGACGAGCACGTGGCACCGGTGGTGAAGCAGGGCGTGCTGCCCTCCGTCTCACCGCTCGCCGCCTAACCGAACATTCGCACACCGACGTCCCCGCCGCCGCGCGGGGACGTCAGTGTGCCCGAGGGGATGCGCATGGCCACGGAGTTCGAACTGGCGGTCGCGACCGACGCCGCCGCCGTCACCGCCGAACTGCTGCTGCCGCGGGTGCGGCCGGAGCGCGCGCTCGCCGCGTTCACCGATCCGGAGCTGGTCCGGCGGTGGTGGACCGCCGAGCTGACGGCCCATCTGGTGCCCGGCGGCGAGTACCTGGCCCGGTTCGCGGCGCTCGGCCAGACCATGATCGGCGTCGTCGAGGAGTACGAGCCCGCACACCTGCTCGCCTTCACCTGGGGCTGGTCGCACCAGCCGGAAGCCGCCGGGCGCTACGGGGTGTCCGTCGCGGTCGGGCCCGCCGCGCTCGCCGACGCGGCCGGCACCCGGATGGAGCTGGTGCACGCCCCGCGCCCCGGAGTGGCCGTCGCGCCCGGCGATCCGGCGCCGGGGGAGCACCGTGAGGGCTGGGAGTACTTCCTGCCCCGACTGGCCGCCGGTCTGACGACCCGTTGAGATCGGAATCGGCGCGCCGGGGTTTCACCAAACGCCTCGGCACGGAAGAATCGACCCCATGAGCCCGGGGCCCGATCTGCTCGCGCTGGCCCGCGCCTACGGCGTGGCCACGGAATACCACGACTGGCGAGGCCGCCGGGTGGAGGTGTCCGCGGCCACCCTCATCGCGGTGCTCGCGGCCTTCGGCGTGTCGGCGAGTACGACGGCGCTGTGCCGCAAGGCGCTGCGCAACCGCCGGATCAGACGTCCGCTGCCGTCCTGCATCGTGCTGCGCGCCGAGGCGGCCACCGGCGGGACCGGGCGCGGCGACGAGGTCACGGTGCACGCCCCCGTGGACGCGGCGCCGCGGCTGTGGATCGAACTGGAGAACGGCGGCCGCCGCTACGACGTCTCCCCGGTGCGCACCCGCGGCGGCGAGGTCGAGGGCTTCGCCGAGTACGACTACGCGATCCCGGCCGGACTGCCGCTCGGCTGGCACACGCTGAGCGGGCACTTCGGCGGCGAGGCGCACAGCTGCCCGCTCGCCGTGGCGCCGCACCGGCTGGAGACCGCGTCGGCCAACGGACGCGGCCGGGCCTGGGGCTTCACCCTCCAGTTGCACGCCATCCGTTCGCAGCAGTCGTGGGGCATCGGCGACCTCGCGGACCTCACCCAGTTGGCCCTGCTCGCGGGCAACGACCTCGGCGCCGGATTCCTGGTCATCAACCCGCTGCACGCCTCCGCCGGCGTCACGCCGATCGACCCCTCGCCGTACCTGCCCGCCTCGCGCCGCTACCCGGACCCGGCGCACCTGCGGATCGAGTCCACGTACGAATACGCCTACGCGCCGCCGGCGGTCCGCCAGCAGGTCGACTCGCTCGGCGACGAACTGCGCAAGGCCGGGCCGGCGGGCGACCTGATCGACCGTGACGCGGTGTGGGAGGCGAAGATCAGCGCCCTGCGGCTGCTGCACGACCTGCCCGACGCCCAGCGCGGTCCGGGCCGGGACGCCGACTACCGCGCCTACCTGCGCCGCGAGGGCGAGCCGCTGCGCACCCACGCGACCTGGATGACGATCGTGGCCCGGCACGGCCGCGACGAGACCACGTGGCCCAGGGGCCTGAAGAACCCGCAGAGCGCTCGCACCCGCTCGTTCCAGAAGGCCGAAGCAGCCGAGATCGACTTCCACTGCTGGCTCCAGTGGCTGCTGGACGAGCAGCTCGCAACGGCCAAGACGGCATGCGAGCGCGCCCGGATGCCGTACGGGATCATCCACGACCTCGCGATCGGCGCCCAGTCCAACGGCGCCGACGTCTGGGCCGACTCCGAGGTCTACGCGCACGGCGTGCAGGTGGGCGCCCCGCCGGACGAGTTCAACCAGTCCGGCCAGAACTGGGGTTCCCGGCCCTGGCGGCCCGACAAGCTCGCCGAGACGGGCTATTCGTCGTACCGCAGGATCCTGCAAGGCAACCTCCGGCACGCCCACGGCCTGCGCATCGACCACGTCATGGGCCTGTTCCGGCTCTGGTGGATCCCGGAAGGCGCGTCGGCCGACCAGGGCACGTACGTCACCTACGACCACGACGCGATGCTCGGCGTTCTCACCCTCGAGGCCCACCGAGCCGGCGCGGTCCTGATCGGCGAGGACCTCGGCACCGTCGAACCCTGGGTCCGCACCTCGCTGGCCAGCCGCGGAATCCTCGGCACGAGCGTCCTGTGGTTCGAACGCGACTCCGACGGCAAGCCGCTGCACGCTGCACGCTGGCGCACCGAGAGCCTCGCCACGGTCACGACCCACGACCTGCCGCCCACCGCCCAGGTCCTGAGCGGCGACTCGCTCGACGCCACCGACTGGCTCGACTCACTGCGCGCCGAGGGCCTGCTGCGCCGCGGGGCCGGGGAACCGGAGACCGTCGACGCCCTGCACCGCTACCTCGCGTGGACCCCCGCGCGCCTCGTCGGCGTCTACCTGCCGGACGCGGTCGGCGACAGGCGGCCGCACAACCTGCCCGGCACCGACGGCGACACGTACCCCAATTGGCGGTACCCCCTCGCCGACGGCCGCGGCGCCCCCGTGCTGCTCGAGGACTTCGCCCGCAACCCGCGCGTGCGCTCGCTGGCGCGGGCGCTGCGCATACTCGGCTGATTGGAACAGGCTGTCGCCAATTCACGACCTGGCTGCATGGCCGGTACCCGGGTCGAGTACCGTTGTGCTGTGACTATCAGATCAGCAAAGCGTTCAGCGGTGCGCGCCGGGACCGTGGCCGCGCTGACCGCTCTTCCGCTGTTGGCCGCGGGCTCGGCCTTCGCGACCGACTTCCAGGGCGAGGACGCGGGTCCCCGGCTGTCCGTGCTGGCCACCATCGGGATCTTCGTCGGCATCCCGGTCGGCCTCTTCCTGCTGATCGCCTTCCTGGTGATGCTGCCGAGCCTGGTCAAGGGCGACACCAACCGCGCCGAGATCGGCTGGGACGCCAAGTCCGCCGCCAAGACCAAGCCCGCCGCCCCGGTGGACGAGGCCGAGGCCGGCGCGTCGGACGCGGACCAGGCCAAGGCCGGCGCCGCGTCGAGCGGAACCGGTGGCGCCAGTGGCTCCTGGTGAGGCGACGGTGATCGAGTCCGCCCAGATCCAGCGGGCCCTGAAGATCGCCGAGAAGCGTACCGGCCTGAACTGGTCGGTCTTCGTCGGCGACCTCGGCGCCGAGCCCCGCGCCGAGGCCCTGACCAGGCACGGCGCCCTGGGCCCCGCCGCCGCCGAGTCCGTGCTGCTCGCGGTCGACCCCGCCAGGCACCGCCTCGAGATAGTGACGGGATCCCGCGCCCGCAAGCGCTTGGACGACCGCTCCTGCGCCCTGGCCGCCGCCAGCATGGCCGGCACCTTCGCCGTCCGCGACCTGGACGGCGGCATCGCCCGCGGCATCCTCGCCCTGGTCGAGCACGTCCGCCGCGGCTGAGCGCAGCAGAGCAGAGCCAAGCCCCGGCCCCAGCACGTATCCGGCCTCGCTCACCTGAATGGGTGAGCGAGGCCGTTTGCCGTCGAGTTTGACGACCGGCCCTACCTACGTCGCCGGCACTGCGCTCGTTCCTCGCTCCGTGCCGACTCCTACGTCCGGGCACCCGCCCACCCGCCCCAAGCCTTCGGCCCGCTACCTTCACTCCCTCGTCGCTGACGCTCCTCGGTCGCTACGTCCGCGAGCCTGCGGCGTTACGCGCGGCCACCGTGCATCTGACGCCGCGTCGGCGCCTCACGTCAGGTGCGCGGCCAAGGCATCCGCCTCGGCGACCAACCCGGCCGCACGCTCAACGTGACCCGCCGCCTCGTACGTGGCGGCTGCGGCTCGGCGTTCCGCGATCTCGTGCTGCACGATCGCCGCTACGTCTGCCTCGGTCAGCTCCCGCCGCGCGATCTCCGCGGCGCCGACGCCGACGAGGCTCGCCTCGATCGCTCCTGCGCGCGCCCGCGCATCGTCGTCGATGTCGACCGCCTCGGCGTTCTCGATCGCGGCTAGTGCGGAGCGGAGGGCCGCGACGGTGCTGCGGTCGCGGGCCTTCATCGCGGCGGGCACCGCTGCGCGGAGTCGGTCGCGCAGCGGGATGGTCTCGATCGACATGGCTCGACCCAATCACAGCCTGTCTGCCGGGTGCCAACGTAATTTCGGTTTCGGACGCGTGGTCAGATGCCTTCCGCGGCGGCCAGGACGTCGGCGAGGCAGGATGCGGCTGTGCGGGGATTCGCGATCTGGTTGGCGAGTTGGACGTCCCAGTCGCCGGGTGGCACCTGGCGGATCATCGACGGTCCGGGGCGGTAGCCGAGGGCCGCTTCGGCCAGGTCGAACGCCTCGCTGGTGATCGCTCCGATGCCGGCCAGGGCGGCCAGGTCGAACAGGTCGCGTGCCGTGCGGCGGTCGATCCACGCGACGAGCTTCATCGCGGTGAAGGCGGGCAGAGTCGGCACGGTGAGTGTCGTTTCGGGGACGTCTCGGAAACGCGATGCGAGTACACGGCGTTCGGTGGGCCAGATCCTCCAACCGGAGTGGCCACCCGCGAGGTCGAGGAGTTGCAGGCGCAGGCTCAGGCCGTCGGGCGTCACGAGGAGGGCCGGATCTACCGCGCGGACCTCGGACAGAGCTGGCCTGATGACCGATCCCGGATACTCGCGACGTAGGCCGCGCGGGAGTGACGAGTCGAGCATCCGGGCGGTCTCGCGTCGGGAGTCGGTCCACAGGTCGATGTCCTCGGACAGGCGTCCGCCGAGTTCCGGGGTCGTCAGGTGTGTCCGCGCGAGTGCGGTGCCGCCGAAGAAGACCACGTCAGCATCGCTCGTCGCGAGTGCCGCGAGTACGTGGCCGATCAAGTGGTCTCGGCGGACCTGTTCCTCGGCCACGCCGTAGGCGGCGGCGACTGCGGCGAGGTCTTCGGGATCAAGCACGGCCGTCCTCCGCGAGCAGTGCCTTGATCGAGCGGAGTGCGCTGGGGTGGTGCTGCGTTATGGCGAGTTCTTCGACGAGCTCGTGATCGGCCTGGTGGGTGAGGATTCGAATCGCCTCGTCGATCTGGATTCGGGGGAGGCCGCCCAGGTCGGGGCGGGCCGCGAGGTCGAGCATCGTCTGTTCGGGGGTGGTGACCCATCCTTCGCAGAGTTCGGTGGTCACGCGCTGCAGGTCGAGTGCGGACGTGTCGCGTTTCGTGAATACGATCCGGCCGAAGCGCGTTTCCAGCGGTGCCCGCTGGTTGGGCACGGCGATCACCGCGACCGCGATGGCGCGCGGGATCGCCCCGTGGCGGCGGGCGGCCGACACGGAGACGATCGCGGCCGCGTCGACGCCGTAGTCGGCCTGGGCGATGCCGAGGCCGACCGCGTCCAGCGCCGGAGTCCAGACGGGATCGCCGAGCCGGTTCATCGGGGCGAGCGCGTAGTAGCCGGTCGCGAGGGGCACCGCGGCGTGGTTCCGCGCGAGGCGGGCGAGTTCCGCACGCGGATGCGCGTAGACCTCGGCCGCGTCGCGCGGACGCAGCACCCGGTTCGCTCGCCGCGCCAACTCCGGCGGGATCCCGATCGCTGTCCTCACGGCCACCTCCTCGTAGGCTTGAACCCTACGCTCATTATACGAGGTGCCCGTTCTCCGGGGCTACGCCGACGCGCTCTCCGCGTACAGTTCGGCGAGGAGCTGCTCTTCGGTGGCGCCGCGGCGCCAGTAGCCGGTGAAGGTGACGCGTTTGCGGTCGAAGCCGGTGGTGAGGAGGGTGCGGCGGAGGCGGCGGACTTCGCCTGCTTCGCCGCCGATCCAGGCGTAGGGGGTGCCGTCGGGGAGGCGGGCCTCGTCGATGGCGGTGGTGAGGGCGGGGCCGTGGCCGCGGACCAGCCAGGTGATCTCGGCGTCGGCCCAGGTGTGCAGGGCTTGGACGTCGTCGCAGTGGCCTACTTCGATCCAGGCGCGGACGGGGGTGGCGGGGCTGATCCACTCGAGGATTCCGGCGATCGCGGGGAGTGCGGACTCGTCGCCGGCGAGCAGGATCCAGTCGGTCTCGGGCGGGGGGCGGAAGTCGATGCCCGCGTTCTCGGCTTCGGTGGGACCGAGGGCGGTGATGCGGTCTCCGGCGAGGCAGGTCAGGGCCCATGCGGCGGCCGGGCCGGGGCCCAGGTGCACGGCGAAGTCGACGTCCACTTCGCCGAGTTCCCTGCGCTGCTCACGGACGGTGTAGGTGCGCATCAGGGCACGGACGTTCGGGTCCATGCCGCGCCACTGTGCGTACCAGTTCTCGCCCGCCTCGACCGGCACGACGGCGAAGTCCTGGCCGGGCTGCGGGAAGAAGAGCTTGAAGCGCTGGTCCCGGCCGCCCGACGCGAACTCGGCGAGGGCGCCGGGGGTGACGCCGCGGAACGTGACCCGCTGCACGCTCGGGCTGACCCGGCGGGTGCGGGCCACCTCGAACTCGAAGAAGCGGTAGACCATCTCTCACGCCACCTTCTTCGCGTTCTGCAGCGCGTCCGCGAAGCCCTGCACGATCGGGCCGATCGCCGTGTATGAATAGCGCGGCTCGGAGTTCCAGGCGACGATCTGGTTCGCCTTCACGGCGGGCAGCGCGGTCCACGTCGCCTTGCCGGTCAGGTCGCCGGGCTGCAGGGTGCCGGTGCGGTCGTCGAGCAGGATGATGTCGGGCTGGTACTTTCCGGCGTTCTCCCAGCTCAGCGACTCGAAGAAGCCGCCGACCACGTTCGTGGGCTGGATGAAGGAGACGCCGAGCTGCTCGAAGTAGCTCAGGTCCGGGTAGACCTCGGGGTCGCTGACGTAGAGCAGGTCGGCGCTCGCGGACGCGGCCATGACCTTGATCGTGCCCTTCGTCTTGGCGGAGGTGCGCAACTGCTCGACGGCGGTCTGGAACGCGGTCTTGGCTTTGGTGACCGTGGACGCCGTGAGGTCGGCGCCGAGCAGTCCGGCGAGCTTCTCGTAGCGGGAGAGCGGGGTGGTCAGCGGCTCGCCGGCGACGGTGATGCAGATCGTGGGCGCCAGCTTCTCGATCTTCGACAGGCTGGTCGCCGGCACGTACCAGAGCGAGTTCTTCTCCCACATGTCGGTGACCAGCAGCTGCGGGCTCAGCTCGGCGTACTTGGCGACGTCGAATTCGCCGTACGCGTTGCCGAGTATGGTCACCTTGTCCACCGGCAGGTTGCCCGCCATCGGGTCGGCCTTGCCGTTGGCCTGCTTGGTCGGGCCGAAGACGCCGATGATCCGGTCGGTGGTGACGCCGAAGTCGTAGAGCGCGGCGGCGGTCCCGGTGTACGCGACGACCTTGGTGGGCGCCGAGTCCAGCTTCACGACCGCGCCCCGGTCGTCGGTGAAGGTCCACGGCCCGCTGCTCGCGCTTGACGCCGTGTCAGCCGTGGAGACCGTCGCGCTGCACGCGCTGAGCAGGCCGATCGCACCGAGGCCGAGTCCCGCGCCCAGACCCGTTTTCAGCGCGCGGCGGCGGCTGACGGCGGGCTGCGACGGATCGGGAACAACGCGGGAAAGCAGGGCCATGGCGGGGTCCTCTCTGGAAGTGATGCGACTTAGGGTAGCCTAACCTAAGCTTCGATCAAGCCCCAGGAGTCCCATGCCGACCCGCCGACGCGCCCTCGGAATACCCGTCGCGCTCTGCGCCCTGCTCGCCGTGTGCGTGCTCAGCATCTCGATCGGCGCCCTGCCGCTCGCGCCCTCCGCCGTCTGGCACGGGCTCACCGACCCCTCGTCCTCGGCGTACGCGGTCGTGCACCAGATGCGGCTGCCGCGCACGCTGCTGGGCCTGCTCGCCGGGACCGCGCTCGGTCTGGCGGGGGCGGTGATGCAGGCGCTGACCCGCAATCCCTTGGCGGATCCCGGATTGCTCGGCGTGAACGCGGGGGCGTCGGCCGCCGTCGTCACCGCGACGGCGCTGCTCGGGATAGCGAGTCTCAGCGGCTACATCTGGTTCGCGCTGCTCGGCGCCGCGGCGGTCTCGGTGCTCATCTACGCGATCGGCGGCGGCGGATCGAGCACGCCCGCGCGGCTCGCGCTCGCCGGAACAGCCGTGAACGCCGCGCTCTACTCGTACGTCGGCGCGGTCGAGTTGCTGGACACGGACGCGCTGGACCGGATGCGGTTCTGGACCGTCGGATCGCTCGCGGACGCCGAGCCGGGCACGGTGCTGCGGATCACGCCGTTCATCCTGGTCGGGATCGTGCTCGCACTGGGCTGCGCGAAGCCGCTGAACACCTTGGCGCTGGGCGACGACGCGGCGACGGCGCTCGGCGGCAAGCCCGCGCTCACCCGCGCGGTCGCGATCGTGGCCATCGTGCTGCTCTGCGGTTCGGCCACGGCGGCGTGTGGGCCGATCGTGTTCGTCGGGCTGATGGTCCCCCAGATAGCCGCACGAATAACCGGTCCCGACCTGCGATGGCTGCTGCCGTACAGTGCGATTCTGGCGCCGGTGCTGCTGCTCGGGGCGGACATCGTCGGGCGGGTGGTGGCGCGGCCGTCTGAGCTCGAGGTCGGCGTCGTCACGGCCGTCATCGGCGGTCCGGTCTTCCTGCTCACGGTTGTGGGGCGGCGGGCATGAAGCGATCGATCGTCGTCTCGGTAGTTTTCGTCGCGCTCGGGGCCGTCGCGGCGCTGCTCACGGTGAATGTGGGGCAGTTCAGTGGCGGGATCACGGAAGCCGACGCGTTCATCATCAATCAGCTGCTTCTGCCGCGAATACTGACCGCGGTGCTGGCCGGCGCGGCGCTCGCGCTCGCCGGTGCGGTCTTCCAGTCGGTCACGCGCAATCCGCTCGGCAGCCCGGACGTGCTCGGCTTCACGCAGGGCGCCGCCACGGGGGCGCTCATCGGCATCATCGGCCTCGGCGGGGGAGTGGTGGCCGTCGCCGCCTCCGCGTGGATCGGCGCGGTCGGCTGCGCGGTCGCGGTCTACCTCGTGGCACGACGCGGCGGGGTCACGGGCGGAGTGCGGCTGATCCTCGTCGGCATCGGCGTCGCGGCGATGCTCAGCGGGGTCAACGAGTATCTGATCACGCGCGCGAACATCGTGGACGCGGCGGCGGCCTCGTTGTGGATCACGGGGAGTCTGGACGGGAGTTCGTGGCCGGGGGTGGTGCTGCTGGGGGCGGCGGCAGTCGTGCTCGTGCCGCTGATTCTGCTGGCCTCGCGGGCACTGCGGATTCTGGAGTTGGGCGACGATCTCGCGACCGGGCTCGGGCTGCGCGGCGAGCGGGTCAGGCTGCTGACGCTCACCGGCGCCGTGCTGCTCGCGGCGACGGCGGCCTCGCAGACCGGGCCCGTCGCGTTCGTCGCCCTCTGCGCGCCGCATCTCGCGCGCAGGCTGACGCGGCGGACCGGGCCCAACCTCGTGCCGACGCTGCTGCTCGGTGCCGCGCTGATGCAGTGGGCCGATTACCTTTCCCAGCACGCGATCCCGAACCGCCAGCTCCCGGTCGGCGTCGTCACCGGCGTGCTCGGCGGCGGCTATCTCGTCTACCTCCTAGCCCACCAGCGCAAGACAGGACAGATCTAGATGACGACCAGCACCAGCAGGCTCGCGACGCGGAAACTGACGCTGGGCTACGACCGTCGGCAGGTCATCGGCGACCTGGACGTGGAGATCCCGGACCGGTCGTTCACGGTGATCATCGGGGCGAACGGCTGCGGCAAGTCCACGCTGCTGCGCGCGCTCGCCCGGGTCCTCAAGCCGAGCGCGGGCACGGTGCTGCTGGACGGCAAGGCGATCGGCGAGTATCCGAGCCGGCAGGTGGCCCGCACGATCGGCCTGCTGCCGCAGTCGCCGATCACGCCGGAGGGCATTACCGTCGCCGAACTCGTCAGCCGCGGCCGTTTTCCGCATCAGGGCGCGCTGCGCCGGGAGTCGCCGGAGGACCGCGCCGTCGTCGAACGCTGCCTCGCCGAGACCGCGCTGACCGAGCTGAAGGACCGTCCCGTGGCCTCTCTCTCCGGCGGCCAGCGGCAGCGCGCGTGGATCGCGATGGCGCTCGCGCAGGACACCGAACTGCTGCTGCTCGACGAGCCGACGACGTACCTCGACCTGGCCCATCAGATCGACGTGCTCGACCTGTGCGCCCGCCTGCACACCGCGGGCCGCACCGTCGTCGCCGTGCTGCACGACCTCAACCAGGCCGCGCGCTACGCCTCGCACATGATCGTGCTGCGGGAGGGGGAGGTCATCGCGCAGGGCGCGCCCACGGAGGTGGTCACGGCCGGGCTCGTCGAACAGGCCTTCGGGCTGCGGGCGCGGATCATCGGGGATCCGGAGACCGGGACACCCTTGGTCATCCCCCTTCCCTCGAAAGTTACCGCCAAGTAGTATCCGAGCGAGAGCGCCGACTGACTTCAGCGGCGACCGAGCAGCGGAAGGTGTGCGGTCCATGTCCGCAAGCGAGAACAAGCGGGAGCGGGATCGGCCCTGGGTGATGCGCACCTACGCGGGCCACTCCACCCCGGCCGAGTCCAACGCGCTCTACCGGCGCAACCTGGCGAAGGGGCAGACCGGCCTGTCCGTGGCCTTCGACCTGCCCACCCAGACCGGCTACGACGCGGACGCCGAGCTCGCGGCGGGGGAGGTCGGCAAGGTCGGCGTCCCCATCGCCCACCGCGGCGACCTGGCCCGGCTGTTCGAGGGCATCCCGCTGGCCGAGATGAACACCTCGATGACGATCAACGCCACCGCGATGTGGCTGCTCGCGCTCTACCAGGTGACGGCGGAGGCGCAGGGCGCGGACCCGGCGCGGCTGGCCGGGACCACGCAGAACGACATCATCAAGGAATACCTCTCGCGCGGCACGTACGCGTTCCCGCCCGGGCCCTCGCTGCGGCTGACCACGGACACCATCGCGTACACGGTGAACGCGATGCCGAAGTGGAACCCGATCAACATCTGCAGCTACCACCTGCAGGAGGCGGGTGCCGAGCCGGTGCAGGAGATCGCCTACGCGCTCTCCACCGCGATCACCGTGCTCGACGCCGTCCGCGACTCGGGCCAGGTGCCCCCGGAGCGCTTCGACCGGGTCGTCGAGCGGATCTCGTTCTTCGTCAACGCGGGCGTGCGCTTCGTCGAAGAACTCTGCAAGATGCGCGCGTTCACGACCCTGTGGAACGAGATCACCGAGCAGCGCTACGGCGTGACCGACGCCGCCGCGCGCCGCTTCCGGTACGGCGTGCAGGTCAACTCGCTCGGGCTGACGGAGGCTCAGCCGGAGAACAACGTCGCGCGCATCGTGCTGGAGATGCTCGCGGTCACGCTGTCGAAGGACGCCCGCGCCCGCGCCGTGCAGCTCCCGGCGTGGAACGAGGCGCTCGGCCTGCCGCGTCCGTGGGACCAGCAGTGGTCGCTGCGGCTGCAGCAGGTGCTGGCGTTCGAATCGGACCTGCTCGAGTACGGCGACCTGTTCAACGGTTCGCACGTCGTCGAGGCGAAGGTCGCCGAGCTGGTCGACGCGGCGAAGGCGGAGATGGGCCGGATCGAGGAGATGGGCGGCATCGTCGCGGCCGTCGAGTCCGGATACCTGAAGGCGCAACTGGTCAGCAAGCACGCCGAGCGCCGCGCGCGGATCGAGGCGGGCGAGCAGATCGTCGTCGGCGTCAACAAGTTCCAGGAGACCGAGCCGAACCCGCTGACCGCCGACCTCGACGCGGCGATCCAGACCGTGGACCCGGCCGTCGAGCAGGCCGCGTCGGACGCGTTGAAGGTGTGGCGCGCCGAGCGGGACAACGCGGCGGTCGAGGCGGCGCTGGAGCGGCTGCGCAAGGACGCCGCCGAGCCGAGCGTGAACCTGATGCCCGCCACGCTGGAATGCGCGCGCGCCGGGGCCACGACCGGCGAGTGGGCCGCCGCGCTGCGCGAGGTGTTCGGCGAATTCCGCGCCCCCACCGGCGTCGCCGCGGCGGCGGTCGGTACGCAGGTCTCACCCGAGCTCGCCGCGCTGCGCGAGCAGGTGCGCGCGGTCGGCGAGAAGCGCGGCCGCCGTCCGCGCATGCTGGTCGGCAAGCCGGGTCTGGACGGCCACTCCAACGGCGCCGAGCAGATCGCCGTGCGTGCGCGGGACGCCGGATTCGAGGTCGTGTACCAGGGGATCCGGCTCACCCCCGCGCAGATCGCGGCGGCGGCCGTCGCGGAGGACGTGGACGTGGTCGGCCTGTCGGTGCTCTCCGGCTCGCACCTGCGCATCGTGCCCGACGTGCTGCGGCTGCTCGCCGCCGCGGGCGCCGGGGACATGCCCGTCGTGGTCGGCGGGATCATCCCGGAGGCCGACGCCGACGTGCTGCTGCGACAGGGCGTGAAAGCGGTATTCACGCCGCGTGACTACGACCTGACGGCGATTCTCGGGAGAGTATTGAGTCTCGTGGCCTGATTCGCCCGATTCGCCCACTTGTCAATAAGAATCGGGTCCCGGCGCATAGCTCCCCGCTATGGGCCAGGACCCGACTATTTACGCTGAATTCACTCAGGCCTTCGCTTCGGCCTTCTCCTCGGCCTCGGCCTGGGCGTCGATGTCGTGCGCCTTGATGAATTCGTCACCGAGCACCTGGTGCGCGGCGCGCAGGTGGTCGAGGTCCACCTCGCCGTGCTCCGAGGCGTGCCCGTCCAGCGCGCCGAGCACCCGCTCGACCGGGCCGTGGTCGCCGCCGAGGCGCTGCTCGGCGAAGTAGGCGACACCCAGCTTCAGGAGCAGCTTCGCGCCGTGGCGGTGGATGTTCCACTCTTCGATGGTGTGCTCGGTCTCCTCGAAGGCCTTCTCCGAGACCTCCAGCGCCTTTTCCAAAAAGCTCATCGCGATCCTCATTGTCCATGGGAGGCGGTTGAGCGCTCCCCCTCAGGCATGACAGTCAATACCCGCGAACTGTACTCCACCGGAGGTGACACTGCGTAGGATCCGTTGCGGGGAAAGCGAATCGTTAGAACAGGCGTGATTCCGCGTCGTCGAAACCGCGCAGTACGTCGTAGTCGAGCACCTGGCAGCCGATGCCGCGGTCGGTGGCCAGCACCCGCGCCTGCGGCTTGATCTCCTGCGCGGCGAAGATCCCGCGCACCGGGGCGATCAGCGGGTCGCGGTTGAGCAGATCCAGATACCGGGTCAGCTGCTCCACGCCGTCGATCTCGCCGCGCCGCTTGATCTCCACGGCCACGGTCATGCCGCTCGCGTCCTTGCACAGGATGTCGACCGGGCCGATCGCGGTCGGGTATTCCCGGCGGATCAGGCGGTAACCGGCGCCCAGCGTCTCGATCTGCGCCGCCAGCAGCTCCTGCAGGTGCGACTCGACGCCGTCCTTCTGCAGTCCCGGGTCCACGCCGAGCTCGTGCGCCCCGTCGTGGAAGATCTCTTCGAGCCGGATGATCAGCTTCTCCCCGGCCTTGTTGGTCACCGTCCACAGCCCGGGCTCCTCCTTGACCGTGCACGGCGGGCTCATCCAGTTCAGCGGCTTGTAGGAACCGCCGTCCGAATGCACCAGGACCGAGCCGTCGGCCTTGTGGATGAGCAGGCGCTTGGCGCTGGGCAGGTGGGCGGCGAGGCGTCCGGCGTAGTCGACGCTGCACTGGGCGATGACGAGGCGCATCCGGCAAGCCTAGTCCAGGCGCGCGAATCGTTCGCACGCGTCGCCCGAAGCGTGCGATGGTCGGATCAGTGCGCTGAACGGATGTCCGGTCACGCGTGAATCCCGCGCGCCCCCTCGGCCAGGTGTGAGCGGCCCCCGCTGCGGTCATTCATTTCTGTGAGCGCACGATGACGGCTGCGAAGCCTCACGAAATGAGAGTGGAGCCCACATGTCCCTGGACGTCTCACCGGATCTGCTGGCCGCGGCCGAGCGCGGCGAGGTCGCCGACGCCGAGTTCGCCGACTGCGTGCGTACCTCGCTGCCGTACGCCTGGAGCATGATCAGCACCCTGTCGACGCGGCTGCACGTCGAGGGCGGCCCGTTCGCCGACAACACCACCCCGCCGGCCACCGAGCAGGAGCGCGGGCAGCTGCTGCGGGCCCTGGCCTCCGACTCGATCCGCGGCTGTCTGGAGCGTTACTTCGGGGTCAAACTCGCGTTCCAGAACTGCCACCGGGTCGCGGTCTTCCCGGCCGCGGACGGGGCGCCCGGGATGGAGTCCGGCTCGTACCGGCGGTTCGTCTCGCCGCGTGCCCAGCTGCTCAACCAGTCGCCGGAGCTGCGCGACTGCTGAGCCGGGGGGCGGACGCTCCGGGCCACGGAGTGTTCACTCGTTCGAGTGCGCGGAAGGGAGTGGTCGTCCGGAAACTGTCAGACCCGTGTGGTGGGGTGGGATCAGAGGGAACCCCGGCGGGGAGAGACCGGTCGAGGCCGACGCACGCGCAGTGGAGGGCGCGTGCGGGGAAGGCGGCCCCGGCCGGTCTCACGGATTGTGCGTTCATCCGACTGTGGCCGCATTCACACTGACTTCCGGTCCGGGTACCGTGGATACTGACCGGTAACAAGTGGCCGTACCCGGACGACGGGACGGTACCGAGCGGACAAGGGAGTCGGCAATGGCGCGGGACTTTCGAACAGTGGGCGTGGTGGGCCTGGGCACCATGGGCGCGGGCATCGCGGAGGTGCTGGCCAGGAACGGCATCGCGGTGTTCGGCGTGGAGCAGGACCCGGCCGCGCTGAACCGGGGCCGCGCGCACGTCGCGCACTCCACCCGGCGCGCGGTCTCCAAGGGCAAGCTGAGCGCGCAGGACGCCGCGGCGCTGCTGGACCGGATCACCTTCACCACCGACCTCGCCGACCTGTCCGGCGTGGACCTGGTCATCGAGGCCATCCCGGAGCGGCTCGAGCTCAAGCGCGGCCTGTTCCAGCAGCTCGACTCGATCTGCGGCGCGGACACGGTCTTCGCCACCAACACCTCCTCGCTCTCGGTCACCGAGATCTCGGTGGCCACCTCGCGCCCCGGCCGCGTCGTCGGCATCCACTTCTTCAACCCGGCGCCGGTCATGAAGCTCGTCGAGATCGTGCGCACGGTCGTCACCGAGCCCGAGGTGCTGGCGGACGTCGAGGCGCTGGCCGGCCTGCTCGGCAAGAGCCCGGTCGTGATCGGCGACAAGGCCGGCTTCATCGCGAACGCGCTGCTGTTCGGCTACCTCAACCACGCCGCCACGATGTACGAGGCGCGCTACGCGTCCCGCGAGGACATCGACGACGCGATGCGGCTCGGCTGCCGGCTGCCGATGGGCCCGCTCGCGCTGCTCGACCTGATCGGCCTGGACACCGCGTACGAGATCCTCGACACGATGTACAAGCAGTCGCGCGACCGGCTGCACGCCCCGGCGCCGATCCTCAAGCAGATGAAGACGGCCGGTCTGCTCGGCCGCAAGGTCGGCCGCGGCTTCTACACCTACGAGCAGGCGGGCGTGCCGACGCTGGTCGCCGACGACCTGACCCCGGAGGGCGCCAAGCACGCCGCGCCGGGCCGCGCCGTGAACCGGATCGCCGTGGTCGGCTCCGGCACCATGGCCAACGGCATCGCCGAGGTCTGCGTCAAGGCGGGCCTGGAGACGGTGCAGATCGCCCGTTCGGCGGAGAAGGCGGCGGCCTCCCGCGCCGCCGTGGAGAAGTCGCTCGGCCGGGCCGTGGCCAAGGGCAAGCTCTCCGAGCAGGACCGGGACGCCGCGCTGGCCCGGCTCACCTCCGGCGACAGCCTGGCCGGCGCCGCCGACTGCGACCTGGTGGTCGAGGCCGTCGTCGAGGACCTCGAGGTCAAGACGGCGCTGTTCGGCGAGCTCGACGGGATCTGCAAGCCGGGCGCGGTGCTGGCCACCACGACCTCCAGCCTCCCGGTGATCGACTGCGCGATGGCCACCAGCCGCCCCGCGGACGTCGTCGGCATCCACTTCTTCAACCCGGCGCCGGTGATGGAACTGGTCGAGGTGGTGCACACCGTCGCCACCGCCGCGGACGTGCTCACCACCGTGCACGAGCTGTGCGCCCGGCTCGGCAAGCACCCGGTGGACTGCGGCGACCGCGCCGGCTTCATCGTGAACGCGCTGCTCTTCCCCTACCTGAACGACGCGGTCCGGATGCTGCAGGCGCACTACGCGACCGCCGACGGCATCGACACGGCGATGAAGCTCGGCTGCGGCTACCCGATGGGGCCCTTCGAGCTGCTGGACGTGGTCGGCCTGGACGTCGCGCTGGCCATCGAGCGGGTGCTGTACCTGGAGTTCCGCGAGCCCGGCTTCGCCCCGGCGCCGCTGCTCGAGCACCTCGTGACGGCCGGCTACCTGGGCCGCAAGACCGGCCGCGGGTTCAGGGACTACACGTCCTGAGTCGGGTACCCGGAGTTCGGGCGCGGGCTGCGAGAATGTAAGCGTGAGCCGCCCGCGCAAGAACTCGAAGTGGTCGCGACCGACGCCCGATCCGGACGACCTCGCGCGCTCCTTCGGGTACCAGCGCACCGAGTCCGACCCGGACGGCGAGGACTGGATCGTGCGCCAGGTCACCGGCGCGGCCGCGACCAAGACGTACCGCTGCCCGGGCTGCGACCACGAGATCCCGCCGGGCACGCCGCACCTGGTCGCCTGGCCGAGCGTGCCCGAGTACGGCTCGGGCGGCGGCGTGGGCGACCGGCGGCACTGGCACACCGCCTGCTGGAACTCGCGCGGCCGCCGCCGTCGCCGCTAGCCGCCGCGGTTACGCGTCCCGGCGGCGGAACAGCCAGAGCGCCGGGAGCAGCAGCACGGCCGTCCAGATCAGCAGCGTGATCAGGCCGCCGACGGGGGAGAGCTCCGGGGTCGCGCCGGCCGCGGCCGGATGCGTGGCCATCATCGCGCCGCCCGCGTTCGACGGGACGATCTTGTTGATGTCCTTGCCGGTCGTCCCGGGCAGGAAGTTCGTGATGATCGGCAGCACGAAGTACAGGCCGACCAGCGTGGAGATCGCGCCCGCGGTGTGCCGCATCAGGAAGCCGAGGCCGAGCCCCATCAGCGCGACCAACGTCAGGTAGACCGGCACGGCGAGCAGCGCGCGCAGGTTCGCCGCCTGGCTCAGCGACAGGTCCACGCCGTGGCTCGTGTAGAACGGGCTGGACAGGCCGTACGAGGCGAACGCGATCACGATGCCGAGCAGCAGCACGACGATCGTGAGCACGCAGGCCTTGGCCAGGAACAGCGTCGTGCGGCGCGGGAAGGCCGTGAGCGAGGTGCGCATCATGCCGGTGCCGTACTCGGTCGACACGGACATCACGCCGAGCACGCCGGTGACCAGTACGCCGAAGAACACGCCGCTGACGGTCGTCGAGACCCCCATGGTGGCCCGGTCGCTCGCGCCGATCTGGTCCCAGTTCGCCGAGGTCACGGCCGCGATCAGCACCGAGATGCCGACCGAGACGACCAGGCAGATCAGCAGCGTCCAGTACGTCGAGCGCACGCTGCGGATCTTGGCGAACTCGCTGTCCATCGCCTCCGCGAACGTGATCCGGCGGGCCGGGGCGTCGAGGCGGATCTCGCGGGTGGTGGTGGCGCTCACTGGCTGTGCTCCTTGACCTGCGCGTTCCTGAAGTCCTCCGGGACCGGCGTACCCCAGCCCGGCATCGCCGCGCCGTCCGGCGCCCGCTGCGGGTCCGTGCTGCCCGCGTGGTACTCGACCGAGCCGGCGGTCAGCCGCATGAACGCCTCCTCCAGCGAGGACTGGACCAGCGTCAGCTCGTGCAGGTACAGGCTCTCGCGCCCGGCCAGGTCGCCGATCTGCGCCGGCTGCGCGTCGTACACGTGCACGGACGCGTCCTGCTGCGCGTCGACCCGCCAGCCGCGCGAGGCCATCTTCGTCGCCAGGTCGGCCAGCTGCGGGGAGCGCACCCGGACGTAGCTGACCGAGTTCTTCGCGATGAAGTCGGCCATCGGCTCGTCGGCGAGGATCTTGCCGAGGCCGATCACGACCAGGTGGTCCGCCGTCAGCGCCATCTCGCTCATCAGGTGGCTGGAGACGAACACCGTGCGCCCCTCGGCCGCGAGCGCCTTCATCAGGTTGCGGATCCAGAGGATGCCCTCCGGGTCCAGGCCGTTGACCGGCTCGTCGAACATCACGATGCCGGGGTCGCCGAGCAGCGCGGCCGCGATGCCGAGCCGCTGGCCCATGCCGAGCGAGAAGCCGCCGGAGCGCTTCTTGGCCACGCTGCGCAGCCCGACCAGGTCGATCACCGCGTCCACCCGGCTGCGCGGCAGGCCGTTCGCCTTCGCCAGCACCAGCAGGTGGTTGTACGCGCTGCGGCCGCCGTGCACCGCCTTGGCGTCGAGCAGCGCGCCCACCTCGCGCAGCGGCGCGGCGAGCCGGTGGTACGGGACGCCGTTGATCGTCACCGAGCCGGAGCTCGGCCGGTCCAGGCCCAGGATCATCCGCATCGTGGTGGACTTGCCCGCGCCGTTCGGTCCGAGGAAGCCGGTCACCTTGCCCGGCGCCACGGTGAAGTCCGCGTGGTCCACCGCGAGCCGGGGACCGTAGCGCTTGGTCAGGGCGGTCGCTTGGATCATGGGGACAAGCCTGCCCGAAATGGTCGGTTTTCAACCATTCGGGCAGGCCTTAGGGGTGACGCGGGCTCAGGCGTCCCGGCGCACCAGCAGGTACGCGGCCAGCGCCCAGAGCAGCGCGGTCCACGCCGCGAACACCCCGTAGCCCTCCCACGAGCTGATCAGGAAGTTGTCCGGCAGCCGCTTGCCGATGATCGCGAAGCCCGCGTTCGTCGGCTCGTAGGTGTAGAGGTACTTCCCGACCCGGCCCGGGATCAGCTGGATCAGGTTGCTGATCACCAGCAGCAGCGCCACGATGCCGGTGATCGCGCCCGCGACGTGCCGCAGCAGTGCGCCGATGACCAGCGCGAACAGCCCGAGCATGCCGAGGTAGAGGCCGACCCCGAAGACCTGCCGGACGTTCGAGCTGTCCAGGTTCACGGTCAGCAGGCTCTTGAACGTCAGCCGCCCGATGTAGAAGCCGGCGAACGCGATGACCTCGCCGATCGCCCCGATCAGCAGGGTGAACACGAGCGACTTGGCCGCCAGCATCCGCACCCGGTGCGGGCTGGCCAGCAGCGTCGAGCGGATCATGCCGGTGCCGTACTCGCTGGCCGTCACCATCACGCCGAGCACCGCGACCGCGAGCTGCCCGACGAACAGCCCCGAGCTCATGATCGAGCCGATCGGGTCCTCGATCAGGTTCGCCTGCTGCTCCGGCGTCGCCTGCTTCCAGTTCGCCACCGTCAGGTACGGGAACAGCCAGCTGAAGAACAGGAACGCGATGACCAGCGCGATCAGCGACCAGTAGGTCGAGCGCACGCTGCGGATCTTCGTCCACTCGGCCAGCAGCAGCCGGCCGAAGTGCGCGTGGCCGGTGCCCGCGGCGTCCACCGCGGCGGGGGTCAGAACACTGTCACGAGCGGCCATCGGTGCCTCCCAGCGCGGGCGCGGGCCGGTGTGCGAACTCGCCGGACTCCCGGGTCAGCTCCATGTACGCGTCCTCCAGCGAGGCACGCTGCGGGGTGAGTTCGTGCAGCACCAGACCGCGTTCGGCCGCGAGCTCACCGATCTGCGGGGCGGTGCTGCCGGTGACGATGAGCGCGCCGTCCTCCTTGGTGCCGGTCACGTCCCAGCCGCGCTCGGCGGCCGCGGAGCGGAACGTGTCGGCGTCCGGCGTGCGCACCAGGACGGCGGTGTCGGAGAACTGCGCGATGAACTGGCCGACCGGCATGTCCGCCTGCAGCTTGCCGCGGCCGATCACGATCAGATGGTCCGCGGTCACGGCCATCTCGTTCATCAGGTGGCTGGAGACGAAGATGGTCCGGCCGTCCGCCGCGAGCGCCTTGAGCAGCTGGCGGATCCACAGCACGCCCTCGGGGTCGAGGCCGTTGACCGGCTCGTCGAGGATCAGGATCTGCGGATCGCCGAGCAGCGCCGCCGCGATGCCGAGCCGCTGGCCCATGCCGAGCGAGAATCCCTTGGTGCGCTTGCCGGCCACGGCCGTCAGGCCGACCAGGTCCAGCACCTCGCTGACGCGGCGCTTGGGCACGCCCTGCGTCTGCGCGAGGTAGAGCAGATGGTTGAAGGCGCTGCGCCCGCCGTGCACGGCCCGCGCCTCGAGCAGCGCGCCCACGTAGCGCAGCGGGTCGCGCAGGTCGCGGTACGGCTTGCCGTCGATGAAGGCGCTGCCGGAGGTCGGCCGGTCCAGCCCGAGGATCAGCCGCATCGTGGTGGACTTCCCGGCCCCGTTCGGACCGAGGAACCCGGTGATCCGGCCCGGTTCGACCGCGAAGCTGAGGTGGTCCACGGCGGTCGTGTCGCCGTACTTCTTGACGAGGTCCTTGACTTCGATCATGGTGTGCCCCCTCTCGAGTCCCAATGTACTCAGGAGGACAAGGGCGAGGGCCCCCTCGGCGTCTACCCACGCCGTCGAGGGGGCCCTCGATCCGGAAATCTACCAGTATAAGAGCTCTGTTGTGAAACTGGATCTTTACGCGTCTCGGCGTTTGAACACCCACAGCCCCACGATCAGCGCGATGACCGCGTAGCCCATGTAGACCGCGAAGCCGCTCCACGCGCCGAACGCCGTGCCGGTGTCCGCGGTGTGCTGGGTGGCCCAGACCTGGCTGCCCGCGTTCGCCGGCAGCCACTTGTCGATGTCGTCCTGCCAGGAGCTCGGCATGAAGTTCGCCATGATGTTGATCACGAACAGCAGCGCCACGCCCAGCGTGATGGTCCCGGCCGTGTGCCGCAGCGCCGTGCCGATCCCGAAGGCCAGCAGCGCCGCCCCGGCCAGGTAGAGTCCGCCGCCGATCACGGCCTGCAGCGCGCCGTGCGTGCCCAGGCCGACCGTCACGCCCCGCGTCGCCCAGAAGTGGTTGCCGATGAAGAACGACGCGAAGGAGATGACCTCGCCGACGACGAAGGAGACCAGCGTGACGACCGCGAGCTTGGCGAACAGCACGCTCAGCCGCCGCGGCTGCGCGGCCAGACTGGTCCGGATCATCCCGGTGGAGTACTCCGTGGTCACCGCGAGGGCGCCGAAGACGACCATCACCAGCTGGCCGAGCATGATGCCGAACATGCTGTGCTGCACCAGGTCGCGCTGCGCGAGCTCGGCCGCGGACTCCTTGCTGTGCGAGGCCTCGCCCCAGCTGAACAGCACACTGATGCCCACGCCGATGACGACCGCCGCGGTCAGCGTCCAGACCGTCGACTTCACCGAGCGGATCTTCGTCCACTCCGAGCGCAGCGCGCCGCCGAACCCGGCCCGGCCGGTCGCCTCCGGCAGCGGCGTGAGGCCGGCGAAGACCGTGTCGTTCACCGTGGTCATGGTCAGGCCGCCTTTCCGGCCGGGACGGCCGCGTGGTACTCGACGCTGTCCTTGGTCAGTTCCATGAAGGCCTGCTCCAGCGAGGCCTGGATCGGGCTCAGCTCGTGCACCCGGATCTGGTTGTCGAAGGCCACGTCGCCGATCTCGCTCATGCCAAGCTTCGTCACCAGCAGCGCGTCCTCGCCGTCCGTGCGCACGCCGCCGCCGTGGGCCGTCAGCAGCGCGCCGAGCTGCTCCAGCTGCGGGGTGCGCACCCGGATCGAGAGCTCGGAGTTGTTGTCGATGAACTCCTGCACCGTGCAGTCCGCGACCAGCCGGCCGCGGCCGATCACGATGAGGTGGTCGGCGGTGTGCTCCATCTCGCTCATCAGGTGGCTGGAGACGAACACCGTGCGGCCCTCGGCGGCCAGCGCCTTCATCAGGTTCCTGATCCAGAGGATGCCCTCCGGGTCCAGGCCGTTGACCGGCTCGTCGAACATCAGCACCTTCGGGTCGCCGAGCAGCGCCGCCGCGATGCCGAGCCGCTGGCCCATGCCGAGCGAGAAGCCCTTGGAGCGCTTCTTCGCCACCGCGCCGAGGCCGACCAGCGCGAGCACCTCGTCCACCCGCCGCTTCGGCAGGTTGTTGGTCTGCGCCAGGCACAGCAGGTGGTTGTACGCGCTGCGGCCGCCGTGCACCGCCTTGGCGTCGAGCAGCGCGCCCACCTCGCGCAGCGGGTAGGCGGCCTGCTGGAACGGCTTGCCGTTCACGGTGACCGTGCCGGAGGTCGGGGCGTCCAGGCCCAGGATCATCCGCATCGTGGTCGACTTCCCGGCGCCGTTCGGACCGAGGAACCCGGTCACCTGGCCGGGCTTCACCGAGAACGACAGCTGGTCCACGGCCAGCTTGTCCCCGTAGCGCTTGCTGAGGCCTACCGCCTCGATCATGGTGGGCTCACTCCCCGGAGCTCGAATATTCCATCGGACGGCCCCAAAGGTAGCCAGTGCGCGACAGCCGCGTCGTCCGCCTCGGGGATGGTCCGGCGCACGCGGCGGTGCTACCTCAGGCGGACCGTCCGGGGAGCCTGGAGGATCCTCCGAGAAGCCCGTACTCCGCCGCGCGCGGGCTTCGGTGCTCCGCCCCATGGATCCGCCGGCCCGCGGGCGGTTCACTGGCCGGGTGGAGTATGTGACCGACGTCAGCGCCGACGTGATGGTCGAGCTGAACTTCGACCTGCGCCGGCCGGACGCGCTGCCCGACCTGGACCGTGTCAGGGAGCTGCGGGACTGGGACGTGGTCGGCGGCACCGCCCGGGCCGGCCACCCGCGGGCCCTGGACCAGCTCGCCGCCCGGGACCGGCTGCCCGCGCTCGCGATGGCCTCCAGCTCGGTCGCCGCGAGCTCCCTCGGCGGCGCCGGCCTGGGCGCCGCGCTGCCCGACCTGCCCGCGTGCGACGCGTACCCGCTGCTGCTCGCGGCCGGAGCGGTCGTCGGGGCCGAGTCCTTCCAGCGCGGCGTGTCCCGTCCGCTGCGGCACGGCTCGCTGGACCCGGAGGAGCTGATCCGCGCCGTCGTCATCCCGACCGGGATCGCCGTCTGCTCCTTCGCGCTCGCCCTCGACCTGCGGGCCCGGGTGATCGAGACCGGCATCGGCGCGGCCGGACCGACCCCGCTCGCCGCCCGCGCCGCCGCCCGCTTCCTCGCCGCGGAGCTGGACTGGGGCACGCTCGCCGTCTCCGAGGCGGCCGCCGCGCGCTTCGGCAAGCTCGTCGCCCGCGCCGCCCAGCCGGTGGACGGCGTGCGCGGCCCGGGGTACCGCAGGCGCGCGCTCGAGGTGCTGGCGATCCGGGCCCTGGGCTGGATCCGGAGCGCCGCGTGACCGACCAGGGGATGAGACTCGAGCTGACCGTGAACGGCCGCCGGCGGGTGGCGACCGACGTGCCGCCCTTCGCCTCGCTGCTCAGCGCGCTGCGCGAGCACTTCGGGCTGCCCGGGGCGAAGAACGCGTGCGAGCAGGGCGAATGCGGGTCCTGCACGGTTTTTCTCGACGGCACGCCGGTTTGTTCCTGCCTGGTCGCGGCGGGCCAGGCCGAGGGCCGGGAGGTCACCACGGTCGAGGGGCTCGCCGACGAGGCGGGACTCAGCCTCGTGCAGCGCGCCTTCGTCGCGGCGGGCGCCGTCCAGTGCGGCTTCTGCACCCCCGGATTTTTGATGGCGGTCCGTGACCTCCAATCCCGGGCGCGAGGTCGTACAATCATAAACCTCGATGACGAAGAGGTCCGGGAAGCGCTGGCCGGGAACCTGTGCCGCTGCACCGGATACGAGAAGGTGATCGACGCCGTTCGCGCGGCGCTCGTCCACCCGACCGATCCGCAGCGTCCGGTGGGGGCAAGCGGATGAACCGGACCCTCGTTGTCGAGAACTGCGCCGTCACTACCGTGGACGAGCGCGGTTCCGAGTATGCCGTCGGTTACGTGGTGGTCTCCGACGGCAGAATCGTGCAGGTGGGCCCCGGAGCTGCCCCGGTCCTCCCGCACGATGGAGCCCGGGTGGTGGACGGTAGTGGGTGCCTTGCCACCCCCGGGCTCGTTAACTCGCACCACCACCTCTACCAGTGGATCTTCCGCGGCCTCGCCCAGGACGCCACCCTCTTCGACTGGCTGCGCGAGCTCTACCCGCGCTGGGCCCGGATCGACGAGCCCGCGGTGCACGCGGCGGCCCGCGCCGGACTCGGCTGGCTGGCGCTGAGCGGCTGCACCACGTCCGCCGACCACCACTACGTCTTCCCGCGCGGCTCCGGCGACCTGCTCGGCGCCACGATCCGGGCCGCGCGCGAGGTGGGCGTGCGGCTCGACGCGACCCGCGGATCGATGGACCTCGGCGCCTCGGCCGGGGGACTGCCGCCGGACTCGGTCGTCGAGGACCTGGACGAGATCCTGCGCGCGAGCCGGGAGGCCGTCGAGCGGTACCACGACCCGTCCCCGGGTTCGTTCACTCGGATAGCCCTCGCACCCTGCTCGCCCTTCTCGGTGACCGACGAACTTATGAAGCAGTCCGCCGTGCTCGCCCGGGACCTCGGCGTGCGGCTGCACACCCATCTGGCCGAGACCGTGGAGGAGGACGCCTACTGCCGCGAGCAGTTCGGCGTCACCCCCGCGGAGTACGTCGAGTCACTCGGCTGGATGGGGCCGGACGTCTGGTTCGCGCACGGCGTGCACCTCGACGACGCCGCGATCGCCCGAATGGCCGCGACGGGCACCGGTCTCGCGCACTGCCCTAGCTCGAACGGCCGATTGGGCGCGGGACTCGCGCCGATCAAGGCTCTGCTGAACGCGGGCGTGCCGGTCGGTCTCGGCGTGGACGGCGCCGCCTCCCAGGAATCCGGGATGCTGGTAGAAGAACTGCGCCAGACGGTGTACCTCTCCCGGCTGCGCGCCCAGACCGGTGCCGCCGACCGTTCACTCGATGCGCGCAACGCACTGCGACTCGCCACGAACGGCGGAGCGCGACTGCTGGGCCGGGAGAGTGAAATCGGCTCGCTCGTCCCCGGGTACTGCGCCGACATCGCGCTGTGGAAACTCGACGGCCTCGGTCACGCCGACATCACCGACCCCGTCGCCGCCCTCGTCTTCGGCCCGCCCGCGCCGCTCAAGCTGCTGACCGTAAACGGCGAGATCGTGGTCGAGGACGGCGAACTGCGCACCGTCGACGCCGACGAACTCGCCCGCGACGCCCGGGCCGCGCACCTGCGGATGATGGAGGCGGACTGAGATGACCGCCACCACGTCCCCCGTCTCCACCGCGGTCGATAACGGCGTCGGCGGCAGCCCGCTCCGCCCCGACGGCACGCTCAAGGTCACCGGCGAGTTCGCGTACTCCTCCGACCTGTGGGCCGAGGGCATGCTCTACGGCGCGACACTGCGCAGCCCGCACCCGCGCGCCCGGATCCTGAGCATCGACACATCCGCCGCGTCCGAGATCGCCGGGGTGCACGCCGTGCTCACCAGCGCCGACGTGCCCGGAAAGAAGACGTACGGCCTTATCGTGGACGACTGTCCCGTCCTCGCGACCGACGAGGTGCGCTACCACGGCGAACCCGTCGCCATCGTGGCCGCCGACGACCTCGACACCGCCCGGCGCGCCTGCAAGACGATCGTCGTCGAATACGAAGTCCTCCCCCCGATCTCCGACATGCGCCGCGCCGCCTTCGACCCCGACGGCCCGCGCGTGCACGCCGGCCGCGCCGACAACATCGTGCGCTACCAGCCGGTCCGGCACGGCAACCCCGCGGATGACGATGTCAGGGCGCGCGCGGCCGTCGTCGTCACCCGCGAATACGAGGTCGGCATGCAGGATCAGGCCTTCCTCGGCCCCGAATCCGGCCTCGCGATCCCGGCCCGGGACGGCGGCGTGGACCTGCATATCGCGACGCAGTGGTTACACGTGGACCAGGAGCAGATGGCGCCCTGCCTCGCGCTGCCGCCGGAGAAGGTGCGGCTCACGCTCGCGGGCGTGGGCGGCGCGTTCGGTGGTCGCGAGGACCTGTCGATGCAGATCCACGCCTCGATGTTGGCACTGCGCACGGGACGCCCGGTCAAGATGGTCTACGACCGCAAGGAATCCTTCTTCGGCCACGTACACCGGCACCCCGCCCTGATGAAGTACACGCACGGCGCCGACGCGGACGGCCGCCTCGTGTTCGTGACGGCCGAGATCCTGCTCGACGGCGGCGCGTACGCCTCGACCACAGAAGCCGTCGTCGGCAACGCGGCGTCGCTCGGCATCGGTCCGTACGAATGCGACGACGTACTCATCGAGGCGTACGGCCTCTACACCAACAACCCGCCGTGCGGAGCGATGCGCGGCTTCGGCGCCGTGCAGGCCTGCTTCGCCTACGAATCGCAGATGGACGCGCTGGCCGAAGCGCTCGGCATGGACCCCGTCGAAATCCGCCGCCTCAACGCCGTCCACGAAGGCTCGATCCTTCCGACCGGCCAACGCATCGAAGGCCCCGCGCCACTCCGCGAGATCCTCGGCGCACTCGTCACCATGCCGATGCCGCCCGCACCCGGACGGAGCGGTCGCAGCGAACTGCCACCCGGCGGCTACGGCAACACGACCAGGGGAGAGGGCGTGCGCCGCGGCGTCGGCTACGGCGTCGGCATCAAGAACATCTGCTACTCAGAGGGCTTCGACGACTTCTCCACCGCCCGCGTACGCCTGGAGATCTCCGGCGGCGAACCGATCGCCTCCGTACACACCGCCGCGGCCGAGGTAGGCCAAGGTCTGGTCACTCTCCAGGCCCAGATCGCCCGCACCGAACTAGGCGTCGACCACGCGGTAGTCCTCCCCGCCGACACCGCCGTGGGCTCCGCCGGTTCGTCCTCCGCCTCCCGCCAGTCCTACATGACCGGCGGCGCCGTCAAGACCGCCTGCGAAGCCGTCCGCGCAGAAGTCCTCACCCTCGCGAAGCAGAAATTCCCCGCCCTCCTCCCCACCACCGAAGCCTGGTCCCAAGTCCAACTGTCCGAGTGCGCCCTAACCCTCCACAACCGCCCCCTGATCAAACTCAGCGACGTACTCGGCACCGACACCATCGAGGCCACCCGCGAATACCACCACCGCCGCACGAATCCGCTGGATCCCGCCACCGGCCAAGGCGATTCGCACGTCCAGTTCGCCATGGCCGCCCACCGCGCCGTAGTCGACGTGGACGTGGAGCTCGGCCTGGTCCATGTAGTCCAAATGGATGTAGTCCAGGACGTAGGCAAGATCCTCAACCGCCTCTCTCTGGAAGGCCAGATCCAAGGCGGCACCGCGCAGGGCCTCGGCCTGGCCCTCATGGAGGAAATCCAGACCCGCGACGGCCTCGTCCGCAACCCCTCCTTCACCGACTACCTGATCCCGACGATCCTCGACATGCCCCCGCTCAACATGCGCATCCTCGAGTTCGCCGACCCCGACTCCCCTTACGGCCTACGCGGCGCCGGCGAGCCCCCCACTCTGTCCTCAACCCCCGCAATCGTCGCCGCCGTCCGCAACGCCTGCGGCCGCGACCTGACCCGCATCCCGTTGCAGCCCCACCAAATCGCGCTCGTCGACGACTGGCCGGCCTCTCGTGCACTCGGCCGAGCGTTCACCCACCGCTTGACACCGCCCCCTAGGATTGCTGCTCGTGGCTGAACCCATAACCGTCGAGTTCGAGCTGGGGACGGACGAGGTGACCAGGGAACTGGGCCTGCGTTCCGAGCGTCGGAACAGCTTGTACACCGCGGCCGCGATGGTCGTGTGCGGGGGCGTGTGTCTCGCGTTCTATCTGCAGGGCGACCGGCCGAAGATGTGGATGCCGGCGGCGCTGCTCGGGCTCTACGCGCTCTTCATGCTCGTGTACGCGCTGGTGCACCTGCCGCGCAAGATGCGGGCGAACGCGGCGCGGCTGGTCGGGACGGCGCGGGTGAAGCTCGCGGACGACGGGATCCGGTACGGCGGCGCGGGCACGGCCAAGGGGTACAGCTGGGGCAAGGTGAGCAGCGTGCTCGACCAGCCGGGCGCGTGGGTGATCACCGCGGGCAAGCGCTCCGAGGGCTTCGTCATCCCCAAGCAGGCGGTCCCGGCGGACCAGGCCGAGGACTTCGCCGCCGCGCTGCGCGAGTGGTCGGGGAAGGCCTACAAGCAGCGCAAGCGCTGAGCCAGGCGGGTCACGCGCCGCGTCCGGTACTCCGCATGGCCCTGCCGCGCGCGGTACCGTATCGGGACTATGCGGCTGCGTGATCTGGTCGACAGCGCCGAACTCGGTCTGCTCGTGGTGACCGGGCGCGTCGGGCTGGACCGGGAGGTGCGCTCGGTCATGGTCACGGACCTGCCCGAGCCGAGCCGCTACCTGCGCGGCGGGGAACTCGTCGTCACCGGGCTGCTCTGGCGCACGGCCGGGCTGGACGACGGGGACGCGGCCGCCGCCAGCGAACGCTTCGTCGCTGCCGTCGCCGAGGGTCACGCGGCGGCCATCGCGGCGGGAGACACGACCGACGAAGCACTGCCGTCCGAGCTGGTCGCCGCCTGCGCCCGGCACAACGTGCCACTGCTGCACGTGCCCGGCCGACTCTCCTTCGCCGAGCTGAACGAATGGTTCTCCCGCCGCACGTCCGAGCTGCGCGCGCACGACACCGGCGAGCTCCTGGCCCGGCACCGCAGACTGCTCGGCGCCGGTGCGCATCGCGGCGTGAGCGGGATCCTGGAGCTGATCTCGGCCGAATCGGGGCTCGAGGGGCTGTTGATCAGCGCGGCGGGCGACGTGCTGGTCGAGCCGGGCACGACCGTCGTGCCGCAACTGGTGCACGTCCTCACCCGCGAGGCGCTGCGCACGGCCGCGCAGCCGGATCGGCGAGTCGAGTACCGCGGTGAGAGCTACAGCGTCTTCACCGTCAACGGCGAGACGAACTCGCCGGTGGACGACTGGTACGTGGTCTTCGAGGGCGACTCGCGTACGTGGCCGCCGCAGCGTCGCGACGTGGCTCGCGGCGCCGCCCGGCTGCTCAGCGCGGAACGCCGGTGGCTCGCCGAGGCCCGCGAGCCGCTGCGTCAGCTCGGTCGGGAACTCGCGCAACTGGCCGCGCGGGAGGGGCCGGTCGCCGAGATCGTGGCGCGGCTGCGGCCGGTCGGACTGTCCGCGGTGGACGGGCTGCGCGTCATCGTGCTGACCGTCGAGGGGAACAATCGCGCGATCCGGGTGCTGCGGGCCCTGATCGACGAACCACAGGGCACGAAGCCGTTGCCCGGCGCCGAACTGCCGGACGGGCACGCGGTCGGCATCATCGCCGAGCCGCACGATGACGGAGACGGCCACGGCAGCGGCGACGCGGTGGAACGGCTGGCCGCGCGGCTGAAGGCGGTCGGTCCCGCACTCGGCATGGACCGGGTCCGCGTCGGCGTCAGCGATCTGGTGACCACCGCGACCGGACTGTCCGCCGCCGTGCGCGAGGCCGGGTACGCGCTCGGGCTCGCCGCGCGCGGGTCGGAGCGGTTGCAGGTCGCCGGGCACACCGACCTCGCCACGCATCAGGCCCTGCTCGCGCACGTCCCCGACGAACTCCGTGTCGGCTACGTGCACCGGCTGCTCGGTCCGCTGCGCGCGCACGACGAACGGCACCACGCCGCGCTCGAGGAGACCCTCGACGTGTTCCTGCAGTGCTCGGGTTCCTGGAGCCGGTGCGCGGCGCAGCTGCACATCCACGTCAATACACTGCGATATCGGATCGCCCGGATCGCGGAGCTGACCGGACGTGACCCGACGAGGCTGGAGGACCAAGTGGACCTGTTTCTCGCGCTACGGGCCCGGTGACGCGGATGAGCGTGGTGGGGCTGGTTCTCGCGGCCGGCGGCGGATCCCGGATGGGCGGGCCGAAGGCGGTCGTCGAGTACCGCGGCGAACCGCTGATCACGAGCGCCGTACGCACGGCATTCGCAGGGGGCTGCGATGTGGTGTGCGCGGTGCTCGGCGCGGAGACCGAGCGGGCCGCGTCGTACGCGGAGGCCGCCGGGGCGTTCGTCACCGTGAACGAGGCGTGGGCCGACGGCATGGGCGTCTCGCTGCGCGCGGGCCTCGACGCGATCGGGCACGCGGTACCGGAAGCGTCCGCCGCGCTCGTGCTGCTCGTCGACCAGCCCGACATCACGGCGGAGGCGATCGCGGCGGTGCTCGGTGCGCGGACTGAGCCGGACGACGAAGCGGTCCTCGCCGCGGCCGTCTACGAAGGGCAGCGCGGACATCCCGTTCTGATCGGCCGCGCGCACTGGTCCGCACTGCGCCCGACACTCACCGGCGACGTCGGCGCCCGGGCCTACCTGCGCGAGCACCGCGACGAGCTCATCCTCGTGCCCTGCGACGCCGTCGCCGATCCGCGCGATCTCGACCGGCCCGAGGACCTCCACTGAACGATCGTCCTACTGCACGGCAGTACCAAAGCTGATATGAAGGACATCGACGCCGTTCTCCCTACCCAACGATGCCTTATTTCCAGATGACCCGATCCGCGCTGCTCCTGCTCGCCGACTCGAGGTTCCCGGCAGGCGCGCACGCACATTCCGGCGGACTCGAATCCGCCGCCGCGGCGGGCCGGGTACACGACACGGCCTCCCTGCACGCGTTCCTGACCGGTCGGCTGAACTCGGCCGCGCTGGTCGCCGCGTCCTTCGCCGCGGCCGCCTGCCAGTGCGAGGACGCCGCGATGCTCGAGACCATCGACCACGAATTCGACGTGCGCCAACTCTCCCCGACGCTGCGGCTCGCCTCGCGGCGGCTCGGGCGGCAACTGCTGCGCACGGCCCGCGCCGCCTGGCCGGTGCCGCGCCTCGACCTGCTCGCGCCGCTCGCCGCCGAGGGACCGCACCAGCCGCTCGCGCTCGGCGTGGCCTGCGCGGCAGCCGGACTCCCGGCGGAGGACGCGGCGCTGTGCTCGGTGCGCGGCACGCTCGGCGTCCCGGCCGACGCGGCGGTCCGGCTGCTCGGCCTCGACCCGGCGGAGGTCGCCGGCGTGCTCGCGAAGCTGGCCCCGGCCGCCGACCGGACCGCCGCCAAGGCGCTCACCCTGGCCCGGATGGCCCAGCTCAAGAACGACTTCAGCATGCTGCCGGCGCTCGGCTCCCCGCTGCTCGACCTGGCCGCGGAGGACCACGCCACGTGGGAGGTGCGCCTCTTTGCGTCCTGAGACCCCCGACCCCGGCGCGCGCGGCCCGCTGCGGATAGGCGTCGGCGGCCCGGTCGGCTCCGGGAAGACGTCGCTGGTCGCGGCCCTGTGCCGGACCCTGCGCGCGGAGCTGTCGATAGCCGTCGTCGTCGACGACGGCCACGCGCCCGACGACACGGAACTGCTGGCGGAGCGCGGCGCGCTGGAGCCGGAGCGGATCGCCGCCGTGCAGACCGGATGCAGTCCGCAGTCCGCGATCCGCGACGACATCGCCGCGAACCTGGAGGCGGTCGAGGCGCTGGAGGCCGCGTTCGCGCCGCTGGACCTCGTGCTCATCGAAAGCGGCGGCGGCAGCCTCGGCACCACGTTCAGCAGGGGCCTGATCGACCGGCAGATATTCGTGATCGACGTCGCCGCCGGAGACCGGCTGCCGCGCAAGGGCGGCCCCGGCATCGCGTCCGCCGACCTGCTCGTGGTCAACAAGACCGACCTCGCCCCGCACGTGCCCGCCGACCTCGAACTCATGCGCCGGGACGCCGCCGCGCAACGCTCCACCGGCCCCGGCGGCGTGCCCCGCGAGACCCCGCTGCCCACGCTGTTCACCTCGCTCAGCGAACACCCCGGCGCCCCGGCCGTCGCCGACTGGATCAGGGAACTGATGGCAGAGCACAGAGCCCCGGTGGCCGCGTGAAGGCCCGCGCCCGCATCGTCGCCCGCGTCGAGGAGGACGGCACCACCGGCCTCACGACGCTCGCCGGCGAGACCCCGCTGCTGCTGCGCCGCGCCCCGCACCCGGACGGCCTGGACACGGCCCGGATCCACCTCGTCGGCGGCACCGCGGGCCCGATCGGCGGCGACGATCTCGCGTACCGCGTGGAGGTGGGGGAGGGGGCGCGGGTCGAGGTCCGCAGCCTCGCCGCCGCCCTCGCGCTGCCCGGCCCCGGCGGCGCCCAGTCCACACTAGCCTTCGACGTGCGCGTCGGCCCCGGCGCCCGCCTCGACTGGGCCCCCGAACCGCTGATCGCCGTCCGCGGCGCCAACCACGCCGTGCACGCCGACATCGACCTCGCCGAGGATGCCGAGCTCATCTGGCGCGAGGACGTCGTGCTCGGCCGCGATGACGAGGAGCCCGGTTCCGTGCGCTCCCGGGTCCGGATCACCCGGGCCGGCCGCGTCGTCCTCGACCACGAATTCGCCGTCGGCCCCCGCTACCCCGGCTCCCTCGGCCCCGCGGGCACGGCCGGATACCGCCGCGTGGCCCTCACCGCCGAGTTCGCGCCGGGCGAACGGCGTCCCACCATCCGGCTCTCCTTCAGCGGCGCCGAACTGCCCGACCTCGCGCACACCTTCACCGGCTGACCCCCGAACCGTACGAGTTCGAGCTCTGGCAAACTGTCCCGAGCCACACCGGGCGTGACAGGATACGAAGGGGCGGTGCCGGGTGCCGAGCGCCAGCGGCGAGATAACCAAAGCTCTGGGCCAGGCCGCGCAGCGCGTCGGCAAGAGCCTGGGCAAGGACGCGGGCACCGCGGTCAAGAGGCTCTACGGGGACAGCAAGGAGAAGCTCGAGGGCATCGTGAAGCGCTCGATCGAGGCCGACGGGGCCAAGGCCGACGAGATCTCCAAGATCGCCACCCAGATGCGCGAGAACGCCGAGAAGGACGCGCAGACCGTCGGCGAGAAGGCCGAGCAGGCGGCCACCCAGACCGCGCTGCACAAGAAACTCAGCACCCTGCTCGGCGACGACGGCGAGTCCGCGGCCCACACCGCCGCGCACGACCTCGACGACGAGCACCTCCCCTCGCACACCCTCGAACCGCCCGAGGGCCAGGACAAGGTCCCGTGGATCGGCAACGACGCCAAGGACGGCACGAAGATCGGCAAGCTGCCCGACTCGGCCGTCACCAAGGACGAGAACGGCCTGATCACCCACGTGAACGGCGAGCCGGTGAACGACTACCTCTCGCGGCTCTCGCACGAGCGGCGGGGGATGTACGAGGACGCGCGCAAGGCCGGGACGTTCTCGAAGGGTCAGACGGGCGCGGCGACGGCCGTCGGCATCGACCGCCGTACCGGAGACGTCTTCGAGGGATACAACGGCAGGGCGCACGAGGACGTCATATCCGAGGCCGACACGCACGACGCGATCGACAAGCGGGTCACCGCGATGCACGATCCGGGCGGCTACACGGGCCCGAAGAAGGAACCGCTCGACTACCCGGGCACCGACGACCCGCTCGGGCACGCGGAGGTCAAGGCCGCGAACGCCGGACTGAACGCGCGCGACGCCGAGAACGTGCTGCGCGAGCAGCGTGGCGAGCCCCCGCTGCCGACCGGCGAGAGCGCGCTCAAGGAGATGTCCTTCGCGCCGCAGTTCCCCGGCATCAAGCACAATCCCGAGGCGCGCACGTGCCCCAACTGCACGAAGATCCTGGACGGCAGTGAGCTCCCGTATGGTGTCCGAGTGGACTACGGGTCGTGAGGGTGGCCGTGAACAGCGAGGATGAGGGAAGCATGAGCGAGCTGCGCGTCGACGTGGACGACGACGACTTCGAGTTCGACGAGGACCAGTCCGCCACGTACCGGGGCGAGCTGCTCACCGGCGTGCTCTTCGAGTGCTGGCCGAACGGCGTGCTGGCCAACGAGGTCGGCTACCTGGACGGCAAGGCGTACGGCTCCAGCCGCTTCTGGTACGACGACGGCGCGCCCGAATCGGAGGCGACGCTCGGCAGGACGGGCCCGATCGGCGTCACCCGCGGCTGGCACCGCAACGGCGTGCTCGCCCGGGAGACCACGTACGAGGACGGCAAGGAGGTCGGGAGCCGCCAGTGGGACGAGGACGGCAGGTTCATCGTGCCGAAGCCGACCACCCGCCCCTTCCCGATCCCGGACACGGCGGAGGATCGCGCCGAACTGGAGCAGCGGCTGCGGCGCCGGATCCGTCCGGACGGCCAGATCCCGGACCCGCTCTACCACGTGGCCGGGATCGAGGTGCGCTACACCGAGGACACGATCTCGGCCGTGGTCGCGGTCACCGACATCGAGTCGTCGAAGACCGTTGAGACGGCGGGCTTCCGGCGTCCGCTCAAGGAGGGCACGCCGACCGATTCGCTCGGCTTCCAGGAGATCTACACCGCGCTGGCCGCCCTCGGAAAGCTGACGACCGCGCCGGGCGTGATCACGTGCGTCGGCGACGGGCCGAGCCATCCGGTGGACTTCAACTTCGCCACCCACCTCGGCGTGCGCACGGGCACTCCGACCCTCGGCGTGTCCGGCGAGGCCTACCTCGGCACGTACGCCGAGCCGGGGCCCGAGCGCGGGGACCAATCCGACCTCGTGGACGGCGGCACGGTGATCGGACGGGCGGTACGGACGCAGGTCGGGCAGCCGCCGGTGTTCGTGACGCAGGGGCAGCGGCTAGGGCTCGACGCGGCCGTGGAGCTGACGCTGCGGCTGACCGAGAACGGCGGACGGCTCCCGGCCAGCACGGTCGCTGCCGCCGCCGCGGTGCTCGACGCGGACGAGGACGCGTAGCCCGGGTTCGACTCCGCGCCCGACCCCGTAGGCTGACCGACTGTGAAGCTCGAGGCATTCCACGTACCGGCGACCGAGGCCGAGGCGATCGCCGAACAGGACCGGCTTCGGCCGCTGGTCCATACGGAAGGCGCGGCGCCGGAGCCGCTGCGGCTGATCGCAGGGCTCGATGTCGCGTACGCGGTGGACGAGTCCTGTGTCGCCGGTGCGGTGACCGTGCTCGACGCCGTGACGCTCGAGGTCGTGGAGACGGCCACGGCGTTGCGCTCCGTCGACTTCCCGTACGTGCCCGGGCTGCTGGCGTTCCGCGAGGTCCCGGCGCTCGTCGACGCGCTCGGCAAGCTCAGCCACGTGCCGGACCTGCTGGTCTGCGACGGCTACGGCCTGGCCCACCCGCGCCGCTTCGGCCTCGCGTGCCACCTCGGCGTGCTCACGGACGTGCCCACGTTCGGCGTCGCGAAGACCGCGTTCATCGGCACGTTCGACGAACCCGGCCAGGCGCGCGGCGATCACGCGGACCTCGTCGACGGAACCGAGGTGATCGGCCGGGTGCTGCGAACCCAGCCGAACATCAAGCCCGTCTTCGTCTCCGTCGGCCACCGCGTCTCCCTCGACACCGCGACGGAACTGGCCCTGCGCCTGGCGCCCAGGTACCGGCTGCCGGAGACCACCCGGCAGTCCGACCAGGCCTCCCGCCGTGCGCTGGCAGGCCACACCGTGAACTAACCTGGACGGGTGACGAGCACCGAGATCACCGCCCACAGCATCCTGCCCGCGCAGCGCGAGGACATCGAGCTCAAGACCGCCGACGGCCTCACCCTCGTCGGCGAACTCGCGCTGCCGCCGGAAGGCCGACCGCCGGTGGCCACGCTCGTCACCCTGCACCCGCTGCCCACGCACGCGGGCATGATGGACAGCCACGTCTACCGCAAGGCCGCGTGGCGACTGCCCGCCCTCGCCGACCTCGCCGTGCTCCGCTTCAACACCCGCGGCACCACCTCCGCGCGCGGCACCAGCGAGGGCGCGTTCGGCGACGGCGTGGCCGAGCAGCACGACGTGGCCGCCGCGATCGACTTCGCAGACCACCAGGAGCTGCCGAACCCCTGGCTCGTCGGCTGGTCCTTCGGCACCGAGCTGACCCTGCGCTACGGCTGCGAGCCGCAGATCACCGGCGCCATCCTGCTCTCCCCGCCGCTGCACCGCGCGGGCGAGGCCGACATCCGGCGCTGGGCCGACTCCGGCAAGCCGGTCAAGGTCCTCGTCCCCGAGCACGACGACTACCTCAAGCCCGCCGCCGCCCGCGAACGCTTCGCCGCCCTCCTCACCCCCGAGGCCAAGGCCCGCGGCTGCGACCTCATCGCCGTCGACGGCGCCAAGCACCTGTGGGTGGGCGAGAAGTACGTGCGCATCGTCCTCGACGAGATCGTCCGCACCGTCAACCCGTCCGCCGCCCCCCTCCCCGCCGAATACGACGGCCGCTTCGGCCCCGCGGCGAAGTACACCGCGTAGGCGTAGGACGGCTGAAAGCGCCGGTGCCGCCCACAGTCACCTGTGGACGGCACCGGCGCTGTTCTTGCCGCCTACTGCCCCGTATACGGGTTCTGCTGCTGCTGGCCGTATCCGCCACCCTGCGGCGGATACCCGCCCTGCTGCGGCTGCTGATAGGGATTCTGCTGCTGTGGCTGGCCGTACTGCCCGCCTTGCGGCTGCTGAAGATACGGGTCCCCGCCGCCACCAGCGCCGGTCCCGCCGCCCGGACCACCCTTACCGCCGCCGCCACGGTTCCGGTTCCCGCGGGTGAGCAGGAAGACCAGCAGAGCGATCACGACGATCGCCGCCACCGCGATCCCGATGAACAGTGGCGCCTTCGACGAGCTCTTACTCGAAGCCGTCGGCGTCGTGGTCCCGTTCCCGGTCCCGGTGGCCCCGCCGGTGCTCGACGCCGCCGCAGTGGCCGAGGCGGACGTGGAGGCCGAGACCCCCGGCTTGCCGGTGATCGCCGGTCCGCCCAGCGGATTCGCCGTGCTCGACGGCTCCGAGGCCCCGAGCGCCGCGACCGGGTCGATCACCCCGTACCCGACGTTGTCGTCGACCCGCTGTCCCGCCTTCGTCTGCCCGTTCGCGGTCTGCATCGTGTTGTCGATGATCGTCGCCACGATCTGCCCCGACGTCCACGTCGGATGCTCCGCGATCAGCAGCGCCGCCTCACCCGACACCCACGGCGTCGCCTGCGAGGTCCCCGACGCCGTTCCGTACTGTCCGCCGGTCAGGCCGACTTCGATGGTGTTCGCCGGCGCCGCGATGTTCACGTCGGAGCCGTAGTGGCTCTCCGAGTACTTCTGCCCGTTCGAGTCGACACCGCCAACATCGAGCACACCGGGGACGATGGCGAGGTCGCTGGGGGCGTTGCCGGTCTTCGCGTCGTTGCCCGCCGCGACGGCCACGACGACCCCGTGGGCCAGCGCGTTGTTGATGGCGCCGGTCACCGCCGTGTCGGTGGCGTCCCCGCCGAGCGACATGTTGATGACCTGAGCCCCATGGCTCACCGCGTAGTTGATCCCGGCGATGACCGAGGGGTCGCTGCCCGCGGCGTTGACGTTCACCTTGATGGGCATGATCTTGGCCTTGTCGGCCAGGCCGATCATGCCGTTGGTGCTCGAGTGCGGATAGGCGGCGATGACGGTCGAGACCGAGGTGCCGTGCGATTCGTTGTCCGTGTCGCTGAAATCCGAGGTCGGATTGTTCGGATCGGCCAGGTTCACGCCGTCGACGAGCCGGCCCTGCAGGTCGGGCTGGTTCGGGTCCACCCCGGAGTCGATCACCGCGACGATCACGCCGGCGCCTTGAGCGTGGTACTGCTGGCGGACGGCGGTGACGTTGAGCATGTTGAGTGCCCACTCCTTCGCCGCGACGGGGTTGGTCGCTGCGGCGAAGGCCGTACCCGAGCCCACGAACGCCAAGGCGAGCGCTCCGCCGAGCGCGAGCGCCCGTTTGCGGCCGTTTCCGCTCCACCGCTGTTCCCGCTGCATCCGCGCTCCCCTGTGCCCCAGTAGGTCGATGTCGCCCATGCCGTACCCGGACCAGGCTAGCGCGACGCCTTATTCGATGACGCCGCCGGGAGGGGCGGCGTCCTTCATCTTGTCGCCGTACCAGTAGTCCGGGTCCTCCCTGAGCCAACTGGCGCGGCCGCCGCGTTCGCCCTGGCTGCCACCGCCGGCGCCGCCGCGGCCCATCCCGCCCATGCCCATCATGTTGTTCTGGCCGGAGTTCGCGCCCTCGGCCTCGCCCGCGGCCGCCGCGGCGCCCGCACCGGCTGCCGAGCCCGTGCCGGACTGCGCGCCGTAGCCGGTGCCGCCGGCCTCCTCGCCGAGCTCGCCGGTGCCCGTGCCGCCGCTGAGCGCGGAGTTCCGCCCGGAACCGCCGCCGAGGCCGGTGCCGCCGTAGCCGCCCGCACCCCCGCCTTCCTCGCTCAGCCCGCCGAGGCCGCCGAGCTTGCCCGAGCCGTACTTGCCGAGGCTGCCGCTCGCGCCGCCTTCGCCCTCGAGGCCGCCGCCACCGCCGAACTCGTTGATGCCGCCGGTGCCGCCCATGCCGGGGATCCCGCCGCTGGTGTAGCCGCTGCCGCTGGTCGATCCGCCGCCGTAGCCGGTGACACCGGTGGTGGTGCCGCCCGTGACCCCGGAGGTGGGCATGTCGCCGATACCCGAGGTAACCGTCGAGGTCGGCAGGTGCGTGTCCGTCACGCCCGAACCGGAGACGCCGGAACCGCTGCCCGACGAGCCCGAACCGGTGCCGTAGCTGCCGGCCGATATTCGAGCACTGCCTCCGTCGCTGGCGCCGCTGTAGCTACCCGACGAGGTTCCCATGGGCATCGGCATGATCATCGCGGCGCCGCCACTGCTGCCGCCGGAGCTGTTCGACGAGTCCCCGCTGCCGTTCTTGTCGCCCTTGGAGTTGGTTCCGCTTCCGGGGTCGGTGTCGGTGCCGCCGTCTCTCTTGAGGGAGTCGGACTGAGCAAGATTCGAATTCGCCGTCGTGTAAGCCGACGCCAACTGCGTCATCACCGACGTCGCCGCGGACTTCTTCTTCGCCATGTCGTCCGAGGCGGCCTTGGACGCGAGGTACGAGGCGCCGTCGGTGAGGATGCCCAGGCCCCACTCGGAGACCGGGTTGCTGTTGATGGCGGCGAGGTCCTGCTCGGCCTGGCTGGGCGGGCTGGGCATGTTGGACTGGGCCCAGGAGAGGGACTGGCTCGCGTAGTTCATCCAGGTGTGCGTGTTGTCCGCGGTCTGCGCGTGCTGCTGCATCTGCTGGACGAGCGCGTTGGCCTGCTGGCTGAACTGGTCGGCGGCGGCGCCGGTCCAGGAGGACTGGATCTTGGTGAGGGTGTTCTGCAGGTCCTCGGTCGCCTGGGTCACCGACTTGGAGTGATCCTCGTTGAGCGTCGCGGCGCTCTCGACGTAGGAAGCCGATCCCGATTGCACGAAGTCGAACAACTGCTGGTGGGACATGGAGCTGTAGTCGGTCATGTGCTGCTGCCTCCCCCGGGCCTACTCTTCGCTGCTGGTGTTGTTGGACGCGTTCGCCTCGTTGCCCTGCGCGATCGTGCCGTCGCCGGAGCTCGTGGTCGTGCCGGACGACGTGGTGGTGGTCGTCGTCGAACTCTGCGTCGTGGTGTTCGACGTGCTCGGCGTGGCCGTGTAGTACGCGTTGCTGGTGCCCGTCGTGCCGGACGTCGTGGTCGCGGAGGTGGAGGTCGGGCTGCCGGGGGTGCTGAAGCCGCCGGACTGGGCCTCGTACTTCTGCACGATCTGGGTGAAGGAGTCCGTGATCTTCTGCTCGGTCTCCAGGTAGCTGGACGCGCTCTTGCCGAGTGCGTTCGCCATGGCCGTGACCAGCTCCGTGATCTCCTTGAAGTTGGTCATCATCGTCTGCATCACGCTGCTGTACGTGTTGCTGAGCTGGACCGCCTCGTCGAAGGTGCCGAGGCCGTTGTTCGCGCCGGCGCCGCCGAAGGAGCCGCTCACGGCCTCGGAGACCTGCAGCGCCGCCTGCGCCACGACCAGGCCGTCCAGGGTCGTGAGGATCTGCTTCTGGTACGTCTGCAAGGCGCTGATCTCGGCCATGTAGGCCGATCCCGCTCCGCCGCTCATGGTTCCCGCCCCGCCTTCCCCGCGCAGCCCGCGTTCACGTCGCTCTCATCTCCCACTGTAGCGAATCCGCAGCGTGGCGGGCAGCGCCGCTGACAGGGCTCTTCGATCCGCGGTCCGGGCGGGGGGGAAGCACCGCGGGCCTGCCCGCGGGTGCCGGAGCACGTCGCGGAGCAGGCCGAGGCTGCCGTCCCGAGGCACGCGGGCTGTAACCGCACTCGACTGCGGTGTCGTCTCAGCCCCACCGACCCTTACCTAATCACAGGCGCGCGGCGGATAGAAGCCGCGGCGGTTCATTACTTGGGTCTGAAACGGGCTTTTAACCCGCTTTACCCTTGCCGGCGCGGCCTCTCCGGCCCACGTCACGGGCGTGCGGGCTACATCGAGTCCTGACGCGGCTGGACAACCTCGCGGAATAGGTATATTGCGCCGGCGGCCAGCGGGATCGCGAGCAGGGCGCCGACGACGCCGAGCAGCGCGGCGCCGATGAGGGCGGCTATCACGGCGACCATGGGGGGCACGTCGACCGAGCGGGACATCACGCGCGGGTAGATGACGAAGTTCTCGAACTGCTGGTAGACGACGAAGAACAGCGCCGCCGCGAGGGCCTTCGCGGGGGAGTCGAGGAACACGATGATGGTCACGACGAGGGCCCCGATGGTGGCGCCCACCAAGGGGATCAGGTCCGTCAGCGCGATGAGCAGCGCGAGCGGCAGCAGGAACTCCACCTGCAGCACGCCGAGCATCAGGAACGCGGCGAGACCGGCCAGCGCGGCGACGGTGGCGGCGCCCGAGACGTAGCCGCCCATCCGTTCCAGCACGCCCTCGGACAGCAGCGCCACGCGGGAGCGGCGGGAGGCGGGCACGAAGCGCAGTGTCGCGGTGCGGATCGTGGGCAGCGAGCCGAGGAAGTAGATCGTCATCACGATCACGGTGAAGGCCTCGAAGATCGAGGTGACGACGAACTCGCCGAAGCCCAGGATGCTGCCCGCGATGACCTGCGCCGTGTCCGCGCCGGAGAACATCGTCTGCAGCCGGCCGACGACGTTGTAGCGCTGGTCCAGGTTGGCGATCGTGCGGTTGCGCTCGAGGTTCTCCAGCCGCTGCGGCATCGAGTCGATCAGGCCACTGGTCTGCGTCGCGAGCGGCTGCGCGATGGCGGTGATGAACGCCGCGATCAGCAGCAGGCCGCCGCCCGCCACGATGAGCACCGCGAAGCCGCGCCGCATGCCGCGCGCGGTCAGCCGCTCCACGAGGGGGTTGAGCCCGACGGCGATCAGCAGCGCGATCAGGATCAGGATCAGCTCGGTGGTGACGGCGACCACCGACTGCGCCAGGTAGTAGCAGACGATGACGCCGAGGCCGCCGACGAACCCTATGTAGTACGGGTGCGAGCGGCGGAAGGGCAGTCCGCGGCGTCGCGGGGACGGAGGTTCGGCGGTCGCGGTGCGCGCGCCCGGCGGCGCCTGCGGGGTCTCGGCCTCCTCCATGGCTCAAGAGCATAAAGGGGGCGGGCCGCACGGGGCGGGCACGGGGGCCGGAACGAGCAATCCCCTGCGTGGACGCGTCCACGCAGGGGATCTCTGTTTCAGTCGAACGGCCGAACCGAACCGCCGGGATCGGCGACCGTGCTTAGCGCGCCCTGCATCAGTGCCGGCACCGAGTCGTTCCGGCCGACTGCCGCTACCGCGACTGCGCCGGCACCGAGTCGTCGGCGTCGGCGTCGTTGCCGACGCCGCCCATCAGGCCGGCCAGGGCGCCGCCCGCGGCACCGCCGGTGAGGGTCGCCAGCATCTCGCGCACGTTGTGCAGCTGGGCGTTGATCGAGTCGCGACGGTGCGTCAGGGCGGCCAGCTCGCGCTCGGCCTCCGAACGGATCCGGTCGGTCTTGGCGCGGGCGTCGGCGATGATGTCGTCGGCCTGGCGCTGCGCGGTCTCGATGGTCTGCCGGGCGCGGCGCTCGGCGTCGGTGCGCATCTTCTCCGCCTCGAGCCGGATCTGCTCGCTGCGGGTCTCGACCTCGGCCAGGTGCTTCTCGGCCTTGGCCTGACGCGCCGCCAGGTCGCGCTCGGACTGCTCGCGCCGCTTGGCGAGCTTGGTCTCGAAGTCGGTCGCGGCGGCGGCGGCCGACGCCCGGATCTCCTCGTAGTGCGCCTCGGCCTCGGCCCGCTTGGCGGCGGCGTCCTTGGCCGCCTCGGCACGGACCTGGTTCGCCTCCTCCTTCGAGCGCTCGTTCATCCGGACGCCCTCGGCCTCGGCCTTGGCGCGGACTTCCTTGCCGTAGTTCTCGGCGTCGTTGCGCACCTGCGCGGCGGCCTGCTCGGCGAGCTCGCGGTGCTGGTCCGCGGCGCGGCGGGCCTCCTCGCGCAGGTCCTTCGCCTCCTCCTCGGCCAGGCGCAGGATCTTCTCGACCCGGGCGCCGAGGCCGGCGTAGGAGGGTTCGGAGTCGGACAGCTGGGCCTGCACGGACTGGTTCTCCAGGTGGAGCTCCTCGATCCGCTTCTCCAGCGCCGTCACCCGTGCGTGCGCGGTGTCTCGCTCCGCGGTGAGCTTCGTGACACGATCGTTCGTCTGGGCGACGTCATAGCCCCTACGCACGATCTCGAGGCCGAGGGGAGAGGTGGTCTCGCTCATCTACTTTCCGTCTCTGACTTGACCGTCGAGGGTAGGTCGAATCTTTCGGCTGGCCCGGCGGTACGGCTGTCGGCACAGTGTCTGGTCTAGCGGCGTACGTCGTGGGAGGTCTCGGGCAATCCTGTCACGTTTCCGAGCCCGTTGCGTACGCGTCGAGCGGATTCGCCGCGGCATCCCACCTGGAGGAGTGGCGCCTCGGCGTCATCACATTATCTGTCGGTCGACTCAGTGGAACCCATCGCCTCTCCGGTGCCGAGTACTGTTACACGTTCGCGATACACGTGCGCGACCCCTGTCCCAGCAGGCACGCGACGCTACTGCTTCTTCGGCGCCTCGGCCGAGAACCCGGGCAGCGGGCCGGTCAGCGCGTCGAGCACGCCCTGCACGCGGGCCATCTCGTCGGTGATCGCGTCCCGGCGCCGGATCATCGCGTCCACGTCCCGCTGCGCCTCGGCCTTGGACTTGTCGGCCTCGGTCCTGGCCTTGGCGACCATGGCGTCGGCGGCCTTCTCCGCGGAGGCCTTGAGCGCGGAGGTCTCGGCCGCGGCCTCCTGGCGCAGCCGCTGCGCCTCCCGCTGTGCGGTCGCCACCTGGTCGGCGACGGTGTTGCGCAGCTTGTCCGCGCCCGCGTGCGCCTCGGCGAGCGTCTTGGCCGCCTCCTTGCGCGCGTCCTCGAGCTCGCGCCGCGCCTGCGCGACGAGCTCGTCCGCCTGCCGCGCCGCGGTCTGCAGCGAGTCGGCGGCCTTCTTGCGTGCGTCACTCGTGGTGCGGTCGGCCTGCGCGGTCGCGTCCGAGGTGAGCCGGTCGGCCTGCGCCCGGGTGTCGGTGAGCAGCTTGGTCGCGTCCGCCTGCGCCTTGTCGGTGATGCCCTCGGCGCCGGCCCGGATCCGGTCCACCTCGGCCCGCGCCTCGGCGGTGATCTTGTCCGCCGCGCCGCGCGCCTCGGCCTTGGAGTTCTCCGCGGCCGCCGCGGCGCCCGCGGCGATCTTCGCAGCCTCCTGACGCGCGGTGACGACCAGTTCGTCCGCCTCGCTGCCGGCCTTGGTGAGCTTCTCCATGGCCTGCTTGCGGGCGTCGGCGAGCGCCTCGGCGGCCTGCTTGCGGGTCTCCTCGGCGTTGGCGCTCGCGTCGTCCACGGTCTTCTCGGCCTGGCGGCGGGCGTCGTCGAGGTTCTGCGCGGCCTGCTTCTGTGCCTTCTCCAGCACGCCGTCGGCGCTGGCCCGGATCTTCGCGACCTCGTCCCGCGCGCTCTGGATGGCCTCGGCGTTCTCCCGGATCGTGTCCTTGGTGAGCTTCTCCGCCTCGACCTTCGCCTTGGCCGCGACCGAGGTGGCGTCCTCGCGCATCCGGGTGGCGTCGGCCTTGGCCTCGTCCCGCATGCGCTGCGCGTCCTCGGCTGCCTTCGCACGCTGCTGCGACGTCTCGGCGTCGGTCTTCTCGCGCAGCGCCTTGGTCTCGGCCGCCGCCTGTTCGCGCAGCGCCTTGGTCTCCGCGTCCGCGAGCTCGCGCAGCGCCCTGGTGTCGGCGTCGGCCTTGTCCCGCAGCGCCTTCGTCTCGGCCGCCGCCTCGTCCCGGAGCCGCTGCGCCTCGGCGTTGGCCTCGCCGAGCGAGCGCTCGCCGTCCGCGCGCGCCTCGGCCAGCGCCTTGTCAGCCTGCTGTTTCAGCGCGAGCGCGGCGGTCTCGGCCTCGGCCTTGACCGTGGCGGCCTCCTGCTGCGCCGAGGTGATCAGGCCGTCCGCGCGGGCCCTTATCGACGCCGCGTCCGCCTCGGCCTGCTCGCGCAGCCGCGCCGCCTCCGCCTTCGCGGCCTCGCGCACGGTGTCGCCCTCGGCCACGGCGGTCTGCTTGAGCGCGTCCGCGGCCCGCTGCGCGTCGGCCAGCTTCTCGGTCGCCGCGCGCTCGGCCTCGGCGGCCTTCGCGGCGATCTGCTCCTCGTTCTTCGCCCGCAGCGCGCCGACCTCCTTGCGGGCGGCGTCGCGCATCGCCTCGGCACCGGCCTCGGTGTCGGTGCGGATCTTGTCCGCCTCCTCGGCGGCGTCGCGGCGCTGCTTGGTCGCCGCCGCCTCGGCCTCGGAGCGCAGCGTGTTCGCCGCGGCGCGGGCGTCCTCTATGGTCTTCTCGGCCTGCGACGTCGCGTCCTCGACCAGCTTCGTCGCCTTGGCGGTGGACTCCGCGGTGAGCTTGTCGGCGGCCGTCTGGGTCTTCAGGCGCAGCGAGTCGGACTCCGCGGTCGCCTCCGCCACGAGCCGCTCGGCCTCGGCGAGGGCCGCCTCGAGCGCGGCGGTCGCCTCGGCGTCGGCCTGGTCGGTGATCTCCTTCGCGGCGGCGGTGGCCACGCCGTGCGCGCCGGACGCCTCCTCGTGCAGGTCGGCCGCCTCGCCGCGCAGCCGCTGCGCGTCCTCGTGCAGCTGCCCGGCCTCCTCGCGCAGCCGCGCGGTCTCGGTCTGCCGGCGCTCGAGGTCCGCGGCCGCCTCGTCGCTGTGCGCCTGCGCCGCCGCCCGGGCCTCGGCGAGTACGCGCTCTGCCTCGTTGGACGCGTCGGTGAGCGTCTGCGCGGCCTGATCCTCGCGCGCGGCCGCCGCGAGATCGGCGTCCTCCCGCGTCTTCGCGGCCTGCGACGCCGCCTCGGCCGCGATCAGCTGGGCCCGCTCCTCGGCCGCGGCCCGCAGCTTCGCGGCGGCCTGCTCGGCCTCGGTGCGCATCCGGCCGGCGACCGCGGTGGCGTCGTTCACGGCGCGTTCCGCCTCGGCGCGCGCCTTCTCGCGCGCCGCGAGCGCCGTCGCGTTCGCGTCCGCGGTGAGCTCCGCCGCGCGCGCCTCCGCTTCAGCCCGCACCCTGGCAGCGTCCTGATCCGCCGCCGCGAGCCGCCTCGTGGACTCCGATTCGGTGTGTTCACGCAACCGAGCCGCGTTGGCCTCGGTGGTCTCACGCAGCTCGGTGGTCTCGGACTGAACCATGGCCCTTATCCGGGCCGCCTCGTTCGTCGCCTCGTCGATCTGCCGGCGGGCCTCGGCGGTGGACTCGGCCTTGAGGTTCACGGCGGCCTGGTCGGCGGCCGCGCGCAGCCGGCTGGCCACCTCCTCGGCCTCCGCCTGCACCCGCGCGGCCTCGGTCTGAGCCATCGTCAGCAGCTTCTGCGCGCTGGTGGACGCCGACGCGTTCTGCTTCGCCGCGGCCTCCTGCAGCGCGGCCGCCCGCTGCTCCCCGTCGACCATCCGCTGCCGGGCCTCGGCCAGGCCCGCGTCCACCTCGGCCTGTGCCTGGGCCCTGATCTGGTTGGCGAACTCCTGCGCCCGGTGCACCTCGGCCTGGGCCTGCTCACGCAGGCCCCTGATCTCCTCGGCGGCCTGGACCCTGGCGTCCTCGATGGCCCGGTGCCGGATCGCGTCGGCCTCGCTGCGGACCCGCTCGGCCCACGCCACCGACTCGTTGACCTGCGCCTCGACGCCCTGCCGCCGCTCGGCGAGCTCGGTCTCCAGCAGCGCCCGGCGCTCGGCGACCTCGGACTGCAGCCGCTGCGCCTCCTGCTGTGCCTGGGCCCGCAGCTGGTCTGCCTGCTGCTGCGCGTTGCGCAGCATCTGGTCGACCCGGCCGGAGATGTTGTTGAACTGCGGGTGCAGGCCGCGCCGGAACTCGTGCAGCTTCGAGCGCAGCACCTCGATCTGGTACGCGAGGTCCTCGGCGTGGTTGACCGCCTCGTCCCGCTCCTCGCGCAGCCGGGTGAGCTCGGCCTCGATCTCGTCGAGGTGCGCGTCCACCTCGTAGCGGTTGTAGCTCAGCTGCTCCTGCTGCGGCGGCGGGGACTGCGGCGGCATGCCGGGCTGCCCGGGGTAGTTCCCCGGGTACCCGCCGTTGCCGGAATAGGCATGGTGGGGGCGTGAACCGTACGAGGTCCGTTCGTCCACGCGCCCGTATCCCATGAGTGCCTATGGTGTCAGAAGACCGGGCTCCTGCTCTAGACGTCTCGGAAGCGATCGATCTCGCTCCGGTGACGATCGCGCAACACGGCGTCACGGACGCCGAGTCCTTCGCCCGGTGCAAGACACAGTACCCCGACTTTGCCCTGATGCAGATTGCGGTGGACGTCGAACGCCGCCTGACCCGCGTCCTCCAGGGCGTAACTGCGGGAGAGTGTGGGATGGATCATCCCCTTCTGGATGAGCCGGTTCGCCTCCCAGGCCTCCCGGTAGTTCGCGAAGTGCGAACCGACGATGCTCTTGAGGTTCATCCAGAGGTACCGGTTGTCGTACTCGTGCTGGAAGCCGCTCGTCGAGGCGCAGGTGACGATCGTGCCGCCGCGCCGGGCCACGTACACCGAGGCGCCGAAGGTCTCCCGGCCCGGGTGTTCGAACACGATGTCCGGGTCCTCGCCCCCGGTCAGCTCCCGGATCCGGGCGCCGAACCGCTGCCACTCCTTGGGATTCTGCGTCTGCGGGTCCGACCAGAACCGGTAGCCCTCGGCGTTGCGGTCGATGATCAGCTCGGCGCCCATCTTGCGGCAGATCTCAGCCTTCTGCGGCGAGGAGACCACGCAGACGGGGATGGCGCCGCCGTTGAGCGCGTACTGGGTGGCGTACGAGCCGAGCCCGCCGGAGGCGCCCCAGATGAGCACGACGTCGCCCTGCTTCATCCCGGCGCCGTTGCGGGAGACCAGCTGCCGGTACGCGGTCGAGTTGACCAGGCCCGGGCTGGCGGCCTCCTCCCAGGTCAGGTGGTCCGGCTTGGGCATCAGCTGGTTCGTCTTGACCAGCGCGATCTCGGCCAGGCCGCCGAAGTTGGTCTCGAAGCCCCAGATGCGCTGCTCCGGGTCCAGCATCGTGTCGTTGTGCCCGGCGGCGTCCTCGAGCTCGACGGACAGGCAGTGCGCGACGACCTCGTCGCCGGCCTTCCACTTGTTCACGCCGGGGCCGGTACGCAGCACGACGCCGGCCAGGTCGGAGCCGAGGATGTGGTACGGCAGGTCGTGCCGCTTGGTCAGCTCGGACAGCCGCCCGTACTTGCGCAGGAAGGCGAAGGTGGGGACCGGCTCGAAGATCGAGGTCCACACGGTGTTGTAGTTGATCGCGCTCGCCATCACGGCGACCAGGGCCTCGCCCGGGCCGAGTTCGGGCAGGGCCACCTCGTCCAGGTGCAGCGACTTGCGCGGGTCCTTCTCCCAGGTGGTCTGCCCCTCGAACATGCCGACCTCGTCCGCGTGCACGGTGACCGCGCGGTACGAGTCGGGCAGCGGCAGGTGGGCGTAGTCCTCGGGGGTCGCGGTGCCGCTCAGGACGGCGGCGCGGATCTCGTTAATGCTCATAGGGTGTCGGCCTCCGAAAGGATGGTCGCTAGAGCAGCGGCATTGCTACTTGCGGGTAACTATGCCGACCGGGACCCGCCTTGGCTAGGGGCTGAGGCCACATTTCTGCGGTCCCAGCCTTGCAGCCTGCGCGGATGGTTATTCGGGGCTGACCACGTAGAGCCGCTGGGTCGCCCGGGTCAGCGCCACGTAGAGGGTGCGCAGACCGGCCGGGGACTCGCCCGCGATCGCGTCCGGGTCCAGCACGACGGCCGCGTCGTACTCGAGCCCCTTCGCGTCGAGGTCGGTGAGCACGACGAGGCGCGGCTCGGCCTCCAGGAGGGCGGCCAGCCGGGCGGAGACGGCGTCGTACGCGGCGAGCGTGGTGATGACGCCCACCGTGCCCTCCACGGCGCCCAGGGCCGCCCGTACGGCCGCGTCGAGGTCCGCGAACTCCTCGGGCGGGAACCCGGTCTTGCGCACCGCCTCGGGCAGCTGGACGTCCGGCATGGCCCGCTTGGCGAACCGGGCGGCGTACTCGTAGATCTCGGCCGAGTTCCGGTAGTTGGTGTGCAGCTCGTGCCGGTAGCGCTTCTGGTCGCCGAGCGCCAGCTCCATCGCCTGCCGGGACTCCTCCGGGTCCGGCCAGGCGGACTGCACCGGGTCGCCGACCACGGTCCAGGACGCGCGCCGGCCGAGCCGGGCCAGCACCCGCCACTGCATCGGCGAGAGGTCCTGCGCCTCGTCCACGATCACGTGCGCGTACGACTCGCGGGTCAGCTCGCCCTTCGCCGCCGGGTTCCGGTCGACCCAGGACGAGACCTCCATCACACCGCTGTCCGCGAACGGGTCCTCCGGCTCGCGCTCCTCCACCGGCACCGGGCCGAGCAGCTGGTCCAGCTCCGCCAGCAGCGGCACGTCCTCCACCGACCAGCCGCCGTCCCGCCACGACTCGGCCACCGCGCCGAGCCCCTTCAGCGCCGGGTCGTCCGCCAGCCCGCGCAGCACCTCGGCCGGGCTGCGGTACGGCCACCACTGCTCGAGGAAGAGGTCGAACTCGGTCCGGTCCCGCATCTCCCGGTCGAAGTGCGCGCGCTCGGTCCGCCGCCGGTCCCGCAGCTCGCGCGGCAGCCGGTCCCACGCCGCCTCCAGCAGCGCCGTCGCCGCGTGCGCCCGCTGCGCGTTCGGCTGCGGGCCGCCGGCGCCGGGATTGCTCCGGCCGAGGGCGATCGAGCGCACCCGGTCCAGCGCGCGCCGGTCCAGCTGCAGGACATGGCCCTGATACGTGGTGCGGAACGCGTCCGGCACCCCGGGCGGCGCGCTGCGCACCACGCGCTCCAGGATCGGCAGCATGCTGACGGAGCCCTTGACCGCGGCGAGCGCGGCCGAGTCATGCCGCGTCGCGTGCACCCCGTCCAGCAGCTCGCCCAGCGACCGGAGCGCCGCCGTGTGCTCGCCGAGCGAGGGCAGCACCTGCTCCACGTACGCCGTGAACACCCGGGAGGGCCCGACGATCAGCACACCGCCCGACTCGAACCGGCGCCGCTCGTTGAACAGCAGATAGGCCGCGCGGTGCAGGGCCACGGCCGTCTTCCCGGTCCCCGGACCGCCGGTGATCAGCGTCGCGCCGTCGCCGGGGGAGCGCACCGCGAGGTCCTGCTCGCGCTGGATCGTCGCGACGATGTCGTGCATCACCGTGCCGCGCTTGCGGGTCAGCGCCGCCATCAGCGCGCCGTCCCCGATCACGGTCAGGTCCTTCGCCGTGGGGCTCTCCGGCGCCAGCAGGTCGTCGTCCAGCCGGGTCACCCGGCGGCCCGCGCTCTTGATCGTGCGGCGGCGCACCACGTCGCGCCGGTCCACCGGGGTCGCCTGGTAGAACACCGCGGCCGCCGGGGCCCGCCAGTCCACGGTCAGCGGGTTGTACTCCTCGTCGCGCACCCCGAGCCGCCCGATGTACTGCACCTCGCGGTCCTCGAAGTCGAGCCGCCCGAAGACCAGGCCCTCCTCCTCGGCGTCCAGCCGCTGCAGCCACACCGCCGCCTGGTAGACGATCGAGTCCCGTTCGACCAGCCCGCCCTCGTGCCCGAACTGCGCGCGCCGATGCCCCTCGGCCTCGTAGGCGCGGGCCCGGGCGCGGGTGGCCTCGAGACGTTCGTAGACGCGGTCGACGTGCAGCTGCTCGCGCTCGATCTCGGCCGACGCGGCATCGGGCTGAGGCAATTCAGGGCCCTTCCGGTAATGGACTGGGATGGAAACCAGACCGGAAAGTCTACCGGGAAGGAAGCCGTCGACCGATCTCCTCGTGGTCGCTCCACCGGCGGCTGATCCGCATCACCCCGCCGCGCGGGCTGCGCACCCACCAGGCGTCGCCGCGCTGCGTGACGGTGACCTCGTCCCAGCGGAACAGCGCCAGCAGGTCCTTGCGGGTGCAGGCGACGAAGCCCTGGTCGTAGAGGAAGATGCGGTTCGCCTTGAACAGCGGGGCCAGCCAGGTGTCCGGGCGGTGCACGGAGATCAGACTGCCCAGGTTCTCCTGCGCCGCCAGGATCCGCAGCCGGTTCGGCACCGGCTCGTTCGGCTCGTTCGGCTCATTCATCGGACGGGGACTGTACCAGCTCCGTGAGAATCCCCTGGCAGTCCTTGGGGTGCAGGAAGTTGATCGAGGACCCGAACGTCCCGTGCCGCGGCTCCTCGTAGAGCGCGCGCACCCCGGTGGCCGTGACGGCAGACGTCTCCGCCACCACGTCCGCCGTCCCGAACGCCACGTGGTGCACCCCCTCGCCGTTCTTCTCCAGGAACTTCGCGATCGGCGACTCGGCGTGCAGCGGCTCCAGCAGCTGCAGGTAGGTGGAGCCGCCGTCATCAGTCCCGTTGATCCGCAGCATGGCCTCCTTCACGCCCTGCTGCTCGTTGACCTCCTGGTGGAAAACGGTGAATCCGTACGTCCGCTCGTAGAACTCGATGCTGGCGGCCAGGTCGCGGCAGGCGATGCCGATGTGGTCGACGCGGGTGATCATCCGGGTGCCCTTCCGGGGGATAGGGTCCCCGACACGGGGTGTGTCGGAGATGACAGCTCTAGACCCTACTGGCGAGTAGCCCATTCGGCGATAGTGTGAAGTCACGTCCCCATACCTGAAAGCTTGCGATGGGAGTCACCCTCATGACCACCTCCGTCATCGTCGCCGGAGCCCGCACCCCGATGGGTCGGCTGCTCGGTTCGCTCACGCCGTTCTCCGGCGCGGACCTGGGCGCGGTCGCCGTCAAGGCGGCCCTGGAACGTGCCGGGATCACCGGCGAGCAGGTCCAGTACGTGATCATGGGGCAGGTGCTGCAGGCCGGAGCCGGACAGATTCCCGCGCGTCAGGCCGCGGTGAAGGCCGGTATCCCGATGAACGTGCCCGCGCTCACGATCAACAAGGTCTGCCTCTCCGGCCTCGACGCGATCGCGCTGGCCGGCCAGCTGATCCGGGCGGGCGAGTTCGACATCGTGGTCGCCGGCGGCCAGGAGTCGATGACCAACGCCCCGCACCTGCTGCCGAAGTCGCGCGGCGGCTTCAAGTACGGCTCGATCGAGATGCTCGACGCGATGGCCCACGACGGCCTGACCGACACCTTCGAGAACATCCCGATGGGCGAGTCCACCGAGAACCACAACACCCGCCTCGGCCTCGGCCGCGCCGAGCAGGACGAGGTCGCCGCCGCGTCCCACCAGCGCGCCGCCGCCGCCCAGAAGAACGGCCTGTTCGACGCCGAGATCGTCCCCGTCGAGATCCCGCAGCGCAAGGGCGAGCCGGTCGTCTTCAGCAAGGACGAGGGCATCCGCGCCGAGACCACGGTCGAGACCCTCGGCAAGCTGCGTCCCGCGTTCACCAAGGACGGCACCATCACCGCCGGCACCTCCTCGCAGATCTCCGACGGCGCCGCGGCCGTCGTCGTGATGAGCAAGGCCAAGGCCGAGGAGCTGGGCCTGAGCTGGATCGCCGAGATCGGCGCGCACGGCAACGTCGCGGGCCCGGACAACTCGCTCCAGTCGCAGCCCTCGAACGCCATCAAGCACGCGCTGGGCAAGGAAGGCCTCGAAGTCGCCGACCTCGACCTCATCGAGATCAACGAGGCCTTCGCCGCCGTCGCCGTCCAGTCCGCCAAGGACCTCGGCATCGGCTTCGAGAAGATCAACGTGAACGGCGGCGCCATCGCCCTCGGCCACCCGATCGGCATGTCCGGCGCCCGCATCGTGCTGCACCTCGCCCTGGAGCTCCAGCGCCGCGGCGGCGGAGTGGGCGCCGCGGCCCTGTGCGGCGGCGGCGGCCAGGGCGACGCCCTGATCATCCGCGTCCCCGCCGCGAGCTGAGTACCCGCAGCTCCTTCGTCGAAGTCGCCACGAGTAAGGGACCATAGGTAACGTGCCCTCCGGATCCACGACCATCGATGTTCCCGCACTCGTCGACCGCGCGCGGAACGGCGACCCGCGCGCGGTCGCCCGGCTGATCTCCCAAGTCGAGGACGGCTCGCCCCAGCTGCGCGACGTCCTCGCGGCCCTGGCCCCGTACGCGGGCTCGGCATACGTGGTCGGCCTCACCGGTTCCCCCGGCGTGGGCAAGAGCACCTCCACCAACGCCCTGGTCACCGAGTACCGCGCCCGAGGCAAGCGCGTAGGAGTCCTCGCCGTCGACCCCTCGTCCCCCTTCTCCGGCGGCGCACTGCTGGGCGACCGAGTCCGCATGCAGGACCACGCCACCGACCCCGAAGTCTTCATCCGGTCCATGGCATCGAGAGGCCACCTAGGCGGTCTAGCAGCCGCGACCCCCCAGGCCGCGAGAGTTTTGGAAGCGGCCGGCTGCGACGTAATCCTCATCGAGACCGTAGGCGTAGGCCAGTCCGAAATCGAGGTGGCCTCCGCCGCCGACACCACCGTCGTCCTACTGGCCCCCGGCATGGGCGACGGCATCCAGGCAGCCAAGGCCGGCATCCTCGAGATCGGCGACGTCTACGTAGTCAACAAGGCCGACCGCGACGGCGCCGACGCCACGGCCCGGGAGCTCAACCACATGCTCGCCCTAGGCGAGCGAAGGAACCCCGGCGAGTGGCGCCAACCCATCGTCAAAACCGTAGCCGCACGAGGCGAAGGCGTAGCGGAAGTCGTCGAGGCCCTGGAGAAGCACCGCGCCTACCTCGCCGAGACCGGCCACCTCACCACCCGCCGCCGAGCCCGCGCCGCCGCCGAGATCGAAGCCATCGCCCTAGGCGTCCTCCGCACCCGCTACGGCTCCGTCCACGGCGGCCCCGACAGCCCCCTCCGCCGCCTAGCCGACCGCGTAGCCGCAGGCGAGTTGGACCCCTTCACCGCAGCCGACCAGCTGCTGAGGGACAGCTAGGCCGCCGTTCCGCGATCGGCCCTACCTACGCCGCCGCCACTGCGCTCGTTCCTCGCTTCGTGGCGGCGGCTACGTCCGGGGCGATTACATACCCCGCCCACCCGCCCTGCTCAAGCCAGCCCTACAGTCGCTGCGCTCCTTCGGGTTACGCGCTCCGCGCTAGAACCTGCCTGCGGCGGGCGGCACGCTCCCTCGTGCCTCGGTCGCTCAACCGCCCGCCTACGGCGCTGGCGCACGGCCTGGCCGGATCCTGAAGACTCGTCGGCGACTTGGGCTTCATGCATGGAGTCAGACCTCATCTGGAGTAGATTTTCTACGCGAATGGCGTTCTGGCCGCTAGGGTGTGGGTATTACACGCCTCAAGGGTGGTGATCCGATGCTGCTCCGTTTCCGCGCCGCGAACGTCTACTCGTTCCGCGACGAGTTCGAGCTCAACCTGCTGACCTCGAAGCGGGGCGAGAGCAAGCCCCGCTTCGAGCCGACCCGCGTCGCCGCGATCTACGGCGCCAACGCGTCCGGCAAGTCGAACGTGCTCAAGGCGATCTCGTGGATGGAGTTCGCGGTGCGCCGCTCCGGAGCGGGATGGGCTCCCAAGGGCGGCGTGCCACGGCCCCTGTTCAAGCTTGATCCGGCCGCGCGTGAGGAGGCGTCGCTCTTCGAGGCCGAATTTCTGCTCGGCACGAATCGCTACGTCTACGGATTCGAGGTCTCGGACGAGAGAGTCGAATCCGAGTGGCTCTTCGAGTACGCGACCGGCCGTCGTCGCACGCTCTTCGTCCGCGATGCTGACGCCGAGGACGAATACGACTTCAAGGGACGACAGCTCAAGGGCGAGCTCGAACAGATCCGAAAGCTCACGCGGCCGAACGCCCTCTTCGTGAGTATGGGTGCGCAACTGAACAACCCCCAATTGACCAGGGTCTATGAGTGGTTCAGCAGCGGTCTGTCCGAGACCCGGCCGCAAGACTTCTCCGGCCTGGTCTTCGACCTCCCGAACGCGTCTTCCGGAGGCTGGTTCGACGAGATCGAGCCCTTGGTCGCCATGGCAGACCTGGGGGTCGTCGGCGGGGAGTTCGTGGAACGCGCCGACATCGCCATGGGCACGCGCACGCCTGATGAAGCGCGGGGCGTGAAGGTCACCCAGCTCAGTCTCAGCCACAGAGGGGCCAAGGGACCGGTGGCTCTGCCGTTCCACGACGAATCCGATGGGACCGTGGCCTGGCTCACCACCGCCCGGCGTGTGCTCGCCGCCCTCCGTACCGGCTCGGTCCTGCTCCACGATGAGCTCGATGCGAAGCTCCACCCCGTCCTCGTCGCAGAGGTTCTGCGACTCTTCCGCGACCCCGAGGCGAATCCGCACGGCGCGCAGTTGATCTGCACGCTGCACGACGTGTCGCTCCTGGGCAGCGCCCACGCCGACGCTCCGCTCGACCGCCGCGAGGTGTGGATCACCGAGAAGAGCGAGATGGGGCAGTCGGAGCTGTATCCGCTCACCGACGCGCGACCAGCCACTCAGGAGAATCTCGAACGCGGCTATCTGCGCGGTCGATACGGCGGTATCCCGCGCGTCGGCGCGGGGTGGCTCGCCATGGATGTCGCCAGGATGGTCAACGCCGCCGAGGCCGAGCCGGATGTGCGGCCCTGATGGCGAAGGTCCGCAAGCAGGGTGCTCCCAGCGCGTCCCGAGGTCGGGGAGTCGGCCGCGATCGTCGTCGACAGGTTGTCTACCTCGCGGTCGAAGGCGAAGGCACGGAGCAGGACTACTTTCGCGCCGTGCAGGAGCGGCTGCTGCGCGAAGGCGATTTTGTGCTGCACGTCGCGCCGAACCCGAATGGGTTCAACACCGCGCGCCGCGTCGTCGACGCTGTCACGAAGCTGCGCGGCGGCGAGGACGCACCTGCCTGGGCGATATGTGACCTGGACGACAAGGCGTCGGACGACCCGCGGGATGTCGTCAGAGCAGTCGAAGAAGCGAACGACAGCGGCGTCACGTTCGTGCTTTGCAATCCGTCCTTCGAGGTCTGGCTGCATCTCCACTTCGCGGACCGGACCGCGGCCTTCGGCGATCAGGCGAAGGCGATCGCGGCGCTCACGAAGCTGCACCCGGCGTTCGCCGACTACGCCACGCGCGCCGGGGCCGGGAAGCGGTTGACGGAGCAGCGGCTGGCAGCGCTGTTCACGGACGGCAACCTGACCCGGGCCTGCACGCGCGCTCGAAAGCTCCATGAGCGCTGTGAACAGGCGGACTGCGATCATCCTGCGAAGCCCGACCAGATCTGCAGGATCGAGTGCCGCGATCCGTCCAGTCCGCTACACGAACTCTTCACGCTGCTTGGGCTCGCCGGGACCGGCAGCCCATGACCCGAACCTCAGGCCGCGTCTGGGCGGCCTTCGGCGGAGTCGTCGCCGGTCTCTGCGTCCGCGTCCGGGTCCGGGTTGGCGGATTGTTCGGCTTGGGCGTTGGCGCAGCCGGTGGCGGGGTTCATGCCGAGCTTGTCGGCTACGGCGCGGAAGCCGGCGGCGAGGGCGGCGACCTGGTGTTCGTCGAGGATGTCGAAGAACAGTTCGCGGACGTCGGCCACGTGGGCGGGGGCGGCGTCGCGTAGGACGGCCCAGCCCTGGTCGGTCAGTTCGGCCCATTGGCCGCGGCGGTCGTCGGGGCACTGGGTGCGCATGACGAGGCCGGCGCGCTCCATGCGGCCGATCTGGTGGGAAAGGCGGCTCTTGGACAGCTGCGTACGGTGCGAGAGCTCGGTCATCCGCAGCCGGTGCTCGGCCGACTCGGAGACCTCGACCAGCACCTGGTAGTCCGTCAGGGTCAGGCCGTGCCGTTCGTGCAGGCGGTCCTCGAGGTGGTTGGGCAGCAGCCGCATGACCTCGAGCCAGGCGCGCCACGCCCCCTGCTCGTTCTCGTTCAGCCAGCGGGTAGTACTCATGGCTCCCAGTTTACTCGCGATTGTTTAAGCTTGAACAATTCCCTCGGGCGGGTCGGCGAGAGGGATCTGGACGGTGGGGGCGACAGGGGCGGTGTGGGTGGTGGGGAGGGTGGAGGCGGGTGCGGATGGCGACGCGTTGAAGCTTCCCGCGCCTGCTCCCGCGCCTGCTCCCGCGCCTGCTCCTGTGCCCGCTCCCGGAACCGGCACCGTCGGCTCGTGGAGGAGGGACTCGCTGGTGAGTTCGGCTTCGTAGGCCTTGCCGCCGCCGCGGATGCCGAAGAGGCGCTTGGCCCAGACCAGGTAGACGACGGCGAGGATGTTGAGGGCCAGGGTCGCGATCTTGAACTTGGTCGCGTGCTCGGTGAGTTCGTAGATCTCGATCGGCAGGAACAGGGCGGTGGCGACGGCGGCGAAGTACTCGCCCCAGCGCTTGGCGAGCCAGAGGCCGACCGCCTCGATCAGTTCGATCACGGCGTAGACGGCGAGGGCCACGGCGGCGATGTCGAGGTCCGCGTGCTTGTAGGTGAACAGCTTCCGGATCGTGGTGACGACGGAGGAGTTGTCCAGGTCGTAACCGTAGTGCTGGGCGATCGGGCGGAAGACGGTGAGGTTCTTCTCGAAGAGCATCTGCAGTGCGTGCTCGGAGTTCGAGAACTTCCATACCGCGTACGCGCCGAGGCCGACCAGCAGGAAGCGGAAGACGCGCTCGACCGCCAGCAGCCGCATGATGAAGCGCGAGCGCAGGGCCTTGTCACGCAGCGGCATCGGGGCCTCGGCGACCGGGCCGCTGGCCGTCGGCACGTCGAGGACGAAGTCTCCGCAGCGCAGGCAGCGCCAGGCCGTGCCGATCCCCGTGTCGGCCCTGACCTGGCTCTGGTACTCCTTCTCGTCCGGCTCGAAGAGGACGTGCCCCCGCCGCGAGCATGCTCGCCTGTTCCAGTCCATGCGCTACAGACTAGAGGTCCGCGCGGACAGTGTGACGAGTCTTACGCCGCTTTGACTGGGGGTCGGTGCATTTTTCCCGACCGCGCGTCGGTAAGATGGCGGTCATGACTTCTCGCGACACGTTCACCCGCCTGTTCATCCCCGTATCCCTCGCCGAGGGCGTCTCGTTCCTGATCCTGCTCGGCGTCGCCGTGCCGCTGCAGATCGTCGGGCACCACCAGGCTCCCGTGCAGATCTTCGGCATGCTGCACGGCCTGCTGTTCATCGCGTACGTGATGATCACCGCCTGGGGCCACACGCAGCGGAAGTGGACGGGCAAGCGGCTCGGCTGGATCCTGCTGATGGCGGTGCTGCCGACGGGGGCCTTCTTCGCGGAGCGGTCGGTGAAGAACGAGGCGGCCGGCGCGACGGGGGTGGAGCCCGCGGCCGCCTGATCCGCCGCCTGTTCCGGGGCCGATCATCTTGAATGCCGGAACCGGTGTCCCGAGCGGCGGACGAGGTGGGAGACTTTATCCCCAGTCGGCGGCGCTGCCGACACGATGAGGCACCACCAGAAACGGAGTGATCCGCTATGCCGGCTCTGCGGTCCCGGACTTCGACCCACGGACGCAACATGGCGGGTGCGCGCGCCCTCTGGCGCGCCACCGGCATGACGGACGCGGACTTCGGCAAGCCCATCGTCGCGATCGCCAACTCCTTCACCCAGTTCGTACCGGGCCACGTGCACCTGCGCAACGTCGGCGAGATCGTCGCCGGGTCGGTGCACGCGTCCGGCGGCGTGGCGAAGGAGTTCAATACCATCGCCGTGGACGACGGCATCGCCATGGGGCACGGCGGCATGCTCTACTCGCTGCCGTCCCGCGAGCTGATCGCCGACGCGGTCGAGTACATGGTGAACGCGCACTGCGCCGACGTGCTGGTGTGCATCTCCAACTGCGACAAGATCACCCCCGGCATGCTGATGGCCGCGCTGCGCCTGAACATCCCGACCGTGTTCGTCTCCGGCGGCCCGATGGAGGCTGGGAAGGCGCACATCCGGGACGGCGTGGCGTACGACAAGCTCGACCTGATCGACGCGATGTCCGCCGCCGCCGACGAGAAGGTCTCCGACGACACCCTCGGCACCATCGAGCGCTCAGCCTGCCCGACCTGCGGCTCCTGCTCCGGGATGTTCACCGCCAACTCGATGAACTGCCTGGTCGAGGCGCTCGGCCTGGGCCTGCCCGGCAACGGCTCGGTGCTGGCCACGCACGCCAAGCGCCGCGCGCTGTTCGAGCGGGCCGGTTCGCTGGCCGTGGAGCTGGCCGAGCGGTACTACGCCGAGGACGACGAGTCGGTGCTGCCGCGGTCGATCGCCACCCCCGCCGCGTTCGGCAACGCGATGGCGATGGACGTGGCGATGGGCGGCTCGACGAACACCGTGCTGCACCTGCTCGCCGCGGCCCAGGAGGCGGGCGTCGGCTTCGGGCTCAAGGAGATCGACGAGACCTCCCGCCGCGTCCCGTGCATCGTGAAGGTGGCGCCGAACCGCGCGTCGGCCGACAAGACGTACTACATGGAGGACGTGCACCGCGCGGGCGGCATCCCGGCGATCCTCGGCGAGCTGCGCCGCGCCGGACTGCTCGACGACAACGTGCACGCGGTGCACGCGCCGACCCTCGGAGCCTGGCTGGACGAGTGGGACGTGCGCGGCGCGGAGCCCAGCGAGGCGGCCAAGGAGCTGTTCCACGCGGCGCCCGGCGGCGTGCGCACCACCGAGCCGTTCTCCACCGAGAACCGCTGGGACAAGCTGGACCTCGACGCCGCGGGCGGCTGCGTGCGCGACCTCGAGCACGCGTACACCAAGGACGGCGGCCTGGCCGTGCTGTGGGGCAACCTGGCCGCGGACGGCGCGATTGTGAAGACCGCGGGCGTGGCCGAGGAGATCTGGACCTTCAGCGGCCCGGCGCGGGTGTTCGAGAGCCAGGACGACGCCGTCGAGGCGATCATGAACAACCGGATCGTGGCCGGCGACGTCGTGGTGATCCGCTACGAGGGTCCCAAGGGCGGCCCGGGCATGCAGGAGATGCTGTACCCGACCGCGTTCCTCAAGGGCAAGGGCCTCGGCGCCAAGTGCGCGCTGATCACCGACGGCCGCTTCTCCGGCGGCACCTCGGGCCTGTCCATCGGGCACGTCTCCCCGGAGGCGGCGTCCGGCGGGCTGATCGCGCTGGTCGAGGAGGGCGACACCGTCTCCATCGACATCCGCACCCGCGCCCTGCAGCTGGACGTCCCGGCCGAGGTGCTGGCCGAGCGGCGCGCGGCGCTGGAGGCGGGCGGCGGCTACAAGCCGAAGGACCGGGACCGGCCGGTCTCGCTCGCGCTCAAGGCGTACGCTCTGCTGGCCACGTCGGCGGCCACCGGCGCGGTGCGCGACCGGGCCATGCTCGAGGGCTGAGACCGCGCGCCGGGGACGGCAGGCGGAACAGGAAGGTAAGGACTCGGGGTGCTGTCCTTCGATCCGGTCCAGCGGGCCTTCGAGCTCTGGCAGGACCGCTGGGGCGAGTCGAGCTCGATGCGCGCGGTCACGTCGCTGATGCGCGCGCACCAGCTCGTCCTCGCCGAGGTGGACGCGATAGTCAAGCCGTACGGCCTGACCTTCGCGCGCTACGAGGCCCTGGTGCTGCTGGTCTTCAGCAAGAAGGGCTCGCTGCCGCTGTCCAAGATCGGCGAGCGGCTGCAGGTGCATCCGACGTCGGTGACGAACATCATCGACCGGCTGGAGAAGGCCGAGCTGGTCACCCGCCGGCCGAACCCGAACGACGGCCGCGGCGTGCTCGCCGAGATCACCGAGCAGGGCCGCCGGGTGGCCGAGAAGGCGACCGCCGACCTGATGGCCGCCGAGTTCGGCCTCGGCGCGCTCAGCACCGAGCAGCACGACTCGCTGTTCGGCACGCTGCGGGACCTGCGCCTGGCCTCCGGCGACTTCACCGAGGACTGATGCGCGGGCGGCCCCGCGCCCGGGTCAGCCCTTGGTCACCTTCCCGGTGGTGCTTTCGTACGTGTAGGTCGCCGAGCACGTCTCGTCGGTGGCGTCGTCCTTGTTCCAGACGCAGATCTTCGCGGTGATGGTCCACGTGCCGACGTACCAGCAGCCGCCGCAGCTGTTCGCGCTCGCCTTGCCGCCGTCCGAGGCGGAGATGTCCTGCGTCGAGGTGCTCTGCACCGAGGAGCTCGACGTGAAGGCGGCTCCGCAGTTCGACGCCGAACCCGCCGAGACGATGCCGTAGAACACCGTCGGGCTGTCGAAGTCGAGCCAGCCCGCGCAGTTGTTCACGGTCACCTCCGAGCCGCTGACCTCGGATTCGCTGCTGCTCGGACCGGCCGCCGGGCCGCCGGACACCGTCGTCGCCTTCGCTGTGGTCTTCGTCGACGTCGTGCCGCCGCTGCCCGAGTTCGAGCCGGAGCCGCCGCTGCCGGTTGAGCCGCCGCCGCTGGTGTGCGAACTGTTCGCCGAGCCCGTGCTCGTGCTCGTCGATGCGGACGCCGCGGTCGAGGCGTGCGTGGTCGGCGACGTCGTCGGCTTGGCCGTGGTCGTGGGCTTGCCGGTGGCGTGCGCGCTGGACACCGCGACGGTCGGGGCGCCCTTGCCGCTGCCGCCCGCCGAGGAGACGAACGGGACGTTGTGCGTCGCGATCAGGCTGCCCGCGGTGCCGGTCGCGAGGACGAGGGGCAGGATCAGCACGAGGCGTTTCCGCCTGCGCTCCGGCTTCGGCTTCTTCTCCTCCTTTACCGGCTCGACGTTGAGCGGCACCGTCTCGGCCTCGGGCGGGTCGAACGTCGTGACGCCCTCGATGTCCACCTGGCTCAGCCGCGTCGTCGAGGCGAACTCGGTGCGCATGGCGATGCGCTGCGCGATGACCAGGGGCCACTGCGGACGGCCCGGAGCCGCGTGCCGTGCGGCGATCCCGACCAGGTCGGCGGCGGTCGGGCGCTGCGCCGGGTCCTTCGCGAGACAGGACTCGACGACGGCCGCGAGTTCGGCGTCGAGTTCGCGCAGCGCCGTCAGATCCGGCTGCTCGTGCACGATGCGGAACAGCAGGTCGGTGCCGGATCCCGAGCCGAACGGTGGCTCGCCGGTGGCCGCGAAGGTGACGAGGCCGCCGAGCGAGAAGACGTCCGCGGCGGGGGTCAGTGTCTTGACCGCGCGCGCCTGCTCCGGGGCCATGTAGGCGGGCGTGCCGACGATCATCCCGGTGGCCGTCACCGTGCTCTGATCCGCCGCGCGCGCGACGCCGAAGTCGATGAGCGTGACGCCGGAGTTGGTCAGCATCACGTTGGAGGGCTTGAGATCCCGGTGCACCATCTCCAGCGCGGCGACGGCCTGGAGCCGCTGGGCGAGTTCGCGCAGCAGTTGCCACGCGACCTCGATCGGCAGCGTGCCGCCGTTGAGGTAGACCGAGTCGTGCAGCGTGACGCCGGGGATGTACTCGGTCGCGAACCACGGCGGCCGCGCGGTCCGGTCCGCCGCGAGCAGCCGCGCGCTGACGCCGGCGGGCAGCCGCGCCTGGTTGTCGAGCTCCTGGCCGAAGTGCCGCAGGAAGGTCTTGTCGTTCGAGAGGTAGGGCAGCACCCGCTTGACCGCCGCGTACCCCTCCGGCGCCACGCCGAGGTACACCCGGCCCATTCCGCCGGAGCCGAGCACGGCCCGGATCGGGAAGGCGCCGATCTGCCTCGGGTCCTCGGCCTCCAGCGGCTCGGCTCCGATGCTCGACAGGTCTAAGTGGAACGTGCCCTCGGGAATCACGCGGCGCACGCTAGCAACCCGCGCCGGGGACCGGTCCTGGCGCGGGAAGTCTCGGCACCGGACCCCTTCGACAAGTAGTAGGACGTCCTAGTACTTTGGTGGTATGAGCAGAGAGCGGTGGCAGGCGGCCTACGAGGCGGCCCGAAAGACCGACCGGGACACCAGCACCATCAGCGGTGAGCCCACGGAGCCGGTGTACGGACCGGCCACGGACGAGGAAGCCGCACGTCATCCGGGGTTCGAGCGGATCGGCTGGCCGGGACAGTTCCCGTTCACCCGGGGCCTGTACCCGACCGGATACCGCGGCCGGCCGTGGACCATCCGGCAGTTCGCGGGCTTCGGCAGCGCGGCCGACACCAACGAGCGCTTCCGGGCCATCCTGGCCGCGGGCGGCGGCGGGCTGTCCGTCGCCTTCGACATGCCGACGCTGATGGGCCGCGACTCGGACGAGCCGCGCTCGCTCGGCGAGGTCGGGCACTGCGGCGTGGCCATCGACTCGGCCGCCGACATGGACGTGCTGTTCCGGGACATCCCGCTCGGCGACGTCACCACCTCGATGACGATCAGCGGGCCGGCCGTGCCCGTCTTCTGCATGTACGTCGTCGCGGCCGAGCGGCAGGGCTTCGCGCCCGCGCAGCTCAACGGCACGCTGCAGACGGACATCTTCAAGGAGTACATCGCGCAGAAGGAGTGGCTCTTCCCGCCCGAGCCGCACCTGCGCCTGATCGGCGACCTGATGGAGTACTGCGCGAGCGAGATCCCCGCGTACAAGCCGCTCTCCGTCTCCGGCTACCACATCCGCGAGGCCGGGGCGACGGCCGCGCAGGAGCTCGCGTACACCCTGGCCGACGGCTTCGGCTACGTGGAGCTCGGCCTGTCCCGCGGCCTGGACATCGACGTGTTCGCGCCCGGCCTGTCGTTCTTCTTCGACGCGCACATCGACTTCTTCGAGGAGATCGCCAAGTTCCGCGCGGCCCGCCGGATCTGGGCCCGCTGGCTGCGCGACGTGTACGGCGCGAAGACCGACAAGGCGCAGTGGCTGCGGTTCCACACGCAGACCGCGGGCGTCTCGCTCACCGCGCAGCAGCCCGAGAACAACATCGTGCGCACCGCGATCGAGGCGCTCTCGGCCGTGCTCGGCGGCACCAACTCGCTGCACACCAACGCGCTCGACGAGGTGCTCGCGCTGCCGTCCGCCAAGGCCGCCGAGATCGCCGTGCGCACGCAGCAGGTGATCCTCGAGGAGACCGGCGCCGCCAACGTCGCGGACCCGCTCGGCGGCTCGTGGTACGTCGAGGCGCTGACCGACCGTATCGAGGCGCAGGCCGAGGAGATCTTCCAGCGCATCAAGGAGATCGGCGGCGACGGCAGCATCACGGCCGGCCTGCTGCGCGGCATCGACGAGGGCTACTTCACCAGCGAGATCGCCGAGGCCTCGTTCCGCTATCAGCAGGCGGTGGAGAAGGGCGACAAGCGCATCGTCGGCGTCAACGCGCACACCGAGTCGATCGAGGAGCCGCTGGAGATCCTGCGCATCTCGCACGAGGTCGAGCTCGCCCAGAACCGCGACCTCGCGGCCCGCAGGCAGCAGCGCGACAACGACACCGTGCACGCCGCCCTGGCCACCCTCAAGCGCGACGCCGAGACCGAGGGCGCGAACCTCATCCCGCCCATGCTCGACGCCGTCCGCGCCGAGGCCACCCTCGGCGAGATCTGCGGCGTCCTCAAGGACGTCTTCGGCACCTACACCGAGCCCGCGAGGTTCTGAGGCGCGGCCAAGGAATTCGAGCCCTTATCGTTGATCGCGTGACACGGGAATCCGGGTTCGCGATCGAGGCGATGCGAGACGAGGCCGTGGCGTTCTCCGGGGCGCTGCGGGCGTTGGGCGGGGCCGACTGGGCTCGGCCGACGCGGTGCGCGCCGTGGACGGTGCGGGAGTTGGCGGGGCATGTCCGGGTGGCGGTCGGGCGGCTGCCGGACATGCTGCGGGCTCCCGCGCCGGAGCGGGCGGAGGTGACGGCGGCGGGGTACTACCGGCCGGATGCGCGGTTCAGCGCGGAGGGGAACGCCGCGCGGGTGGCGACGGCGCGGGACTTCGCCGCCGAGCACGACGTGAACGGCGGCGGGTTGGCGGCGGACTTCGCGGCGGTGTCGCAGCGTGCTTATGAGCTGTGCCGGGATGAGGCCGCTGGCCGGGTCGTGCGCACCCGGCACGGCGACGCGATGCTGCTTTCCGAGTTCCTGCTCACGCGGGTCGTCGAGGTCGCGGTGCACGGATTGGACGTCGCGGACGCGGTCGGGCGCGAGCCGTGGCTCACCGCGTCGGCGGAGGCCGCGGTGCTCGGGCTGGTGATGGGCCCGGATTGGCAGGCGTACGCGCGCGAGTTGGGGTGGGACGGGGCGATCGCGGTGCGGAAGGTCACTGGTCGGGCAGTGCTCACGGACGTGGAGCGCGGGCTGATCGACCGCGCGGGTGCCGGCTGGATCACGCTCGGCTGAGAAATTGGTGTAGGCCAATTTGGGCTGGACCCCTTGACTGGTCTGGACCACTGCCGCTAAGTGTGAGGTTGCAGCTCCACACCTCACCCACAAAGGAGTGGCAGATGACCCACACCCACGCGGCGTCGCGTGCCCGATTGCTGGTGTTGCTGGCCTTGCTGGTCGGCGCGTTCGGGATGATGACGCTCGCTCTCCCCGCTCCGTCGGCCAACGCGGCCGTCGTCAAGGCGGCTTCCTCGTGTAGCAGCTACCCGACCTGGGTCGCCGGGCAGTACTACGACGTCGGCGCGATCGTCGAGTATCCGGCCAACGGTCAGTACTACATCGCGACGAACGCCAATCCGGGGTACGACCCGACGATCAGCACGTGGTACTGGTCGCCCTACACCTGCTCGGGATCGAGCGGCGGCGGCAGCAGTTGCAGCGGCTACCCGACCTGGGTCGCCGGGCAGTACTACAACGTTGGCGCGATCGTCGAGTATCCGGCCAACGGTCAGTACTACATCGCGACGAACGCCAATCCGGGGTACGACCCGACGATCAGCACGTGGTACTGGTCGCCTTACACCTGCTCGGGTTCCGGTGGCGGTACCGGCGGCGGCACCGGCGGGTTCGTGGTCAGCGAGGCGCAGTTCGACCAGATGTTCCCGAACCGGAATTCCTTCTACACGTACAGCGGACTGGTCACGGCGCTGAGCTCGTACCCGGGCTTCGCCACCACCGGCAGCACCGCCACGCAGCAGCAGGAGGCGGCCGCGTTCCTCGCGAACGTGGACCACGAGACCGGCGGCCTGGTCTACATCAACGAGATCGACCAGTCCGGCGACTACTGCGCCTCCGAGTCCTACGGCTGCCCGGCCGGCACGTACGCCTACTACGGTCGCGGCCCGCTGCAGATCTCCTGGAACTTCAACTACGAGGCGGCGGGCAACGCGCTCGGCGTCGACCTGCTGGACAACCCGAACCTCGTCTCCACCGACGCGGCGGTCTCCTGGGAGACGGCGCTCTGGTACTGGATGACGCAGACCGGGCCCGGCACCATGACCGGCCACAACGCGATGGTGAACGGCGCGGGCTTCGGCCAGACCATCTGGGCCATCAACGGCAGCGTCGAGTGCAACGGCGGCAACACCGCCGAGATGCAGGACCGCGTGAACGACTACGAGTCCTTCACCTCCATCCTCGGCGTCTCCCCGGGCGGCAACCTCACCTGCTGATCCCGCCGGTGCTCCCCGGCGGCGCGACCCTCCGGGGAGCACCGGACCCGGCCACGACAAGGCCCGGATGAACCAGCCCTGTAACACTTCAGTCTCCGTCGCGCCGTGATCATGAAAGTTCCCTTATCGTCTGGCCGTGGTCAAGGCGGGGTAAAACCCGCGGCCCGCCGAGCTGACGGCGGGCGGCCGCGCGGTTCGGCCGGTTCTCGGCCGACCGGGTCGAGGGAGGGGTCACTTCATGCTTTCCGCGTCCGCGCGTCTCGGGGCCACCCGAATACGACTGCTGATACTCGCGGTCCTCGTCGCCCTGACGGCGGCGACCCTGTCGTACGCCGCGGCGCCCGCGCGCGCCGACGTCGTCACCGCCGGGAACGACGACCAGCGCACCGGCTGGGATCCGAACGAGCCTTCGCTCTCGGCCGGGGCGGTGACCGGCAGCGACTTCGGCGAGCTGTTCTCCACCGCCATCACCGGCCAGGTCTACGCGCAGCCGCTGGTGGTCGGCACGACGGTGATCGTCGGGACCGAGGAGAACCACGTCTACGGCATCAACAGCGAGACCGGCGCCATCATCTGGCAGGTCTACCTCGGCCCGTCCTGGCCCGCGTCCACGATCGGCTGCGGCGACCTCGTGCCGGACATCGGCATCACCTCGACCCCGGTCTACGACCCGTCCTCGGGCGACGTCTACCTGACGGCGAAGGTGAACGACGGCTCCAGCGCGAAGACGCCGCACTACTACCTCTACGCGCTCAGCGCGGCCACCGGCGCCGTCGTGCCCGGCTGGCCGGTGACGATCGCGGGCTCGCCCTCGAACGACTCGACCACCACCTTCGGCGCCGAGAAGGAGTTCCAGCGGCCGGGCATCCTGCTGCAGAACGGCAGCGTCTACATGGCCTTCGGCGGGCACTGCGACTACACCCCGTACCGCGGCTACGTGGTCGGCGTGAACACGAGCACGAAGTCGATCCACCTGTGGACGGACGAGGCCGGGGCGAACGCGTCCGGCTCGGGCATCTGGCAGTCCGGCGGCGGCGTCACCACCGACGGCGCGAACGGCATGTTCATCGCGACCGGCAACGGCGTCACGCCCCCGGTCGGCCCGGGCACCTCGCCGCCGGGGACGCTCTCCGAGTCCGTCGTGCACCTCGGCGTGGCCTCGGACGGCACGATCTCCGCGTCCGACTTCTTCGCCCCGTCCAACGCGGGGACCCTCGACGCGAACGACCAGGACCTCGCCTCGGGCTCCCCGGTCTCGCTGCCCGACGCCGAGTTCGGCACCGCGACGGACCCGCATCTGATGGTCATCGTCGGCAAGGACGGCAAGCTGTTCGTGCTCAACCGCGACTCGCTCGGCGGACGCGGGCAGGGCGCGAGCGGCGGCGACAACATCGTCGGCTACACGCAACTGTCGGGAGTCTGGGGCCACGCCGGGGTCTGGGGCGGTGACGGCGGCTATGTATACGTCAACGAGTCCAACAGCCACCTCGTCGCGCTCGCGTACGGCCTGACCGGGACCGGGCAGCCGTCGTTCCGGGTGGCCGGAACCAGCAAGGAGACGTACCCCTTCAGCTCGGGTTCGCCGGTGATCACCTCGAACGGCACGACGTCCGGTTCCGCGCTCGTGTGGGTCATCCAGTCCTCCGGATCGACCGGCACCAACGGCAACCTGATGGTCTACAACGCCGTGCCGTCGAGCGGCGTGATGACGCTGCTGCGCTCCTGGCCGATCGGCACCGTCAGCAAGTTCTCGGTTCCGGCGACCGACAACGGCCGCGTCTACGTCGGCACCCGGGACGGCCACCTGCTGGCCTTCGGCGCGCCGACCACGGCGACCCTGCAGGGCGCGGCGACCAACTTCGGCAACGTGGCGGTCGGCTCCTCCGGCACCGCGACGGCCACGCTGACCGCGACGCGGAACGTGACGGTCACCGGGGTCAGCGCCGTGGCGCCGTTCTCCGCGGGCACCCCGAGCCCGTCGCTGCCGGTGTCCCTGACGGCCGGTCAGAGCCTGACGGTGCCGGTCACGTTCAGCCCGACCACCTGGGGCGCCGAGAACGCCGAACTCACGGTGACCACGGACGTGGGCAATTTCGAGTTCGGGTTGAACGGCACCGGCACCCAGGGCGGTCTGGCGGCGACACCGAGTTCGGTGGACTGGGGAGAGCGGGCCGTGGGCAGCAGCGAGACGCTGACCGTGGGCGTGACGAACACCGGCACGAGCACGGAGACGTTCACCGGCGTGACCGGGCCGAGCGCGCCGTTCACCGCGAGCGGACCGCCCGCCGTGAACTCCACGCTCGCCGCGGGCGCCTCCACCACGATCAGCGTCACGTACACACCGACCGCCGTCTCCGCGAGCGACAGTTCGTCGATCGTGCTGACCAGCGACCAGGGCGGCGTGACGATTCCGTTGACCGGCAGCGCGATCGCCGCCGATCCGCAGGTGACGATCAGCCCGACGAGCCTGTCCTTCGGCAACGTCGCGCTGGGCAAGACGGCCTCGCAGACCTTCACCATCTCGAACACCGGGAACATCAACCTGACGGTGACCAAGGCGGCACCGGCCGCGGCTCCGTTCGGCGCGACCAACCCGATCCCGGAGGGCCAGGAGCTGGCGCCGGGTGAGAGCTACACGGTCACGGTGACGTTCACGCCGACCGCGTTGCAGACCTCCACGGGTGCCTACGAGGTGAGCACCGACACCGGGCAGGGCGCGATGTACGTCAACCTGACCGGCACCGGCGTGCCCGCCGCGGGTCAGCTGTTCGCCAACACGCGCAGCACCGCCGGCACGTGGGGGAGCACCTGGCAGACCGGCCCGGCCAACTCCACCAACATCGCGCAGACCGCCGTGACCGCGATGCCGAACGGTGACACGCAGGCCGTCGCCGTCACCACGAGCGGCACCCTTGAGCACACCGTCGATTCCGCCGGTACCGGCACGTGGCAGAACTGGGGCGTGCCGAAGAACAACACGACCGCAGTCTCCGCGGACATCACCGGCATGCCGGACGGTTCGTCGCAGCTCATCGAGTTGACGGCGGCCGGGACGCTGGAGCACGACGTGCGCAACGCGAACGGCACCTGGCAGCCGCAGGGCTGGGGCAGCCCGGCCGGATCCACCGGATTCGTCCAGGCCTCCATCACCGCGATGCCGAACGGTTCGTCGCAGTTCCTCGCGGTCACCACGGCCGGGGTGCTGGAGCACAACATCCGCAACGCCAACGGCACCTGGCAGGGCTGGCGCGCGCTCAGCCAGCCGGGCGTGAAGGTGGTCGACGCGGACATCACGGGCATGCCGGACGGTTCGTCGCAGATCATCGAGGTGACCTCGACGGGCGTCCTGAAGCACGACATCCGCTACGCGAACGGCGCCTGGCAGCCGCAGGGCTGGGGCAGCCCGGCCGGATCCACCGGCATCGCGAAGGCCGTCATCACCGCGATGCCGAACGGTTCGGTGCAGCTCGCCGCCGTGACCACGGCCGGGGTCCTCAAGCACGACATCCGCTACGCCAGCGGGACCTGGCAGCCGAACGGCTGGGACACGCCCGCGCAGCCCAACCTGGCCGACGGCGTCACCAGCCCCGGCATCGCGGGCCTGCCGAACGGCACCGTGCAGGTGGTCGAGCTCTCGGCCAAGTAGCCGGGCGACACGAAGAACCAGGCGGCGGCTCCGGAAACGGAACCGCCGCCTGGTGTCGTATCAGGGCTCTCAGCCGCCGAGGTACCGCTGCAGCGCCTCGCGCGCCCGTGCGCTGGAGGCCGCGCTCTCCGCGATCCCGCGGGCCAGGGCCTCGATCCACTCGTCCAGGTTGACCTGCTGCCGGGACAGCACGACGCCGCGCACCTCCTTGCAGATCTCGCCGACCGGCCGGCCGCGGTCGACGCGCAGCCCGAGCCGCGTGTCGCCGAGGGCCACGTCCAGCGAGGTGACCGTGCCCTCGCGCCCGGCCATCCGGTCGGACATGCTGCGCTTGCGCTCGACCTGGACCGCGCCCTGCGGCAGCGACTCGACCAGGTTCACGGACAGGACCTTGGCGTAGACGTCCAGGTCGGCGCTGTCCTGGCGCAGCGCGGCGGCCAGGAGCTCCACGTCCATACTGCTGGAACCGGCCGGCTCCATCTCTCCACCCATGAGGCCCATGTTCTCAGTTGTCCAGCGACAGCACCATCGTGGGCCGGTCGATGACGTGGTCGGCGCGCAGCGGGCGCACCGCGGTGCCGATCGCGAAGAACTCGGTGGTGTGCCCGCCCCACGTGTGCGAGTGCTGCTTCAGCTGCACGCCCACGATGCCCTCGGCGTGCAGGGCCTCCGCCTCCGCCTGCATCCGGCTCATCGCCAGCTCGCGGGCGTCGTACAGCGCCTGGGTGTACTGCGGGATCTCCACGTTGCGGCCCATGTTGCCGAGCACCTGGCCGAAGCGCTGGTGCGCGATGTGGTAGACGCACGTGCCCATGACCAGGTCGAGCGGCGCGTAGCCGGCCCGGATCAGCGTCCAGAAGTCCTGGCCGCTCAGGTCCGAGGTGAACGGCTTGCCCTTGTTGTTGCGCCAGCCGTGCGCGTGGTCGCCGTGGTCCACGCCGTCCTCCGCCTTCACCGCCGTGCCCACGGCGATGAACTCGGCGATGTCCGCGCCGAACTCCTTGAACTCCACGTCCAGCCGCACGCCCACGATGCCGTCCGCGCCGAGCGCGCTGGCCTCCGCCTCCATCCGGCTCATCGCCAGCTCGCGGGCGTGGTACATCGCCTGCGACAGGACGTCCATCTCCTGGTTCTTCGACCAGCGGCCGAGCTGGATGCCCACGTGGTAGATGCTGGAGCCGAGCACCAGGCCGAGCGGGCGGAAACCGGCCTCGCGCACCAGCAGGAACTCGTTGACCGTCAGGTCGGAGGTGAAGATCCCGCCCTTGCCGGGCTGCAGGTGCGCCAGCCGGCGCATCGCGTCCTCCGGCACGCCCTCGTCCTGGAGGGACTTCGCGGTGGTCTCGTCCGTCATCTCACAAACCTGCCGTCTTCTTGTAGTCGAGCCGCATGATGGTGAGGGCCTTGGGGCCGGGTTCCCGCTTCGAGCTCTGGAAGCGCGCGATCGAGGTGCCGAGCAGGAAGGCCTCGGCGATGTGGTCGCGTCCGCCCTGGTAGGCGGGGCACTCGCGCTCGCCGATGCGCAGGTCGATCTCGTCCACCACGACGCCGTCGCCGCCGTGCTGGCGCGCGTCCTTCATCAGCTGGTTGCGCGCGTCGTGCCTCGCGTTGTTGATCAGCTGCGTATAGCCGGGGACCTCCTGGTTCCCGGCCCAGCGGCTCAGGGCCGCCCGGGTGCGGTAGTCGTCGTGCCGGGACGCGATCGAGATGCCGAGGACCAGGCCGGTCGGCACGTAGCCCGCGTGGATCAGCTTGGCGAACTCCTGGCCGGTCACGTGCGAGGTGAACGGCTTCTTCGGCCGCACGTTCCCGCGGGCCCGCACGGCGGTGCCGAGCGCGGTGATCTCGAGCCCGCCGGCCACGAAGCGGCGCACCTTGAGCGAGGCGCCCACGATGCCGTCCCCGCCGAGCGCCTGGCACTCGGCGACCGCCCTGCTCAGCGCGGTCTGCCGGGCCGTGTACATGGCCTGCACCAGCGCGCTGAACGGGGCCCACGCGCGGGACGAGACGTCGGTGGACAGGTTCTGCCCGAGATAGCCGCTCCAGGCCCCCGAGCAGCCGTATCCCCCCTGGTAGCCGATCTGGAAGACCGCCGTGCCGAGCACCTGGCCGACCGGGTCGAAGCCGACGCCCTTGATCGCGTTGAACTCCTGCGTGCTGAGCGCCGAGCCCCAGGTCGCCGAGCTGCGGATCTCGTTCATCCGGGCCTTGGCCGCCTCGGGTAGTCCGGCCTCCCAGGTCTGCGCCATGCTGCCTCCGGGTCGCGTCGGCGGTAACCACGGTTATCTCCCGTCGCCCAGGGTATTGCATGGGGCGTCCCAGGCGAACGTAGGGAGTGTGCATTTTCATGGCTCGAACCGGGTCGCGGGCCTGGCCCGGGTCCTGGCGTCCGCTGGGTCTCACCTTCGACGGCCAGGGGGTGAACGCGGCGCTGTGGGCGGCCGGGGCGAGCGGCGTGGACCTGTGCCTGTTCGGCGACGACGGCACCGAGCAGCGGATCCCGCTGACCGAGTCCACCTTCCACGTCTGGCACGGCTACGTGCCCGGGGTCGAGCCCGACCAGCGCTACGGCTTCCGGGTCTCCGGGCCGTGGGAGCCCGAACTCGGGCACCGCTGGAACCCGGAGAAGCTGCTGCTCGACCCGTACGCGCGCGCGGTCACCGGGGAGTTCGAGCTCGACGACGCGGTGTACGGCCAGAAGCCCGGCGACTCGGCACCCTTCGTGCCCAAGGGCGTCGTGGTCGACGAGCGGGACAACGCGGACACCGGGCAGCGGCCGATGACGCCGTGGTCCGAGACCGTCATCTACGAGGCGCACGTGCGCGGCCTGACGATGCGTCACCCCGGGGTGCCCGAGGAACTGCGCGGCACGTACGCGGGCCTGGCGCACCCGGCCGTGGTCGACCACCTGGTCAACCTCGGCGTCACGGCGGTCGAACTGCTGCCCGTGCACCACTTCGTCTCCGAGCCGCACCTGCTGGAACGCGGCCTGGTCAACTACTGGGGCTACAACTCCATCGGCTACTTCGCCCCGCACGCCGGATACAGCGCCGCGGTCCGGCGCGGCCGCCGCGGCGGGCAGGTGCGCGAGTTCCAGGAGATGGTCGCGGCGCTGCACCACGCCGGGATCGAGGTCATCCTCGACGTCGTCTACAACCACACGGCCGAGGGCGGCGAGAACGGCCCGACGCTCTCCTTCCGCGGCATCGACAACGACTGTTACTACCGGCTCGGCGACGACCCCGCGACGTACCAGGACTACACCGGCTGCGGCAACACCCTGAACGTGACCCAGCCGCACGTCATCCAGCTGATCACCGACTCGCTGCGGTACTGGGCCACGCACATGGGCGTGGACGGGTTCCGCTTCGACCTCGCCTCCGCGCTGGCCCGCTCGATGCACGACGTGGACAAGCTCGGCTCCTTCCTCACCGTCATCTCGCAGGACCCGGTGCTGCAGGACGTGAAGCTGATCGCCGAGCCCTGGGACGTGGGGGAGGGCGGCTACCAGGTCGGCGAGTTCCCGCCGCTGTGGACGGAGTGGAACGACAAGTTCCGGGACACCGCGCGCGACTTCTGGCGCGGCGCCCGCACCGACGTGCGCGACCTCGCCTACCGGCTGTCCGGCTCCTCGGACCTCTACCAGGACGACGGCCGCCGCCCCTACGCCTCGATCAACTTCATCACCGCGCACGACGGCTTCACCATGCGCGACCTGGTCACCTACGACCAGAAGCACAACGAGGCGCACGGCGAGGACAACCGGGACGGCAACAACGACAACCGGTCCAGCAACTACGGCTTCGAGGGCGAGACCGACGACCCCAAGCTGAACCTGCTGCGCCGCCGCCAGATCCGCAACCTGCTCGGCATGATGCTGCTGGCCACCGGCGTGCCGATGCTGACCGCGGGCGACGAGATGGGCCGCACCCAGGGCGGCGACAACAACGCGTACTGCCTGGACGACGAGACCAGCTGGGTGGACTGGTCGCTGCTCAAGCATCCGGAGTGGCGCAGCCTGCTCGACCTGACCCGGCGGCTGATCCACCTGCGCCGGCAGCACCCCGTGCTGCGCCAGCGGGTGTTCTTCAGCGGCCGGCCGGCCTTCCCGGGCGGACTGCAGGACATCGCCTGGTTCCGCCCGGACGGCAAGGAGATGACCGACGCGGACTGGTTCGCCCCGGCCGGGGTGCTCGGTGTGTATCTGTCCGGCCAGGACATCCGCGGCCGCGGCCCGCACGGCGAGCGGATCACCGACGACAGCTTCCTGCTCGTGCTGCACGCCGGGATCGAGGAGCTGGAGTTCACTCTCCCGGGTGACCCGTGGGCGCGCTGGTATCAGGTGGTCGTGGACAGCACCCTTGACGCGGACCCCGGTGCGCGCGACGACGACGTGCTGAGCGCCGGCACCCCGGTGATCCTGGCCCCGCGCTCCCTGCTGCTGCTCCGCGCCGATCACGAACTCTGGAACGCCACGTAGCCCGGAGCGAGTCAGCGTTCTTCACCCGGGATTCAGCTCACCGTAAGATTTCCGGCGTGTTCCCGGGGTGAGCGGCACTTCACCCGCCGGTCATCGAACAACGGTACGGTCTTCCACCGCACACCCCGGTCTTCCCGTCCGGACGGGTGTTGTACGCTTGCGGGTGCTTTCGGAGCGATGGTCTGCACCACCCGGGTGATCTAGCCGGGTTAAGCCCTCATTGGGTGAAATGGGCGATTGATCCACTACGCCCCGTGTCCCTGTGTTTGCGGTGAGAACAACCTTATGGCCGAGTGATCACGGTTACGCAACGGAGACACGGCCGCTCTTCCCAAATGGTGGACGCTGGGAGAGGCTTCACTCCGAAAACAGTGGGACCTTGTGGCATCACAGCACCGAGCACGGCGGTCACCCCTGCCCTGCGCGGTGGGCTTCCGCCGTTCTGTACCGACCAGAAGACAGGACACGACGCGATGACCTTGATCGAGGACACGGGGGACGCGAGCTTCACGCCCGAGCCCGACGTCGCGGCCGCCGCCGGCAGCGGCAGGATCGAGGGCCGCTCCCTCAGCCGCATCGCGTGGAATCGATTCAAGAAGGACCGGATCGCGGTCGTCAGCGGGATCTTCATCATCGTGCTGATCGTCGCCGCCATCGCGGCGCCGCTGCTCACCGGCCTCGAGGGGCAGGACCCCTACACGCTGCACACCAACCTGATCGACCCGAACTACCAGGTCCCGATCGGCGGCAGCGGCGGCATCGGCGGCGGCCACTGGCTCGGTATCGACATGCCCGGCGGCCGCGACCTGTTCTCCCGGGTCATCTACGGCGCCCGCATCTCGCTCGTCGTCGCCGGCGGCTCGACCGTGCTGGCCCTCATCATCGGCGTCGCGATGGGCATGATCGCCGGCTACTTCGGCGGCTGGATCGACGCGGTCATCAGCCGCACCATGGACGTGCTGCTCGCCTTCCCGCTACTGCTGTTCGCGATCTCGCTCGCGGTCGTCATCAACGAGAACCCGACGTTCCTCGGATTCAGCGGCCTGACCCTGCAGATCGGCATGCTGTGGGTCATCATCGGCTTCTTCTCCTGGCCCTACATGGGCCGCATCATCCGCGGCCAGGTGCTCGCCCTGCGCGAGCGCGAGTTCGTGGACGCGGCCCGGGTGCTGGGCGCCACGCCCAGCCGGATCCTGGTCAAGGAGATCCTGCCGAACCTCGTCGCGCCGATCATCATCTACGCCACGCTGCTGATCCCCACCAACATCCTCTTCGAGGCGGCGCTGTCCTTCCTCGGCGTGGGCATTCAGGAGCCGACCCCGTCCTGGGGCCTCATGTTGGACCGGGCCATCAACTACTACCAGTCGGACCCCGAGTTCCTGCTGGTACCCGGTATCGCGATCTTCCTCACCGTGCTGGCCTTCAACCTGCTCGGCGACGGATTGCGGGACGCCCTCGATCCGAAGGCCTCCCGGTGAACATCCCAACTCTCGGCACCACAATGTGCTCGACCGTAGAAAAGGGGCTTTGGAGCGCAATGCGTAGAAAGCAAATAGTTGCGGCCTCCGCGCTGGTGGCGGCTGTCGGCCTGACGGTCGCCGCTTGTGGGAACAGCTCGAGTGGTTCGAGCTCCGGGGGTGCGGGCTACAACGCGGCGCTGACCGGTGTGGTCAACCCGAGTAGCTCCACCACCGGCAGCGTCGTCATGGAGGAGTCCTCCGCGCTCGCCTCGGCCGACCCGGGCGACACGTACGACGCGACCGACTGGGACGTCTCGCGCCTGTGGGCCCGCACCGTGCTCGGCTTCGCGGAGAAGACCGGCCCGGCGACCGTCACCACGGACCTCGCCACCGGACTCGGCACGCACAACGCCACGAACACCCAGTGGACCTACACCATCCGCGACGGCGCGAAGTTCTCCAACGGTGACCCGATCACCGCCATGGACATCGCCTACGCGATCTCCCGCGCCGGCGGCTGGGGCTCGACCATCACCGGTGGCCCGAGCTACTTCAAGGAATACATCAAGAACACCAACAGCAAGGCGGGCACGCTGGAGACCAGCGCCGCCCAGGTGCCGAGCCTGCTGCCCTCCGGTATCACGGTGAGCGGCCAGACCCTCACCTTCAACCTGAGCCAGCCGGTGTCGGACTTCGACTACCTGATGACGCTCCAGGAGACCGCTCCGTTCGACATCCAGGCCGGGCCGGACCAGGGCACCAGCTACGCGAACCACGTGATCTCCTCCAGCTCGTACGAGATCCAGTCGTACTCGCCGGACAGCCAGATGGTCCTGGTCCCGAACCCGAACTACTCGGCCTCGACGGACCCGAACAACCTGCACAAGGTGCACGCGGCGAAGATCACGCTGAAGTTCAACCTGTCGCAGACCACCGTCGACCAGGACATCCTGCACGGCCGGGCCGCCGTCGACCTCGCCGGCGTCGGCGTGGACACCTCGACCCAGGGCACCGTGCTCGGCAACCCGACCAACAAGGCGCTCGCCGACGACCCGGTGGACGGCTTCGAGGACTACCTCGCGCTGAACACCCAGGTCGCCCCGATGGACAACCTCGACTGCCGCCAGGCCGTCGAGTACGCCGTGAACAAGGCGCAGGTCCAGTCCGTCGCGGGTGGCGCCGTGGGCGCCGGCCAGATCGCCACGACGATCATCCCGCCGACCGTCAACGGCTACGTGGACACCAACATCTACGCGACCGGCGGCAACATCGGTGACGCGACGAAGGCCAAGTCGCTGGTGGCCTCCTGCAAGGCGGCCGAGGGCTCCAAGTGGAACCCCGAGGTCAACATCTCCGCGTTCTCGGACCAGCCGAAGAACGTCGACATGTCGAACGCCATCGCCACCCAGCTCAACGCGGTCGGCTTCACCACCGCGGTCAAGCAGTTCAAGTTCTCCAACTGGGGCACCACGATCGGTAACTTCAGCTGGGAGAAGTCGAACCGCGTGCTGATCGCCGACGCCGCGTGGGGCCCGGACTTCCCGGACGGCAACGGCTTCCTGCAGTTCATGGTCGGCGCCGCCGGCGTGAACTACCAGAGCAACGCGTCGAACTACTCGTACTGGGCCGACAACACCTTCATGGGTTACCTGTCCAAGGCCGAGGAGACCAGCGACGTGACCGCGCGTAACAACCTGTGGGCCCAGGCCGACAAGTACGCGCTGCAGCAGGCGGTCGTCGTGCCGCTGCTCGACGCCACCGCCCTCGACGTCCGTGCGAAGAACGCGACCAACGTGTACTTCTCGAACGCCTACGGCATGTACGACTACGCGCTGATCGGTTCCTCCAGCTGACCTACCCGGTCCGGAACCCAGCACGGCAGGTATTGACAGCAGTACCGCAGTAACAGCACTAACCGACCGCTCTTCCCTTAGAGAAGGCAGGTGAAGGCGGGTTAGGTGCGGAGTCCGGTCCCCACCGGGACCGGGCTCCGCACCGGCGCCGCGTCAATATGCTTACCTTTATCGTCCGGCGCCTGTTCGCCGCCGTGGGTCTACTGCTCGTCGTGACCCTGGCGACGTTCTTCATCTTCTACGTCCTGCCCCAGTGGGGCGGCGAGACCATCCAGGAGATGGCTCGGCAGTACGTCGGCAAGAACACGTCGAACCAGGCACTGCAAGGCGTGATCGACCGACTCGGCTTCAACGAGCCGTTCTTCGTGCAGTACTTCGACTACGTGAAGGCCATCGTGGTCGGCACGCAGTACAGCAACGGCACCTCGCTCGTGCAGTGCAACGCGCCGTGCCTCGGCTACTCCTTCCGCAACTACACGCAGGTGTGGCCGACGATCCTGCAGTACTTCCCGGTCACCTTCTCGCTCGCCATCGGCGGCGGCGTGCTGTGGCTCGGCTTCGGCGTCATCTCCGGCGTCGTCTCGGCCGTGCGCAAGGGCAGCTTCCTCGACCGGTTCTTCATGGGCATCTCGCTCACCGGCGTCTCGCTGCCGGTCTACTTCGTCGGCCCGCTGCTCGCGCTGGTGCTGGCGTACAACAACAACATCCTGCAGGTGCCCTCGTACACGCCGATCACGCAGAGCTTCGGGTCCTGGTTCACCGGCCTGCTCATCCCGTGGTTCGCGCTGGCCTTCAGCTACGCGGCGCTGTACACCCGGCTCACCCGCGGCGGCATGCTCGACGCGATGAACGAGGACTTCACCCGCACCGCCCGGGCCAAGGGCCTGAACGAGCGCACGGTCATCTTCAAGCACGCGCTGCGCGCCGCGATCATCCCGATCGTGACCATCTTCGGCATGGACCTCGGCAGCGTGCTCGGCGGCGCCGTGCTGGTGGAGAAGTCGCTGAGCCTCAACGGCATCGGCTCCCTGGCCATCACCTCGATCGGCAACCAGGACTTCCCGACCGTCATGGGCATCACGCTGTTCGGCGCGTTCTTCATCATCATCGCGAACCTGATCGTGGACGTGCTCTACGCGTCGCTCGACCCGAGGGTGAGGCTCTCGTGACGCCGTCCCGTCATTCCGCCGACCGATCGAAGTCCAGCCCGGGAGCCCAGCCGATGAACACCGTAGACGCGCGGACCGGCGTGCGCCCCTTCCTCGACGTGCGCGACCTGAAGGTGCACTTCGGTACCGAGGACGGCGTCGTGAAGTCCGTGGACGGGGTCAGCTTCTCGCTCGACCGCGGCCAGACCCTCGGCATCGTGGGCGAGTCCGGTTCCGGCAAGTCCGTCACCTCGCTCTCCCTGCTCGGCCTGCACAAGCGGGCCGACAAGAAGGGCCGCGGCGGCGCCCGGATCTCCGGCGAGATCCTGCTGGACGGCGAGGACCTGGTCTCCGCCGACCCCGCGCGGGTGCAGGAGCTGCGCGGCAACAAGATGGCGATGATCTTCCAGGACCCGCTGTCCGCGCTGCACCCCTACTTCACCGTGGGCGCGCAGCTGACCGAGGCCTACCGGGTGCACAACAAGGTCTCGAAGTCGGTGGCGCGCAAGCGGGCCATCGAGATGCTCGACCGGGTCGGCATCCCGCAGCCGAACTCGCGGGTGGACGACTACCCGCACCAGTTCTCCGGCGGTATGCGCCAGCGCGCGATGATCGCCATGTCGCTGATGTGCGACCCGCAGCTGCTGATCGCGGACGAGCCGACCACCGCGCTCGACGTGACCGTGCAGGCGCAGATCCTGGACCTGATGCGGGACCTGCAGCGCGAGTTCGGCTCGGCGCTGATCATCATCACGCACGACCTGGGCGTGGTCGCGGAGCTCGCCGACGACATCATGGTCATGTACGGTGGCAAGGCGGTCGAATACGGACCCGCCAAGGACGTGTTCACCTCGCCGGAGCACCCGTACGCCTGGGGTCTGCTCAGCTCGATGCCGCGCCTGGACCGCCCGGTGCAGGACCGGCTGGTCCCGATCCCCGGCAATCCGCCGTCGCTGATCAACGTGCCCTCGGGCTGCGCCTTCCACCCGCGCTGCACCTACTCCGAGCTGTGCGGGCGCTACAGCGCGGTCGGCCCGGACGTGTGCAGCAGCACGGTGCCGGAGCTCGAGCCGACCGCGGGCGGGCAGGGCCATCTGGTCCGCTGCCACCTGCCGGTCGAGGTACGCCGGCAGACCTTCGACGAACAGATCAGGACTCACCTGTGAGCACGGACAACTTCGCGAACGCCGTTTCCGAGGCCGTGGTCGGCGATACGGCCGTGGCCGACCCCGACGCGCTGCTGAGCGTGTCCGGCCTGCAGATGCACTTCCCCGTCCGCCGCGGACTGCTGCGCCGCACCGTCGGCGCGGTCCGGGCCGTGGACGGCGTGGACTTCAGCGTCCGCCCCGGCGAGACGCTCGGCCTGGTCGGCGAGTCCGGCTGCGGCAAGTCGACCACCGGCCGGATGCTGACCCGGCTCTACGAGCCCACCGGCGGTTCGATCACCTTCCAGGGCCGGGACGTCACGCACCTGAAGCCCGGCCAGATGCGCCCGCTGCGCCGGGACATCCAGATGGTGTTCCAGGACCCGCAGTCCTCGCTGAACCCGCGGCACACCATCGGCACCATCGTCGGCGCGCCGTTCCAGATCCAGGGCATCGAGACCCCGAACGGCACCAAGCGCGCCGTGCAGGACCTGCTCGAGCTCGTGGGCCTGAGCCCGGAGCACTACAACCGCTATCCGCACGAGTTCTCCGGCGGCCAGCGCCAGCGCATCGGCATCGCCCGCGCCCTCGCGCTCAAGCCGAAGCTGCTGGTCGCGGACGAGCCGGTGTCCGCGCTCGACGTCTCGATCCAGGCGCAGGTCGTGAACCTGTTCGAGGACATCCAGAACGAGCTCGGCCTGGCGTACGTCTTCATCGCGCACGACCTGTCCGTCGTCCGGCACATCTCGGACCGGGTCGCGGTCATGTACCTCGGCAAGATCATGGAGATCGCCCCCCGCGACGACCTCTACGGCTCCGCCCGCCACCCCTACACCCAGGCGCTGCTGTCCGCGGTCCCGATCCCGGACCCGGAGCGCAAGGGCGAGCAGGCCAACCGCGAGCGGATCCTGCTGCAGGGCGACGTCCCCTCCCCGCTCAACCCGCCGTCCGGCTGCCGCTTCCGCACCCGCTGCTGGAAGGCCCAGGACATCTGCGCCTCGCAGGAGCCCCCGCTGCTGCAGATCGGCGGCGTGCGCCCCACCGGCGCCGAGCACAAGGTGGCCTGCCACTTCCCGGACTGAGCCGGCGAGCTCAGCCGACCGTCACAGGGCCCTGCTTCTCCGGAAGCGGGGCCCTGACTCGTGCCGACTCGCGGTCCAGGCGCTTGAGGGCGCGGCAGATGTGCTCGGTGGGGCAGTCGCCCGGGGTGCACGGCACGCGGGTGCCGGCGGCGCTGAGACCGGGGAACGCTCCGCAGTACTCCGGATCGGGCGCGGCCGGGGTCGTCTTCATGTTGAGCACATTACGTGATAGATCGCCTGCGGTCGGTGATCTGCCGCGGTAATCGCGCCGCTGAGCGTGGACCGCGTGTCGCCACGCGGTCCACGCCCGACGTGGCGTCAGGTGCCGCTGACCGCCTGGCATTCGCCCTGGGTCGAGCTGGAGCTCGGAGTCGGGGCGGTGGTGAGCTGGTTGCCGGTGGCGTACGGGTCGACGGTGCCGGTCTCGTTCGGCTGCGCGCTGGTGCCGAACGCGGGGTCCACGTAGCCGTCGTAGCGGTAGCAGACGATGTCGGCCTGGGACGCGGTGAAGTCGTAGACCCAGGCCTTGCCCGCGACGTAGTTGTAGTAGTTCGGGTTCACGGCCTCGATCTGCAGTGTGCGGTGCACGATGACGCGCTCGGTGTCCGAGGTGTCCGAGACCGGGCTGACGATGTAGACGAACACGTAGTCCGCGGTCAGCAGTGCGGTGTGGTCGTCGTGCCCCTTCGCCGCGGACATCGAGCCGTAGACCTTCACCGTGTGGCCGACCAGGCGCGTCGTGGCCGGGTTGAAGCGGGTGACGAGCGAGACCGGGTCGTGGTCGTAGCCCGGTTTCGCCAGCCAGGACTTGAGGGTCTTCGCGGTGTCGTCGGACGGGTCGATCAGCTTGGTGAAGTCGGTGACCGAGCCGCCGTTCAGGATGGTGGCGTCGAGGTTGCCCGCCTCCATCAGCTTCTCGAGCTCCTGGTACCCCTCCGCTATGTACGTGCGGCTGACTCCGTTGACCGCGGCCGCCTTCGGGAGCACGAAGCCCGCCTCGTTGTCGGCCCAGTTCAGCGCGGGGGAGTCGACGAAGTACTGGTCGTCGGGGTTCGTGAAGCTCGGGCTCGGCGAGGCTGAGGCGGACGGCGAGGCGTCCACCGTCACCGAGGCGGACGCCGCGACGGTCCACGGCTCGGCGGTGCCCGCGGGGGTCGCGTCCAGCGCGGCCGGGGTGTGGTGCCGCGGCCAGAAGCCGAAGGCGATCACGCCCACGAGCAGCAGCCCGACCAGCAGCTTGGCCGAGGTGCGCGCCTTGTCGCGCGCGGACTTCTTCTTGGGGGAGCCCCACGGATCCCGCTGATACGCGGAATAGACGTTCCTGCCCGTGTCCTGCGGCTGTTCGCCCTCGGACCCCTCCCCGGACGGGTTAACCCACTCATTCATCTGTAGCTCGATACTCGATTCTGTTCATACACGTCGCGTGTGGCCTCCGTACGCTACGGCCTCGTGCCCCGCACGTGTGCGCAATGTGAGCCAGCACACATTACTGAACGGTAGTTTTGTCGCCGATCCCCACTACGATGGCCGAAGAAGAAGTCGTTCCCCACGGAGGCTCCGGAGCATGAAAATCGTCGTCCTGGTGAAGCAGGTGCCGGACACGGCCGCGGACAAGCGGCTGGACCCGGACACCCTGGCCGTGGACCGCGGCGCGGTCGACGGTCTGATCAACGAGATGGACGAGTTCGCCGTCGAAGAGGCGCTGCAGCTCGTCGAGAAGCACGGCGGCGAGGTCACGGTCGTCTCGATGGGCCCGGACGACGCCACCGACGCCTACAAGAAGGCGCTGCAGATGGGCGCCGACAAGGCCGTCTTCCTCACCGACGAGGCGCTCGCCGGCTCGGACGCGCTGGCCACCTCCGAGGCGCTCGCCAAGGTCCTCGGCACCCTCGAGTTCGACCTGGTGATCCTCGGCTCCGAGGCCTCGGACGCGCGCACCTCGCTGGTCCCGGCGCTGCTCGCCGAGCGGCTCGGCCTGCCGCAGCTGACCTTCGCCTCGAAGGTCGAGGTGGACGGCTCGGCCATCCGCGTCAACCGGCTCACCGACTACGGCCACGACGTGGTGGAGGCCTCGCTGCCCGCCGTCGTCTCGGTGGTCGAGAAGATCAACGAGCCGCGCTACCCCTCCTTCAAGGGCATCATGGCCGCGAAGAAGAAGCCGGTGGAGACGCTCGACCTGGCCGGGATCGGCCTGGAGGCGGCGAACGTCGGCTGGGCCGGCTCCCGCTCCAAGGTGGTCGACGCGACCGTGGCCCCGCCGCGCGCCAAGGGCACCATCGTCACCGACGAGGGCAACGGCGGCACCGAGCTCGTCGAGTTCCTCGCCTCCAAGAAGTTCGTCTAGGCCGGTCAGGGAAGGTACTTATTCACATGTCTGAGATCCTCGTCCTGGTCGAGCACACCGACGGCGACGTCAAGAAGGTCACGCTCGAGCTGCTGACCAAGGCCCGCGAGCTCGGCACCCCGGGCGCGGTGTTCGTCGGCTCCGGCTTCGAGAAGGCCAAGGACAAGCTCGGCGAGTACGGCGCGGCCAAGGTGTACGTCGCCGAGGACGCCGCGCTGACCGGCTTCGTCGTCGCCCCCAAGGCCGAACTGCTGGCGAAGCTGGTGGCCGACGTGTCGCCCGCCGCCGTGCTGGTCGCCGCGACCGCCGAGGGCAAGGAGGTCGCCGGGCGCCTGGCGGTCAAGACCGGCTCCGGCATCCTGACCGACGCCGTGGACCTGAAGCTGGACGGCGACACGTTCGTCGCCGAGCAGTCCATCTTCGGCGGCTCCTCGGTCGTGCACTCCGCAGTGACCGCAGGCACCCCGATCGTGGCAATGCGGCCCAACGCGACCCCGCCCGCGCCGGAGGCCGCCGCCGCCGAGCGCGTGGACGTCGCCGTGGAGCTGAGCGAGTCGGCGAAGCTGGCCAGGATCGTCGAGAAGGTGGCCGTGCCCAAGGGCGACCGCCCCGAGCTGACCGAGGCCGCGATCGTGGTCTCCGGTGGCCGCGGCGTCGGCTCCGCCGAGAAGTTCTCCGTCATCGAGGCCCTCGCCGACCAGCTCGGCGCGGCCGTGGGCGCCTCGCGCGCCGCGGTGGACTCCGGCTGGTACCCGCACCAGTCGCAGGTCGGCCAGACCGGCAAGACCGTCTCCCCGCAGCTGTACGTCGCGGCGGGCATCTCCGGCGCGATCCAGCACCGCGCGGGCATGCAGACCTCGAAGACCATCGTCGCGATCAACAAGGACCCGGAGGCGCCGATCTTCGAGCTCGTCGACTACGGCGTGGTCGGCGACCTGTTCAACGTGGTCCCGCAGGCCACCGAGGAGATCGCCAAGCGCAAGTAGTCCAGCGCGGGCGCTCGAAACGACGCGTACGTCCCCCCTCCGCCGTAGCCTGGTGGGAGGGGGGACGTCCCGTTTTCCCGGCACTCCGGTCGCCGGGCCAGGTCGGTGCGGCGGCACACTAGAATCGACCATGCCATGACCTACCTCGACCACGCGGCGACCACGCCCCTGCACCCCGACGCGATCGCCGCGCTGAACGCGCAGTTCGGCCTCGTGGGCAACGCGAACTCGCTGCACGGCCCGGGGCGCGCCGCCCGCCGGGTCGTCGAGGAGTCGCGGGAGGCGATCGCCGCCGCCTTCGGAGCCCGGCCCAGCCACGTCGTGTTCACCGGCGGCGGCACCGAGGCGGACAACCTCGCCGTGAAGGGGCTGTACTGGGCCCGCCGCGCCGAGGACCCGCGCCGCACGCGCATCGTGGCCGCGAAGATCGAGCACCACGCCGTCCTCGACGCGCTGTTCTGGCTGGAGCAGCACGAGGGCGCCGAGCTGACCTGGCTGCCGGTGGAGCGCGACGGCTCGGTGCGTCCGGCGGCGCTGGAGGAGGCACTCGCCGCGTCCGCCGAGGACGTCGCCCTGGTCACGATCATGTGGGCGAACAACGAGGTCGGCACCGTGCTGCCGGTCCCCGAACTGGTCGAGATCGCCCACCGCCACAACGTCCCCGTCCACTCCGACGCGATCCAGGCGGCCGGGCACCTGCCGGTCGACTTCACCGCCAGCGGCCTGGACGCCATGGCGATCACCGGCCACAAACTCGGCGGCCCCATCGGCGTTGGCGCGCTGCTCCTGGGCCGCGAGACGAAGCTGACCGCCCTCCAACACGGCGGCGGCCAGGAACGCGACGTCCGTTCGGGCACCCTGGACACCCCCGCCATCGCCGCCTTCGCCGCCGCGGCCACCGCCGCCCGAGCCGACCAGCCCGCCGAATTCAAGCGCCTCAGCACCCTCCGCGACCGTCTGATCGAAGGCGTCCTCACCACCATCCCCGACGCCGTACTCTCCGGCCCCCCGCTCGCCGAACCGGCACCAGGCCACGCCCCGGACCGCCTCCCCGGCATCGCGCACTTCTGCTTCCCCGGCTGCGAGGGCGACTCCCTGCTCCTCCTCCTCGACGCCCGCGGCATCTCCTGCTCCACCGGCTCCGCCTGCTCAGCCGGCATCGCCCAGCCCAGCCACGTCCTGCTGGCCATGGGCGCCGGCGAGGCCCTCGCCCGCGGCTCCCTCCGCTTCTCCCTCGGCCGCACCTCCACCGACGCCGACGTGGACGCCCTCCTCGAGGTCCTCCCCGCCGTCGTCACCCGGGCCCGCGCGGCCGGGTTGAGCTGAACGGCACCCGCTAGTACGACAAAACGGCTCCGTGGCTCGCGTACCCTGGTGGTATGCGAGTTCTAGCGGCGATGTCCGGGGGAGTCGACTCGGCGGTGGCGGCTGCCCGGGCGGTGGCGGCGGGGCATGAGGTGACCGGGGTGCACCTGGCGTTGTCCCGCAATCCGCAGTCGTTCCGGACCGGGGCGCGGGGGTGCTGCACGATCGAGGACTCGCGGGATGCCCGGCGGGCGGCGGACGTGATCGGGATCCCGTTCTACGTGTGGGACATGGCCGAGCGCTTCCACGCGGACGTGGTGGACGACTTCGTGGCCGAGTACGCGGCGGGGCGCACGCCGAATCCCTGCCTGCGGTGCAACGAGAAGATCAAGTTCGCCGCCGTCCTGGACAAGGCGCGGGCGCTCGGGTTCGACGCCGTGTGCACCGGGCACTATGCGCGGAACGTGGACGGCGCGGGCGGGCGGCGTGAGCTGCATCGGGCGGCGGATCCGGCGAAGGACCAGTCGTACGTGCTCGGGGTGCTGGACGCGGAGCAGCTGGCCAGTTCGCTGTTCCCGCTCGGCGACTCGCTGAAGACCGAGGTGCGCGCGGAGGCGGATCGGCTGGGGCTGGCCGTGGCCGACAAGCCGGACTCGCACGACGTGTGCTTCATCGCCGACGGCGACACGCGGCGGTTCCTGGCCGAGCGGCTCGGGACGGCGCCGGGGCAGATCGTGGACAGCGCGGGCGCCGTGGTCGGCGAGCACCAGGGCGCGTACGGCTACACGATCGGGCAACGCAAGGGCCTGCGCATCGGCGATCCGGCCGGGGACGGTCGCCCGCGCTACGTGCTCGACATCTCGCCGGTCACGAACACGGTGACGGTGGGCACGGCCGAGGAGCTTTCGGTGGACGCGCTCGAGGCGGGCCACGTGCGCTGGTGCGGGCCTACCGGGGACGAGGCGTTCGCCTGTTCGGTGCAGCTGCGGGCGCACGGATCCCCCGTTCCGGCCGAGGCGCGGTATGACGAATCCGCCGGAACGGTGAACCTCGCGTTCGCCGAGTCGGTGCGCGGCATCGCGCCCGGGCAGACCGCGGTGCTCTACGACGGCACCCGGGTCATCGGCTCGGCGACGATCACCGCGACCCGCAAGGCGACCGCGGGCGCCGTCAACACCGGCGCCTGAGCGGTCGCAGAGCCCTCAAGCCCTCAGAGCCCGAGGTACCCGAGCAGCGCGGCGCCGCCGTCGTTGGTCAGGTTCGACTGGTGTACCGCGTCGGCGAAGAACACCGCCACCGCGACGATCCAGATCACCGAGATCACCGTGAACACGATGCCGAGCACCAGCCCGGCCGTGGCCAGGCCCATGCCCTGCTCGCCGGTGCGCTGGATCTGCCGGCGGGCCACGGCGCCCATCACGATCGCGGCCGGGGCGAAGACGAACGCGAACACCAGGGCCAGGATCGCCAGGGTGTTCGTGCCCATCTGCATCGGCGGGTACGGGTACGGGTAGCCGTACGGCCCGTAGGGTCCGGGCTGCGGTGCTCCGTAAGAGCCCTGAGGCGCGTCGGCCATGGTCCTGTCTCCCCCTGCTGCGGTCGGTCAGACGTCGAAACGCACGTACACACCGCGGCATTCGCGGGTGGCCAGCTCCGAGAGCATAGCCAGCCCGCGCAGCAGACCCAAGTAGCGCTCGGCGTCCCAGTCCACGCCCCAGGACCGCGCCTCCCAGCGCCCGGCCAGCTCGCGCAGCCGGGAGTCCGTGCTGCGGCCCAGCGGCCGGTACAGCGCCGTGCGCACGGTGAGCACGACCTGCTCCTCAGTGCCCTGAGCCAGCGCGCCGGGGGCCAGCGCCGCGCCGCCGCCGATCTCCCGGGCCGGGGTCAGCAGCGCCTCGCGCACCGTCACCAGGTCGTGCCCGGTGGCCAGGGTGTCGAGCTCCAGCAGCTGCGCCGGGTCCAGGTCGGCCGCGTCGACGTACGCGAGGTGCACGCCCGCCGCCCGCGCGTCCAGGCCGCGGCTCCACGCGCCGGCGAGACGGGCCAGCTCCCCGGCGGTGGCGGTGAAGAACATGGTCTGCACGCGGATCTCCCCTCTCACTGGTCCCGGTGTCGGCATTCTGGCCGTCGAATGCCAGAGTTTTGCATAACCCGTGCGGATCCGCCGCGGTTTTCGCGCCAGATTCGCCTTTGCGGGTTAGCGCCATATTCTGCTGCCATGACTCAGGATCTTCGAGTGGGGGTGGCCGGACCGGCCGCCTCCGGGATCGGATCGTTGCCGGGCGGTGACATGCCCGCGGCGATTCGGCTGGTGTTCGACGGCCTCGGCGGCGCTCCGGGCGTGCCGTACCTGCCGGAGCTGCCCGCGCGCGGCGTCGGCGCGGACATGACCGGACGGGGCCTGGCGCTGCTCGTGGACCTCGTCGCGGAGGTGGCCCCCTCGGGCTGGCGGATCGCCGACGCGCCGGGCCGGGACCACGGCCGGGCCTCGAGCCACCTGCGCCGCGACCTCGACCAGCTGGAGGAGCGGACGCAGGGCTACGAGGGTCCGCTGAAGGTCCAGGCGGTCGGGCCGTGGACGCTGTCCGCGAGCGTGGAACTCAAGCACGGGGACAAGTTCCTCGCCGACCAGGGAGCCTGCCGCGACCTGGCCGAGTCGCTCGCGGAGGGCCTCAAGCAGCACCTCGCCGAGCTGCGCCGCCGCGTGCCCGGCGCGAACCTCGTGCTCCAACTGGACGAACCGGCGCTGCCCGGCGTGTTGCGCGGCAACGTGCCGACGGCCAGCGGCTTCGGCAAGCTGCGCGCGGTCGAGGAGCCGGTGGCGCGCCAGACGCTGCATCAGGTCGTCGAGCACGTCGGCGCCCCGGTGGTGATCCACTGCTGCGCGCCGGACGTGCCCTTCGCGACCCTGCGCGGCGCGGGCGCCTCGGCGATCGCGGTGGACTGGTCGCTGCTGACGACCCGTCAGGACGAGACGCTGGCCGAGCTGATCGAGGCGGGCACGGGGCTCTACGCGGGCGTCGTGCCCTCGCTCGATCCGGCCACGTCGGTCCCGCTCAAGTACCAGGACGTGGTCGACTCGATCCTCGCGCTGCGCCGCATCGGTCTCTCGGCGCGCCAGCTCGCGGGCGCGGTGACCGTGACGCCGAAGTGCGGCATGGCCGGGGCGAGTCCGCAGTGGGCCAGCCGTGCGCAGCGGCTCTGCGTGGACGCCGCACAGGCCCTCGCGGACGCCGAATAAGCCGAGGACTAGCCCTTCTGAACTACATCTGAAGAATCCCGCAACCGATGCGGCGGCTTCAGCATCTCTTCAGGCATGACGGAGATCGAACCCGCCCAGTGGACCCGCCGCGGCTTCGGCCGCATCCTGGGCGGCGCGGCCGGCCTGGCCACGCTCGGGTCCTTCGCGGCGGCCTGCAGCAACGGCGGCGGCACCACGACCGCGGGCGACGTGGCGGCCAGCGGCAGTGCCGTCGCCGCCGGTGACAGCGCGTCCGCCGGCCCGGGCGCGAGCACCGGCAGCGGTGGCGGCGTGGACGCGGACCTGCTGATGCAGCGCTACGGCCTGCATCCCTTCGCCGCCGCGCCCGCGGCCCCGGCGACCAAGGCGATCACGCTCGATCCGCAGGATCCGACGATCTTCGCCAAGGTGCCGACCAGCGACAAGATCTGCTTCGTGACCATCGACGACGGGATCGACAAGGACCCGGCGTTCATCCAGATGGTCAAGGACTTCCAGATCCCGATCACCTGCTCGCTCGCGGACACGCTGATCCGGGACGACTACGCGTACTTCGAGAAGCTCTACGAGACCGGGTACATGTCGATCCAGAACCACACGGTCAACCACCCGCTGTCCATGCCGAGCCTCGGCTACCAGGAGCAGCTCGACGAGATCGCCGGCCAGCAGACGAAGCTGCACAAGGAGTACGGCGTGACGCCGTACATCTTCCGGCCGCCGGGCGGCAACTACAACTCCGTGACCCGCGAGGCCTGCCGCGGCGCCGGGCTCAAGGGCATGATGCTGTGGAAGGAGGCCATGGAGATCGAGGACATGGAGTACCAGACCTCGGACCGGCACCTGCAGCCGGGCGACATCATCCTGTGCCACTTCCGCGGTCCGGCCCAGCTCAAGGGCGAGACCATGGTGCAGATGATGACCCACCTGTACAGCCACATCCAGGCGCAGGGCTTCACCGTCGCGGACGTCACGAAATACGTCTGAGCCGAGGAGCTACCGACCCGAACCTACCGAAAGGTAGAATCGAGGCATGACCAGTCACGAGAAGGAGCGGGGTGTCCGATGATGACCACGCGTCCTGACGTGAACAAGGTCACCTATACGGTCGAGGCGATGCAGACGCGCGACGAGCTGCCCGCCGAGCGCCAGGCCATGCTCGACCACGCCATGAAGGTGCTGGCGAAGGATCCGTTCCACAAGACCGCCACCGCCTCCATCGGCGCGAACGACAACTACCGCAAGGCCTACGTGGCGCCCGGCCTGATGCTGGAGTACACGGTCGTGCGCGAGATCCTGGTGGTCGTGCTGCTGGAGATATTCGACGAGAGCCGGTACCTGCTCGACCTGGAAGTCGACGAGGTTCTATAGGCCGCGTCCGGCACGGCGGCATCGCTGGTTTTGTCGGTGCCAGGCGGTAGCTTGTTGTCCATGGCAGAACCGCGCAACACCCCCGCGACCAGCGATCCCGCCGTCGCCGCAGTGGACGAGTCGGCGGCGAAGGCGGCGCACCGCCACGCCGAGCTGACCGGGATCGTGGACGAGGCCCGGTTCCGCTACCACGTGCTCGACCGGCCGACCCTGGCCGACGGCGAGTACGACGCGATGATGCGCGAACTGCAGGCGATCGAGGAGTCGCACCCGGAGCTGCGCACCCCGGACTCCCCGACGCAGAAGGTCGGCGCGGAGCTGTCCACCGACTTCGCGCCGGTGGAGCACATCGAGCGGATGCTCTCGCTGGCCAACGCGTTCAACGCCGAGGACATGGCCGCCTGGAACGAGCGGGTCGTCAAGGAGGTCGGGCGGGTCCCCGAGTACCTGTGCGAGCTCAAGGTGGACGGCCTGGCGATCGCGCTGGTCTACGAGCAGGGCCGCCTGGTGCGCGGCGTGACCCGCGGGGACGGGCGCACCGGCGAGGACGTGACCGGGAACGTGCGCACCATCAAGGGCATCCCGATAACGCTGTCCGGCTCCGCGGAGTACCCGGTGCCCGAGCTGGTCGAGGTGCGCGGCGAGATCTACTTCCCGTCCGCGCAGTTCGAGGAGTTCAACGCCTGGTCGATGGAGCACGAGGGCCGTTCCTACGCGAACCCGCGCAATACCGCGGCGGGCTCGCTGCGGCAGAAGGACCCGCGGGTCACGGCCTCGCGTCCGCTGCGCATGGTCGTGCACGGCATCGGCGCGCGCCGCGGCTTCGACGTGACCTCCCAGTCGCACGCGTACGAGCTGCTGAAGGCATGGGGCCTGCCGACCTCGGACCGGGTCAAGGTGGTCGAGTCGCTCGAGGGCGTGCTCGAGTTCATCGAGTACTACGGCAAGCACCGGCACGACGTCGAGCACGAGATCGACGGCGTCGTGGTCAAGGTGGACGACCTCGCGCTGCAGGGCCGGCTCGGCGCTACCTCGAAGGACCCGCGCTGGGCGATCGCCTACAAGTACCCGCCGGAGGAGGTCACCACCAAGCTCCTGGACATCCGGGTGCAGGTCGGGCGCACCGGCCGGGTGACCCCGTACGCGGTGATGGAGCCGGTCAAGGTGGCCGGCTCGGTGGTCGCGCAGGCCACGCTGCACAACCAGGACGTGGTCAAGCGCAAGGGCGTGCTGATCGGCGACACGATCGTGCTGCGCAAGGCGGGCGACGTGATCCCCGAGGTCGTCGGCCCGGTCACCGAGCTGCGCAGCGGCGCCGAGCGCGAGTTCGTGATGCCCGCCGAGTGCCCCTCGTGCGGCACCCCGATCGCCCCGCAGAAGGAGGGCGACGTCGACCTGCGCTGCCCGAACGCGCGCGCCTGCCCGGGCCAGCTCAAGGAGCGCATCGCGTACCTCGCCGGGCGCAGCGCGCTGGACATCGAGGCGCTGGGCTACGAGGCGGCCGTGGCGCTGACCCACCCGGACGCGGGCGAGCCGCCGGTGCGCATCGACGGCGACATCTTCGAACTGACGCTGGAGCAGCTGGCGGAGCCTCAGATGTACCAGCAGGCCCGCGGCAAGGAGGCGGTCGAGGGCGCCCGCGAGCTGGTTCCGTACTTCTACACCAAGGGCACCAAGGCCAAGGCCTCCGCGCCGACCAAGACCACCCAGCAGCTGCTGGAGCAGATCGAGGCGGCCAAGACCAAGGACCTGTGGCGCTTCCTGGTCGCCCTGTCCATCCGGCACGTCGGCCCGAGCGCGGCCCGCGAACTGGCCCGCGTCTTCCGCTCGCTGGAGGCCATCCGGGACGCCTCGGCCGAGGACCTGGCCGGGGTCGAGGGGGTCGGCCCGACGATCGCGAACGCGCTCACCGAGTGGTTCGCCGTGGACTGGCACCGCGAGATCGTGGACCGCTGGCTCGCCGCCGGGGTCCGCCCGAGCGTGCCCGCGCAGGCCGAGGCCGGATCCCAGCCGCTGACCGGGATGACCGTCGTGATCACCGGGACGCTGGCCGGGTTCACCCGGGACGGCGCCAAGGAGGCCGCGCAGGCCGCCGGGGCGAAGGTGTCCGGGTCCGTGTCGAAGAAGACCGCGTACGTCGTGGTGGGGGAGAATCCGGGAAGCAAGGCGGAGAAGGCCGAACAGCTCGGCGTGCCCATCCTGGACGAGGAGGGGTTCCGCGCGCTGCTCGCCGGAGAACTTTCGGCGCCGGCCGACGATGCGGAAGAATCTGCTGACGAACCTTCAGAAACCGTGTAGATCATCTGAGGGATCGTCACGATCCGGCCAAACTTCCGCGCGATTTCGTGCTTTGCGAATACCCTGGAGCCTCACGCGCTTGCGGCGATCGGGCGTAGCCGCACCGGTGCTTCGGCTCGCAGGGAAACCGAACCGGCTCACGATCGACGCGGGAAGGTGTGTGGCTGAGATGGCTCGCTGGCGAGCGCTCTGGGCGGAGCCGACGTTCCGCGCCCGCGCCTACCTCACCGGGGTCATCAGCGCCGGCCTGTTCGCCCTGGTCGGCGCCGCCGTCACCAAGGTCGACGGCATCACCGTGCAGCAATCCGCGCTGCACATCGCCCCCTCCGTGATGTGGCTGCTGGTCGCGCTCGTCGTGCTCGGCGAGGCGCGGCCGGTGCTCTCCCGGCGCGGCACGGACGGCGCCAGCCTCGGCCTCGCGTTCGCCATCGCGATCTACGCCGTGGACTGCTGGCAGGACGCCGTGTTCGCGCAGGCCCTGGCGATGCTGATGGCCGAGGTCGGGCGGCGGCATGGCTGGACCAGACTCTCGTTCAACGTTGCCCAGCAATCCGTCTCCTACGCGCTCGGCGGGCTGCTCTTCTACGCGCTGACCGACCGGAACGGCGCGCTGGCCACGCTCCCCAACGTGCTCGGGCCCGCACGTGTCATCGCCCTGGTCTCCACGGCGATCGTCGTGGTCGTGGTCAACCACGTGCTCGTCTGGATGTGCGTGACGGCCGTGCGCGGGGTGCCTTTCGGCCTTCAGCTGCACCGGGACGGCTGGCGGCAGACGCGCGCCTCGGCCGCGATGGTCTGCCTCGCGCCGCTCGTCGTCGGCGCGACCGTGTACCACGCCTGGCTGCTGCTCTGCCTGCTGCCCGCGATCTACGTCGTGCACGGCAGCAGCACGGAACGCTGGGAGCGCGAGTGGGAGTCGATGCACGACCTGCTCACCGGCCTGCCGAACAGCAGGCAGTTGCGCGCCGAGGGTGACCGCGCCCTCGAGGAGGCGGCGCGTACGCGGGGGCACGTCGCCGTGCTGCTGCTCGACCTCGACCGCTTCAAGGACGTCAACGACACGCTCGGCCATCTGACGGGCGATCAGCTGCTGCGCGTCGTGGCCAGTCGGCTCAGCGCGTGCGTCGGCAGCCAGGGCACGCTGGCCCGATGGAGCGGTGACGAATTCGTCGTGCTGCTGCCGCGGGTGCGCAGCGGTCAGGACGCATTGGCCGCCGCGCATCGCATCGCGGAGTGCTTCACCATCCCGTTCCAGCTCGAGGCGTACACGCTGGATCTCGAATGCTCGATCGGCGTGGCCGAGTACCCGGGCGACGCCGAGGACTTCGAGGAACTGCTGCAACGCGCGGACGTGGCCATGTACCAGGCCAAGCGTTCGCGCTCCGGCATCGCGCGCTACGAGGCCGAGCGCGACCAGAACACCCCGGACCGGCTCGCGCTGCTCGGCGACCTGCGCCGCGCGCTGGCCGGCGGCGAGATCCAGCTGCACTACCAGCCGAAGGTGTCCTTCGCGGCGGGCCAGGTCGTCGGCTTCGAGGGCCTGGTGCGCTGGAACCACGCGACCCGCGGCCCGGTGAATCCGGAGGAGTTCGTCCAGCTCGCCGAGCAGACCGGCCTGATGTCCACGCTGACCACGTACGTCGTCGAACGGGCGCTGGCCCAGGCGGCCGTCTGGTGGCGCTCGGGGCTGTCCGTGCCGATCGCCGTGAACGTCTCGATGCGCGACATCCACGCGCCGAACTTCGTCACCTCGATCCAGGAGGGCCTGGCCAAGCACGGCGTCCCGGCCGAGGCGCTGCAACTGGAGATCACCGAGCGGGTGCTGCTGCAGGACCCGCAGCGCGCGAAGGCCACCCTCGAACGGCTCGACGCGCTCGGCGTGAACCTCTCGCTCGACGACTTCGGCACCGGCTACTCCTCGCTGGTGCTGCTCAGGAGCGTCCCGGTCCGCGAGATCAAGATCGACAAGTCCTTCGTGGCCCGCCTCGCCCACGACGCCGAGGACGCCGCCATCGTGCGCTCCACCGTGGATCTGGCGCACTCGCTCGGCCTGAAGGTGGTCGCCGAGGGTGTCGAGGACGAGATCACCTGGCAGCGCCTCGCCGAACTCGGCTGCGACGTGGCCCAGGGCTGGCTGCTCGCCAAGGCGCTGCCCGCCCACGAGGCCACCGCCTGGCTCAACCGCAGAGCCCTGTCGGTCCCGCCCGGCCGCCCCGCCGCCCTGCCCGCCCCCAAGCCGCGCCCGCAGGTCCGCTCGACCCGGCCCTGAGCCCGCAGCGGAACAGCGCGACCGGTCCGCAGCGCCGCCCGCCGCACCGTGCTCTCAGATGACGCGACCCGGCCCTGAGCCCGCCCTCGTAGGACGGACGCAGGGCCGATTCCTACTCTTTTTACTTCTGCCGCCGAGTCCGGATCAGCCGGCCGGGGTCGGCGTGGAGACGACCGAGGTCGGGCTCCCGTCGGAGTTCGCCGGGGACGGGCTCGACGTGGCCGCCTGCGTGGAACCGGGGGTTCCGATCACCGAGGTCGGGCTGGACGTGGCGAGTCCCGCGGTCGGGGTCGGCGTCGGGCGGCCCAGCACCGGCGTGGCGGCGCTGCCCGCCGGGGTCGGCGACGAGGTCGCGACCGGAGAGGCGCTCGTGCTCGGTCCCGGCGTGCCCAGCACCGGGGTCGGGGTGGGCACCGCCGAGGTCGTGGCGGCCGCGGGGCCGACGTGCACCGGGGCGGGCGCGGCCGTGGCCAGGTTCACCCCGAGTCCGGTCACCACCGCCAGCGCGCCGGTGCCGAGCACCGCCTGCCCCGCCCGTCGCCGCCGCAGCCGCCGGGTGCCGCGGGCCCGCACGCCGGCCGCGTCCTGCAGGGTCGAGCCGTGCCGGGCGTACTCGGCGATCCGCTGAAACTGTTCAGGCATAGTCGTAGTCCCTCCTCGTTACGTATTCCTCATCGCTGAACTCGGACACGAGCGGAGCCAGCGCGCGGCGCCCGCGGTGCAGCCAGGACTTCACCGTGCCCGCCGCGCTCCCGGTCTCCGCGGCGATCTGCTCGACCGTCAGATCCGCCACGTAGTGCAGCACCAGGGCCCGGCGCTGCTTGTCCGGCAGCTGCCGCATCGCGTCGATCAGCACCAGCAGGTCGGGATTCAGCTCCGGCACCGGCTCCGTGTGCGCGGCCGCGCGGCGGTGCGCCGTGAGCCGGTTCCTGGCCCGCCACCACGAATTGATGCACAGCCGGAACGCGACGGTGCGCACCCAGGCCTCCGGGTTGTCGTAGTGCCGCAGCTTCGGCCAGCGCTGCCAGGCGCGGGTGTACGCCTCCTGGAGCGCGTCCTCCGCCTCGCCGAGGTCGCCGGTCATCGCGAACACCTGACCGACGAGCCGGTGCGAGCTCGCGGCGTAGAACGCGTCGAATTCCGCCGGATCTCTCATGCCTCTCCTTCTCCGCTCGGCTTCCGAAGTAGTGCACAGCCGAGCGGCCCGTCCGGTTGCAGGCAATTCACGTGTCGGGCGGTCACCTCGGGCAACTAGGATGGAGCGGTCCGAACCGAGCAGAGAAAGCAGGACCGATGTCCGCGATCACCCGCGAGGAGGTGGCCCACCTCGCCCGGCTGTCCCGGCTGGAGCTGAGCGAGGCCGAACTCGACCACTTCGCCGAGCAGCTGGACGCGATCGTCGGCGCGGTCGCCCGCGTGAGCGAGCTGCCGACCGAGGACGTGCCGCCGACCTCGCACGCGCTGCCGATGACGAACGTGTTCCGGCAGGACGTGGTCCGGCCCGCCGGCACCCCGGTCCTGGACCGCGCCGAGGTGCTCGCCCAGGCCCCGGCCGCCGAGGACGACCGCTTCCGGGTTCCGCGCATCCTCGGGGAGGACTGACCATGACGGACATCGTCAAGAAGACCGCGGCCGAGACCGCCGCCGCGATCGCCGCGGGCGAGGTCTCCGCCGTCGAGGTGGCCGAGGCGCACCTGGACCGGATCGCCAAGGTGGACGACCGGATCAACGCCTTCCTGCACGTGGACGCCGAGGGCGCGCTCGCCGCCGCCCGGGCCGTGGACGCCAAGCGCGCCGCAGGGGAGAAGCTGGGCCCGCTGGCCGGCGTCCCGCTCGCGCTCAAGGACCTGTTCACCACGCACAACGTGCCCACCACCTGCGGTTCGAAGATCCTCGAGGGCTGGCTGCCGCCGTACGACGCGACCGTCACCCGGCGGCTGCGCGAGGCCGACGTGGTCATCCTCGGCAAGTCGAACATGGACGAGTTCGCGATGGGCTCCTCCACCGAGAACTCGGCGTACGGCCCGACCCGCAACCCCTGGGACCTCGACCGGATCCCCGGCGGCTCCGGCGGCGGCTCGGCCGCGGCGCTCGCCAGCTTCCAGGCCCCGCTGGCCATCGGCACCGACACCGGCGGCTCGATCCGCCAGCCCGGCGCCGTCACCGGCACCGTGGGCGTGAAGCCGACGTACGGCGGCGTGTCCCGCTACGGCATGGTCGCCTTCTCCTCCTCGCTCGACCAGGGCGGCCCCTGCGCGCGCACCGTGCTGGACGCGGCGCTGCTGCACGAGGCGATCGCCGGGCACGACCCGCTCGACTCCACCTCGATCGACGCCCCGGTCCCGGCCGTCGTCGAGGCCGCGAAGCTCGGCGCCACGCAGGGCATCGCGGGCATGCGCGTCGGCGTGGTCAAGCAGTTCGCCGGCGAGGGCTACCAGGCGGGCGTCGTGCAGCGCTTCCAGGAGAGCGTGGAGCTGCTGCGCTCGCTCGGCGCCGAGGTCGTCGAGATCGACGCCCCGTCCTTCGACTTCGCGCTGCCCGCCTACTACCTGATCGCGCCGAGCGAGTGCTCCTCCAACCTCGCCCGCTTCGACGCGATGCGCTACGGCCTGCGGGTGGGCGACGACGGCAACCACAGCGCCGAGGAGGTCACCGCGCTCACCCGCGAGGCCGGCTTCGGCGCCGAGGTCAAGCGGCGCATCATGCTCGGCACGTACGCGCTCAGCTCCGGCTACTACGACGCGTACTACGGCCAGGCGCAGAAGGTGCGGACCCTGATCATCCGTGACTTCGAGGCCGCGTTCACTCAGGTGGACGTGCTCGTCTCGCCGACCACGCCGACCACCGCGTTCAAGATCGGCGAGCGCGCCGACGACCCGATGGCGATGTACCTCGCCGACCTGTGCACCATCCCGACCAACCTGGCCGGCAACGCGGGCATGTCGCTGCCCTGCGGCCTCGCGCCGGAGGACGGCCTGCCGGTCGGCCTGCAGATCCTCGCCCCCGCGATGGCCGACGACCGGCTCTACCGCGTGGGCGCGGCACTGGAGGCCGCGTTGCTGGAACAGTGGGGTCGTCCGATCCTGGACCTGGCCCCGGCGCTCTAGCCGGGAGCCGCGACCGCGCGCACGAGAGGGATGAGCAGACCATGGCCAAGAAGGAGCGACCCGCGGTGAAGGTGCCCAAGGGAAAGATCGGCCGCATGGTGTTCGCCGGCGGCCAGGCCGCCGCCGCCCTCGCCGCCGTGCGCGCGGTCAAGGACGCCCGCACCAAGGGCGACAAGCTGGCCGTCGTGCACGGCGTGCTGACCGGCGCCCTCGTCGCCGTCACCGCAGCCGTCGCCCTGCGCACCGTCCGCGAACAGTCCGCCGCCTCCGGCACCCCCGAGGGCGAGCCCGCCGACTCCGAGGCCCTCGCCTCCGGGTCGAAGTAGTAGCGAAAGCGTTGAAGGAGCTGAACTTCCTATGAGCACCGCGACCACCGAAGAGCTCATGGACCTCGACGAGGCGCTGGCGCGCTTCGACCCGGTCATGGGCCTCGAGGTGCATGTCGAGCTGGGCACGAGCACCAAGATGTTCTGCTCGTGCCCGACCGAGTTCGGCGCCGAGCCCAACACCCAGGTGTGCCCGACCTGCCTGGGGCTGCCCGGGGCGCTGCCGGTGGTCAACGGGGTCGGGGTGGAGTCGGCGATCCGGATCGGGCTCGCGCTCAACTGCTCGATCGCCGAGTGGTGCCGGTTCGCGCGGAAGAACTACTTCTACCCGGACATGCCCAAGAACTTCCAGACCTCGCAGTACGACGAACCGATCGCCTACGACGGCTACCTGGACGTCGAGGTGGAGGGGCAGACGTACCGGGTCGAGATCGAGCGCGCGCACATGGAGGAGGACACCGGCAAGTCCACCCACGTGGGCGGCGCGACCGGCCGGATCCACGGCGCGGACTACTCGCTGGTGGACTACAACCGGGCCGGCATCCCGCTGATCGAGATCGTGACCAAGCCGATCCAGGTCCCGGGGCACCTCGCGCCCGCCGTGGCCCGCGCGTACGTGGCGGAACTCAGGCAGCTGATCGTCGCGCTCGGGGTGTCCGAGGCGCGGATGGACCGCGGCCAGATGCGCTGCGACGTGAACCTCTCGCTCAAGCCCAAGGGCGTGGAGAAGTTCGGCACCCGCTCGGAGACGAAGAACGTCAACTCGCTGCGTTCGGTCGAGCGCGCGGCCCGCTTCGAGATCCAGCGGCACGCCGCGGTGCTCTCCTCCGGCGGCGTGATCGTGCAGGAGACCCGGCACTTCCACGAGGACAACGGCACCACCACCTCGGGCCGGATCAAGGAGGAGGCGGAGGACTACCGCTACTTCCCGGAGCCCGACCTGGTCCCGGTCGCCCCGTCCCGCGAGTGGGTCGAGGAGCTGCGCGGCACGCTGCCCGAGCTGCCCGGCGCCCGGCGCAAGCGGCTCGCGGCGGACTGGGAGATCTCCGACTTCGACATGCAGTCGGTGGTGAACGCGGGCGCGCTGGACGTCATCGAGGCGACCGTGGCCGCGGGCTCCGACCCGGCCTCGGCGCGCAAATGGTGGCTCGGCGAGCTGGCCCGCACCGCCAACGAGCGCGGCGTGGAGCTGGCCGAACTGCCCATCACTCCGGCGCACGTCGCGCGGATCGTCGAGCTGGTCTCCGCCGGCGAGCTCAGCGACAAGCTGGCCCGGCAGGTCATCGAGGGCGTGCTCGCCGGCGAGGGCGACCCGGACGCCGTGGTCGCAGCCCGCGGCCTGAAGGTGGTCTCGGACGACGGCGCGCTGCTCGCCGCGATCGACGAGGCCATCGCCGCGAACCCGGCCGTGGCCGACAAGATCCGCGGCGGCAACCACAAGGCGGCCGGCGTCATCGTCGGCGCGGTCATGAAGGCCACCCGGGGCCAGGCGGACGCGGCCAAGGTGCAGGAGCTGACCCTCTCCCGGCTCGGCTGATCCACGGGCGAGTGAGCTGAAGCGGGCGCGGACCCCGTCGTGGGTCCGCGCCCGCTCAGTGGGTTTCGCGTGCCTACTGCAGCAGTTCGCTCTGCAGGTCGACCTCCTGCGTGAAGGGCGCCAGGCCGATCGAAGCCGGGGCCGTGTACACGATCACGAAGTCGATGTCGTCGACCTGCGCCACGCCGTAGTACGTCGCGGTCGCACCCTTGACCACGCGGTTATACGTGACCTCGGTGGACGGGTTGACGGTGATCGTCGCGGAGTTGAGGCCGACCGCATCGTTGTCGAACGTGTCGACGACGGCGCTGTAGGCGTCGCTGGCCGCCGAGCCGTCGATGAACTGGAGCAGCCAGATCTTCGTGTCCGCGCCGTCAGGGGTCTTCCACGCCACGCCCGCGGTGTGCCGCCATCCGTCCGTGTCGAGTTGCTCGCTCCCGTTGGCGTTGGCGAGCAACTGCACGGTCGAGGTGCGGGAAACCCAGCCGGACGTGCCCGGCAGCGAGCGGTCCGCCGTCGCTCCCACGGGCGCCGCGAGAAGCAGCTTCCTGATGTCGGAGACGTGCTGCTGCCCGGCATTGGCGGTGCCGGTCGGAGCGGCCTGGCCGGGAGCCAGCGTGGGTAGCGTCAGCGGCGCGAAGGTGTACCGCCCGTCGGGCGCCGTCGCCAGCCCGGGCAGGTCCGTGCGCTGCGGCGCCAGTACGGCGAAGGCGCAGCCGGTGCCGACGGCGAGCATCGTCGCCGCGGCGCCGACCCACCGCCAGGGGAACCCGCGCTTCTCCTTGACCGGCGGCTCGCCCCCGAGTTCCGCAGCCGGTTCGACGGACGCCTCCGCAGCTGGTTCGACGGGCGCCTCCGCAGCTGGTTCGATGGACGTCTCCGCAGCTGGTTCGATGGACGTCTCCGCAGCTGGTTCGATGGGCGCCTCCGCAGCTGGTTCGATGGACGTCTCCGCAGCTGGTTCGATGGACGTCTCCGCGGCCGGTTCGATGGGCGCCTCCGCCGATGCTCCGACCGTCGGCTCCGCCGGTGCTTCCGCCGATGGTCCGACCTGCTCCGACTCCGGCTTCCCGACCTCGATGGTCTCGTGGTCACTCATGCTGGTCCCCCTGGTCCGGCGAGGTCGCCGTCAACGTCTGGTTCGACTTGAGCCGGTCCAACTGCTGCGCGAGCATCCGCACGGTCGTGTTCTGGTCCAGCGGCACCGGACCCTCCGACTGCACGATCACCTCCACGTCACCGTACGAGGCGATGCAGATCATGGCGTCGAGCGTGTCGCTGCCGAGACCCGGCGGCAGCACGCAGGCCGCCGCCGCGCCGTATCCGGGCACTGACGCACCCTGCCGCCAGCCCCAACTGCTCACCAACGCGCTGAGCGCCTTCTGGTCCGCGCTCGCCGCCTTCGGGTCCAGCTGCAGCAGCTGCACGTCGACCTGCAGCGAGGTGGTCAAGTCCACCATCGAGCGCACGGCGATCCCCTGCAGGTGCAGGTCCGCGAGTGTGCTCTCGGTGCTGCTCAGGTCCGACTTCGGCACATCGAGCAGCGAGTTCTGCAGCTTCTTGTCGATCTGCCCGGCGCTGACGTAGTCGTTGTTCCCGACCGTGCCGACGTCTGGGCCGAGCGCCCAACTGTCGGGCGTCGGCAGCAAGTACGCGAACAGCGAGCCGTAGTGCGAGCCGTCGGAACGGACTCCGGCGTCGACTGGCGTGCGCAGCCTGGCGAGCTGCGCCGCGTCGGCCGCCTGGATGGCAGAGATCTGTCGGGCACGGTTCATGTCGCGGTCGTGCACGACGTACTCGCCCACGCCCGCGCCGACCGCGACGGACGCCAGCGCGCCCACGACCGCGAGGAGCGGCTTCCGCGTCGCCATCACAGCCTCCCCATCTGCTGCGTGATCAGATTGTTGATCATCGACGTGTTCGGCATCGTGGTCGGCGAGGTGACCCAGAACTGGACCACGAGGTCGCCGTGCACGGCCTCCGCGGTGTCGTCGTTGGCGCCCCACTTGTCGCGGTACTCGTAGCCGGATCCGTCGATTCCGGGTGCGATCGTGAATTCGCCCGTCTGCCTGTCGCCGTCCTGCGACCACGAGCGCGGCGTGCCCGAGGAGCCCGCGGCGAAGCGGTAGATGCGGATCTCCACGTAGAAGCCGTTCTGGTCCCAGCTCGTGTCGGCGATCGCGTTCAGGTTGTCGCTGCCGTCCCGGCGGAAGCAGGACACAGCGTTGTCGCAGAGGTCGGCCTCCTGCTCCGCGTCGATCGACTGGTCCTGCCAGCCCGTCGGATCGGCCTTCGCGCCCGCGGGCACCGGCAGTAGCAGCTTCGTCAGATCGCCGTCGGTCAGCGTCGCGTCGTCCTGGGACGAGGGCAGCGTTGCCGGTGCAAGGCCCTGATAAACGCCGGCCGGCGCGTACTCGGGCTGGGTCGCGGTGAGCGGGGGGAGCGGCGTGGCCGGGCGGGCGGCCTGGACCGCGTAGCCGGTGCCGACGCCGCCGAGCACGCCGAGCACGAGCGCCGCGCCGAAAACTGTTCTGGTGTGCATGATGCCCCTCAGCCCCTCGCCAGCCGCGCGTGCTCGGCGCTGATGACCCGGCCGAGGTCGGGCGCCGGGATCAGTTGCTCGCCATAGATCGTGACCTGGTAGAACGTGTCGCCCTCGCGGTACGCGCCGACCAGTTCGTAGTTGCCGTCCTTCGCGTAGCTCCAGCCCACGGCCCCGGACTCGCCGGACACGGTGATGCTCTGGTAGCCGCTGCCGGAGAAGCCGAAGCTGCTCAGCCACTGCGAGGATGCGCTCGAGGAGCCGAACTGCATCAGTTCGATCGTGACGTTCGCGCCGATCGTGGTGTCCTGGTAAGTGCGGGTGCAAGCGGTCTTGAAGCCGAGGTACTTCAGCGATGTGCGGGCCGTGGACTTGTCGTTGTACGTGGCCAGGACGTCGTCGATCGTCTGCGTGTCGCCGTCCGGGTTGCCCTGTACCGAACTCGCGCCCTGCGGCGGTGGCAGCAGGAAATAGCGCAGGTCCCCGCTGTGGATCCCGTCGCTCACCGAGCCGGTCACGGTGGACTTCGGTGTCGGGGCCACAGTCGTGGCGGCCGCGGTGGGCGAGGCCGGTGCGCTCGCCTTCGTGCTCGTACGCGGACTCGCGCTCGCCGCGCTCGACGGCAGCGGAGCCGCGTACGCCGAGGCGTCGACGGCGGTCACATCCACCGTCGCGGGTGACTTGGCGGCTATGACTCCGAACGCGGTTCCCGCCGCCAGCACGACGTAACCGAGGCCCAGCGCGACGATCCACGCCGTGCGAGATCGGCCCTTGCCGACGGTTGTCGGTAACTTGTTCGACGTATCCGGAAGAATCTCGGATGCGGCGGATCCGTCGTCGATCGCCGGACCGGCGAAGGATTGTGCGCCCCCGTCTTCCGGGTCCGGATCAGGCACGGACACGGTGTTCCCTCCCTATGCGTGATGTACGCCCTCTACTTTCATGAGGGGCAGCTATATCTACACCCCCTCAGCGGTCGTTTGTCACATGGTTTAGACAACAATTGGATCACCGCGGCGGTGCGCCGGCGCCGGGACACCGCCGCTTCGCTCCATACTTCGCCGCAGTCACTCACAAGGCCCCGTCCAGCGTGGCCATTTCCTGGCTACGCCGCCGAATCCTCACCGGAGGCTATGGGCGTATCGCGTAGAGTGACCGCCGTGCCACATATCCAGATCCGCCCCGGCGCGGCGCACGGCCGCCGCATGCGGGCCTCGGTCCGCGCGGCGCTCGCCGTCGGAGCGGCCCTCGCCGCCACCGGGGTCTTCGTGCTCGGCGCGGCCGTGCACTGGGGGGCCGGGGACGGCGCGCACGCCAGCCACACGGTCTCCGACGTGATGGGCGACTTCGGGCTCGCCGCGGCCGCCGTGCTGGCCGCCGGCTCCAGCCTTCGCAGGGCCCTGCAGGCGCACGGCCGCTGGCGCGCATCCTGGCTGCTGTTCGCCGGATCCGCGCTGGTGGCCGGATTCGGAAACGCGGTCTGGGGCTGGTACGAGCTCGTGCTGCGCGAGTCGCCGCCCTTCCCGTCCATGGCGGACTGGGCCTTCCTGTGCTTCGCGCCGTTCGCCATAGCGGGCACGCTCACCCACCAGCGCGGGCTCGGCGGGCCGCTCGCCTGGATCCGGCTCTTCTTCGACGGACTGCTGATCGGCGGCGCGCTGTTCACCGCCGGATGGGCGATCGCGTTGTCCCGGGACGCGTTCAGCGACGGGCACTCCCCGGTCAAGGTGGCCTTCGAACTCGGCTACCCGGTCTTCGACATCATGCTGGTCAGCCTGGTGCTCTCGCTGCGCACGAAGGGCCGCGGCCGGGACGGCTCCTCGATGGCCATGCTCGTGGCCGGATACACCGTCATCGTCGTCTTCGACGCGCTCTGGACGATGCCGCAGATCCGCGAGCACTACTCCTCCGGCGAGCTGATGGACGCCGGCTGGTTCTTCGGCTACCTGCTGCTCGCCATCGCGCCCTGGGTCTCCACGTGGGTCGAGCAGGCCAGGCACGCGGAACCGCGGCCGGAGTGGATGACCCGCCTCGACTCCGGGATCAAGCGCGTGCTCGGCGTCATCGGCATGGGCTTCCCGTATCTCGCCGGATCCACCTGCCTGGCCGCGATCCTGGCCGACGGACTGCGCGGCTCGCACCACATCCACCCGATCACGCTGTGCACGGCGTGCGGCGTGCTGGCCGCGCTCGCCGCCCGGCAGGCCCTGACGATCGTGGAGAACTACCGGCTCACCAAGCAGCTGACCCTGCGGGAGAACCACTTCCGCTCGCTCGTGCAGGGTGCCAGCGAGGTCATCATGACCCTGGAACGCCCCGGCCGCCTCGGCTACATCTCACCGGCCGTGCGCGGCGTGCTCGGCTACGAACCGCAGCAGCTGATCGGCAGCTCGCTCTACGACCTGATCCACGTCGAGGACCGGCGGCACGTCATCAACGTCGTGGACGGATTCCTCGCCGGAGTCTCGCCCGCCGCCCTCGTCGAATGCCGGGTCCGCGCCGCCCGCGCGCTGCCGCTGCCCGCCGGCAACGGAAGCCAGTCCATCTGGCGGCACGCCGAGGCCACCATCACCCGGCACTACGGCGGGCTCGTCTTCACCATCCGGGACGTCAGCGACCGGGTCGCGCTGCGGAACCAGTTGGCGCACAACGCGTACCACGACGCGCTCACCGGCCTGCCGAACCGCGCACTGTTCACCGAACGGCTCGAACAGGCCGTCAGCCAGCGCTCCGCCGTCGAGCACCCGCCCGCCGTCATCTTCCTGGACCTGGACTGGTTCAAGGAGGTCAACGACGCGCAGGGGCACGCGGCGGGCGACGCGCTGCTCGTCGAGGCGGCCGCCCGGCTGCGTTCCGGGGTGCGCGCCGGGGACACCGTCGCGCGCTTCGGCGGGGACGAGTTCGCGGCGCTGGTGCACGGGGACCGCGAGGGCAAGGCCGCCCGCGACGTCGCCGACCGGCTGCACACCGCCCTCACCCGGCCGTACGAACTCGCCACCGGCCGCTTCGTCGTCGGGGCCTCGGTCGGCGTCGCGTACTGGCGGCCGGGCACCGGGGCCGCGCACCTGCTGCGGCAGGCCGACCTCGCGATGTACGAGGCCAAGAACAACGGCAAGGGCCGCGTCGTGGTGCGCGAACGGGTCGCTCCGCGGCTGCTGCCCGGCCTGCCGACCGTACCCAGGGTGAGAACCGTGCGTCCGCATGCCGAGACGCCCGGCGCGGAAACTTGACGGATCGGGGCACACCGGGAGTACTGTTCGAGCCATGCAGATCCCGTCCGCGCACAAGCGCGAGCTCGTACTTGGCCAGCGCGCCGGCTGAAGCCCACCAGGGCCACACGCCAGCGCGCTTCCCTCGGTTGCCCATTCGGGCCCGAGGGTTTTTTGTTGGCCGAAGACAGCTTTATCCGGGCTGCCCGCCCGGACCTTAACCGAGAGAAGTCACCATGACGGAGCAGGGCAGCCACCGCACGACGACGATGCTGACCGGAGCCCAGGCCCTCATCCGCGCCCTCGAAGAGCTCGGCGTGGACACCGTGTTCGGCATCCCGGGCGGCGCCATCCTGCCGGCCTACGACCCGATGCTCGACTCGAAGAAGGTGCACCACATCCTGGTGCGGCACGAGCAGGGCGCCGGGCACGCGGCCACGGGCTACGCGCAGGCCACCGGCAAGGTCGGGGTGTGCATCGCCACCTCCGGTCCGGGCGCGACCAACCTGGTCACCCCGATCGCCGACGCGTACATGGACTCGGTCCCGATGGTGGCCATCACCGGCCAGGTCGCCTCCGGGCTGATCGGCACGGACGGCTTCCAGGAGGCCGACATCTGCGGCATCACGATGCCGATCACCAAGCACAACTTCCTGATCACCCGCGCCGAGGACATCCCGCGCGCCGTCGCCGAGGCCTTCCACATCGCCGCGACCGGCCGCCCCGGACCGGTGCTGGTGGACATCGCCAAGGACGCGCTGCAGGCGAGCGCGCCGTTCCACTGGCCGGTGGAGCTGAACCTGCCCGGCTACCGTCCGGTGTCCAAGCCGCACGGCAAGCAGATCCGCGAGGCCGCCCGGCTGATCACCCAGTCCAAGCGCCCGGTGCTCTACGTCGGCGGCGGCGTGCTCAAGGCCCGCGCCACCGACGAACTGCTGCAGCTCGCCGAACTGACCGGCGCCCCCGTCGTCACCACCCTGATGGCCCGCGGCGCGTTCCCGGACAGCCACAAGCAGCACCTCGGGATGCCCGGCATGCACGGCTCGGTGGCCGCGGTGACCGCGCTGCAGAAGTCGGACCTGATCGTCGCGCTCGGCGCCCGCTTCGACGACCGCGTCACCGGCAAGCTCTCCTCCTTCGCGCCGGACGCCAAGATCGTGCACGCCGACATCGACCCGGCCGAGATCTCCAAGAACCGCGCCGCCGACGTGCCGATCGTGGGCGACTGCCGCGAGGTGCTGACCGAACTGGCCGTCGCCGTGCGCGCGGAGAACGCCGCCGGGCGCAAGGCCGACTACAGCGTCTGGTGGGAGGCGCTGGACGACTGGCGCACCCGGTACCCGCTGGGCTACGAGACCGTGGCCGGCGAACTGGCCCCGCAGTACGTGATCGAGCGGATCGGCAAGCTGAGCGGCCCGGACGCGATCTACACCACCGGCGTGGGCCAGCACCAGATGTGGGCCGCGCAGTTCATCTCCTACGAGAAGCCGAACACGTTCCTGAACTCCGGCGGCGCCGGGACGATGGGCTACGGCGTGCCCGCCGCGATGGGCGCCAAGGCCGGGCGGCCGGACACGACCGTCTGGTGCATCGACGGCGACGGCTGCTTCCAGATGACCAACCAGGAGCTGGCCACCTGCGCGCTGAACAACATCCCGATCAAGATCGCCGTCATCAACAACGGCGCGCTCGGCATGGTGCGGCAGTGGCAGACGCTGTTCTACAACCAGCGCTACTCCAACACGAACCTGCACTCGCGGCGTATCCCGGACTTCGTGAAGCTCGCCGAGGCCTATGGTTGTGTCGGGCTGCGGTGCGAGAGCCCGGACCAGGTGGACTCGGTGATCGAGAAGGCGATGGCGATCAACGACGCCCCCGTGGTCATCGACTTCGTGGTGCACGAGGACGCGATGGTCTGGCCGATGGTCCCGGCCGGCCTGTCCAACGACGAGATCCTGGCCGCGCGCGACCAGCGCCCGGACTTCGACGAGAGTGAGTGAGTTTTGATGTCCACCTTGGCGCCCGGCCAGACGCACACGCTGTCCGTCCTCGTCGAGAACCGCCCCGGCGTGCTCGCCCGGGTCTCGGCGCTGTTCTCCCGGCGCGGCTTCAACATCGAGTCGCTCGCCGTCGGACCCACCGAGCACAAGGAGATCTCCCGGATCACCCTGGTGGTGAACGTCGAGGACCACCCGCTCGAGCAGGTCACCAAGCAGCTCAACAAGCTGGTCAACGTGCTGAAGATCGTGGAGCTGGAACCCGCCTCCTGCGTCCGGCGCGAACTGATCCTGGTCAAGGTGCGGGCGGACGCCACCGAGCGGCAGCACGTGCTGGCCACCCTCGAGCCCTTCGGCGCCCGGGTGGTGGACGTCGCCGTGGACAGCCTGGTGATCGAGGCGACCGGCGAGACCGCCAAGCTGGAGGCCCTCCTGCGGGTGCTCGAGCCCTTCGGCATCAAGGAACTGGTGCAGTCCGGGCTGCTCGCCGTGGGCCGTGGCTCGCGCTCCATCACCGACCGTTCGCTACGCGCCGTCGAGCGCGCCGCCTGACTGCAGTAGCAGTAGCAGTAGCACACACACGAGAAGGAACACGGAAAATCATGGCAGTGGAGATGTTCTACGACGACGACGCCGACCTCTCGGTCATCCAGGGCCGGAAGGTCGCCGTCCTGGGCTACGGCTCGCAGGGGCACGCGCACGCCCTGAGCCTGCGCGACTCGGGCGTGGACGTGCGCGTGGGCCTGAAGGCGGACTCGAAGTCCCGCGCCAAGGCCGAGGAGCAGGGCCTGCGCGTCGTCACCCCGTTCGAGGCCTGCGCCGAGGCGGACGTCATCATGGTGCTGGTGCCGGACCCCGTGCAGCGCGCCGTGTACGAGGAGGCCATCGCCCCGAACCTGAAGGACGGCGACGCGATCTTCTTCGGCCACGCGCTGAACATCCACTTCGAGCTGATCAAGCCCCCGGCGAACATCGACGTCGCCATGGTCGCCCCGAAGGGCCCGGGCCACCTGGTCCGCCGCCAGTTCGCCGACGGCTTCGGCGTGCCGTGCCTGATCGCCGTCGCCCAGGACGCCACCGGCAAGGCCCAGGACCTCGCGCTGTCCTACGCGAAGGGCATCGGCGGCACCCGCGCCGGCGTCATCAAGACCACCTTCAAGGACGAGGTCGAAACCGACCTGTTCGGCGAGCAGGTCGTGCTCTGCGGCGGTGTCGAGGAGCTCGTCAAGGCCGGCTTCGAGACCCTGACCGAGGCGGGCTACGAGCCGGAGATCGCCTACTTCGAGTGCCTGCACGAGCTCAAGCTCATCGTGGACCTGATCTACGAGGGCGGCCTGACCAAGATGAACTGGTCCGTCTCCGAGACCGCCGAGTGGGGCGGCTACAAGAGCGGCCCGCGCATCATCACGCCGCAGACCAAGGCCGAGATGAAGAAGATCCTCGAGGAGATCCAGTCCGGCCAGTTCGTCCGCGAGTGGATCGCCGAGTACGACGGCGGCCTCAACGAGTACAAGAAGCTCTACGACGCCACCACCAACCACCCCATCGAGCAGGTCGGCAAGAAGCTCCGCGGCCTCATGTCCTGGGTCGACAGCGAAGCCTGATCCGCTGCTCCAATAAGCCCCTAAAGGTGGCCCCCGTCTGTGCGACGGGGGCCACCTTTCTGTTCTGTACTGTTCACAGCAGCCCTACCTACGTCACCGGCACTGCGCTCGTCCCTCGCTCCGCACCGGCAACTACGTCCGGGCACCCGCCCACCCGCCCCAAGCCTTCGGCCCGCTACCTACGCTCCCTCGTACCTCGGTCACTACGTCCGCAGGCCTACGGCGTTTGTGTGTCTCTCACCTTCACCCGGGACCAGAAACGATAAAGGTCAAAATCGCCTCCGGCGGGCCGGCTCAGACAGCACCCAACAACACTGCCCGGCTGCGGTTGTCCTGTTGTCTGGGGTGGGGTCCGGTTGGGGTGCTCTCCTCGCCTGGCACCGAAGGCGACCAGGAACCCGCCGGGGCCGCAAACAGCGGTGGCTCCCGCTGGTGTAAATATCTGCTCCGCTGTTTGCAGCCCCGGCAGAACCCTGGTAACCGGGCTACGCCTGCCAGGCGAGGAGAGCACCCCAACCTCAGGGGATTTTCTGCCGCTGCGCTCGGCCCGAGTCCTGGTCGGCGCGGTTTCACGTGCGATGTAAAAAATCCCCTCAACGCATCAGCTCGCCTATTCGGTAAACGGACGCCTGGCTGTTCGAGTTCCCGAGAAGTATGTGAATAACTCACATGGAATATCCGCCGGAATCGCGTCCTTTTGTCACCCCATCCATCTATACTGTAAGTATTGGGTCAGATGCTTAACGTAGCGTATCGGGGTGGGGTAGATGGGATTGTTCAGTGCGCAGCTCGCGGAGTTGAGCCAGGCGAACGCGCGGGCGGATGCGGCTCTCGTGCGGATCCTGGATGCGGCCCGGGAGTTGCGGCCGTCGGATCGTGCGGGTGCTGTTGAGTTGTTGGCGGTGGCTGAGGTGGTCGGTCGTCGTGAGCAGGCGGATCACGGGCAGCTGCTGCAACTTTTGGCGCAGGTGGATCGGGTCAAGGCCGCGCGTGGTGGAGTCGCGGCCTGGGTGGCCGGTCATCTGGATGTGACCGATGGCCGTGCGCGCGGTATCGCGCAGTCGGCGCGCCGGATCGGAGCCGTTCCCGAACTGGCCGAGCCGCTGTCGTCGGGTGCGGTGGGTTCGGGGACGGTCAGTGTCCTGTCGCGGACTGCGAAGGCGGTGCGCAACACCAGCCGGGACACGGTCACCGCACTGACCGAAGTGTTGGAGACGGCGCAGGGCGTTGGTGTCGCGGCGGCGAAGAAGCAGGTGCGAGTCTTGGAGGAGACTCTCGAGCCCGGCACTGGCGAGCAGGTGGTGGCTCGGCAGCGGGCGCGATCGTTCCTGCGGGTGACCGAGCTTGAGGATGGGTTGTGCCGATTCGAGGTGCTGCTGGATGCGGCCCGTGCGACGGTGTTGCGTTCGGCGATTGATGCGCAGGCGGCGGATTGGATCCGGCAGGCCCAGTTCGATCACGCGCAACCGCTGCCGGAGGATGTGCGCTCGACGGAGCAGATTAATGCGCAGGCGTTGGTGCGTCTCGCGGAGGTGTTCTTGGCGGCGCCGGTCCAGGTGCGGGAGGCGGCGTTCACAGCGCCGGTGCTGTTTTTTACCTCGGCCGACACGGAGGATCTGTGGGCGGAGTCGGTGTATGGGGGTCTGGTGCCGCGTTCGCATCTGCTGCAGTTGGACGAGGCCGGGGTGCCGGTCAGGTTGGATGGGCGGCTCGTGGATGCGGCCCCGAGTGCCCGGTTGGCCTCGCCCGCGCAGCGGATCGCGCTGGCGTATCGGGATCGGCACTGTACTTATCCGGGATGTGCGCGGCCTACGACGTGGTCGTTGCATGCGCATCACCGGATTCCGCACAGTCGGGGTGGGGCGACGGTGCTGGGAAATCTTGCTTTGCTGTGCAGTGAGCATCACACGCTCGCGCACCGACGTGGGGAGTGAGCCGAGCGCAGCGCACACGTTCCCTGTGAGGTTGGGGTGCTCTCCTCGCCTGGCAGGCGTAGCCCGGTTACCAGGGTTCTGCCGGGGCTGCAAACAGCGGAGCAGATATTTACACCAGCGGGAGCTACCGCTGTTTGCGGCCCCGGCGGGTTCCTGGTCGCCTTCGGTGCCAGGCGAGGAGAGCACCCCAACCGGACCCCACCCCAGACAACAGGACAACCGCAGCCGGGCAGTGTTGTTGGGTGCTGTCTGAGCCGGCCCGCCGGAGGCGATTTTGACCTTTATCGTTTCTGGTCCCGGGTGAAGGTGAGAGACACACAAACGCCGTAGGCCTGCGGACGTAGTGACCGAGGTACGAGGGAGCGTAGGTAGCGGGCCGAAGGCTGGTTGTAGCCCGGAGGGCGTTACCCGAAGGAGCGGAGCGACTGTAGGGCCGGTTGAGTAGGGCGGGTGGGCGGGGTAGGTACTGCGGCCCGGACGTAGTCGGCGATGCGGAGCGGAGCGGAGTGTCGGGGACGTAGGTAGGGCTGCACGACGGACTGCGGCCGAATGGGTGAGGTGGTGCTGCGTTGGGAGGGCCGACGCTGTGTCACCCGTTCTTCGCAGTGCTCCTCACGGGGCGTCATGGGGGCTTCATTCATTCGGCGGCATTCACCGCGCGCCTGGTTCCTGTTCGCCCTAGTTTGGCACTAGTTGTCGGGTGAGATGACCCGTGAGTACACGGATGCCTATGGGTGCTGAGGAGCGCGCATGTCAGGGAAAGAGAGGCGGCCGCGCGGAAGGCGCCGGCTTGTCGTGGCGTTGGCGGGGGCCACGGGGCTCGCCCTGCTGGCGGCGTGCAGCGGGTCTAGCGGCGGAAGCGGGAGCGGGAGTTCGAGCACGTCGATCTCGGGCACCTCGGCCGCGGACAGCTACAACAGCGGGACGCCGAAGCAGGGCGGGTCGGTGACCTGGACCATCGAGAAGACGATGGAGAACTGGAACCTGCTCTCCGCGAACGGCAACACGTTCGACTACGGGCAGATCATCAACGGGCTCACCCCGTCCACGTTCATCTTCAACCCGTCGTACTCGGTCACCATGAACTCGGACCTGCTGGTCAGCGCGACCGAGACGAGCACGAGCCCGCAGACGGTCGTCTACAAGATCCAGCCGAACGCGGTCTGGTCCGACGGCACCGCCATCAACGCGGACGACTTCGTCTACAACTGGGAGATCCAGAACGGGTCGAACGCCAACATCGCGGCCGCCTCGACCACCGGCTACCAGAACATCGAGTCGGTCACCGGCTCGGACAACGGCAAGACCGTCACCACGGTCTACAAGACGCCGTTCTCGGACTGGAAGTCGCTGTTCACCACCATGTACCCGGCGCACATCGCCAAGGAGCACGGCGACAACCTGGCCTCGTTCAACTGGTTCCAGACGAACCCGCTTCCGGTCTCCGGCGGCCCGTTCGTGGTCTCCAGCGTCTCCTCGGACAAGACCTCGGTCATCCTCAAGGCCAACCCCAAGTACTACGGCAAGAAGCCCTACCTGGACCAGGTCACGTTCCGCGCGATCACCGACTCCTCGCAGGAGCCGACGGCGCTGCAGAACAAGGAGGTCGACGGCATCTACCCGCAGCCCGAGACGAACATCGTCTCGCAGCTGAAGGGGATGGGCGGCACGATCCGCTACCAGATCGACGCGGGCCTCGGCTTCGAGCACATCGACTTCAACCTGAAGAACGCCGCGCTCGGCAATTCGACCTGGGGCAAGACGCTGCGCACGGCGATGTTCACGGCCGTGGACCGGAACGCGATCCTGTCGAAGACCATCAAGCAGTTCCAGGACTCGGCGGTCCCGCTCAACAGCCGGATGTTCGTGCCGGGCCTGAACGGCTACCAGGACAACGTCACCAAGTTCGGCCTCGGTGAGGGCAACACGTCCAGTGCCGAGTCGATCCTGACGAAGGCCGGGTTCAAGAACGTCGGTGCCAACAAGGGCGGGCTCGAGGCCCCGGACGGCACCAAGATCCCGACCTTCCAGATGAAGTACACGGTCGGCAACCAGATCCGGCAGGACACCTGCACGCTGTTCGCCGCGGAGATGGCCAACCTGGGCATCACGGTCGCGGTCTCGCCGACCGACAACCTCGGCGCCACGCTGGCCCAGTCCGGCAACGGCTACAGCTACGACATCATCGACTTCGCCTGGGTCAACACCCCCTTCCCGGCCTCGGCGAACCAGCCGCTGTACTCGACCGGCGGCGGCGGCAACTACGGCGCCTACTCCAACAAGGACGTCGACGCGTGGCTCTCGGCCGCGTCCCAGACGACCGACAGCGCGACCCAGATCTCCGACCTGAACAAGGCCGACGCGCAGATCAGCCAGGACGCGTACACCCTGCCGCTCTACCAGAAGCCGACGCTGATCGCCTTCTACCCGACCCTCGTGAACGTCCGCGACAACGTGACCTCGGTGGGCCCGACCTACAACATCGGCCAGTGGGGTCTGAAGTCCTGACGCGCTGACGGTCAGCGTCAGGCAGACACAGCCGTCCTGCGGGGCGCGTGCGCGGTCGCAAGCCCCGCGCCCCGCAGGGCCACCACCTTCCCGCCCCTCCCGAGCCGACCCGAGGGCCCGAGGCCACCATGCTCGCATTCGCCGTACGACGCCTGCTGGTGTCGATCCCGGTCTTCATCGTCTCCACGTTCCTGGTCTTCCTCCTCGTGACCTGGGGCGCGGATCCGCTCGCGCAGCTCAAGGCGAAGAACCCGCCGCCCTCGCAGGCCGTCATCAACGCGATGGCGGACACGCTCTACATCAACCACTCGATCCCGGAACGCTACGGGCACTGGTTCAGCCAGCTCTTCTTCCACGGCAACTGGGGACCGTCGATCCAGTCCGGCACCGACATCGGGCAACTGCTCGGCAGCAGCCTGGAGCTCACCGCCCGCCTCGTCGTGCTCGCGATGATCCTCGCCGTCATCCTGGCGATCATCGCCGGCGTGATCAGCGCGACCCGGCAGTACTCGAAGACGGACTACACGATCACGCTGATCGGCTTCCTGTTCCTCTCGCTGCCGGTCTTCTGGTTCGCGATCCTGCTCAAGCAGCTGGTCGTGAACATGAACAACAGCCTGAACTGGTACTGGATCTCCACGTACGGCGCGAACACTCCGGGGCTGACCGGCTGGTCCGCGTTCAGCGACGCGATCGGCCACCTGATCCTGCCGACGATCGTGCTGGCGATGTCCTCGTACGCGTCCTGGTCCCGGTTCCAGCGCGCCTCGATGCTCGACGTGCTCGGCAGCGACTACATGCGGCTGGCCCGCGCGAAGGGTCTGAGCCGCGGCAAGGTGATGGTCCGGCACGGCCTGCGCACCGCGCTGATCCCGCTGACCACGCAGGTCGCCCTGGACACCGCCGCGATCCTCGGCGGCGCGGTGCTCACCGAGAACGTCTTCGGCTGGCAGGGCATGGGCACCATGCTCGTCAACGGGATCAACGCCGGCGACTTCAACACGGTCCTCGCCTGGCTGACCGTGGCGGCGATCATCGTCATCCTGTTCAACCTCATCGCCGACCTGCTCTACGGCGTCCTAGACCCGAGGATTCGCAATGCATGATCTCCCGGGCGAGAACGCGCAGACCACCGGCAACCTCATTCCGCCCGCCGGTCCGGTCGAGCGCGAGTTCACGGTCAAGGCGCGCACCCAGTCGCAGCTGATCCTGCGTCGCTTCCTGCAGCACAAGCTGGCGGTGATCAGTCTCTTCGTGCTGATCGCGGTGATCCTGCTGGCCTTCGTCGGCGGCGCGCTCTGGCACTACAAGTACACGGACATCACGCCGGACAACTCGGTGCCGCCCTCGGGCACGCATCCTTTCGGCACCGACAACCTCGGGTACGACGAGTTCGCCCGCGTGCTGCGCGGTACACAGCGGTCGCTGGAGATCGCGTTCGTGGTGGCGATCCTGGCCACGGTGATCGGCACGATCTGGGGCGCGATCGCGGGGTACTACCGCGGCATCACGGACTCGGTGATGATGCGCATCGTCGACCTCGTGCTCACCATCCCGATCATCGCCGCGGGCGCGCTGCTCGGGCACCACTTCCAGAGCGCCGGTTGGTGGGCCCTCGCGCTGGTCATCGCCGGTCTGTCCTGGCCCGCGGTGTCCCGGATCGTGCGCGGCCAGACGCTGTCGCTGCGCGAGAAGGAGTACGTGGAGGCGGCCCGCGCGCTCGGCGCGAAGGACAGCCGGATCATCTTCCGGCACATCCTGCCGAACGTGATGGGCCAGGTCATCGTCGTGGTCACGATCCTGGTGGCGCTGGCGATCCTGACCGAGTCCTCGCTGTCCTACCTGGGCTTCGGCGTGCAGGCACCGGACACCTCGCTCGGCACGCTGATCTCCGACGCGAAGACCGCGCTGCAGGGCGGCCAGTGGTGGCTGTTCTACTTCCCCGGCATCTTCATCATCCTGATCTGCCTGTCCGTCAACTTCATCGGCGACGGCCTGCGCGACGCGTTCGATCCGAGCCAGCAGAGGGTGCGTGCCTGAGATGACGCAAGCCGCGACGACGACCGAGACGGTGCTCTCGGTGCGCGACCTCACGGTGGACTTCCCGACCGGCGACGGCGTGGTGCACGCGGTGCGCGGCGTGTCCTACGACCTGCGCCCGGGCGAGGTGCTCGGCATCGTCGGCGAGTCGGGGTCCGGGAAGTCCGTCACCTCGATGGCCGTGATGGGCCTGCTGCCGAAGACGGCGCGGGTCACCGGCTCGGTGCGCTTCCGCGACCAGGAGCTGCTGGGCCTGACGGACAAGGAGATGACCCGGATCCGCGGCAGCAAGGTCGCGATGATCTTCCAGGACCCGATGACCTCGCTGAACCCGGTCTACAAGATCGGCTACCAGCTCGCCGAGGCGGTGCTCGCGCACAACGACATGAGCCGCGAGGCGGCGCGCAAGCGGGCGGTCGAGCTGCTGGAAATGGTCAACATCCCGCAGCCGGACAAGCGGGTCGAGCAGTATCCGCACGAGTTCTCCGGCGGTATGCGCCAGCGCGTGGTGATCGCGATCGCCATGGCCAACAACCCGGACGTGATCATCGCGGACGAGCCGACGACCGCGCTCGACGTGACCGTGCAGGCGCAGGTCCTCGAATCGCTGCGCGCCGCCCAACGCGAGACGGGCGCCGCGATGGTGCTGATCACGCACGACCTCGGCGTCGTCGCGGGGCAGGCCGACCGCGTTCTGGTGATGTACGCGGGAAAGCCGGTCGAGATCGGCAGCGTCGAGGACATCTACTACAACCCGCGGATGCCCTACACGCTCGGCCTGCTCGGCTCGCTGCCCCGGCTGGACAAGCGCGAGCAGCAGCGGCTGACCCCGATCCAAGGGTCCCCGCCCTCGCTGGTCAACCTGCCGCCGGGCTGCCCGTTCACGCCGCGCTGCCCGCTCGCGCAGGACGTCTGCCAGAGCCGCGAGCCGGACCTCGAGGCCGTGGACGGCAGCGGGCTCGGCGCGTCCGCGACCCGCGTCCACCTGAGCGCCTGCCACTTCAAAGAGCAGGTCGCGCGGCAGGAGCCGGCCGATCTGTTCAAGGCAACCGCGCGGGACGCGGACCTTCCGGAGGAGTTCGGCGGCGGATTCGGGATCGAGATCGTGGACAACAACAACGGTACGGAGGACGAGGCTCGATGACGACGCAGGCGGACCGTCCCGCGCACGCCGTCGACCGCGGCGAGCCGATCCTCTCGGTGCGCAATCTGGTCAAGGAGTTCCCGATCCGCTCGCGCGGCCTGGTCCGGCGGACGGTCGGCGCCGTGCACGCGGTGAGCGACGTTTCCTTCGACCTCTATCCCGGCGAGACCCTCGGCCTGGTCGGCGAGTCCGGCTGCGGCAAGAGCACGACCAGCCGGGCGATCCTGCACCTGCAGCCGGCGACCAGCGGCGAGGTGTACTTCCAGGGCAACGACCTGACGAAGATCGGCAAGGCGCGGATCCGGGCGCTGCGCCGGGACATGCAGCTGGTCTTCCAGGACCCGTACGCGAGCCTGAATCCGCGCATCACCGTCAACGAGATCATCGCCGAGCCGCTCAAGATCCACGGACTGTACGGCAACACCGGCCAAGACACCGTCAACGATCTGATGCAGCGGGTCGGGCTGAACCCCGAGCACGGCAATCGTTTCCCGCACGAGTTCTCCGGCGGCCAGCGCCAGCGCATCGGCATCGCCCGAGCTCTCGCGCTCAAGCCGAAGATGCTCGTGCTCGACGAGCCGGTCTCGGCACTCGACGTCTCGATCCAGGCGGGCGTCATCAACCTGCTGGAGGACCTGCAGGACGAGCTCGGCCTCGCGTATCTCTTCGTGGCGCACGACCTGTCCGTGGTCCGGCACATCGCCGACCGGGTCGCGGTCATGTACCTCGGCAAGATCGTCGAGGTCGCGCCGTCCGACGAACTCTTCGAGCGCCCGCTGCACCCCTATACGCAGGCGCTCATCTCGGCGATCCCGATCCCGGATCCGCGCCGGGAACGCGAGCGTGAACGGATCCTGATTCAGGGCGACGTGCCCTCCCCGGCGAACCCGCCGTCGGGCTGTCGCTTCCGCACCCGCTGCCCGCTGTTCCTCACGCTTTCCGAGGCAGACCAGTCCAAGTGCGTGAACGAGGAGCCGCCGCTGGTCGCGAAGGGTCTCGGCGACGCGCACACCGCCGCGTGCCACTTCGCGCGGGTTCAGGAAGTGCTCTGAGTCCGGTCCCGTCCGCTGGCCGCGAAGCGCGCGGGCGTCGTGGCCAGGAAGCGCTTGAAGTGCCGCGTCAGATGTGACTGGTCGTAGAAGCCTGCGGCCGTGGCCACGTCGGCGGTCGGCATGCCCGTCAGCAGCAGCCGTCGCGCCAGATCTACGCGACGGCCTGTCAGATAAAGATGCGGCCCTAGCCCGAAGTGGCGGCTGAACACGCGAACGAGGTACGCCGGGTTCGCGTTCAGGATCCTTGACGCCTCGTCGAGCGAGATGCCGTCGGCCAGGTGCGCGTCGAGCAGATCGCGCAGATCCCAGGCCAGGCGCGGATCGCGGGCGCGGGGGAGCAGGTCCAGCGTCCCCTTCAGATGCCCGGCCAGCCGATCGGCGATCAGCGCCAACCGGCTCTCCGCCTCGAGCTCCCGGCCGCGCGTCCCCAGCGACTCGTGCAGCATGCTGATTCGGTCGCGCAGTTTCTCGTCCACGAACACGGGATGGTCGACGGACGGCCCGATCAGCGCGTCGCTGAGGTACGCCTCGTCGAGATAGAGCACGCGCTTGCGGAAGCCCTCGGGCCGGATCGAGCTTCCGCTGTGCGCGACGTGCGGCGGCAGCAGGGTCACGGTCTGGCCGAGCGAACCGTGCTCGTGCACGTCGAGGTCGTACTTGATGCCGCCGGAGTCGAGGATGATCAGCGTCCACGTGTCGTGCGTGTGCATCGGGTAGACGTGCTCCACGAAGTGCGCGTGCAGCGCCTCGACGACGCCGGGCACGCGCGGCCGCCAGGCTCTGACCTCCTCCGCAGCCCTTGCACGCATGCTTACGACGATAACGCTCCTATGCGTGCATGGCGGCGCCCTTCATCACCTTGTCCACGGCGTTGCGCCTGCCGTAGACGGCGATCCCGACCAGGTCGAGGTCCTCCCGGCCCACCGCGCGCACCGCCGCCCGGTTGTCCCGGTCGTTTCCGGTCAGGAAAAGGTTTTCCGTGTAAATGGCCATCGGGAGTTCCCGATCAAGCGCTCTGCCGTGTGCCGACCGGAGGATTTCCTTGTTCCCCTGGAGAACAACCACCGGTTGCCGGAACATCGAGAGATATCCGTTGCCGTCCGCGTCCGCATAGGGCTCCCCGACCGTCTCCGGATTGCCCGCCGCGACACCGCTCATCAGGAAGGCGCAGACGTTCAGCGCCTGCCAAACCTGGAGGTCCTCGCGCAGCAGGACCGCGATCTTGGTGTCGAAACGGATCGGCTGCGCAGCGTCGTCGGCCGCTGTCTGTTCGCTCATGGGAACATCCTCGGCGTGTTGCGGCCGGGACTCTTGTACGTTCTTGTCCACCAGTCGAAAGAGGTTCTGGCGTCCTGCCGACGAATCTGTACCATGGCACCTGTACGGCAGGAAGACACGCGACGTTAACATTCGCCGACCGTCCGTGTGATCCCCGTATGCCAGGACCACAGCGTCGTGGACCCGGGCGCTCATCCGTTACCTCCCCTCACCGACGGACGACCGGAGATCGCTGTGTCAGGCAAACCCGTTGTGCTCATCGCCGAAGAACTCAGCCCCGCGACGGTGGCCGCGCTCGGCCCCGACTTCGAAGTGCGCTACTGCGACGGCGCCGACCGCGCCGCGCTGCTCCCGGCCATCGAGGAGGCCGACGCCATCCTGGTGCGCTCGGCGACCCAGGTGGACGCCGAGGCCATCGACGCGGCCAAGAACCTCAAGGTGATCGCCCGGGCCGGGGTCGGCCTGGACAACGTGGACATCCCGGCCGCCACCCGCGCCGGGGTCATGGTGGTCAACGCCCCCACGTCGAACATCACCTCGGCCGCGGAGCTGACCGTCGCGCACATCCTGGCCAGCGCGCGCAACGTGGCCAGCGCCAGCGCCGCGCTCAAGGGCGGCAAGTGGGCGCGCAGCAAGTACACCGGCGTCGAGCTCGACGGCAAGACGGTCGGCATCGTCGGCCTCGGCCGGATCGGCGCCCTGGTCGCGGCCCGGCTGCTGCCCTTCGGCGTCAAGCTGGTGGCCTACGACCCCTTCGTGCAGGCGGGCAAGGCGGCGCAGATCGGCGCCCAGCTGCTGTCCCTGGACGAGCTGCTCGCGCAGTCCGACTTCATCACCGTGCACATGCCGAAGACGCCCGAGACGATCGGCCTGATCGGCGAGGACGCGCTGCGCAAGGTCAAGCCGAACGTCCGGATCATCAACGTGGCGCGCGGCGGTCTGGTCGACGAGGCGGCGCTGGCCGCGGCGATCAAGGAGGGCCGGGTCGCCGGCGCGGGCATCGACGTCTACGCCAAGGAGCCGTGCACCGACTCCCCGCTGTTCGAGCTCGACCAGGTCGTCGTCACCCCGCACCTCGGCGCCTCCACCGACGAGGCGCAGGAGAAGGCGGGCATCTCGGTCGCCCGCTCGGTGCGCCAGGCGCTCGGCGGCGAGCTGGTGCCGGACGCGGTGAACATCCAGGGCGGGATCATCGCCGAGGACGTGCGTCCGGGCGTGCCGCTCGCGGAGAAGCTCGGCCGGCTGTTCACGCACCTGGCCGGCGGCGCCGCGCAGCAGCTCGACGTGGTCGTGGCGGGCGAGATCACCCAGCACGACGTGAAGGTGCTCGAGCTCTCCGCGCTCAAGGGCGTCTTCGCGGACATCACCGAGAGCCCGGTCTCCTTCGTCAACGCCCCCTACCTGGCCCAGGAGCGCGGCCTCGAGGTGCGGCTGACCACCACCTCCGAGTCCCCGGACTTCCGCAACCTGGTCACCGTGCGCGGCACGCTGGCCAGCGGCGAGATCGTCGAGGTGTCCGGCACCGTCTCCGGCAAGAACCAGGTGCACCGGATCGTGGACGTCAACGGCTTCACGGTCGACGTCGGCCTGGACGAGCACACGGTCTTCTTCCGCTACACCGACCGCCCGGGCGTGGTCGGCACGCTCGGCCGGATCCTCGGCGAGGCGGGCGTGAACATCGCGGGCATGCAGGTCAGCCGCAACGCGCGGGGCGGCGAGGCGCTGGTCTCGCTCACCGTGGACTCCAAGGTCTCGGCCGAACTGCTGAGCCAGATCACTGAGTCGATCGGCGCCACCTGGGCCCGCACCGCCGACCTCGCCGACTGAAACCCGCAGCTCAGCACGCCGCGAGTCCCCCGATCGTGTTCGATCGGGGGACTTTCGCGTCTCAGATAGTAGGAAGTCCGAAGAAAAACGAGACAAGTCCGACCGCATCGGGGTACCGTTCGATTACTAGGACTTCCGACTATCGGCGCCATCCCCGCCGGGTCGGAAACCGCTCGCAGGCCACAAGCCCGAGTGTCCGTACCCAGACCGGATTTTTCAGCGAGGGACGGAACACGAACCATGTACCACCGTCGAAGCACCCAGGATTCCGAGGCGAGGGCCGCCGCGCGCTTCGCCCTGCAGCAGGCCTACGACTGGCGCGACGAGTCCGCGCCCGAGTCTCGCGATGCGGACGAGGTCCTGCGCGGATTTGAGACGGCAGTACCCTACCGGGCATGCCCAGCGACACCGAAGTCCGCAGCCACAGCAGCTCGTTGATCGACCTCGCCGTCATCGGCGGCGACGGGATCGGCCCCGAGGTGACCGCCGAGGCACTCAAGGTGCTCGCCGCGGCCCTCCCGCAGGACGTCAAGCTCGAGACCACCGAGTACAAGCTCGGCGCCGAGCACTGGCTGGAGACCGGGGAGGCGCTCTCCGAGGAGACCCTCGGGAAGCTCAAGGCGCACGACGCGATCCTGTTCGGCGCGGTCGGCGCGGCCCCGGGCGACAAGCGGATCCCGTCCGGCCTGATCGAGCGGGGGATGCTGCTCAAGCTGCGCTTCGCCTTCGACCACTACGTGAACCTGCGGCCCTCGAAGCTGTGGCCCGGCACCACCGGCCCGCTGCGCAGCGAGGCGCCCATCGACTTCGTGGTCGTGCGCGAGGGCACCGAAGGCCCGTACGCGGGCAACGGGGGCACGATGCGCACCGGCACCGACCAGGAGATCGCCACCGAGGTCTCGGTCAACACCGCGTACGGCATCGAGCGCGTGGTGCGCGACGCCTTCGAGCGCGCCAAGGCCCGGCCGCGGCGCAAGCTCACGCTCGTGCACAAGAACAACGTCCTGGTCTTCGCCGGGCACCTGTGGACCCGCATCTTCAACGCGGTCGCGACCGAGTACCCCGAGGTCACGACCGATTACATGCACGTGGACGCGGCGACGATCTTCCTGAGCACCCAGCCGGAGCGCTTCGACGTGATCGTCACCGACAACCTGTTCGGCGACATCCTGACCGACCTGGCCGCGGCCGTCACCGGCGGCATCGGCCTGGCCGCCTCCGGGAACGTCAACCCGGCCAGGACCTTCCCGTCCATGTTCGAGCCCGTACACGGCTCGGCCCCGGACATCGCGGGCACCGGCAAGGCCGACCCCACCGCCGCGATCCTCTCCGCGGCGCTGCTGCTCGCCCACCTCGGCCACCCCGAGGCGGCCGCGCGGATCGAGAGCGCCGTCGGAGCGGACCTGATCGAGCGCGAGGGCGGCGCCGCGCGCAGCACCTCGGAGATCGGCGACGCGATCCGAGTACGAGTAGCAGGGTGAGACGGTAGGAGAATCTGGGTTACCGTCTCACTAGGCGAGAAAAGACTAGTGTGACGGCCCATGCCGAGCCGTACCCCGATCCCCGCAGGTCGGGCCGTCACGAAGCACACCTACGTTACGGCCCGACATAGAGGGATTACCGCGATGACCGTGAACATCGAGCTCAAGCCGACGACCGAGCCGCTGAGTGCGGCCGAGCGCGCCGCCATCCTCGCCGACCCCAAGTTCGGCCAGTACTTCACCGACCACATGGTCACCATCGAGTACACCGAGGGACGCGGCTGGCACTCGGCCGAGCTGCGGCCGTACGGCCCGATCCAGCTCGACCCGGCCACCTCCGTGCTGCACTACGGCCAGGAGGTCTTCGAGGGGCTCAAGGCGTACCGGCAGTCCGACGGCTCCATCGCCAGCTTCCGCCCCGAGGCCAACGCCCAGCGGATGGCCCGCTCGGCCCGCCGGATGGGCATGCCCGAGCTGCCCGAGGAGCTGTTCATCGGCGCCATCGACGCGCTGGTCAAGCAGGACGAGGCGTGGGTGCCGGACGACCCGGAGAAGTCGCTCTACCTGCGTCCGTTCATGTTCTCCACCGAGGTCGGCCTGGGCGTGAACCGGCCCGCCGCCGAGTACCTCTTCATGCTCATCTCCTCGCCGGCCGGCGCCTACTTCAGCGGCGTGGGCAAGCCCGTCACCGCGTGGCTGAGCACCGACTACGTGCGCGCCGCGCCCGGCGGCACCGGCGAGGCCAAGTGCGGCGGCAACTACGCGGCCTCGTTCCTGGCCCAGGCCCAGGCGGTCGCCCAGGGCTGCGACCAGGTGTGCTGGCTGGACGCGATCGAGCGCACGTACATCGAGGAGATGGGCTCCAACAACGTCTTCTTCGTCTACGGCTCCGGCGACGAGGCGCGGCTGTTCACCCCCGAACTGTCCGGCTCGCTGCTTCCCGGCATCACCCGCGACTCGCTGCTGCAGGCCGCGAAGGACCTGGGCATCCCCGCGGAGGAGGGCCGGATCTCCGTGGACCAGCTGCGCGCGGACGCCGCGTCCGGCGCGATCACCGAGGCCTTCGGTTCCGGCACCGCCGCCGTCGTGACCCCGATCGGCGGCTTCAAGTCGGCCACGGACAACATCGTCATCGGCGACGGGCAGCCCGGCGAGCTCACCAAGCGGGTGCGCGCGCACCTGCTCGGCGTCCAGCACGGCGACGTGGCGGACAAGCACGGCTGGCTGCACACGATCGTCCCCGCACAGCAGGCGGTCACCCAGTAACGTCATCATGTGACCCAGTTGTCTGAAGCTTTCGACGGCGGCCCCGCCGCGTCCGACGGTTCACTCTGGCGCCACAGGGACTTCCTGCTCCTCTGGGGCGGTCAGACGGTCAGCGACATGGGCAGCGCGGTCACCACGCTCGCGCTGCCTCTGCTCGCCGTCTCCGTGCTGAAGGCGACGACGTTCCAGGTCTCGCTGATCATATTCCTGACATACCTGGCGTACCTGCTGATCACGCTGCCGGCCGGCGTGCTGGTGGACCAGGTGCGCAAGCACGGCCTGATGATGTGGTGCGACGTCGCCCGCATCGCGCTCCTCGGCTCCGTCCCGCTGGTCGCGACGTTCGGGCACGTGACGCTCTGGCAGATCTACCTCGTGGCTCTCTTCGGCGGCGCGCTCAGCGTGTTCTTCGACGTGGCCTACCAGAGCTACGTGCCCGCGCTCGTCCAGGGCGAGCAGCTCGTGGACGCGAACGGGAAGCTGGGCACGACGAACTCCTTCGCGGGGCTTTTCGGCCCCTCGATCGGCGGCGCGCTGGTCGGCCTGATCGGCGCCGCCAAGGCCGTGGCGGTGGACGCGGCGTCGTTCGCGATCAGTGCCCTGTCACTGCTGCTGATCCGCACGCCCGAGCCCAAGCCGGCGGGCCGCGCCGAGCACGTCACGTTCCGCGCCGCGATGCACGAGGGCCTGAGCTTCGTCGTCAAGCACCCGATCCTGCGCAAGATCGTCGCGTGCACGGGGACGGCGAACCTGTTCAGTTCGTGCGCGGCGGCCGTCGAGATCGTCTTCCTGGTCCGCCTGCTGCACGCGACGCCCACGCTGGTCGGCCTGCTGTTCTCGCTCGGCGCGGCCGGCGGCATCATCGGCGGCCTGACCGCGGGCTGGTTCGCGAAGCGGGTCGGCACGGCGCGGATCATCTGGGCCTCGATCCTGATCCCGAGCCCGACCTGCGTGCTGATCCCGCTGGCGCGTCCCGGCTGGGGGCTGCTGATGTACGCGGCGGGCTACTTCGTGAACTCGTTCTCGGTGCTGCTCTACAACACGGCGCAGGTGTCCTACCGGCAGCGCGTCTGCCCGCCGGAGATGCTGGGCCGGATGAACGCCTCCGTCCGCTGGCTCGTCTGGGGCACGATGCCGGTGGGCGCCCTGCTCGGCGGCGCGCTGGGCACGTGGATCGGCATCCGCCCGACGCTCTGGATCGGCGTGGTCGGCGGCGCCCTCGCGGGGCTGTTCGTCTTCTTCTCGCCGCTCCGGACGCTGCGCGACGTTCCCGCCAACTGACTTGCGGTGTAATTTTGTAATCATGGCTGCTATCGAGACCGTCGAGTACATCCGATACCGCATCCCCGCCGCGGCTCACGAGGAGTTCGAGTCCGCCTACGCCCGCGCCGCCGAGCAACTCGCCGCGGCCGAGCAGTGCGTGGACTACGAACTCTCCCGCTGCGACGAGGAACCCGAGTCGTACATCCTCCGCATCGTCTGGACCTCCGCCGACGACCACATGACCGGTTTCCGTCGCGGCGAGCACTTCCCGCAGTTCTTCGCCGCCATCAAGCCCTACGTGACGAACATCGAGGAGATGCGGCACTACACGCGCACGGCCGTGGTCGGCCGAGGCGGTTCCGTGCCGTCCCTCTACGACTGGCTGGGCGGCGCCGAGGCCCTCGACCGGCTCACCGAGGCCTTCTACACCGAGGTCCTGAAGGACGACCTGCTGTACCCCCTCTTCAAGGACATGGACAAGCACCACCCGCACTACGTCGCGATGTGGCTCGGCGAGGTCTTCGGCGGCCCCGACGCGTACAGCACCCAGCGCGGCGACTACCGCCACATGGTCGCCCAGCACCTCGGCAAGCACATCACCGAGCCGCAGCGCCGCCGCTGGGTGAATCTGATGATGGACGCGGCGGACGCGGTCGGACTGCCCAAGGACCCGTCCTTCCGCGCCGCCTTCGCCTCGTACATCGAGTGGGGCACGCGCCTGGCCGAGATCAACTCCCAGCCCGGCCGCGACGCCTATGACGCCCCGATCCCGCAGTGGGGCTGGGGCGTCATGCCGCCGTACCGCGGCTAGACGGTTGATTCGGGGGTATGCCGGGGCGAAACGGCTGATCGGCGGCGCCTGGCCGTGCGCCGAGGCCAACCACAAACGGCCAAGTGTGCGGGCGGCCCCGGCGCACGCCCAGGCTTGCCGCTGAGCCGTTTCGCCCTGCAGCGCAAGATTCGTTGGCTGGCGCGGGTTCCAGCGCACGCGGCTACCCGGCCTACCCCCGAATCAACCGTCTAGCGAGCGCCGCGACGGTAACGGGTGAGGACGAGGGGGCCCGTGAGTTCGGCCGAGACGCAGTCGAATTCTGCGGGCGGGACGGCGGCGAAGAACGGGTCCCCGGCGGCCACGATCGTCGGGAAGGTCATCAGGCGGTATTCGTCGACGAGGTCGGCCGCGGCGAGCTGGCGCACGAGGCTCAGGCTGCCCATGACGATCACGTCGCGCTGCTCGTTCTTGACGGCGTCGATCAGGTCGCCTTCGACGACGGTCGAGTTCTGCCAGGCGGCGGTGTCGAAAGCTGCGCGGCTGGCGACGAGCTTGGGCGTGGCGTTCATGTGGTCGGCGAAGACGCCCTCGCGCGCGGGCCAGAGCTTCGCGAAGTGCTGCCACGTGCCGCGGCCGAAGAGCAGGACGCCGCCGGCCGCCATGATCGGTCCGAGCTGGAACTTGTCGCCGTCGATGGCCGCGCGGCCGTAGCGGAACATCCAGCCGCCGTACGGGGTTCCGGCCGAGCCGTCCGGGTCGGTGGCGGTGCCGTCGAGGGTGACGAAGGAGATCGCGATGACGCTCATGATGGGGACCCTCCAGTCCGTTTGAGTGGTGCTCGCCGGTATGTACTCGCGGCGTGCGCGAAACTCATCGGTCCGGCGGGAGGATTCGGCAGAGTTACCGCGCCATCACGCACGTCTCACGGTGCGAGACACGGTGTCCGGGGACGGCGGCGGCGTGGCAGACTGCGGAGCATGCAGTCCCGGCGGTTCATTATTACCGTGGGCGCATCGGCACAGGGCTGAAGCCGGTCTTCTCCCGCCGCCGATGTGCAGACCTCTCGCGTTCCGCGAGGGGTCTTCTTGTTTTCCCGCCGACCCCTACCGAATTCCAGCCGAACGAGGTGCGAGTGTGAACGACAGCTTCCACGTCTACGACACGACACTGCGCGACGGAGCCCAGCAGGAGGGCCTCGCGCTGTCCGTGGCGGACAAGCTCGTCATCGCCCGGCAGTTGGACGAGCTCGGGGTCGGTTTCATCGAGGGAGGGTGGCCCGGGGCGATCCCCAAGGACACCGAGTTCTTCCGGCGGGCTCGGACCGAGCTCGACCTGAAGCACGCGCAGTTGGCCGCGTTCGGCATGACCCGCCGCGCGGACCTGGCAGCGGCCGACGACCCCCAGGTCGCCGCCCTGCGCGATTCCCTCGCCCCCGTCGTCACGCTCGTGGCCAAGGCGCACGACCGGCACGTCGACCTCGCGCTGCGCACCACGCTGGACGAGTGCCTGGCGATGGTGCGGGACACGGTCCGGCACCTGGTCGGCGAGGGCCGCCGGGTGTTCGTGGACGCCGAGCACTTCTTCAACGGGTACCAGGACAATCCGGCGTACGCGCTGGAGTTCGTGCGGGTGGCGGCCGAGGCTGGGGCCGACCTCGTAGCACTCTGCGACACCAACGGCGGGATGCTGCCGACCGAGCTGGGCGACGTCGTGCACACCGTGATCGAGCAGACCGGCGCGCGCGTCGGCATCCACTGCCACGACGACTCCGGCTGCGCGGTGGCGAACTCGCTGATCGCGATCGAGGCCGGGGCCACGCACGTGCAGGGCGCGGCGAACGGGTACGGCGAGCGGACCGGCAACGCGAACCTGTTCACGATCGTGGCGAACCTGCAGCTGAAGAAGAATCTGCACGTCGTGCCGTCCGAGTCGCTGGCCGAGATGACCCGCATCGCGCACGCGATCTCCGAGGTCACCAACATCGCGCCGCACACGAAGCAGCCGTACGTCGGCTTCTCGGCGTTCGCGCACAAGGCCGGCATCCACGCGTCGGCGGTGAAGGCCGATCCGATGCTGTACCAGCACATCGACCCCGAGGTCGTGGGCAACGACATGCGCATGCTCGTCTCGGAGATGGCCGGCCGTGCCTCGATCGAGCTGAAGGGCCGTGAGCTCGGCTACGACCTGTCCGGGGACCGGGACGCGCTGTCCCGGATCACGGATCGGGTCAAGGAGCTCGAGGCGCAGGGGCACTCCTTCGAGGCGGCCGACGCGTCCTTCGAGCTGCTGATCCTGGACGAGCTCAAGGGCGAGGAGAGCCAGCGCTTCTTCGACGTCGAGAGCTGGCGGGTCATCGTCGAGCAGCGGCAGGACGGCAGCCACATGAGCGAGGCGACC
>Ga0310811_10000065_pt1 | contig 168644 bp, 142 predicted proteins | sample YCmetagenome_FD_207642 | JGI IMG/M metagenome (GOLD analysis project Ga0310811, IMG submission 207642) | Soil microbial communities from experimental microcosm in Duke University, North Carolina, United States - YC | ecosystem: Engineered > Artificial ecosystem > Soil microcosm > Unclassified... | reverse complement strand
TGTTCCCGAGCGGCCAGGTGACGCTGCTGTCCGGCGATTCGATCGGGATGGGCGCGGCGCTGGTCAAGGCGGTGTGGATCACGCTGCTGGTGGCCGCCTCGCTGCTCGGCCTGGCCGCGCTCGGGCTGTTCGTCTCCACGCTCACCGACACGCCGATCGCCGCGATGGCGGTGGCGACGGGGCTGACGATCGCGGCCGGGATCGTGCAGGCGATCCCGCAGCTCTCGGCGATCCAGCCCTGGCTCTACACCTATCAGTGGCCCTCCTACGCGGATCTGCTGCGGGATCCGGTGTACCTGAACAACATCGAGCACAATCTGCTGATCCAGCTGGGCTACGTGGTCGTGTTCGCCGGCGCGGCCTGGGCCAGGCTCACCACCCGGGACGTGACGAGTTGAGTGACCGGTTGGACCCGACTCACTCCCCCGCGCGGTCCGCGGCGGTGTCCCTGAGGCCGGCGAGGTGCTCGAGGCGCTCGATCCGCTCGTGCACCGGCGGGTGGGTCGAGCAGAGCCGGCCGGCCCAGCCGGGGCGCTCCTCGTCCCCCGCGAAGGGGTTGACGATCATCAGGTGTCCGATGCCGGCGAGGCCGCGGCCGCCGCGCAGCGGGTTGCGCCGGGAGCCGGCGTCGATCTTGCGCAGCGCGGTGGCCAGCGAGAGCGGGTCGCCGGTGAGCCGGGAGGCGCAGGCGTCCGCCTGGTACTCGCGGGAGCGGCTGACCGCGCTGCGGACCAGGACCGCCGCGAGCGGGCCGAGCAGCACCGCGCCGAGCAGGCCGGCCAGGCCCTCGTCCTCGTCGCCGCCGTCGTCCAGGCCGGGCAGCAGCCACAGCAGGCTGGCCGACCACATGACCACCGCGGCGAGCGCCCCGGCGACCGAGGAGACCAGCACGTCGCGGTTGTAGACGTGCGCCAGCTCGTGCGCGATCACCGCGCGCAGCTCGTGCTCGTCGAGGGTGCGCAGCAGGCCGACCGTGCAGCACACGGAGGCGGTGCGCGGGTCCCGGCCGGCCGCGAAGGCGTTCGGCGATTCGGTGGGCGAGACGTAGATGCGCGGCATCGGGCGGCGCGCCTCGTAGGACAGCTCGCGCACGATGCGGTAGAGCACCGGGGCGCCGGCCTCGCCGATCGGCTGCGCGTTCATCGCCCGCAGCGCCAGGGTGTCCGCGCTGTAGTACGCGTAGCCGAGAACCACGAGCAGCACGATCGCCGCGAGCAGCACTCCCTCGCGCCCGCCGCACAGTTCGCCGGCGACGAGCACGAGAACGCCGAACGCCGAGATCAGCACCGCGGTCCGCACCCGTGCCGATTTGAGGTGTCCCGTGCGCCGCATAGTTACGTCCCGCTCGCCTTTCTCAGCTCGGCCCCGCGCCCGCTGCGGCGCCGTTCGCCCGACACTTCATCCAACGATCACAATCCCGGCCGGGTTCCCCGTCTTCCGGGCGCCCGCGCCCGCTCAGAAGGGCAGCAGGGCCGCCAGGTCGACGTCCCCGGTGCCGGTGGCCACGGTCGCGGCGTCCGGCGGCACCGAGGCGGTGCCGGTCGGGGTCGGCGAGGGCGAGGCGGTGGCGCTGCTGAAGCCCGACATGTCCACCTCGTAGCCGGCCGAGCTCTTCGCGGTGGCCGTGGCGTCGATCTGCACCGGCAGGCCGAACTTGTACACCACGCGCACCAGGTCGCCGCTGCCCATCGCGGTGTAGACGTCCACCTCGACCTTGGTGGTACCCGCCTTCTTGAACGGCTCCGAGTCCAGCAGCGTCGTCGGGATGCCCTTGACGCTCGAAAGGTCGATGAACGCGCTGAACATGTCGACGGTCGTGCCCTCCAGCGAGGTGACGCCGTCGGCCTGCACCGCCTTGACCGAGTTGAGCGCCGTCCACCAGCCGGAGAGCCGCTCGCCGCTCGCCCAGGTGTCGCGGACCGGCGCGGCCGCCCAGGACCTGCCGACCCGGTCGCCGGTCTGCAGCGCGACCGGGATCGAGGTGTAGACCTTCTCGCCGTATTCGAGCGCGCTGGACGCGCCCTGCGTGGTGGAGCTGGGGCCGAGCGTCTCGATCGTGCCGGTCAGCGTCGCGGTGCCGGCCGGGTCGAAGGGGCCGGACAGGATCGTCATCGCGTTGATCGAGCCGCCGCCGCTGATCTGGATCGTGTTGTACGTCATCGTCCCCGGCTGCGGATCGGCGAGCCAGCCCTGCAGCTGGTACACGGTGTTCTTCTCGGCCGCCGCGGTGGCGGAGGTCGCCGTGGCGGTGGCCGTCGCCGTGGCCTTCACGGACGCGGAGGTCGCCGGGGACGTGAAGACCTGCTTCGTGGTCCCGCACGCGGCGGTACCGCCCAGGATCAGCGCCGCGAGCGCCGCCGCGAGCACTCGTCTGCTGGCCACTTTCCCGATCCCTCCGTCGACTCGCCGAGCAATCCTATCTCACGGCTGACCTGGGAGGACGGGCACCGTCACTGCTCGACGGGAGTGGTACCGCTCATGGTGAACCCATGTCCGCAGCTGACGGTCGAGGTGTCGCTCTTGTCCCAGACGCAGATGTACATCGTGTAGCCCCGGTCCGAGATGAAGTTCGTCTTCGCGGCACCCGACGACTGCTCGAACTCGAAGTGGATCCCGTCGCTCCGGTGAAGCTCAGCGCCGCAGGCCTGGAAGCCCGAGGTGTTGAGCACCGCTGCGAGGTTGCCGGTGCCGTTGGTGTCGAGCCACGCGGAGCAGCCCGCGGCGTTGCCCGCGTAGTAGTCCACGTCCCCCTCGGAGCCGCTCACGTGCTCCGGGTCGTCGTTGCCGCTGACGCCGGAGATCGAGGCCGCGGTCACGACGGTGGCGGCCCTGGTCGTGGCGGCCGTCGTGGCGGGGGCGGAGGCCGGGGTCGTGGTCGGGCTGCCGGTGCCCGCTCCTGCCGTGGTCTCGCCGGTGACCGTGAGCGTGACGGTGGGCGTCGAGGTGGCTGAGGCCGAGCGCCTCGGATGCGGTGAGGACGACGGGGTGACCGACTGGGTGGACGCGACGAGCTGATTGCCTGTCGTCGTCGCGGTCCCCTGCGCACCGGCGCGCGCGGACGGGGTGGACGGGACGAGAACGTATGCGGTCACGCCGCCGACGACGAGCACGACGGCGATCGGCAGGGCGACGAGCCTCCAGCGCTTCCGGTACCCGGGATCCCCCTCCCCCGGCTGCCCGACTCGCGGACCCGGCGTCGGCGCCGTCAGCGGCTCGGTCTCCTCGTCCGGCGGCGGCAGCGTCTCGAGCTTGCCGACCGGCGTCGCGGCGAACTCCCGCCGCGCCTCGATCCGTGCCTCGACGGTCTCGGGCCACGACGGGTCGGCGGCCGGGGCGTGCATCCGGGCCAGTTCCTCGAGCGCGGCGGCGGTCGGCCGCTCGTCCGGGCGTTCGGCGAGGCAGGACGCGACGAGCTCTGCGAGGTCGGCGTCCACGGCGCGCATGGCCTCGATGTCCGGCACGACGCCGGGGGTTCGCGCGGACGCCGCGTACACCAGCAGGGCGCCGAGCGCGAAGACGTCGGCCGGAGCGGCCACGTTCTCGTCTCCGGCCTCCTGCTCGGGCGCCGTGAACCCGCGGGTGCCGTAGCCGCCGCCGCTGCGGGTCAGCCTCGCCTGGTCGGCGGCGCGCGCGATGCCGAAGTCGATCAGCTTCACGCCATCGCGCACGAGCATCACGTTGGCGGGCTTGAGATCGCGGTGCACGATGCCGATCTCGTGCACCTTGCTCAGCTGCGCCGCGGTTTCGGCCAGCAGCAGCCAGAGCGTCTCGGCGGGCAGCGGGCCGTGCAGCCGCACCGCCTCGTCCACGGTGATTCCGGGCACGTATTCGGCGGCGAACCAGGGCTGTGCGACGGTCCCGTCGGTGGCCAGCACGCTCGGCGCGACGCCGACCGGTACCCGGAACAGGATGCCGACCTCCCGCTTGAAGCGCTCGCCGGAGACCAGCCGCGGCCGGACTCGCTTGACGGCGACGTACTCCTTGCCGGCCGTCCCGAGGTAGACCTCCCCCATGCCGCCGGCGCCCAGCAGGCCGATGATGGTGAACTGGCCGATCTCGCGGGGGTCGTCAGGCCCGAGCGGCTCGGCTATGGTGCGATCCATGGGCACGTCGCCCGGCTCCCCGCCAGCACTCACCCGCGAGAGGCTATCGAGCGTGATTGCGGCGCGCAATTCCGGCTCGCGGCGTGGGCAAACGGCTTTTCGGCCTACGTGCCCTGCGACGGTCTACCGATGATCGGGGGGACCGGTCCCGGCGGGCGCTTCCTAGACTGCCGGAAGCCGAACGGAGGTACGCCAGATGCCGTACGCGAACTTTCCCCCGCAGATGCTGCCGCCGGGCAGCCCAGCCGACAAGGTGCCCTCCGCGCCGCCCGGGACGATCTTCGTGCTGGGACCGGAGGGCGGATACGCGGTCCCGGCGACCCGCTACACGCTGCTGTTCGGACGCGACCGCGAGGACGTGCACGTCCCGGTCGGCGTCGACGATCCGACCGTCAGCCGCCGGCACGGGGTGTTCACCTGCACCGGCGCGGACGGCGACTGGTGGCTGCGCAACACCGGCAGGCTGCCGATCGAGATGCCCGACGGCGCCCTGATGCTGGCCGGCCACAAGCGGATCATCGAGCCCGGATACACCCCGCTGGTGATCAACTCGTCCCCGCACCGCTCGCACCTGGTCGAGGTCCGGCTGGTCGCCTCGGAGGACCGGCGGCCGCGCTCGACGACGACGGAGCTGACCGTCGACCCGGAGACGGTCTACGAGCTCTCCGCGCAGGAGCGGCTGGTGCTCACCGCGCTGGCCAAGCGCTACCTGGACGGCGACGACGGCTACCCGCTGCCGCTGACCTGGGAGGAGACCGCGCGGATCGTCAACGCCTCACCGTACTCCTCGAAGCGCTGGACGAACCGGACCGTCGCCAACACCGTCGAGGACGTGCGCGAGCGGCTGCACCGCCGCGGCATCCGCGGCCTGCGCCGCGAGGAGGTCGGCGAGAACGTCGGCGCGACGCTGAGTGTGAACCTGATCAGGGAGCTGCTGAAGACCGCGACGCTGAGCAAGCAGGACCTGGCTCTGCTCATCGACGCCGACTGAGGGCGGAGCACCGGCACCGTGAGGCCGCCGTCCCGGGGGGACGGCGGCCTCACGGCTTTCGGAGTGTTCGCGGGGGAGAGCGGGTCAGGGCTGCCGCACCTTGTAGCGGATGTTGGCCAACCAGTACTACTTGTAGACGACGGACCAGGCGTCGCCGCTCTCGTTGATGCGCTTGTCGGTCACCTCGTGCACGGCGCCCCTGGCCGCCGTGGCCGAGCCGTCCGCCGAGATCGAGGGGGTCGAGCTCGACGGTCCGCGCGCGCCCTCGAGGGTCATCGCTGCCCGCGCAGCGGCCAGACGGCCAGCAGCGTCCGGTCGTCGTCGAAGGTCTCCCGGGAGAAGTCCAGCACGTGCGCGAACCAGAGCGGCGCCGGCGGCGTGTGCAGCTGTTCCGCGAACATCGCGCCGAACTCGCCGTCGCCGTCTCCGAGCGGATCGCCGAAACCGTCCGTGCCGATCAGCAGCGTCTCCCGCTGGGCCAGCTGCGTTTGGACCCGCTCCAGTTCGGCGGGCAGCTGCGGCAGCGCGGCGACGCGGTTCGAGACGAACTTCTTGCCCGCGCCGGTCTTGGTGGCGAACAGCGGCGTGTAGAGCTCCGGGTCGTACGGCGCGCGCGAACGATCCAGCGCCCAGGCACCGGAGTCCCCGACGCGGCACAGGTCGACGAAGCAGTCACCGTCTCGCGTCGGCTGGACGATGCCGGTGACCAGCGTCGTCGCGAAAAGGTCCGAGACCTCCTTGGTGGTCGGCGCCTCGTCCGGTTGTCGACCGAGGCGCCACTGCGTGAGCTCGACCAGCCGGCCGACCGCATTCTGCACGACGGCGCCGAGGTCGATCTCGCCGCCGCGCGCCAGTTGCTCGACGAGCGTCTCGACCGCGGTCCGGCACGCTTCGCGCGAGCCGAACTCCGAGTGCACTGCCCCGGATACGCCGTCGGCCACGGCGAACACGAGCGTGCCGGTGCGCTCGTACACCGTGGCCCGCACGCAGTCCTGCCGCGGCTTCGAGCGCCGAGGCCAGCGGTGGCTGTCGCCGCGTACCGAGGCCGCGCGCATCGTGAACCGATCGGTGGACCAGCCCTCGCACTCGGTGTCGAGGACGTCGTACGCGCTCTGCTTCGGCGGCCCGGGCTCGAACGGCATCGACGGCGGCTGCACGGTCATCCGCTCCCAGGCCGCCGCGGACAGCCCGGCCCCCCGGTTGGAGATCTGCCTCGGCGCCATCTCAGACCTCGTCGATCGCCATGGTGAACTGGTCCGGCCGGTTGACCACCAGGGTCGGGTTCGCCGTGTTCAGCGCCTGGCCCGACTCGACCAGGCTGGAGACGAGGGCCGCGAAGAACTCCGAGATGGCCGCGCCGATGCTCACCCCTGGCCTGGCCACGAACGCGAACTGCTCGCTGGTGGCCACGTCGATCATCGTCGCCGGCTTCGCGTCGCCGATCCCGCAGGAGATGATGTTCGGCGCCGCGGGGGTCTGCGCCTTGTCGACGAGCGTGGCGTGGGTGGTGCGCCAGCCGTTGCCGTCAGTCGGCTGGCCGTCGCTGAGAAAGAAGACCACCGGCCGGTGCACCTTGTAGCCCTGCCCGCGCAGCCACTGCACATCGGCCGGGATCCGGTAGAGCAGGTCGTTGAAGACGGCGCCGTAGTTGGTCACCCCGCGGATGGTGACCTGCGGGACGGTCGTCTCCGTGCGCATGTCGGCGATGGCGAGGCGTACCTGCACGTCCTCGGAGAAGCCGAGCACGGCCAGCCGCAGCTTCGCCGCGATCATCGGCTCAGCGCGCAGCGCCTCGCACAGGGAGAGCAGCCCGTCGGACAGTTCCCTGCGGTACGGGCCCATCGAACCCGACTCGTCGGCGAGCACGTAAGCGGGTAGCAGCACGCCCTTGACGTCCGGCATCGGTCCGCCTCCATTCCTGGTCTTCCGGCCGTCTCCGGTCTCTCGCCACGGAGATTAGGCGGCGGCACCGAGGACCGGTCCCCGACGCAGGGCTCTAACGTCCGTGACGGTTGGACCGCCCGGCTGAAGCAGAGTCCTAGGAGTCCCGATGGCCAAAAGGCAGGCGAGCGACCGGGCGCCGCTGCCCGATTTTCCGCTCTGGCGCGGCATCCCGCGCATGGTGCCGCCTCAGTTCGGGCCGCCCAAGCTGCCGCTCGTGGCCCCAGCACCGCCGCCCGCCACGTTGACGCGAGCGCCGGCGTCCGGTGCGTCACCGGTTGTGCCGGGTCCGCCCGCGGCGATGGTCTCCGGCGCGGCCTACGGCACGTCGCGGCTGACGCCCGCGAGCTCGAGTTCGGTCGGCTGGCACCACCCGGCCACGCCTTACTCCGACGCGGATTACGTTCCTCCGCCGCGGTTCACGCCCTCGGTGGCGTCACGACCGGAGACCGCGCGAGGAGCCCCGTTAGGGCGCATCGCACTTCTCGCGGCGGTCGGCGTGCTCACCGCCGCGGCCACGTACACCGTGCTGAACCGCACGTCGTCCTCGAACCCGTCACCGGCTCCGGCTCTCACCACGCCCCGAAGCGGTCAGCACTCCCCGACTCCGACGCCCCACAGTCACTCGCCCGCGACGTCCGCGACGGTGAGTTCCTCGCCGACCGTGATGCCGCTGGAAACCCAGGCGGGCAACACGTTCCCCGACGCCGTATCCGCGATCGAGTCGACGCCGGTGATCCACTACGTGGGCCGGCAGGCCGGACCGGAGTCGGACGCGTCGAACTGGGACGTCTACGTCACCGCCGCCGGCAACCTCATCGGCACGGAGATCGTCGCCGGTGAGCAGTACAACGTCATGGTCGTCGACGGCGACGCGTACTTCCAGAACCCCAACCATCAGATCGGCTGGTCCTACGACAGCTCGCTGGCACAGGCACTTCCCGGCGGCCTCGACACGCCGCCGGCCCTCGCCGCCGAGCTGCGCGATCTGCTGCCGGGCACCCAGGAGCAGTCGACGAGCTTCGACGGCTCCTCCGCGATCGCCGTCCAGACCAGGACCGACGTGCTGTTCTTCTCCACGAACTCGCCGGACGGACTGATCGGCATCGACACGGTCAACGCCGCCGGCGGCTCGGTCGAGACGGCCATCGAGCCGACGACCTCGGACGAGCGCGGGCAGGAGGAGCGGATCCTGGACGCGGACGCCCGGCAGGTCGGCGCCGGTTGATCAGGGCTCGAGGCTCATGAAGGTCATCGCCTCGGGCGAGTTGCGCTCACCGGCCACCGCCTTCGGCTGGAATACCGTTTCGAGCTCTTCCATGTGCTGAGCCGTGAGGCGGTCGCGAACGGCGCATGCACCCGCGTTCTCCTCCAGATGGCTGATCCTCCGGGTCCCGGGGATCGGCACGATGTCCTCGCCCTTGCGCAGCAGCCAGGCCAGGGCGAGCTGCGCGAGGGAGCACTCCAGCTCGGCGGCCAGCGGCTTCACCTGGTCGACGAGGTCGAGGTTGTTCCGCAGATTCGACTGACGGAAGCGCGGGATCGTGAAGCGCACGTCACGCGGATCGTCGACCCGTACGCGCGACCACTCGTTCGTCAGCAGCGCCCGGCCGAGCGGCGCATAGGCGACGAGGCCGACGCCCCAAGCCCGGGCCACCTCGAGAAGATCCTCCTCGATGTGCCGGCTCATCAGGGAGTATTCGCACTGCACCGCAGAGATCTGATGGACCTTGCAGGCCTTGCGCAGCGTGTCGCCGGCGACCTCGGACAGCCCGAGATATCTGACCTTGCCGACCGTGACCAGTTCTGACATGACCCCGACCGTCTCCTCGATCGGCACGAGCGGGTCGCGGCGGTGCATGTAGTAGAGGTCGACGTACTCGGTACCGAGCCGACGGAGCGACGCGTCGATCGAATCGCGGATGTGGGCGGCCGAGTTGTCGGCGATCCGGTTGCCCCCGACCCGACGTACGCCGAACTTCGTGGCGAGCACGACCTCGTCGCGACGCCCGCGCAGGGCTCGGCCGAGCAGATCCTCGTTCGCGGACTCCCCGTACGACTCCGATCCGTACGCGGAGGCGGTGTCGATGAACGTGACCCCGAGTTCGACGGCCCGGCAGACCGCCTGCTCGCAGGCCTTCTCGTCGGCGGGGCCGTAGAACTCCGACATCGGCATGAAGCCCAGGCCGATCTCAGACACCTCGAGTCCGTCGATGCCGAGTCTGCGCTTCGGAACCATCAGCTGCGACGCGGGCAGGCTGGTGGTCATCGTCAACTGCGGCCTCCTCGGCACAGGTCCAGCGCCGCCTCCAGGCGGGCGACCGACTCCGCCGCGCTCAGGGCCATCGCGCCCAGCCGCTCGAAATCCTGGGCATAGCTTTGCACCTCGCCCTCCTCGCTGATGAAGAAGGCGCGCGATTTGTTCTCGAAGCACACCAGATCCGGTGATGCGCCGGTGAACGGAGTGAGCAGTGTGAAGGCCCCCGAGGAGATCGGCGGCGGACCCGAGGCCAGCCCGAGGACCCGGATCTCCACCGCGGGATGCGAGGTCAGCGCGATCAGGTGCTCGAGCTGCCCGGCGGCCACCTGGTAGTCCCCGGATGCCTCGGCCGACGCCGTGATCCGCAGTATCACGCTTTCGTCCAGTACCGCCGCGAGCCGGATCGGCTCCCGGTCCGCGGATGCCGCGTCGAGCGCGTCCTGCCGTCGCCGGACGATGTCCAGTCTCCGCTCGACCTCCTTCGAGGGCGGCGGCAGCGTGCTGGCGAGGATGACCGCGCGGCTGTAGTCGATCGTCTGGAGCAGGGCATGGGGAACGACGGCGCAGTAGCAGTGCACTGCCGAGGAATCGGCCTCGGCCTTCAGCAGGGTCGTGTAGCCCGGCGGGACGGCGTCGGCGAACGCGTCCCACCAGCCCTTCGCGCTCACCTGCCTGGAGAGCGTCTGCAGCCAGTCGGCCCGCTCCTGCGGCAGTCCGTACAGCTCGACGAGCCGGCCGAGGTCACCCGGGGAGACCGGGATGCGGCCCGTCTCGATGCGGGAGATCTTGGAGGCCGACCAGCCGAGCCGGGACGCGACCTCCTCGCCGAGCAGGCCGGAGGCCTCCCGGAGCAGGCGCAGCTCCCGGGCGAACTGGCGCACCCGGGGATCGGAGGCACCGGTGCCGTCGGCCATCGTCAGGTCTCCCGGCTCGGGTGGCGGAGTGCTGACAAGATCGGATATCCACCTTCGATCGACGGACCCTGGGTTTCCGACCCTCATCCTAGCCGACGCGTGCAGATTTCCGTGCAATCTTGCAGGGAAGCTTGCCTTCATCCTCTCGCCGTCGCACGATGACGGTATAGCCGAACACTGAGCTCCCCGGCAATTCGCCGCGGAGGGAAGGGAGCGAGATGGAGGACCACCGTCCGCACCGTCGTCGCCCCAAGGTGACCTGCCCCGCCTGCCAGGGCCTCGGCCGCAACGGACCGGAGGGGAGCGTGTGCCGGGTCTGCTGGCTGACGGGCGTGATCGACTCGGGCAAGTACGAGAAGCTCAAGTCGCGGCCCGAGCGCCGCGGCGAGCCGTCCGACGCCGCAGACGACCCCGCCGCATTCCGGCTGGGCGTCTAGCTCCGGGTCGGCGGCGAACGCGGAGGGGAGCTCCGCGGCTCTGCCGGTTTCCGCCGGACGCCGGGAGCCATGCGGTTCCGGCCCTGGTCAGAGCACGCCGCCCCCTACAGCGGTGTTGCCCCGCGCGGTCCCTACCGTGGCAGGACCGGCGGCACGGAGGCAGCCTTGTGGAGGCCCCGGTCAAGTCGAAGGCGGGACGCCGGACCAGGGCGTACCCGACACGCTGTTCCTGCTCCTGTTGCAGCAGAAGGAGTCTCAGGCGAATGAACGTGAATTCGCTGGCACGGTCAGGGAGGACAACAACCTAATGTTCTGCCGGAAATGAAGCGCTCGGTTCGGGCCTGCATCGCCGGAGTCGCAACCTTCAGCGCGCTGCCGCCCTGCTACAACGTGAGGCGGTCTGCATGAATGGGCCGGTGCGGAAGCAAGCAATCGTATTCGACTTCGACGGGCTCCTCATGGATACCGAGACCACGATGTTCGAGTGCTGGAAGTACGAGTGGCGCCAGCACGGACTGGAGTTGGATCCAGCCACATTCTTCGCGGACCACGGTGGAGACATCACCGACGAGCGCTACCGGCAACTCGCCGCCGCCGTTGGATCCGGATTCGACTATCAGACCAGTCATGCCCGCCGGACTGCGTACCGCGAGGAACTGAACAGACAGTTGGGACTTCGCGAAGGCGTCGAAGCCTGGGTTACTCAGGCCCGCGACGCCGGCATGCGCTGCGCCGTGGCCAGCAGTTCCCCCGAGCAGTGGGTAACCGGCCTGCTAGGGCGCACCGGCCTCCTCGACGCCTTTACCGCAATGGCTTTCGGCAACGAAGTGCCCGCGCACAAGCCAGCCCCCGACGTCTACCAGCTCGCACTCAGCCGCCTCGGACTCGCGCCGACTCAGGCGGTCGCCGTCGAAGACACACCGCACGGCGTCGCCGCAGCCAAAGCCGCCGGAATGGCCACCATCGCGATCCCCAACCCGTTCGCCGACGCCTCCCGCTTCGCCGCAGCGGACCTCCTGCTGCGCAGTGCGGCCGACCTCACCCTCAAGGCCGCGCTCGACAGGCTTCTCGGAGAAGAACGCTGTCGGCGCGAGGAGAGGAACCCGATGGGCCTACCGGGAAACGATCACCGCGAACCCGGTGAACAGTCCCCAGGCTGAGAGCGCTTGTGCAGCTCACCGACTTCCGCTGGCGTACCAAGGGGGCGGTTTGCAACTACAACCGCAACCAGCCCGACGCATAAGGGGACCGGTTCGAGTCGGACCGGTCCCCTTGCGCAGCTCACTGGAGTGCCCCGAGCAGGGATCGAACCTGCGACCAAGTGCTTAGAAGGCACCTGCTCTATCCGCTGAGCTATCGGGGCTCGCTCGGCTCGCCTTTCGGCAGGCTTACGGCACATCAGGGTACCGGAACGCCTCTGGAGATGGCTGGTGACGAGCGGGTTGAACCGGACAGATCCCCGTTCAACGGGCCGCACACGCCGGTCTGGCACCGTTCCGCATTGAATTCGCAATGGAGAAGTTACCGAAGTTAGGTGACCGGGGTGTTCCCTTGACCCGGCGGTTAAGGCAGGGTGACCCTGTGACGATCACAGGCCCGCACGCGGACCTGCTCAGCGCGGTCGGCGCCCTGCGCACCCATGTGGCCGCACCCCGCTTCCCCCTCGCCGCGGAGGGGGTCGACGACGTGCGTGCGCTCCGGCTCGAGCTGCTGCAGCGGATCGACGACTACCTCATTCCCAGGCTCCGCGAACCCGGCGGGCCGCTGCACCTGGTCATCGGGGGTTCGACCGGTGTCGGCAAGTCCACGCTGGTCAACTCGCTGGTGCGCTACGACCTGACCCGGGCCGGGGTGCTGCGGCCGACCACGCGCGGGGCCGTGCTGTGCGTGAACCCGGCGGACGTGGCGGCGGCGACCGGGCCGCACCGGCTGCTGCCCGCGTTCGCGCGGCACGGCAGCGACCGGCCGCACGGCGCCGGGGCGGGAGCCGCCACCCCGGCGATCGAGCCGCGGCTCGGCAACCGGCACGAGGGCTTCACTCTGGCCGCGCATCCGGCGATCCCCTACGGCCTGGCGCTGATCGACGCGCCGGACGTGAACTCCGTCGCGCGCGCCAACCGGGAGACCGGCCGGCGGCTGCTCGGGGCGGCGGACAGCTGGCTGCTGGTCACCACGGCCGAGCGGTACGCCGACTCGGTGCCGTGGGAGCTGCTGCAGGAGGCCTGGCGGCGGCGGATGAACGTGGCCGTGGTGCTCAACCGGGTGCCCGCCGAGGCGGCCGCCGAGGTCAACCAGGCCTTCGCCGAGATGCTCGACACCTACCTGCCGCAGGCCGGCGCCGACATCCCGGTCTTCACCGTGCCGGAGACCGCGCTGACCGCCGGGCTCATCCCGGAGTACCTGCTCGACCAGCTCGCCACCTGGCTGCGCGCGATCAGCCAGCAGCCGGAGGCGCGGCTCGCGGCCGTGCGCCGGACCATCCTCGGGCTGCTCGACGACCTGCCGCAGCAGATCTCAGTGCTCTACGAGGCACTGACCGCGCAGGGCGAGGTGGCGAACCGGCTGCGGGTGCAGGCGGACCTCGCCTACTCCGGCGAGCGGGCCGCGCTGCACGACGCGGTGGCCGCGGGAGAGCTGATCGGCGGCACTGCGATGGTCGAGTGGCAGTCGCTGATCGGGCCCGGGCGGGTGGAGACGCTGCTCGACCCGGCCTCCGGCGTCGGCTCGAGCGCGCGCCGGCTGCTGCTGTCCGCCATCGCCGACCAGGTCTCGGCCGCCATCGCCCGCGCGACCGAGCAGGTCACGCAGGAGTGGCGCGGCACCGTCCCGGCCGAGGCCGAGGAGGAGATCGCGGCCACGGCGTGGAAGCAGGCCGGCGGCATCGCCCCGGAGCTCGGCGAGTGGGCGAACCGGCTCGGCGACCAGATCGCGCGCACCCGGCTGCAGCCGGACGGCGCCGAGGGCGAGCCCGACTTCCGGATCGCGGTGCTGATCGCGACGGTGCTGTGCGGACGCGAGCTGCCGCGACAACGTCGTCGGCGCAAGGCGGAGCCGCCCACTCCGGTCGTCGCGGCGACCCGGCGGCTGGCCGACCAGGTCTTCCCCGGCGGGCTCGCGGAGCGGCTGGCCGAGCAGGCGGCGGCGGCCCTGGACGCGGCGCTCGGCGCCCTGTTCGACCGTTACGCGTTCCGGCACCAGCGGATGCTGGCTGAGCTCGGGGTGGACCCGGACGCGGCGAAGAACCTGCTCGAGGCGGGCTACGCGGTGCAGCGGGCGCGCTAGCCGCCCGGCCGGCGCGCGAGGACACGGGCGCGGACGAGGAACGACCAGAGGGAGATCAGGGCTGTGACACGGGCGGACGGGAACGGGCCGGGCGTCGGCGCGCGGCTCGACGCGCTCGGGCGCGTCGTGGAGCTGGCGAAGGGCCGAATCGACGACGCGGCGCTGGAGCCGGCCCGCACGGTGCTGGAGCGGGCAGCCGAGCGCTACGCGCTGTCCGCCGAGCACACCCTCGTGGTGCTCGGCGGCGCCACCGGCGTCGGCAAGTCCTCGCTGTTCAACACCCTCGTCGGGATCGGCCTGTCCCCCGTCGCGGTGCGCCGGCCGACCACCTCGGAGCCGCTGGCCTGCGTCTGGGAGGCCGAGGGCCTGGAGGAGGCGCGGCCGCTGCTGGACCGGCTCGGGGTCTCGCGGCGCAGGCAGCTGTGCCGGGAGTCGCCGCTGGACCTGGCCCCGGCCCGCCGCGGCGATCCGGCGCCGGCGCGCGACCCGCTGGCCGGCCTGGTGCTGGTCGACCTGCCGGACCACGACTCGCTGCGCACCGACCACCGGGAGGTCGTGGACCACGCCGTCCAGTTCGCCGACCTGCTGATCTGGGTGACCGACCCGCAGAAGTACGCCGACTGGCACGACGAGTATCTCAAGCCTCTGTCTTCGCACGGCGGGGTGACGCTGATCCTGCTCAACCAGGTGGACAAGCTGCCGGCCGGCGCGCTGCCGGAATGCCTCGGCGACCTGCGCAGGCTGGTGGACGCGGACGGGCTCGAGGGCGTGACCCTGCTGCCGGTCTCCGCGCGCACCGGCGAGGGCGTGGCCGAGCTGCGCGCCGAACTGGCCGACCTGGTCGCCGGGCGCCGCGCGGCCACGGACCGGCTCGGCGCCGACGTGAACCAGGCGGCGGCCGAGCTCGCCCCGCTGATCGGCCTGGTGCCGGACGCGGATCAGATCGCCGACAGCGACCGGGAGCGCGCGCTGGCCGGGCTGCGGGCCGCCGCCGGCGTCTCCAGCCTGGCCGACGCGGTCGCCGCCCGGACCGCGGCGCACGCGCTGCCGCTCGTCTCCAGCCCGCTGCGCGCGCTGGGCCGGCTCGGCCGCAAGGAGAACGAGACGGCGACCCGGACCGCGGGCCCCGACGTCCCCGCGGCCGTCCCGGTGGACCGCGGCGGCCTCGACCAGGTGCTCGGCCAGTTCGCCAACGCGATCACGCAGAAACTGCCCGACGAGTGGGGCCGCTCGCTGCGCACCCGGATCACCGGCTCGCGGCGCGAGGTCGCCGAGCAGCTGGATGCGGCGCTCGGCCAGTGCGAGCTCACCGCGATCGACGGCGCCCGGCAGGGCACCACCGGTCCGCGCGTCGGGCACGTACTCCTCCTGCTGCTCGCCGTCGCCGGAGCGATCGGCGCGATCGCCGGCGCTGCGGGCGCGACGCAGAACGGTCCGGCGCTGGCGGGCGCTGGCGGCGGCGCGCTGGTCGTCGGGCTGCTCGGCACGCTGCTGCTCGACGTGCGGGCCCGCGCGTCGGCCCGCGGCCGCGCGATCAGGGCGGGGCAGGTCGCGGCGGGATCGCTCGCGGTCGAACTCGCCGCCGTCGCCCAGGACGGCCTGTTCACCGTCGCCGAGGCGGAACTGGACCGGCACCGGCGCGCCTACGAGGCGTTCAGCACGGTCTACGGCTGATCGGCGACCTGCCGCCGACGCTGCGGCGTCCCGTCGGCGGTTCGCCGCCGACGGCGGGAACTGCGTCCAAGGCGGTCCGCCGCGCCCGATAGACTGGGCTGCATGGCTGAGTTCATCTACACCCTGCGCAAGGCCCGTAAGGCCCACGGCGACAAGGTCATCCTCGACGACGTGACGCTGAGCTTCCTGCCGGGTGCGAAGATCGGCGTGGTCGGCCCGAACGGCGCCGGTAAGTCCACCGTCCTGAAGATCATGGCCGGCCTGGAGCAGCCGTCGAACGGCGACGCGACGCTCAGCGCGGGATACTCGGTCGGCATCCTCATGCAGGAGCCGGTGCTCAACGAGGACAAGGACGTGCTCGGCAACATCCAGGAGGGTGCCGCCGAGACCATGGCCATCGTCGAGCGGTACAACGCGGTCGCCAAGCAGATGGAGACCGAGTACTCCGACGAGCTCATGGACGAGATGGGCAAGCTCGGCGAGGAGATGGACCACCGCAACGCGTGGGACCTCGACGCCCAGCTGGAACTGGCGATGGACGCGCTGCGCTGCCCGCCGCCGGACGCCGACGTGAAGGTGCTCTCCGGTGGTGAGAAGCGCCGCGTGGCCCTGTGCAAGCTGCTGCTGCAGGCGCCCGACCTGCTGCTGCTCGACGAGCCCACCAACCACCTGGACGCCGAGTCGGTGCTCTGGCTGGAGCAGCACCTGGCCCAGTACGCGGGCACCGTCGTCGCGATCACCCACGACCGGTACTTCCTGGACAACGTGGCCGAGTGGATCCTCGAGCTCGACCGCGGCCGCGCGTACCCCTACGAGGGCAACTACTCGACCTACCTGGAGAGCAAGGCCGCGCGGCTGAAGGTCGAGGGGCAGAAGGACGCCAAGCGCGCCAAGCGCCTCAAGGAAGAACTCGAGTGGGTGCGCTCGAACGCCAAGGGCCGGCAGGCGAAGTCCAAGGCGCGCCTGTCCCGCTACGAGGAGATGGCGGCCGAGGCGGAGAAGACCAGGAAGCTGGACTTCGAGGAGATCCAGATCCCGCCGGGCCCGCGCCTGGGCTCCGTGGTCGTCGAGGTGGAGCACCTGAACAAGGGCTTCGGCGAGCGGGTGCTGATCGACAACCTGTCCTTCACCCTGCCGCGCAACGGCATCGTCGGCGTGGTCGGCCCGAACGGCGCCGGCAAGACGACGCTGTTCAAGACGATCGTCGGCATGGAGGAGGCGGACGCGGGCAAGGTCAAGATCGGCGAGACCGTGAAGATCTCGTACGTGGACCAGAACCGCGGCGGCATCGATCCGAAGAAGACGCTGTGGGAGGTGGTCTCGGACGGGCTCGACTACATCCAGGTCGGCCAGGTCGAGATGCCGTCCCGGGCGTACGTCTCGGCGTTCGGCTTCAAGGGCCCGGACCAGCAGAAGCCCGCGGGCATCCTCTCGGGCGGCGAGCGCAACCGGCTGAACCTGGCGCTGACCCTCAAGCAGGGCGGCAACCTGCTGCTGCTCGACGAGCCGACCAACGACCTGGACGTGGAGACGCTGTCCTCGCTGGAGAACGCGCTGCTCGACTTCCCGGGCTGCGCGGTGGTCGTCTCCCACGACCGCTGGTTCCTGGACCGCGTCGCCACGCACATCCTGGCGTACGAGGGCGAGTCGAAGTGGTTCTGGTTCGAGGGCAACTTCGAGTCCTACGAGAAGAACAAGGTCGAGCGGCTCGGCCCGGAGGCGGCGCGCCCGCACCGGGTCACCTACCGGAAGCTCACCCGTGACTGAGATCGTCGAAGGCTCGTCCGTGACCGCCCGGCGGCACGTCTATCTCTGCCCGTTGCGCTGGGCGGACATGGACTCCTTCGGCCACGTGAACAACGTGGTGTATCTGCGGTACCTGGAGCAGGCCCGCGTGGACTGGATGTTCGAGACCGCGCGGGAGGCCGGGGTGGAGAAGTTCAGCCTCGGCACCGTCGTCGCCCGGCACGAGATCGACTACCGGCGGCCGCTGGTCTACCGGGCCGCCCCGGTGCGGGTCGAGATCTGGGTGACGAAGATCAGCGTCGCGTCCTTCATCTGCGCCTACGAGGTGCGCGACGACGACGCGGTGTACGCGACGGCGAAGACCACGCTGGTGCCGTACGACCTGGCCGAGCAGCGTCCGCGCCGGATCGCTCCGGAGGAGAAGTTCTATCTGGAGCAGTACCTTCAGGCCGAGTAGGGGGAATTCCTCGTGCTGATCAGGTTCGCGAGCAGGCGGGACGGCGCCGCGCTCGGCGCCTATCTGGAACGGCTGCTGCACTTCGACAAGGGCTCGGTGGTGCGCTTCGTCGGCGTCGGACCGGCGGCGGCCGCGTACAGCGGTCCCCCGTTCGGCGGTCAGACGGTGCTGGCGCTGCGGCTGTCCGCGTTGCAGCAGGGTACTGAGCCGTTCGATGTGACGGTGCTCGCCGGGAAGCTGCTGGACAACCTCTCGAGGGACGAGGGCGAACTGCTCGTCCCGGACACGATGGTCGGCGGTCCGTCCTGGGCCGGTCTGCTGCCGCCGCGCACCGGCTGGACGCGCGTCGGCCTGATCAGCGTCCGCGAGCTGGGCCGGGCGGCGGCGCAGGGGAACGCGGACTTCCGCTTCCGCGCGCTGGGACTGGACCGCGCGGGCCTGGACGCGCTCGGCGAGGAGATCTGGAGCCGTCCGGTCGAGGCGGCGCAGGAGGCTGATTCGGATGCGGCGCCGCTGACGCTGCGGACCGCGCACGCCGCGCAGGCGCTCGGCTTCCTCGGCCCGGACTCGGAGCAGACCGAGGAGCTGGCGCAGCTCGCCCGGATCGGCCGCTGGCTGCGGGTGGACGCGCCCTACGGGACCGTGCTCCAGCGGGACTAGTGCTTGGTGCTTGGTGCTTGGTGCTTGGCGGCCGACAGGTCGGGAGTCCGCACCCTCAACAGACTCCCGACCGTCGACCCTTCTCCGAGCCCTGCCTAGTTCGGGCTGGGGAAGTAGTTGAGCGTCGGAGTCAGACTCCAACCGCTGTTGCCCGGACCGGTCTGGAACTGGAACTGCGGGGTCGCGGGCGGATACTGGTCCTGCACGGTCCCGGCCACACCGACGCCCGTCGCGTGCACGCCGGCCACGTAGGCGGAACCCTGCGTCTCGCCCTGGAAGACGACCGTGCCCACGTTCACGATGTTCACGTTCGTGATGCGCAGGCCGGTGATCGGCAGGCCGGTGCCGTCTCCGGATACGAGTTCGAAGACGCTGTAGGGCGTGTCGAAGACGTTGAGGTCGCTGAGGTTCAGGGCGACGTTGCTGATCGCGTAGTCGTACGCGTCGATCTGGACGGCGCTCATCGGGTGGCCCCAGTTCGGGTTCATCGCTCCGGCGCGGATCACCGTGTCGTGGCTGACGTCGATGGTTCCGGCGAGGGTGGTGAAGCCCGGGCTGGCGAACTGCTCGTTGGAGATCGTCAGGCCGCTGCCGAGAGCGTTGGAGTCGGCGATCACGTTGTGCGTGATCGTGTTGTCCGTGCCGCCGTACTCGGCTATGCCGTTGGCGAGGTTCGACTGCTCGACGGTGTTCCAGGCGAACACGTCGTGCGAGTCGACGGCCGGGTACGACCAGATCGCGAGCTCGTCGTCGCCGGTGTTCCGGACGAAGTTGTTCCGCACGACGACGCCGGTCGCGTTGCCGTTGAGGTTGAGGCCGTCCGCGTCGGTGTCCAGGATCACCGAGTTCTGCACGACATCACGGGTGTTGCCGTACTGGAGCCAGAGGCCGACGTTCGTGTTCTGGATCCACAGGTTGTTGACAACGGAGCCGGTTCCGAGCGAACCGTTGATCGCGTTCGCCGTGCTGTCGTCGTGGCGGCCGACCGTGTCACCGAGGATGGCGAATCCACTGAGGTTCACCGGTCCCGGAACGACGCTCGGATTGTCGATGAACTCGTTGGAGCGGACGTGCGAGTACCAGTTGCCCGCGCCGACGATCGTGGCGCTGTCGATCTGCAACGCGGTGCCGATCGCAAAGTCACCGGCGGGAATCCACACAGCCTCGTGCCGGGCGTTCGCGTCGCTGATCGCCTTCGCGAACGCGGCGGACGAGTCGGTCGCGCCGGTCGGGTCCGCACCCTCGCTGACCACTGATATGGAGCGCGCGGGCTGCCGCGTCGGCGGTGCGACCTGGTAGAAGTCGGCCAGGTTGATCGTGTACGGCAGCGCGGTGTCGCTCGCGTCGGCCTGAAGGCGGACTGTGTCGCCGCGGTGCAGCTCCGTGCCGAACAACAGCCGCGCGTCGTTGAAGAAATGGTGCGTCTTGCTGCCGTAGATCTGCGGGGTGTCTGTATAGCTGTAGGCCGCGGTCAGCTGCAGTTCGTTGACCTTGTGGCCGTTGACGTAGACCGACAGTGTCCCGCTGCTCCCCTGCGGCAGCGCGTAGTCGACGTCGACCGCGTTCGCGTTGCGGGACAACGTGAACTGCACGTACTGGCCGGATGCGGTGAGCTGGACCGCCTGGCGTCCGACGGCCTCGGAGGCGAGCGTCCCCTGTGTGTAGTCGGGGCCGATCACCGAACCGTTCGTGCCGGCGTTCGGGCCGGTCGCGAGGTATTCGCCGACCAGCCCCGGCACGCTTGCGCCGCCGTCGTAGGACGCGTCGAAGGCGGAGCGCGGCGCGGACGTGGGCGTGGTCGCCGACGCGTTGCCCGCACCGATCGCGGCCACTCCCGTCGTCGCGATCGCCAGTGCGCCTATGAATCTGAGTCGTGATCGCATCTACTCTCCATCGAGTCAGTGCAGTCGGAGCCAGACGGCGGTGTCGGACGGAAGCCGGCCGTCCGCGAGCGGGCCGCTGGCGAGCAGGATCTCTTCGTGCGGCGGCAGCGGGGCGGCGTCGGGCCCGAAGTTGAGCACGCAGGCGAAGTCCTCGCCGCGCCGGTACGCCAGGACCTCGGGCTCCGAGGGCAGCCAGCGCAGCGGCTCCCGGTCCGTGCCGAGGCCCCCGGTCGTGCGCCGCAGCCGCAGGGCGTCGCGGTAGAGCTCGAGCATCGAGCCCGGATCGCCCTGCTGCGCCTCGACCGTCATCCGGTCCCAGCCCGCGGGCTGCTCCGCGAGCCAGGGCTCGGCGGTCGCGTCGGGCGGGCTGAAACCGAAGGGCGGCTGTGCACCGGACCACGGCAGCGGCACCCGGCAGCCGTCGCGTCCGGGGTCGACCCCGTTGGTGCGGAAGAACATCTGGTCGTGCTTGTGCTCGTCCGGGATGTCCTCGACCTCCCACAGGCCGAGCTCCTCGCCCTGGTAGACGTACGCGGATCCGGGCAGCGACAGGCTGAGCAGCGCGGCCGCGCGGGCCCGGCGGGTGCCGAGTTCCAGGTCCACCGGCGTGTCGAAGCTGCGGGTGGCGAAGGCGAAGCTGGTGTCGGCGCGGCCGTAGCGGGTCACGTGCCGGGTCACGTCGTGGTTGGACAGCACCCAGGTGGCCGGGGCGCCCACCGGCTCGTGCGCGGCGATCGTCTCGTCGATCACCTTGCGCAGGTCGGCCGGGGCCCAGGGGCAGGACAGGAACGAGAAGTTGAAGGCGGTGTGGATCTCGTTGGGCCGCAGGTACATCGCGAAGCGCTGCGGGTCGGGCATCCACACCTCGCCGATCAGCGCCTTGGGCTCCGGGTAGGAGTCGGCGATCCGGCGCCACTCCTGGTAGATCTCGTGGATGCCGTCCCGGTCGGTGTACGGGTGCGGGGCCCCCTCCGGCGCGTCCGGGTCGAGGTCGGCCAGGAACGGGTCCTTGACCAGGATCGCGGCCGAGTCGATCCGGATCCCGTCGGCGCCGCGGTCGAACCAGAAGCGCAGGATGCTGAGGTGCTCCTCGCGTACGTCCGGCTGCTCCCAGTTCAGGTCCGGCTGCGCGTCCGCGAACAGGTGCAGGTACCACTGCCCCGGCGTGCCGTCCGGCTCGGTGATCCGGCTCCAGGCCGGGCCGCCGAAGTGCGAGACCCAGTTGTTCGGCGGCTGGTCGCCGCCGGGTCCGCGCCCGGGCCGGAACCAGAAGCGCGCCCGTTCCGGGGACCGCGGCCCGGCCTTGAGCGCCGCCTGGAACCACACGTGCTGGTCCGACACGTGGTTGGGCACGATGTCGATGATGACGCGGATGCCGAGTTCGTGCGCCTCGTCGATCAGCGCGTCGGCCTCGTCGAGCGTGCCGAAGTCGGGATCGATGTCCCGGTAGTCCGAGACGTCGTAGCCGCCGTCCGCCATGGGCGAGGGATACCAGGGATTGAGCCAGATCGCGTCGATCCCGAGGTCGGCCAGGTAACGCAGGCGGGACCGGATCCCGCGCAGGTCCCCCACGCCGTCGCCGTTCCCGTCCGCGAAGCTGCGCACGTACACCTGGTAGGTGACCGCGTCGCGCCACCACTGGAGAGTCACGGAGGGCTCCTTCTCTGCTCGCGTGCCGATTGCGCACAACGTACATGGGACCACTCAAGCCCGCAAGAGATCTGCATGACTGCTGCAAAAACTAGATCTCAGCTTGCCAGCTTTCCCGAACCGTTGATCGGCTCACAGATATTGAGTCCTGACCCGCCGTCACGAGAACGCCGCAGGAAGCACCGCTTACCGGCACTGCGTCCTTGATCGTCGTAATCAAGTCGTGTCGTTGCGAGTTTTCATCGCTATCTTGCGAAGCCATGTCCGGGTCAGTACGGTGAACGCACCCGGGGCAAGACCACAGTCGTTCGTTGTCCAGTGAGGGAAGGCAGATCCATGAAAAGAACGGTCCGCCGAGGTGCCGGCATACGCCGCACGGTGGCGATCGCCGCGGCAGCGGCATTGGCTCTACCCGTCGCGGCCTGCTCGAGCAGCAGCGGCTCCGGCAGTTCGGACAACGCCTCCGGCCCGGTGACGATCACCGTCGGATGCGAACCGCCGACCACGCAGAAGGCCCAGCGGCAGTTCTTCCTCGACGACATCGCCGCGTTCGAGAAGGCGAACCCCGGCATCACGGTCAAGGGCGACGACGCGAACCCCTGCGAGGTGCCCGCCAAGTTCACCGCGCAGCTCGCCGCCGGCACCGAGGACAACGTCTTCTACACCGCGTTCACCGACCCGGCGAACGTCATCGCCGCGGGTCAGGCCGCTGACATCCAGTCCTACGTCAGCCAGATCGCGAACGAGAGCAGCATCCTGCCGCAGCTGCTGAACGTGTACCGGCAGGGCAACGCGAGCTCCGGCGACCTGTACGGCATCCCGGTGAACAACTACTCCGAGGGCCTGGTCTACAACACGACCCTGTTCCAGAAGGCCGGGATCGCCAGCCCGCCGGCCACCTGGGCCGACGTCGAGGCGGACGCCAAGAAGATCAGCGCGCTCGGCCCCGGCTACATCGGCTACGTGGACCTCAGCTCGCAGAACACCGGCGGCTGGCACTTCGCGGCCGAACTGTTCTCCCGCGGCGGCCAGATGGTCAGCGGCAGCGGCAGCGACGTGAAGGCCGCGTTCAACGACAGCACCGGCCTGTCCGTGCTCCAGGCGCTGCACCAGATGCGCTTCGTGGACAACGACATGGGCACCAAGCAGGGCCTCGCCTGGCAGGACCCGCAGCAGATCATGAGCACCGGCAAGCTCGGCATGTACATGGGCGCGCCGGACACGGTCACGAACATGCACGCCACGTACAACACGCCGTACACCAACATCGCGATGGCTCCGCTGCCCGGAGTCAGCGCCCCGACCGCGACGCTGCTCGGCGGCGACGGCTACATGTTCAACAAGAAGGACACCCCGGCGCAGATCAAGGCCGGCATCAAGTTCCTGAACTTCGAGTTCCTGACGCCGAACGAGGGCCAGTTCAACTACGCCCGCACCGCCAAGGCCGGACAGCCGGTCGGTCTGCCTGAGCCGGACCTGTTCACCGCGGGCTCCGCCGCCGACACGCAGGCCGCCGCGGACGAGAAGGCGTCGGCCAACGTGCCCTCGGCGAACTTCTCCGCGTACACGCAGGCACTGTCGAACATGCAGCTGGTCATCGAGCCGCCGCAGGCGCAGGCCATCTACGCGCAGGGCGACAAGGCGATGTACGCCGCGCTGACGAACCCGAACGCGAACCTGCAGCAACTGCTCGACACGTTCAACTCGGCGACGAACGAGATCCTGCAGAACCAGTAGCCCAGGCGGTCCACGCGGCCGTTCCCGCCGGAGGCGCACTCCGGCGGGAACGGCGCCCGGCGTCTCACAAGAGCGGAAGTGCAGCTTCGATGGCGACCATCAACGTTTCCCGCGCCCGGGCGCGCGGCCTGCCGGGAGCGGGCAGGCCGGATCCGGCGCGCGACGTCCGGCGCGGGCCCGGTCTCGGCCGCCGGGTGCGACGCAGCCTGACCGGGTACCTGTTCCTGGCCGGCGCGATCATCTGCTTCGCGCTGTGGTCCTGGTATCCGATGATCCACGAGATCCTGCTCAGCTTCCAGCACCTGAACCTCGTCGGCCAGAGCGAGGGCTGGGGCGGCTGGCGCAACTACGAGCACATGCTCAACGACCCGAACTTCTGGACCTCGGTGCGGGTCACGCTCGTGTTCACCGGCCTCGCGCTGATCTTCGGGTACGCGGTGCCCTTCGTGCTCGCGGTCGGCCTCAACGAGTTCCGGCACGCCGCGTGGTACTTCCGGCTGCTGGTCTACCTTCCCGTGATGCTGCCGCCGGTGGCCGCCGCGTTCCTGTGGAAGTGGTTCTACACCCCGGACAACAGCGGCCTGTTCAACGCGGTGCTGCACGATCTGCACCTGCCGACGTCCACCTGGCTGCAGTCCTCGAACAACACCTTCGTCATCCTGTGCATGGTGATCTTCTCCACGTGGAGCAACATGGGCAGCGGCGTGCTGATCTACATGGCCGCGCTCCAGGGGATCCCCGGCGAGCTGTACGAGGCGGCCGAGCTGGACGGGGCGGGCATCCTCAAGCGGGTCTGGCACGTGACCATCCCGCAGACCCGGCTGATCCTCTCGCTGATGCTGCTGCTCCAGATCGTGGCCACGATGCAGACGTTCACCGAATCGCTGGTGCTCACCGGCGGGGCGAACGGCACCGGAACGCTGGTCTACCTCGTGTACCAGGACGCGACGAACTTCAACAACTTCGGCGGCTCCGCGGCGATCGGCACGGTGCTGCTGCTCGTCCTCGGCCTGTTCTCCGGGGCGTACCTGTGGCTCAACCGGCGTGGTGAGGAGTAGCGGATGTCGGCCTTCGACGCACAGTCCCGGACCCTGATATCCAGGGCCCAGCTCAACCGGCCGCTCGCCCGGCGGATCTACTGGGTGCTGCTGGTCGCGACCATCGTGGTGTTCGCGGTGGTGTTCCTGTTCCCGCTCTACTGGGTCTTCACCAGCGGCCTGAAATCGGCCTCGGAGGTGCTGCAAAGCCCGCCGACGTTGATTCCGCACTCCCTGGACTTCCACAACTACTCGACCGCGTGGTCGGACTTCAACCTCGGCCGGTACATCCTGAACACCACGTACTACGCGGCCGGCGCGCTGGCGCTGCAGCTGGTGTTCGACGTCGCGGCGGCGTACGCGCTCTCCAAGCTGCGGCCGGTGCTCGGCAACCTCGTGCTGGCGCTGATGCTGGCCACGCTGATGATCCCGGCCACGGTCCTGGTGATCCCGAACTACCTGACCGCGATCAACATCCCGGTGCTGCACCTGAACCTGATCAACTCGCCGATGGCCATCTGGCTGCCGGCCGTCGCCAACGGCTTCAACATCTTCCTGCTCAAGCGGTTCTTCGACTCGATCCCGGAGGAGCTGCTCGCGGCGGCCGCGATCGACGGCGCCGGGCCGCTGCGAGCACTCTGGTCGATCGTGCTGCCGATGTCCCGGCCGATCCTCGGCGTGGTGTCCATCTTCGGCACGGTCGCGGTGTGGAAGGACGTGCTCTGGCCGCTGCTGGTGCTCACCGACCCGACCAAGATGACCGTCAACACCGGCCTGCTGAACCTGACCGGCGACGGCATCCCGGAGAACATCCTGATGGCCTCGCTGGCGATCGCCGCGATCCCGACGATCCTGTTCTTCCTGGTCTTCCAGCGCAGCATCATGTCCGGCCTGACGGCGGGCAGCCTCAAGGGCTGAGCGTCGCACCGAAGAAGCCGGAGATGATGGATTCCTCCTCGGCCAGGACGGTGGCGGGCGGCGTCGACCCGACGTCCCCCGCCACCGTCGTCTTGTCGATCGCCGGATAGCGCGCGGCCAACTGCGGCATCAGCACCTCGGCGTCGGTGAACGATCCGTGCGAGGTCCCCGGCAGCGTGATGGCGGCGTGCCAACCGGTGCTGTGCTTCAGGACCGCGGCACACGACGGATCCTCCGCCGCCGTGCACGCCCCCTTCGAATCACTGCCGAGCAGCAGGAACGGCGCGGACAGCCCATGCTGCGCGACCGGCGAGAAGTTGCTGTCGCTCGGATCCCCGTCGTTGTACTCGAGCGTCCCGTCCATGTCTATACCGGACCGCACCCGATGGTCCTGGTACATCGTCGACAGCGCCGTGAATCCCCCGGCCGACTGCCCGAACATCCCCACGCGATGCACGTCCACCGCGTCCGCAAGCCCGTCCGGCAGCCGATCCAGCGAGTCGAGCACGTACTCCGTATCCGCCACGCGCGTGTCCACGACCTGCTTGAGGAACTCCGGCACCGTCCCCGCCTGCTGAGCCTTCGCATACCAGGCGAGCAGATTACTTTCGACGACGCCGCCCGGGAACTGAACCGCTGAAGCCTCATAAGTCGGATCAATAGTCACCACGACGTACCCCTCACTGGCCAACTGATCGACCAGCACCGAATCCCACGACCGCACATCCCCCGCCCCCGGCGAATACAACACCACCGGATGCCGCCCCGAAGCGACCGGCGCCCCCTCGTGCTCATACGTCATGATCGACGACCACGCGACGTCCACCCCGCCCGGAATCCCGTAATTCCCCGGCGCCGCAAGCTGATTGAATCCGTCACTCACCCCCGCCGTCATCAAAGGCTCCCGCCGATACGCCGAAACATCACCCCGCGCCGGATAAACGACGCTGATCATCAACTCCCGATAAGACTGCGGCGGATTCCAAGGATCCGGCCGAGAGTGGTCCGCGAGATAAACATCCTGCACGCCCACCCGATAAGCCCCCGTCGGCTCCGGCAACGTCGGCGCACTCACCGTGCCGGCGGCCGCCATCGCGGGAAATGCCGCGGTGGCAACGCAGACGACCGACAGAGCCGCGACAGCCGCGCTCTTCACCAAAGTTCGCATACTTCGATGATCCGCTCCGCCGCCGCGCCCCGACAGCAGGCAGCCCCCACACCTGAAGGTGGGGCCAGCACGAGTCAGGACCGTCGGAGGCCCCTGCATCCTGGAGCCACATGACAGTCCCGGCCCCCGCCGAAGTCGGGCTTTCCGCAGGCCGCCAGCGCAACGGAGGCACGCTGGCAGCCGTGCGGCGATTTATGGTCACAGTCGCGGAGCGGCGAAATACTTGGCGGGACGCGGAAAATCCCAGGCCGCCGATGCTGCTCGACCCACATCCAAGCTGGGCGGCTCTTTTTGGTCACAGTCGCGGAGCGGCGAAGTTCCTGGTACGGAGTGGAAATCACCCGCTGCTCGGCTCTGAGTCGGGTCGGGCGGTGGAGGGCGGTTCCTGTGTTACATCGGGCTCACGTCGTGGGGGCGGGGGCGGGGCCTGTCGAACCGCGGACTACCAGTTCCGGCTCGAAGAGGAGTTCCTCGGCGGTGACGGGGATGCCGTCTATCTGGCCGACGAGCATCGCTACTGCGGCGCGGCCGATGGCTTCCAGGGGCTGGCGGACGGTGGTGAGGGGCGGGTCGGTGCAGTTCATGAAGGCGGAGTCGTCGTACCCGACCACGGAGACGTCCTGGGGGACCTTGAGGCCCGCCCTGCGCACTGCGCGGACGGCGCCCAGCGCTATCGGGTCGCTGGCGCAGACGATGCCGGTGACGCCCTGCTTGAGCAGCCTCGAGGCCGCCACCTGGCCGCCCTCGATGGAGAACATGGTGTGCTCGACGTGCGGCTTCGGGACGGCCACGTTCGCCTTCTTGGCGGCGGCTTCGAAGGCCTCGTGCTTGCGGCGGCTGGGCATGTGGTCGGGCGGGCCGAGGATGAGGCCCACCTTCTCGTGGCCCAGGGAGACCAGGTGGCCGAAGGCCTGTTCCACTGCTACGGCGTCGTCGGTGGAGACGCGGGGGAAGTCGAGGTTCTCGCTGGCGGCGTTGACCAGGACGACTGGGAGACGCAGGTCGAGGAGCCTGAGGTAGTGGCCGTGCGGGGCGTCGGCTTCGGCGTACTGGCCGCCGCCGAAGACCATGCCGGAGACCTGGCGCTCCAGCAGCATGTCCACGTAGTCGGCCTCTGACATGCCGCCGGTGGTCCGGGTGCACAGGACGGCCGTGAAGCCGCGCTGGGCCAGGGCGCCGCCGACGACCTCGGCCAGTGCGGGGAAGATCGGGTTCTGCAGCTCGGGCAGCACCAGGCCGATCAGCCTTGCCCGCTCCCCGCGTAGTTGGGTGGGGCGCTCGTAGCCCATCACGTCCAGCGCGGTGAGCACCGCGGCCCTGGTGGACGCGGAGATTCCGGGCTTGTCGTTGAGCACCCGGCTGACCGTGGCCTCGCTGACCCCGGCCTTCTTCGCCACATCGGAGAGTTTGCCTGGCATGCTGCAAGTGTACGGCATGGCAGTGCAAGAAAGCATGCAAGTCTGTCGACGTCTTGCGGTACGGACCACGATAGACCGCAAGGGGCTCCGGGGGTGGGGGATTGTTCACGCGAACAACCCACATGGTGCCCCGCGGTGCCCGATTCGCCGGTTTCCCGGAACAGAGTTCGATGATCAAAAGGCTGCGACCTGCGGTGTTCGTTTCGTTACGAACAGCGCATTGACGTGCGCATGGCTCGGGGCTTTACTTCCTCCAACGGTACCGGTTACGGAACCGGTACCGGGATGTTCCAGGGAGGCAACGTTGCCGATCACGATCACCGACGTGGCCACGCGGGCGGGCGTCAGCAAGACCACCGTCTCGCGCGTGCTCAACGGAAAGGGCGAACTCGACGCGGCCACCGCGGCGCGGGTTCGGCAGGTCATCGCGGAGCTGGGCTACGTGCCGAAGGCGGGCGCCGTGGGTCTGGCGCGCGGCCGCACCCGGGTGATCGGGATGCTGGTCCCGTCGCTGACCTGGCCGTGGATAGGGGAAGTGCTGCAGGGCACGATCGACGTGGTCGAGTCCGCGGGCTACGGGCTGATGGTCTTCACCTGCACGCAGGGCGATCAGTCGATGCGCCGGTTCGCCGGGCAGGTGTCGGCGAAGTCGTTCGACGGCCTCGTGGTGATAGAGCCCGAGGGCACCCTCGACTACATCACCTCGCTGCACGAGCAGGGGCTGCCGGTCGTGCTGATCGACGACCGCGAGCACCGGCCGCGGTTTCCGTCGGTCGCGACAACGAATCGGAACGGCGGGGAGTCGGCCGCCGAGCACCTGCTCTCCCAGGGACGTACGCGTCCGGCGGTGATCACCGGCGAGCTGCGCTTCGGCTGCTCGCGCGAGCGGCTCGCCGGATTCCGGTCCCGGATGGCCGAATCCGGCCACCCGATCAGCCCGAAGCTGGTCGAGGGGGCCGACTTCACCTTCGAGGGCGGACTGCGCGCCATGACCCGGATCATGCAGTCCGGCGTCCCCTTCGACTCCGTCTTCGCGCACAACGATCTCTCGGCGGCGGGCGTGCTGCAGGCGCTGGCCGAGGCCAAGATCAGGGTGCCGCAGGACGTCGCCGTGGTCGGGTTCGACGACGTGCCGCTGGCCGCCTACACGAACCCGCCGCTCAGCACGGTCCGCCAGCCGATGCGCGCAATGGGCGAGGCGGCCGCCAGGCTGCTGATGGCCCACCTCGACGGCGGCGAGCAGCTCCTCGACGAGCCGCACATCGTGCCCACCGAACTGGTGGTGCGCGGATCCTCGCTGCAACAGGCGAGGGGCGCTGAGGTCTCCGTCGGCTGAAAGCCCGTCCGGCCCACCGTTTGCAGACGGCGGGCCGGGTGGAACGGGAACCGTCGTACGCCACCGCGTACCCCGGTCCTTCGCACGTCATCCATGAGTTAGGGACTCAAGTGAGGGATACATGCGTACAACCAAGACTATAGCTGCGCTGGCTGCCGCCCTGCTCGCCGCGGGCGGGCTGACCGCGTGCGGCGGATCGGGCGCCGCGTCGAGCACCGGCGGCAGCGGCGGCGGTTCAGGGGTGCTGAACATCGGCATGCCGAACGGTGCCCAGTCCGACAACAACAACCCGTTCCTGAGCTCCTCGGCGGCCAACAGCCTCGGCTACAAGAACGTCATCTACGAACCCCTCGTGATGACGAACGCCGTGCAGCCCTCGCAGCCGGGCACGCCGTGGCTCGCCAGCGCGTGGAACTGGACGGACAACTACACGAAGCTGACGCTGACCATCCGCAACGGCGTCACCTGGTCCGACGGCCAGCCGCTGACCGCCGCGGACGTCGCGTACACCTTCAACCTGGTCAAGGCGAACGCGACGCTGAACTCCTACGCGATCACCTTCGGCTCGATCTCCAGCAGCGGGAACACGGTCACGCTGACCTTCCCGACCTCGCAGTACGTGTACCAGACGCACATCCTGAACCAGTTCATCGTGCCCCAGCACATCTGGTCGAAGATCTCGAACCCGGCGACGAACGCGGTGACCAACCCGGTCGGCTCGGGCCCGTACACGCTGACCTCGTTCTCCGGCAACACCGCGACGCTGACCCGGCGCAGCTCGTACTGGCAGGCGCTGCCGGCGGTCAAGACGCTGCACTACACCTCGTACTCGTCGAACACGACGCAGACCACGGCGCTGACCGACGGCCAGGCGGACTGGAGCTTCGTCTTCATCCCGAACCCCTCGGTGACGTACACGGCGAAGGACCCGTCGCACCTGAAGCTGTGGTTCCCGGCCGTGCTCGGCGACCACGGCCTGTGGCTGAACACGACGGTCAAGCCGTTCGACAACGCGAACCTGCGCGTGGCGATGAGCGACGTGATCAACCGCAAGACGATCGTGGCGACCGGTGAGGACGGGTACTTCTACCCCGAGGTCACCAGCAACACCGGCATCCCGACGCCGGCCGGCACCTCGTACATCGCCAGCCAGTTCACCGGCAGCAACACCAGCGTCGACGTCAGCGCGGCCAAGGCGCTGCTCAGCTCGACGCCGGGCTTCAGCTACAGCGGCAACAACCTGATGTACGGCGGCAAGCAGGTCAGCATCCAGCTCGCCGACCCGGCCGGCTGGTCCGACTACGACACCGACCTGACGCTGATCCAGAACGACCTGGCCACGATCGGCATCAGCGCCACGGTCTCGCAGCCGAACGCGAACACCTGGACCACGAACGTGGCGCAGGGCGACTTCCAGGGCGTGCTGCACTGGACCAACAACGGCGCCACCCCGTACGACCTGTACGCGACGATCTTCGACGGCTACACGCCGGTCGGCCAGACCGCGAACACCGACTTCGGCCGCTTCCAGAGCACGGACGCGACGAACGCGCTCAAGCAGTACGCGAACGCGAGCACCGACGCGGAGCGCGCCTCGGCGCTGCAGACCCTCGAGAACATCGAGGTGACGCAGATGCCGTTCATCCCGATCATGGCGGCGAACGGCGGCGGCGAGTACAGCACGAAGAACTGGACCGGCTGGCCGGACGACACCAACCCGTACGCGCCCGCGCAGCCCACGCTGATCAACGCGCTGCAGATCATCCTCAAGCTCAAGCCGGCCTCGGGTTCGTGATGACGGCCGAACAGACCACGGCGGTACTCGAAGCCGAGGGCCTGACCAAGCACTTCCCCGTTCGCGGCCAGGGCCGAGAGGTCCTGCGCCGCGGCGCGGCCGTGCACGCGGTGGACGACGTGGCCCTGGCCCTGCACCGGGGCCGGGTCACGGCGCTGGTCGGCGAGTCGGGCTCCGGCAAGTCGACCGTCGCCCGGCTGCTCGCACAGCTGCAACCGCGCACGGGCGGCGCGGTTCGGCTGCACGGGCAGGAGGTGTCGGTGCGCGGCGGACGGAGGTTCCGCGCGTACTGCCGCCAGGTGCAGCTGATCTTCCAGGACCCGTTCGCCTCGCTCAACCCGGTGCACACCGTGCGCTACCACCTCACCCGGGCGCTGCGCGTGCACGGCCGGGCCGGACGCGGCTCCCGCGAACTGGAGGAGGCGCTCGCCGACCTGCTCGGCCGGGTGCGGTTGACCCCGGCCGAGCAGTACCTCTCGAAGTACCCGCACGAGCTGTCCGGCGGGCAGCGGCAGCGGGTCGCCATCGCGCGGGCGCTGGCCGCCGAGCCGGAGGTGCTGCTGGCGGACGAGCCGGTCTCGATGCTGGACGTGTCGATCCGGCTCGGCGTGCTGAACCTGCTGCGGGACCTCAAGGAGCAGTTCAGCCTGGCAGTGCTCTACATCACCCACGACATCGCCTCGGCCCGCTACTTCGCGGACGAGACGCTGGTGATGTACGCGGGCCGGATGGTCGAGGGCGGGGACAGCGAGACGGTCACGCAGGCCCCGGCGCATCCGTACACCAGGCTGCTGATCGACTCGGCGCCCGACCCGGAGCGGATCGCGGGCGCGGAGGGCACCGCGGAACTGGCCGAGGACGACCTCGGCGAGCCGCCGAGCCTGGTGACGCCGCCGACCGGCTGCCGCTTCCATCCGCGCTGTCCGCACGCGATGGAGCGCTGCACGTCGGACGTGCCGCCCCGCTTCGAGGTGAACGAGAAGCAGTGGGCCGCGTGCTGGCTCTACGACGGGGACGGCGGTGGCGAATCGTGAAGCGGCTGTTCACCCGGCTCGCGTTCTACCTTTTCACCGCGTGGGCCGCGATCACCATCAACTTCTTCATCGCGCGGACGCTGCCGGGCAACCCGGTCAGCGCCCTGCTGACGAAGTTCCAGGGCCAGATCAACTCCAGCGCGATCGCCTCGCTGACCGCGCTGTTCGGGCTGGACAAGCACCAGAGCCTGTGGAGCCAGTACGCCTCCTACTGGGGGCAGCTGCTGCACGGCAACCTCGGGATCTCGTTCTCGCAGTTCCCGGTGCCCGTCAGTACCCTGATCGGCTCCTACCTGCCGTGGACGCTGTTCCTGGTGGGCACGGCGACCGTGCTGAGCTTCGTGATCGGCACCGGCCTGGGCGTGCTGACCGGCTGGCGGCGCGGCTCCTGGATGGACGCGCTGCTGCCGGCGACCGCGTTCCTGTCCTCGATCCCGTACTTCTGGCTGGGCCTGATCGGGATCTCCGTGCTGGCCGGACCGGGCAGCTTCTTCCCCGGCTCGGGCAGCTACGACCAGGGCCTGACGCCGGTCTGGACGCCGTCCTTCGTGGGCAACGCGATCCAGCACGCGCTGCTGCCCGCGGCGACGATCGTGGTCTCGTCGATGGCCGGCTGGCTGCTCGGCATGCGCAACATGATGGTGACGGTCTCCTCGGAGGACTACATCACCGTCGCGCACGCCAAGGGCCTGTCCGACCGCCGCGTGATGTTCAACTACGCGGCCCGCAACGCGCTGCTGCCGAGCGTCTCGGGCTTCGCGCTCTCGCTCGGCTTCATCGTGAGCGGCACGTTCCTGGTCGAGATCGTGTTCAGCTACCAGGGCGTCGGCACGCTGCTGATCCAGGCGATCGGCGCCGACGACTACCCGCTGATGGAGGGGATCTTCCTCGTCATCACGCTGGCGGTGCTGGCGGCGAACTTCCTGGCCGACCTGGCGTACCTGCTCCTCGATCCGCGTACCCGTAAGGAGGGCTGACCCATGGCGAAGCTGCGCAGACCGAGATTCCTGCGCAACGGCAAGGCCACCGCGGGCGCGCTGATCCTGCTGTTCTTCTTCCTGTTCGCGGTGATCGGGCCCTGGCTGGCGCCGTACAGCCCGGACGCGACCGGGCTCTCCGCGGTCGCCGGGCCGTCCGGGGCGCACTGGTTCGGCACCGACCAGCTCGGCCGGGACATCTTCAGCCAGCTGCTCGTCGGCACCCGCGGCGTGATCGTGGTCGGCTTCGCGGCCGGGGCGATCGCGACGGTGCTCTCCATGCTGATCGGCATCGCGTCGGGATACCTGCCCGGCCGCGGCGGCGAGGTGCTCAGCGTGCTGTCGAACGTGTTCCTGGTGCTGCCCGCGCTGCCGCTGCTGATCATCATCACCTCGGCCACCCCGAAGAACGGCGGCTGGGTCGTGATCCTCACGATCGGCCTGACCTCCTGGGCCTGGAACGCGCGGCTGCTGCGGGCGCAGACGCTCTCGCTGCGGCGGCGCGACTACGTCGAGGCGGCCCGGGCGACCGGCGAGTCGACCTGGCGGATCATCGGCTTCGAGATCCTGCCGAACCTGACCGCGATCATCGCCTCCGGCTTCGTCGGCACGGTCGTGTTCACGGTGCTGTCCGAGATCACGCTCGCGTTCGTGGGCATCAACGTCTCGGAGTGGAACTGGGGCACGGTGCTGTACTGGGCCGAGAGCCAGGACGCGCTCGCGCAGAACGCCTGGTGGTGGTTCGTCCCGGCGGGCCTGGCGATCGCGCTGCTGGGCACCGGCCTGGCGCTGCTGAACTTCGGCATCGACGAGTTCGTCAACCCGCGGCTGCGCTCCGGCGGCCGGGCCCGGCTGCGTACCCGGGCCGGACGCCGGCTGCGGATGCGGGTCGGGTTCACGCCGGTGCTGGCGACGGACGAAGGGGAAGTGCGGTGAGCGCCATGGAGATCGTCGAGACCTCGTCCGAGGACGGCGTCGCGCGCCGCCGGTCGGCCGGCGAGCCCGTGCTCGAACTCAGGAACCTGAGCGTCGACTACGGGGTCGGCGACGCGGCCGTGCACGCCGTGCGCAACGTGGACCTGACCCTGCACCGCGGCGAGGTGCTCGGCCTGGCCGGGGAGAGCGGCAGCGGCAAGTCGACGCTGGCGTACGGGATGACCCGGCTGCTGGCCCCGCCCGGCGTGGTCTCCGGCGGCGAGGTGATCTACCACGCCGCGAACGGCGACCCGGTGGACGTGCTGCGCCTGAGCGACGCGGGCCTGCGCCAGTTCCGCTGGGCGCAGACCGCGATCGTGTTCCAGGGCGCGATGAACTCGCTCAACCCGGTGCACCGGATCCGCACCCAGCTGACCGACGTGATCAGGGCGCACGAGCCGGACACCCGCCCGGCCGAACGGCTCGACCGGGCCAGGGAACTGATGGCGCTGGTCGGGATCCCGCAGGACCGGCTGGAGTCGTACCCGCACGAGCTGTCCGGCGGCATGCGGCAGCGCGTGATGATCGGGATGGCGATGGCGCTGCGTCCGCAGATCGTCGTCATGGACGAGCCGACCACCGCGCTGGACGTGGTGATGCAGCGGCAGATCCTGTCCCGGATGATCAAGCTGCGCGAACAGTTCGACTTCGCGGTCCTGTTCATCACGCATGACCTCTCGCTGCTCGCCGAGTTCGCCGACCGGATCGCCATCATGTACGGCGGCCGGATCGTGGAGAGCTCCCCCAGCGCCGACCTGTACCGCGAGCCGCTGCACCCGTACAGCACGGGCCTGCTCGGCTCCTTCCCCGCGCTGCGCGGCGAGCGGCGCGAGCTGACCGGCATCCCCGGTTCGCCGCCCGACCTGCGCGCGATGCCGGCCGGCTGCACCTTCCACCCGCGTTGCCCGCACGCCTTCGACCCCTGCTCCGTCCGGCGCCCGCCCCTCGCGGCGGCCCCCGCACCCGGACGCGACGTCGCCTGCTGGCTGCACGCCACCCCTGACACAGAGGACTGACATTGGACACCACCGTAGCCCCTGACCACGCCGCGCCCGGCTCCGGAACCGGTTCCGCAACCGTTCCCGGCGGCGCCGCGGGGACCCCGGCGCCCTTCGCCGAGCCCTCGGAGCAGCTCATCGGCACCCTGCCCACGGACTTCCTGTGGGGCTCGGCCACCTCGGCGTACCAGATCGAGGGAGCCGTCGCCGAGGACGGTCGCACGGACTCGGTCTGGGACACGTTCTGCCGCAAGCCGGGCGCGATCGACAACGGGGACGTGGGCGACACCGCCTGCGACCACTACCACCGGATGCCCGCCGACGTCGCGCTGATGCGGGAGATCGGCCTGGACGTCTACCGCTTCTCGCTGGCCTGGCCGCGGATCCAGCCGGGCGGCCGCGGCCCGGCGAACGACCGCGGACTCGACTTCTACGACCGGCTCGTCGACGAACTGCTCGGCTCCGGGATCGAGCCGTGGCCCACCCTGTTCCACTGGGACCTGCCGCAGGAGCTCGAGGACGCGGGCGGCTGGCCGAACCGGGACACCGCCTACCGTTTCGCGGACTACGCGGAACTGGCGTACCGGCGGCTCGGCGACCGGGTCACCACGTGGACCACGCTGAACGAGCCCTCTGTGGTGACCACGCACGGCTACCTCAGCGGGGTGCACGCGCCGGGCCGCACCTCGCTGGCCGACGCCGCGGCCGCCGCGCACCACCAGCTGCTCGGGCACGGACTCGCGGGCGCGCGGCTGCGCGAACTGGCGGCGCAGGCGGGCAACCCCTTCCAGCTCGCCATCACGCTGAATCTGGGCCCTGCGACGCCGGAGACGGACGCGCCGGAGGACCACGAGGCGGTGCGCCGCGCGGACGGCTTCAACAACCGGCTGTACATGGATCCGCTGTGGCACCAGCGCTACCCGGACGACGTGGTCGCCGACCTGGCCGCGCAGGGCGTGCGGATCCCGGTGCTGGACGGCGATCTGGCGGTGATCGGCGCGCCGATCGACGCGCTGGGCATCAACTTCTACTTCGGCATGCAGCTGAGCGGGCGCGCCGAGGACGGCTCCATCCTGGACGCGAACGGCGCCCCGGTCTCCCGGCACGTGCTGCAGGGCCTCCCGCAGACCGCGATGGACTGGGAGATCATGCCCGCCGACTTCGCGAAGCTGCTCACCCGGGTCGGCCGCGAGTACCCCGGCGTGCCGCTGTACGTGACCGAGAACGGCGCCGCGTTCGCCGACAAGCCGGACGAGAACGGCTTCGTGCACGACGTGGACCGCGCGGCCTACATCGCCGACCACATCGCGGCGGTCGCGGTGGCCCGGCAGGAGGGCGCCGACCTGCGCGGCTACTTCGTCTGGTCGATGTTCGACAACTTCGAATGGGCCTACGGCTACGACAAGCGCTTCGGCATCGTGCGCGTCGACTTCGACACGCTGCAGCGGACCCCGAAGCACAGCGCGCAGTGGTACGCGGAGACCATCCGGCGGGTGCGCGGGCACTGATTCGCGCCCGACACACCGGTGCCCCGGCCGACGCTGACGTGTCGACCGGGGCACCCTTCGTGCTACGCGGCGTGGCTCGGTTCACCTTGGCTCGACCGCCGGATCACTCGGCTGGCCCGCCGCCACGCGGGTGGGCTAGTCCTTCTTGAACAGCCCCTTCACCTTGTTGACGGCGTCCTCGCCCATCTTCTTGACGTCGTCGGCGTCGAACTTGCCGTCGCCGGTGCGGTCCATCTTCTGCTTGGCCTTGTCCATCGCGGACTGACCCTGCTGCTCGGCCTCGCCCTGTTCCTGCTGGGCGGCCTCCTGGGCCTTGTTCTTCATCTCTTCGATGTCGGACATGGCGTTTCACATCCTTCGGTGAGGGGTTGAAGTCAGCCGTGCGTCGCACGGCTCCCCCCGCCACTGGCCACGCTAGCCCGCGATGTCCGCCTTCGCACCTTTTGTCGCGGCGGCGATGAGCTTGTGGTGCCGCACGACCTCTTCGACGATGAAGTTCAGGAACTTCTCCGCGAACTGCGGCTCGAGCTGCGAATCCTCGGCCAGCCTGCGCAGACGCTGGATCTGCTCGGCCTCGCGGGCCGGATCGGCGGGCGGCAGGTCGTGCGCCGCCTTGAGCTCGCCGACCTTCTGGGTGCACTTGAAGCGCTCCGCGAGCAGATGCACCAATGCGGCATCCAGGTTGTCGATGCTCGCACGCAGCAGCCTGAGTTCGGCCAGCGCCGCGTCCCCGTTCCGCCCGGGCGTGCTGACTTCCGCCTCGGTCACGTCGATCACTCCTCGCTGAGTCCCGTTCCCACCCGGTGGGCCCGCCACCTGCGCACGGACCCTACCGTCCCGCTCGTCCACGCCGCCGATCGTCTCAATCAGCGGTCCCCGCGTCCCCTGCTCCATCCAGGGCGCCCGCACTCTCCCGATGCCACCCCAACTCCGTTATCGCCCCCCGCAACCGCGCCAACTCCTCCCCCGCGAACTCCGCCAACGCACGTCCGTCCGCCGAACCCGTCCACCGCGCGAACGCCCCGCCGAACGCCCGAACCCCCAGGTCGGCCGCCACACTCGCCGCCGGCTCCGCGACCCCGCGCTCACGCAGCGCCCCGTCCATGGCGTCGGCGAGCACGGACCGCTTGTACGCCGCCCGCTCCTGCAGTTCGGCGCTCTTGCCGATCACGACCAGCAGCTGCCGCCCCATCTCCCGACGGTCCTCCGTGAACGTGTCGGTGAGCGCGAAGACCGCCGCACCGACCGCCTCCAGCGGCGACGCCGACTCCGGTGCCGCCGCGATCGCCTCGGCCAGCACCCGACTGTGCAGCTCCTGACCTGCGAAAAGCACCTCCCGCTTGTCGGCGAAGTGCCGGAAGAAGGTGGTCTTCGTCAGCCCGCCCGCGCGCTCCGCGATCTCGTTCACCGTCGTCGCGTCGTACCCCTGCTCCGCGAACAGGTCCACGGCGGCGCGCACCAGCCGTTCCCGGGCGTTCGGTTCCCATCGAGCCATGCCGACCATTCTAGGTGATGTGACTTGGTAACATCACCGTGCTAGGGTGATGTTACCAAGTCACATCACGCAGGAGGTCCCCATGCGCGTCTTCGTCACCGGTGCCAGCGGCCACATCGGCTCGGCCGTGGTCCCCGAACTCCGCAAGGCCGGCCACGAGGTCCTAGGCCTGGCCCGCTCCGACACGTCCGCCGCCGCGATCGAGGCGATGGGCGCCCAGGCCCAGCGCGGCGACACGGCCGATCTCAACGTCCTGCGCAAGGCCGCCACCGAATCCGACGCCGTAATCCACCTAGCCTTCGACCACGCCGCCATCCCCGCAGGAAAGTTCGCCGAGGCAGCCGCCGCCGACCTGGATGCCGTCCGCACCATGTGCGACGCCCTCGAAGGCACCGGCAAGGCCTTCATCGGCATAGGCATGCCCCGCCCCACAGTTGCAGCCGCCGACCCCGAAGGTGGCACCCCCGAAGGCAGCGCACCCACCTACGCCAACCCCCGAGCCATCGTCTGGCAGACCATCAGCGAATACACCGACCGAGGCGTGCGCACCGTCCTGGTCGCCGTCCCCAACGTGACCCACAGCGACCTGGACCAGCACGGCTTCGCCCCCACCCTAATCCGCATCGCCCGGAGCAGCGGCATATCAGCCTACGTAGGCGAAGGCACCAACACCTGGTCCGCCGGCCACACCCGCGACGTCGCCCGCCTCTTCGCCCTAGCCGTAGAAAAGGCCCCCGCCGGCTCCCACCTCATCGCCGCCGGCGAACCCCCCGTCCCCGTCCGCACCATCGCCGAGTCCATCGCCCGCCACCTAGGCATCGAGCCCGTCAGCCTCACCCCCGACCAGGCCGCCGAGCACTTCAAGGCCTTCCCCTTCATCAGCATGTCCACCACCATCCCCGCCAACGACACCCGCACCCTCCTCGGCTGGGAACCGACCCACCCCACCCTCCTCGAAGACCTCGACGCAGGCTTCTACTTCACCGCCGCCGACAACGGATAAGCGCGCGAAACCGCGCCCAGGGCAGGTGGGTGGGGCGCGCACAGCCCGCCGCCCCACGCACGCCGGACACAGCGGCAAGACGCCCCAAGCCAAACGCGCCCCCAGCTGAGAGACCACCGGACGCGCACCACCGACTCACCGCACGCTGCCCAAACACCGAGACCGCAAGCCGCCGACGTGGAGCGAGCGCACGCGAAGCCACGCGTAGGGCGGGCGGGTGGGGCGCGAACAGTTCGCCGCCCCACGCACACCGGACACGACGGCAAGACGCACCAAGCCAAACGCGCCTCCAGTCGAGAGACCACCGGACGCCCACCACCCACTCACCGCACGCGGGGGATGCGGGCCTTTGCGGTTAGAGGCAGTGGGACAGGAGTTGGGCGGCCCAGGTGCGGACGGTGTCGTCGGTGAGGGATTTGGGGGTGGGGGGCTGGTCGCGGTCGGCGGCGCGTTTGAGGGCGAGCATTTCGTGGGCGTAGTGGGTGAGGCGGGGGTCGATGGCGGGGCAGGCCAGGACGATGTGGGCCATCGGCTCTTGGAGTTCGGTGGGGCGGGCGCCGAAGGCGAGGGTGGCGTGGAGGTAGCGGGCGCTGATGGCGGCGGCGATGTCGGGGCGCTGGTCCTCGTGGAGCAGGGCGCTGACGTAGAGGGCGAAGGCGGCGGCGTCGACGCTCCAGTCCTCGTTGCCGAAGAGGAGTCTGAGCAGCAGGGTTCTGCGACGTGAGGTGCGCCAGGGCTCCTCGGCGCGGAAATGCAGGATGCCGAGGCAGGTCCAGGCCTGGGCCATGCGGGCCCAGTAGGCGGGGCCGGCGTGCCAGCGTTGGATCCAGGCTTCGTCGTCGGGGGGCGGGATGTGGGCTACCAGGCCCAGGAGGTCCTGCTCGGTGAGCTTGCCGAGTTCGGCGGCGCCGTCGAAGGCTGAGATGGGGTCGCTCCAGCTGCCGGGGCCGGCTACCGCGCGGAGGATGGTGACGGCTCCGGGGGTGGGTGGGGCTACGGTGGCGACCTCGGTGATGGAGGTGGCTGCGGTGGCGGGCTCGGTGGAGGCGGTGGGGCCGGTCGGGGCGGTGGTGTCGGCGGCGGCGTCGGCGCTTGGGTAGGTCCAGAGTGGGGGGCCGAAGGCGGTGGAGACGGGGACGCGGATGTCGGGGGCGGGGATGCCGCCTGTGTTGATGGTGAGGGCCGGGAAGTAGGCGCGGACTACGGCGTTGGGGCTGGGGGCTTCCAGGCTGGTGATGCTCAGGTGCGGGGCGGAGTCGAAGGGGGCGGCGCTGGGGAGCCTGCCGTCCAGCATCTGGGCCAGTAGGCCGGAGGTGGCCTCGGTTGGCCAGGGGACGGAGCCGATCCAGGGGCGGTTCTGGCGGGCCAGGTTCAGGAGATGTCTTGGGTAGGGGTGCTCGGGGTTTTCTTGCGCTAGCTGCTGGAGGGCGGCCAGTGCGGAGCCGTCGGTGTAGTCGGACTGTGTATACAGTGCGGCCAGGCGTACGGCTCGAGGCTTCACGTGGGTGGGGTCGTATTGCATCGCGCGTTCGGCCCAGGTGACCGCTTGGGCGTGGTCGTCCTGCTGCATGCAGGTTTCGGCCATGTCGATGTAGAGGTCGATGTTGTACGGGTCCAGCTCTAGGGCGCGCTGCCAGGCTTCGATGGCCTCGGTTGGGCGGCCGGCGCTGCGGTAGGCGAAGCCGAGCATGAGGGCGCCGACGCGGGATTCGGTATTGGCGGCGACGTTGGCAGTGGCTGCGGCGTCTGTTGTGGTGCGGCGGTCCATTAGTTCGGCGCGGGTGCACCAGGCTATGGCTTCGCCTACGCCGCCTATTCGGCGGGCGAGGGTGGAGAGGATCGCCAGGTCTTGGCCGGTGGTCTCGGGTTGGGCGGCTACGGCGCGGGCGAGTTCCAGCCAGGGGGCTTGGAGTTCGGCGAGTTCCGCGGGGGCGGGGTCGGGCAGGCCGCTGGCGAAGTGGCTTACGGCGATGGCCGCCTCCCGGCCGGTGACGTGCTCGGCCAGGTGCGGGCCGAACCAGGGGGCTGCGCACCACGAGAGGTCAGGGCGCATCGCGGTGATTTGGCCGAGCGTCTCCAGGGCCATCGCGTACTGCCCGGCCTTCGCTCGCAGCACGGCGAGTGCGACGGCGCCGCCCAGGTACATCGGTTCGCCGATGGTGAACCAGCTGGCGAGTTCCTCGAGGCCGGCGGCGTGACCGGCGAGTTCGTCGATCATCGCGTAGCAGGCGTCGTACGTCGGGTCGTGGTGCAGCGCCTGGGCCACGTGCACGGCCGCGTGTTCCGGGTCGCCGCCGTCGAGGTTCAGCCGCGCGACGGCGAGTTCGCCCTCGGCCTCGACCCGCGGTTCGCCCTGGCCGTCCGACGGCGTTCGGCACGCGTCGTTGTGCATCGCCACGATCCCCTTCCCTGTTGGACGGGGTCGAGTCTAGGGAATCGTAGCGTGCCGATGGGGGTGGTGAGACAGAACTAGGACACGATCAGAACTCGTCGCGTCAGAACTCGTCGTCGAACGCGACGGTTCCGGCTACGGCCACCTGGTAGGCGGAGACGCGGCGTTCGAAGAAGTTGGAGAGTTCTTGGACGTCTTGGAGTTCCATGAAGGCGAGGGGGTTGGTGACGTTGTAGACGGGGTCTAGGCCCAGTTGGGTGAGGCGGCGGTCGGCCACGTGCTGCAGGTACGTGCGCATGTCGGCCAGGGGGAGGCCGGGGACGCCTTGGGCCAGGAGGTCTTCGGCGAACTGGGTTTCGCACTCAACGGCTTCGGCGAGCATTTCGCGGACCTGCGCGGCCATCTTGTCGTCGAAGAGGTCCGGTTCTTCGGCGCGGACGGTCTCCACCACGTCGAAGGCGAAGGCCATGTGCATGGACTCGTCGCGGAAGACCCAGTTGGTGCCGGAGGCCAGTCCGTGCAGCAGGCCGCGGGAGCGCAGGAAGTAGACGTAGGCGAAGGCGCCGTAGAAGAAGAGGCCTTCGATGCACGTCGCGAAGCAGATGAGGTTGAGGAGGAAAGCTCGGCGGGCGTCTTTGGTGTCCAGGGTGCGCAGGTCGTGCAGGGAGTCGATCCAGCGGAAGCAGAATTCTGCCTTGCGGCGGATGGACGGGATGTTCTCGACGGCGGCGAACGCGGCTGCGCGCTCCTCGTCGTCGGGGACGTAGGTGTCCAGCAGGTTCAGGTAGAACTGGACGTGGACCGCTTCCTCGAACAGCTGGCGCGAGAGGTAGAGCCGTCCTTCGGGGCTGTTGACGTGCTGGTAGAGGTTCAGCACGAGGTTGTTGGCGACGATCGTGTCGCCGGTCGCGAAGAAGGCCACGAGCCGGGAGACGAGGTGGCGTTCGGCGGGGCTGAGCTTGTTCAGGTCGGTAAGGTCGGAGTGCAGGTCGACCTCCTCCACCGTCCACGTGTTCTTGATCGCGTCCTTGAAGCGGTCGAAGAAGTGCGGGTAGCGCATGGGGCGCAGGGTCAGGTCCATACCCGGGTCTAGCAGCATGATCGCAATTTCCTTACTGGCAGGCTTCGCAGGACTCGGGGTTTTCGAGGGAGCAGGCCACGGCGTCGATCTGCTCGATCGCGGGGGCCGTCGCCTGGGCGCCGACCGTGGCCTGCTGGATGCGGGTGGCGGGGCGCGAGCGCAGGTAGTAGGTGGACTTCAGGCCCGACTTCCACGCGTACATGTACATCGAGGAGAGCTTGCCGATGGTGGGGGCGCCCAGGAACAGGTTCAGCGACTGGGACTGGTCGATGAACGGGCCGCGGGCGACCGCCATGTCGATCAGGGCTCGTTGCGGGAGTTCCCAGGCGGTGCGGTACAGGGACTTGACCTCGTCGGGGAGGACGGGGATGTCCTGGACCGAGCCCTCGGCGCGCTTGATCGCGTCGCGGATCTCGGGGATCCAGAGGCCGAGTTCCTTGAGTTCGTTGACCAGGGCCGTGTTGATCTGGAGGAACTCGCCGGAGAGGGTCTCGCGCTTGAAGAGGTTGGAGACCTGGGGCTCGATGCACTCGTAGCAGCCCGCGATGGAGGCGATCGTAGCGGTGGGGGCGATGGCGATCAGGAGCGAGTTGCGGACGCCGGTGGACGCGATCCGGGTGCGCAGGGCGGTCCAGCGGTCGGCGAGGTCCGCGGATGTGGCCACGTTCCAGAGGTCGGGCTGGAGCATGCCGCCGGCTACGCGGGTGTCGGCGTACGCGGGGTGCGGGCCGTGGGCTTCGGCGAGGGTGGCGGAGGTCTCCAGCGCGGTGAGGTAGATCTCCTCGGAGATGCGCGAGGACAGAGCGCGGGCGGCGGAGTCGTCGAACGGGAGGCGCAGCGCGAAGAACACGTCCTGCAGGCCCATGATGCCGAGGCCGACGGGGCGCCAGCGCGGGTTCGAGGCGGCGGTCTGCTCGCTCGGGTAGTAGTTGATGTCGATGACGCGGTCGAGGAAGACGACTGCGGTGCGGACGGTCTCGTGGAGTTTCTCCCAGTCGATGCCGTCGCGGGCCTCGGTCAGGTGCGCGGCCAGGTTGACGGAGCCCAGGTTGCAGACGGCGGTCTCGGTGTCGGAGGAGACCTCGATGATCTCCGTGCACAGGTTGGAGAGGTGGACCACGTTCTCGGGCTTCGCGGTCTGGTTGGCGAGGCGGTTGGAGGCGTCCTTGAAGGTCATCCAGCCGTTGCCGGTCTGGGCCAGCGTCCTCATCATGCGGCCGTAGAGTTCGCGGGCTGAGACCTGGCGCACGTAGCGGCCCTCGGCTTCAGCGGCGCGGTACGCGGTGTCGAAGGCCTCGCCCCACAGGTCGGGGAGTTCGGGGACCTGGTCGGGGTCGATCAGCGACCACATCTCGTCCGCCTCGACGCGGCGCATGAACTCGTCGGGGATCCAGTTGGCCAGGTTGAGGTTGTGCGTGCGGCGCGCGTCCTCGCCGGTGTTGTCGCGCAACTGCAGGAACTCCTCGATGTCCGGGTGCCAGGGCTCGAGGTAGACACACGCGGCACCCTTGCGGCGGCCGCCCTGGTTCACCGCCGCGACCGAGGAGTCGAGGGTGCGCAGGAAGGGGACGATGCCGTTCGACTTGCCGTTCGTGGACCGGATCAGGGCGCCGCGCGAGCGGACCCGCGAGAAGCCGATGCCGATGCCGCCGGCGAACTTCGACAGGCGGGCGACCTGGTGGTAGCGGTCGTAGATCGAGTCGAGCTCGTCCTTCGGGGAGTCGACCAGGTAGCAGGACGACATCTGGGTGTGCCGCGTGCCCGAGTTGAACAGCGTCGGGGAGCTGGGGAGGTACGCGAGGGAGGAGATCAGGCGGTAGAAGCCGATCGCCTCGTCGGGGGTGTGGGACAGGCCGCAGGCCACGCGCAGCATGAAGTACTGCGGGGTCTCGATCACGTCGCGGGCCACGGGGTGGCGCAGCAGGTAGCGGTCGTAGACGGTGCGCAGGCCGAAGTACTCGAAGCGCAGGTCGCCGGCGCCGTCGATCGCGGCGTCGAAGGCGTCTGCGTGCTCCTTGACGAAGGCGAAGGTCTCGTCGCCGATCAGGCCTTCGGCGTGGCCGAGTGCGATCGAGGCGCTGAAGCTGACGGCGCCGTGGGCTGCGACTTCGTCGGCGATGACGGACGAGAGCAGGCGGGCGGCGAGCTTCGAGTACTGCGGCTCCTCACCGATCAGCTCCGCGGCGCTCTGCACGGCGAGCCGGGCGGCCTCCTCGGCCGTGGCGCCGTCGTGCAGGCCGCTGACGGTCTTTCGGGCCACCCGCTCCGGGCTGACGTCCGGGAGGTCCGCGGCACACCGCCGCACTGCCTGCTCCACCTGCTCGATCGCGTGCTCCGCCTCGACCCCGAAGCCGATCTGAGTGACAGTCACAACCCTCTCCTCCCGCGCCGCCAACAACGCGGGACACCATATCTAGTGATCCAAGAAAAGTCACACCCAGCATGTTGTGGGCGTGTCGTCGCGGAGCGCTTTCTAGCCTGGTCGGGAGAGGGCCGCCGCGCGAACCAGCAGCTGGCGGGCACTGGGGCTCGCGGAGTGCGGGCGCAGCCGGGCGGTGAGGCGGTTGAGGGCGCTTTGGGCACGGCTTGAACTGATCGGCGCGTAGTCGTCGATGAAGGCGTGGCAGGCGGCGATCGACTCGTCGAGGTGGCCCTGGTCGAGGTGTAGTTCGGCCAGGCTGGCCAGGGTGATCGCGCGGGAGCGGCGCTCGTCGGCGGCGCGGCGGCGGACCGATTCCGACAGGACCCTGATGGCACCGGAGCGGTCGCCGAGCAGGGCCCACACGGCGGCTTCCTGGTACGCGTGCGAGGCGGCGTGGTAGCGGCCGAGCACGTGCGGGCCGTGCACCGGACCCGCCTCGCCGACCAGCCGCTGTGCCGAGGTCAGTGCGCTGAGCGCGGCATCCCGGTCGCCCTGTGCGGCTGCAGCGACGGCGAGCGGGCCGTAGAGCGACGCGCGTTGCAGGTCCGGGATCTCACGGCCGCAGTCCTGCACGCTGGCGACGGCGGCCTCGGCGAGGGCGAGCGCTTCCCGGACGTGCCCGAGCGTGCGCGCCTGGACGGACATCGCGCGCAGGGTGAAGGCGTAGCGGAGCGGGTCCTCGTTCTCGATGCTCAGTTTGAGGGCCGCGAGGTAATAGCGCTGGGCTATCGCGTTCTGCTCGTCGTCGAAACACATGAAACCGCACAGATATGCGAGTTCTGTCGCGACGGAGAGCATCCTTCGGCGCGTTTCCCGGCGGGCGGGGGCGCGAAGGCGCGGGGCTATGTCGTAAGCCAGATAACGCGCGAGCGCGGCCCGAGCGTATCCGCCCCCGTATACGTTGTCGGCGCCCTTGAAGACCTGGGCCATCTGTTGCGCGGCGACCACGTGCTCGGGCTCGAGCCGGGAGCCGCGCGGTTCCCGGAAGGGCGGCTGGAACAGGTCGTCGGCGGGCCACGCGTGCAGCCCGGCGAGGTCGGTCAGGCTGTACACGCCGCCCTGCCCGGTCTCCCGGCCGGACTCGGCGAGCCTGCATAAGGCCTCGAAGGTGTCGAGCGGGTCGGCCTTCGGATTCTCCCCGAGGGCGGGCGCGTTCGCCGAGGCCATGCCGACGGCGGCGGCCGAGACCGGTCGGCCGAGGCGGCGCGCGAGGGCCTCCGCGACCAGGTCGGGCAGCGGCGGACGGGGCCGGCGGCCGGCCAGCCAGTGGCTGACCGACCGGCGGTCCAGGCGGGTGGCCAGGCCGATCTCCTGGGCGAGCAGGTTGACCTGCCGGGCCAGCGCGTCCGAGGTCCACCGCGCCTCGGCGAGCAGTTCCCGCAGCGTCTCGTTCGTCCTTCGCACGTGATTCAGTATTCACCGTTGAGCTTTACTCACGTCAACACTGTGCGCCACCGTCCGGAAAGCACTCGTGCGCCGCCATACGCTCCGGTGTGCGATCCCTTATCAGGACCCTCCGTTGTATCGCGGACTGGTCGCGTGCCACTCCTTGCTGCCGCCCATCCAGTTCCACACGCCCTTGACGTAGCGCGCGAGTTCCGGCGAGCCGAGTTCGGCCAGCGCGGCGCACTCCGCCTCGACGGTGTGCATCATCTCGTCGTGGATGGCGGCGGCGCGGTAGATCGCCTCCTGCAGCGAGCACTTCTCCTCGGCGGCGATGGCGGTCGGCAGGTTGGTGTCGGTCGGATCCTCCTTGTGCATCGAGTAGAGGTCGTTGAGCAGCACGTTCGCCACGCCCGCGTACAGGTACACGCGGCGCACCCGGGCGTCGGCGGCCTCGTGCGCGGGCACCTCGTAGCCGTCCACGGCGTCGATCAGCGCCATGCACGGGTAGAACGCGTTCTCGTAGCGGTGCAGCAGGTACTCCCACACGGCGGGCTTGCGGTCGCTCGCGCGCCACTCCGCCTCCTGGCCGTAGCCGACGAACATCATCGCCAGCTCCCGCCGCAGACGGGCGACCTGCGTCGGCGTCGCGATCGTGTCCAGGTGGCCGAAGGCGGAACGGAACGCGCGCAGCACCGGTTCGTCCTGCACGACCTTCTCGAAGTGCGCCATGTACGCGGGCGGCAGGCGGACCGGGTCCACGACGGCCTGCGCCATCGCGAGCCGCGGTCCCAGCAGATGCGGATCGGTGTCCTCCCCCTCGTCGACCCAGTGGTCGTCCACCGCCCACTCGGCCAGGCCGCAGCGGGCCGCGATCAGCAGCCGGTCCGCGTCGTCGCAGCCGGGGTGCGCGAGCATGAACAGGCGGCCGAAGTTGTGCGTGCGCAGGCGTTCCAGCCGTCCCGCGAAGATGCCGATCTCCCCGGCCCAGGCCACCAGCCGCTCGTTGACCTCCTCCCCCAGCGCCTTGTCGTCGCGCACGGCGTCGGGGCAGTAGAGCGGCGGCACGTGCAGCGGCGCGGCCTCCGGCTCCGGCTCGGGATCCGGTTCCAGCTCCGGCGGGCTCAGCCGCAGCGAGCTGGTGCCGAGTCCGGTGGGTCCGGCGAGCGCGAACCGGCTCACGAGGCGATTTCCACGTTCTCCAGCACGCCGATCGCGTCCGGCACCAGGATCGCCGTCGAGTAGTACGCGGTGACCAGGTAGGACATGATCGCCTTCTCGTCGATGCCCATGAAGCGCACGTTCAGGCCGGGCGAGTACTCCTCCGGGATGCCGACCTGGTGCAGGCCGACGACGCCCTGGTTGTCCTCGCCGGTGCGCAGCGCCACGATCGAGCTGGTCAGCTGGTCGGAGACCGGGATCTTGCCGCAGGGGTAGATCGGCACGCCGCGCCAGGCCGGGATCCGGTGGTCGTCGACGTTGACCGCGTCCACGTACAGGCCGCGCTTGTTGCACTCGCGGAAGAACGCGGCGATCGTCTTCGGGTGCGCCAGGAACAGCTTCGTGGAGCGGCGCATGCTCAGCAGGTTGTCCAGGTCGTCCGGGGTGGGCGGGCCGGAGCGGGTGTTGATCCGCTGGTCGTAGTCCGCGTTGTGCAGCAGGCCGAACTCGCGGTTGTTGAGCAGCTCCCACTCCTCGCGCTCCCGGATCGCCTCGACCGTGAGCCGCAGCTGCTCCTGGGTCTGGTTCATCGGGTCGTTGTAGAGGTCTGCGACGCGGGTGTGCACCCGCAGCACGGTCTGGGTGAGGCTGAGCTCGTATTCGCGCGGGGAGAGTTCGTAGTCGACGTACGTGCCGGGCAGCACCGGTTCGCCCGCGTGGCCGGCGCTCATCCCGATCTCGGCCTGGCCCCGCTTGTCGGTGGGCAGCGACGCCCGCGCCTCGAAGTCGGCGATCTGCCGCCGCAGCGCCTCGGACTCGTCGTAGATCCGCTGGAAGGTGGTGCGCGGCAGCACCATCAGCGTGCCCGCGGTGGTGGCCTTGAGCGTGTGCGCCCACACCGGCTCGCCGTCCTGCGCGGTGAGTTCGTCGCCGAGTGCGTGGCCGTCCGCGACGACGCGCAGCACGCCGGCGGTGCCGTAGCGCAGGTTCCCGATCAGCTCGACCCGGCCGTGCGCGATGATGAAGACCTCTGAGATCGGCGAGCCCTGGTCGGCCAGCACGTCCCCGGCCCGGAAGTCGCGCGGCCGGAAGCCCTCCGCGAGCGCCGTGAGCACCTCGTCGTCCGGGAAGCCGCGCAGGATCGGCAGTTCGCGCAGCGTCTCCGGGATCACCCGCACGTCGTCGGCGCCGTTCTGCTCGAAGGCGACCCGGCCGCGGCCCGCCTCCAGCACGAGCCGCCGGTTCACCCGGTAGCTGCCGCCGGCGACGTTCACCCAGGGCAGCTTGCGCAGCAGCCAGCGCGAGCTGATCCCCTGCATCTGCGGGACGGTCTTGGTGGTGGTGGCCAGATTGCGCGCGGCCTTGGTGCTGAGGCTGGACAGGACGGCGGCTTCCTGGTCGGTCGTCGGCATGCTGGTCTCCCTGCTCGAATCGGTGGGTTCGCGGGCTCCCCGGTTCATCAACTCGCGGGGCGCGGGCCCGGACAAGGCGGAGCGGCGCCCGGATCTGTCGCGCTTCGCCGCTCCCCTACGCCGACGTTGCGTCTGCATGTGCATGACGCGAGGTGCGGGAACGCCGCCGCGGCGATGATCGGGAAGGGCCGCGAAGCGCGACACATCCGGCCCGGCATGCGCCTTGGCGATCGCCTTCGGAGCGCGCTGAATGACTGGCAGACCCCACCGACCGGAGGAGCCAGATGTCGATCACCGAGACCCGCAACGAGGTTCTGACCACCGACTACCAGCGCCAGGTCGCCGCCTGGTGGGACACCCGAGCGGGCACCGACCGCGTCAACCTGGCGCTGGGCGAGATCGACGGCTTCTACCACCACCACTACGGTGTCGGCGCGGTGGACTTGTCGGTGCTCGAGGGCCCGGAGGAGACCCGCGACGAGCGGACGCTCAAGGAGCTGCACCGGCTGGAACACGCGCAGTCCGATCTGCTGCTGGACCACCTCGGCCCGCTCGGCGCCGGGGACCGGGTGCTGGACGCGGGCAGCGGGCGCGGCGGCAACAGCTTCCTGACGAACCTGCGCTTCGGCAGCCAGGTGGACGGCGTGTCGATCTCGCAGTACCAGGTGGACTTCGCGACCGAGCAGGCCGTGCAGCGCGGCGTGACCGACCAGGTCCGCTTCCACTTCAGGAACATGCTGAACACCGGCTTCCCGGGCGCGTCGCGGCAGGCGATCTGGACCGACGAGACCACGATGTACGTGGACCTGTTCGACCTGTTCGCCGAGTTCTCCCGGCTGCTGCCGCGCGGCGGGCGCTACGTGTGCATCACCGGCTGCTACAACGACACGCTCGGCGAGAAGTCCGAGGCGGTGCGGACGATCGACGAGCACTACAGCTGCGTGGTGCACCCGCGCAGCCGGTACTTCGCCGCGCTGTCCGCGAACAACCTGGTGCCGGTGAACGTCTTCGACCTCACCGACGCGACGATCCCGTACTGGGAGCTGCGCCAGAAGTCCTCGATCGCGACCGGGATCGAGGAGGCGTTCCTGGCCGGCTACCGGGAGCGCAGCTTCCAGTACCTGCTGATCTCGGCCGACCGGGTGTAACGCGGTTTGGTTCAACCAATGTTAATCGCGCACAACTCTTGACCGTTTTTGTCGACGGAGGCACGATCAACGCACTGTTTCGCACGTAATCGAACGCTGCCGAACATCGCGTGCGAACATCGCCCTCGACGATGGAGTTGATTGTGCGCTACCGCTTCCCCCGGCTGTTCGCGGCGACGGCGGCTTCGGCCGCCGTCGCCGTCCTCGCGCTCGGCGGCGGCTCCTCGGCCCCGGCCCGAGCCGCCACCGTGAGCGGCCCCACCGATGGCAACGTTGTCAGTATCCAGTCGGGCACGACCTGGCAGGACACCTCCGGCGCCGCGCTGCAGATGCACGGCCTCGGCATCATCAAGGTCGGCAACACCTGGTACGGCTACGGCGAGGACAAGGCCGGCGAGTCCTCGGCGGACGCGGCCTTCCAGGCAATACCCTGCTACAGCTCGACCGACCTGCGGCACTGGACCTTCCAGGGCAACGCGCTGACCGTGCAGGCCAGCGGCGACCTCGGCCCGAACCGCGTCGTGGAGCGGCCGAAGGTCATCTACAACGCGACCACGCACGAATACGTGATGTGGATGCACATCGACAGCTCCAACTACTCCGCGGCCGAGGCTGGCGTCGCCGAGAGTCCGACGCCGTGCGGGCCGTACACCTATCTCGGCGCGTCGCAGCCGCTCGGCTTCCAGAGCCGCGACATCGGCGTCTTTCAGGACACTGACGGCACGGCGTACCTGCTCAGCGAGGACCGCGCCAACGGACTGCGCATCGACGAGCTCTCCGCGGACTATCTCAGCGTCGTGAGCGAGGGCACGGCGAACGGCGGCAGTGTCGCGCTGATGCAGGACCTCGAAGCCCCGGCGATGGTGCACATCGGTTCCACGTACTACCTCATCGCCTCGCATCTGACCGGTTGGGCGACGAACGACGACGTGTACGCGACCGCGCCCTCACCGGCCGGACCGTGGACCGGATTCCACAACTTCGCCCCGGCGGGCACCGACACGTACAACACACAGGTCGCGAACATCATCACGGTGTCCGGAACGCACGGGACCACGTACGTCTACGCCGGTGACCGCTGGACGCCCGGCGACCTCGGCGACTCCCCGATGGTCTGGCTGCCGATGACGTTCTCTGCGGGCGTCGTGAACGTCAGTTGGCAGACGTCGTGGCAGCTGAACGTGAAGTCCGGCACGTGGCGGCCCGGACCGTCGCTGCCGCACACCGGTCCTGCCGTGCTGACGAACAACAAGAGCGAACTCGACCTCGATGTCACGAGCGCGTCCACGAGCGCGGGAGCGGGTGTCGTGCAGGACGCGCCGTCGGGCAACTCGAGCGAGAAGTGGCTGCTGCGGCCGGTCAGCGGCTACGACGGCGGCGTCTTCACCCTGACGAACCTGAACAGCGGACTGTGCCTCGACATCCCGGGCAGTTCGACGGCGGCCGCCGTGCAACTGGACCAGGCGGCGTGCGACGGCGGCGCGAACCAGCAGTGGGCGTTCGACGCGGTCGGCGGCTACGGCTCCAACGGCAACGTGACGTACCAGATCGAGAACGTCGGCGACGGCCTCGTGCTCGACGACCTCGGCAACGACACGACCGTCGGATCCATCGTCGACCAGTACACCTCGAACGGCGGCGCGAACCAGGCGTGGACCATCGCACCGTTCTGATCCGGCGGCCGTGTCCGGGTTCCGCGGGTTCCGAAACCCGCGGAACTCGTTGACGGGCGTGGGGACGGAGCACTACACAGGCCGTAGCTTGGAGAGCGCTCTCCAAGCTACGGCCACACCCACGCCTTCTCTCTGGAGTAGCAATGACGCGACTTCCCGGGCACAAACCACCAGGACTGCGACCGCGCATCCAGGCCGCCATCGCCACGCTCTCAGCGGTCGTACTCGCCGCCGCCGCGCTCGTGGTCACGGCCACGCCCGCGCACGCGGCCCCGGTACTGCTCTCGCAGGGGCAGCCGACCACGGCGTCCTCGCTGGAGAACGCCACCTTCCCGGCCTCGGCCGCCACCGACGGCAACACCGGCACCCGCTGGTCGAGCGGGTTCAGCGACCCGCAGTGGCTGGAGGTGGATCTCGGCTCGACGGCGCAGATCAACTCCGTCACCCTCGACTGGGAGGCGGCGTACGCGACGGCGTTCCAGATCCAGGTCTCCACCGATAACACGAACTGGACGAGCATCTACTCGACCACCACCGGGAGCGGCGGCAACCAGTCGCTGACCGTCTCCGGCAGCGGCCGATACGTGCGCATGTACGGCACCGCCCGCGCCACGCAATACGGTTACTCGCTCTGGGAGTTCCAGGTCTACGGCACGGCATCCGCAGGCACGAGCTGCAGCACGACCGACGCCGCGCTGAACCGGCCGACCACCGCGTCGTCGCTGGAGAATTCCTCATTCACAGCGTCCGCAGCGACCGACGGCAACACCGGCACTCGCTGGTCGAGCGTGTGGAGCGACCCGCAGTGGCTTGAGGTCGATCTCGGCTCCACGCAGTCCGTCTGCGGCGTGGCCCTCAACTGGGAAGCCGCGTACGCGACGGCGTTCCAGATCCAGGTCTCCACCGACGGCACCAACTGGACAAGCATCTACTCGACCACGACCGGGACCGGCGGCAATCAATCGCTGACCGTCTCCGGAAGCGGCCGATACGTGCGCATGTACGGCACCGCGCGGGCCACGCAATACGGCTACTCGCTCTGGGAATTCGACATCTACACCGTCGGCGGATCGACCTCCTCGCCGACCCCGACCGGAACCGGCACCGGCACGTCGACTGGATCCGGCGCGCCGCCCGCATCCTTCTGGGGCAACACGAGCGCGATCCCGGCCGCCACCAAGGTGCTCGAGGTCGCGATCACCAACCAGACCAACGGCCAATACCCGGACAGCCAGGTCTACTGGAGCTTCAACGGGCAGGAAGAATCGATCGCGCAGCAGCCGTACATCGACATGCCCGCGAACTCGGCCGGACGGATGTACTTCTACCTCGGCTCGCCGAACAGCCAGTACTACGACTTCATCGAATTCACCGTCGGCGCGTCGTCGATCAACGTGGACACCACGCGCGTCGACCGCTTCGGGCTCAAGCTCGCGCTGCTCGTGCACAGCCACGACGGCACCGAGCAGGAGGTCGGCGAGAACTACGCCACGTTCCAGGAGAGCCGCACCGCGACCTTCCAGCGCTTCGAGAACTCGGTGCCGACCGCGTTCAAGGAACTGGCCACCGACAACGCGCCGTACGGGATCCCGTCGCCCGGCGGCGACCCGGCGTTCCAGTCCGGCGGCGCGTACGCGAACTACTTCAACAGCGCGCTGACGGCCGCCGGCGACACGACGGACAACAGCCTCGACGTCTTCGGCTGCGCGGGCACGCTCTCCGGCAACCCGACGCTGTGCGCCGCGCTCAACCGCGGCGTCGCGCAGCTGCCGACGTCCTCGCAGTCCAACCCGGCGAACTTCTACCAGACCGCCCCGGCGAACTACTACGCGCAGTTCTGGCACCAGAACTCGATCAACGGCATGCAGTACGGCTTCCCGTACGACGACGTGGACGGCCAGTCCTCGGACCTGTCCGTCGCCAACCCGCAGTACATGGTCGTGGCGGTCGGCTGGTAGCCGTCGCGTCGACCGCGGATCCGTCGCGGGGATTGGAGAGCGCTCTCTGGTCCTCGCGACGTTTCACATCCGCGCGCATTACAGAAAACCATCCGTGGTTACAATCCCAGTCGTGGATGCCAACCAGACACCTCACGCCGCACCGACGCTCGAACACGTGGCGCGAGTGGCCGGGGTGTCCCGCGCGACCGTCTCGCGGGTGATCAACAACGTCCGCAACGTCGACCCGCGGATCGCCGAGGTCGTGCGCGCCGCCGTGGAGGCCACCGGCTACGTGCCGAACCAGGCCGCGCGCTCGCTGGTGACCCGGCGCACCAACTCCGTCGCGCTGGTCGTGTCCGAGGGCGAGGGGCGCGGCGTCCCGGCGGACGACGCGTTCGTCGGCCGGGTGTTCACCGACCCGTACTTCGGCCGGGTCGTGTCAGGGCTCTTCTCCGTGCTGCGGCCGCGCGGGCTCAACCTGGTGCTGATGTTCGTGGAGACGGACGAGATGCGCCAGCAGCTGGTCGGCTACCTGCGGCAGGGCCACGTGGACGGCGTGCTGCTGATCTCCTCGCACCCGCAGGACCCGCTGCCGCGGATGCTCACCGAGGTGGACCTGCCGGCGGTGCTCTCCGAACGGCCGAACTCGCCGCTGCGGATCAGCTACGTGGACGCCCCGCAGCGCGTCGGGGCACGCCTGGCCGCCGAGCGCTTGGCGGCACGCGGCTGCCGCAAGGTCGTCACGATCGCGGGGCCGATGGACATGTCCGCGGGCCGGGACCGGCTCGACGGCTTCCGCGCGGCGATGGCAGAGCACGGACATCCCGAGATCCCGGCCATAGAGGGCTACTTCACGCAGGAGAGCGGCAGCGCGGCGATGACCCGGCTGCTCGACGAGCACCCCGACCTCGACGGCGTGTTCGCGGCGAACGACCTGATGGCCCTCGGCGCCGTCACCGTGCTGCACGAGCGCGGCCGGCGCATCCCCGAGGACGTGGCCGTCGTGGGCTTCGACGACCACCACGCGGCGATGCTCTGCCGTCCCGCGCTGACCACCGTGCACCTGCCGGTCGAGGAGATGGCGGCCGAGATGGCGCGGCTGCTGCTGGACCGGCTCGACCGCCCGGGACTGCCCGCGGCATCGACGGTCTTCGAACCGACCCTGGTCGTGCGCGCCTCCGCCTGACCTGCGATCAGTTCCGGGATCCGGCGCCGAGGTTTCGGAACCGAATCCCGCCGACTTTCCCTTGACGACCCGTGGGCCGAGGAGTTCACTACCGCTCGGAGAGCGCTCTCCCACCCTTCGGAGCCCTAGGAAAGGCAGACCTTCTCCATGAGCGGACACAGGCGATCGACGGGCGCGACGACGCGCCGGATCGCCCACTTCTTCCTGGCCGCCGCCACGGCGTGCGGCCTCGTCTCCCTCGCCCCCGCGCTCGCCTCCGCCGCGACCCAGACGCAGCTGTCCGAGACCGGCTGGACCGCGTCGTCGAACACGAACTCGTCGGCCGGGGACGCGCCGCAGAACGCGATCAGCGGCGACACCGGCGCCCGGTTCAGCTCGGACGCCGACCAGGCCGCGGGCATGTGGTGGCAGGTCAACCTGGGCTCCGCGCAGAGCTTCGACCAGATCGAGATGGACTCCGGCGGCTACGCGGGCGACTACGCGCACGGCTACCAGGTCGAGGTCTCCAGCGACGGCACGAACTTCACCGCGGTCTACACCGGCACCGGCACCGCGAACCCGATCACCGCGACGTTCGCCGCGCAGACCGCGAAGTACATCAGAGTCCAGCTGACCACCGCCGTGAGCACGAACTGGTGGTCCATGGTCAATTTCACCGCCTACACCAACGGATCCAGCGGTTCGGGCGGCGGCGGTACGACCAGCGGCCAGCTCGCCGAGACCGGCTGGGCCGCGACGTCGAACACGAACTCGCCGGCCGGGGACGCCCCGCAGCACGCGGTGAGCGGCAACACCGGCGCCCGGTTCAGCTCCGACGCGTACCAGGCGCCGGGCATGTGGTGGCAGGTGGACATGAGCTCGGTGCAGACCTTCAACCAGGTCGAACTCGACTCCGGCGCCAACACCGGCGACTACGCGCGCGGATACGACATCGAGGTCTCCAACGACGGCACGAAGTTCACGCCGGTCTACTTCGGCACCGGAACCTCGTCCCCGGAGACCGCGACGTTCTCCCCCCAGCAGGCGCGCTACATCAGGGTGCTGCTGACGGCGTCGAACGCGGCGAGCTGGTGGTCGCTGACGAACGTGACCGTCTACAACTCCTCCGCCTCCACGACGCTGCCGAGCGCCCCGGCCACCGGCGGCAGCCTCGGCTCGAACGTCTACGTGTTCACCCCGAGCCAGTCGGTCGCCTCGATCCTGAGCACCGTCAACTCGATCTCGAACGCGCAGGTCGGCAACCAGTTCGGCAGCCAGCGCTACGAGCTGCTGTTCGAGCCCGGCACCTACGGCTCGGCGTCGAACCCGCTGGTGTTCACGGTCGGCTACTACGAGAGCGTCGCGGGCCTCGGCCAGAACCCGGGCCAGGTCGTCATCAACGGCGCGATCAACTCGTACAACCAGTGCGACGGCGGCAACCAGAGCGCCTGCTACGCCACCGACAACTTCTGGCGCTCGGTCTCCAACCTGACGATCAACGTGACCGGGATGACCGGCTGCTTCAACGGCACCGACGTGTGGGCCGTCTCGCAGGCCGCGCCGATGCGCCGGGTGAACGTCAACGGCAACCTGACGCTGATGGACTACTGCGACGGTTCGCCGGACTGGGCCAGCGGCGGCTTCATCGCGGACTCGAAGCTGAACAACACCGTCACCAACGGCTCGCAGCAGCAGTTCTTCGTGCGCAACACGGACCTCGGCAGCTGGAGTAACGGCGTGTGGAACCAGGTGTTCTGCGGCGACCCGGGAGCCCCGGCGCAGAGCTTCTCGTCCACCTCGGGCCTGAGCGGCGGCAGCGCGCCGTACACGACGCTCGGAACCTGCCCGACCACGCAGGAGGAGCCGTACCTGTACACGGACTCGTCGGGGAACTACAACGTCTTCGTCCCCTCGGCGCAGTCCAACTCCAACGGTCCGACCTGGGCCAACGGCAACACGCCGGGCACCTCGCTGTCGCTGAACACGTTCTACGTGGTCAACGCGTCGAGCACGGTCGGCCAGATCAACGCGGCACTGGCCGCCGGCGACAACCTGCTGTTCACCCCCGGCGTCTACCAGTACGCGCAGACGATCCAGGTGACGCACGCGAACACGAAGATCCTCGGCCTCGGCTTCGCGACGCTGATCCCGACCGCGGGCAACGTCACGCTGTCCACAGCCGACGTGCCCGGCGTCAACGTCTCCGGCCTGATCTTCGACGCCGGACCCACCCAGTCCGCCGCGCTGCTGCAGCTCGGCACCGAGGGCTCGGCCGCGAACAACGCGAGCGACCCGGACAGCGTGGACGACGTGTTCTTCCGGGTCGGCGGCGAGGAGGCGGGCAGCACGGCCACCGCGTTCGTGGACAACTCCGACGACTCGCTGATCGACGACGTCTGGTCCTGGCGCGCCGACCACGGCGCCGGGGCGGGCACCTGGACCGGCGACCAGTCGGCCACCGGCCTCGTCGTCAACGGCGACCGGGTCACCGCGAACGGCCTGGCCGTGGAGCACTACGAGCAGTACGAGACGATCTGGAACGGCCAGGGCGGCAAGGTCGTGTTCTTCCAGAACGAGAACCCGTACGAGGTGCCGAGCCAGGCGGCGTGGATGTCCAGCGCCACCCAGAACGGCTACCCCGCGTTCTACGTGCCGAACAGCGTGACCACGTTCACCGGCTACGGCATGGGCAGCTACTCGTACTTCAGCCAGGGCGTGGCGATCGAGAACGCGATGGCGTTCCAGGCGCCGCAGACCTCGGGGATCTCGTTCAACGACATCATGACGGTGTTCCTGAACGGGTCCGGCGGCATCCAGTCCGTGATCGACGGAACGGGTACCGCGGTCAGCTCCAGCTTCGGCGGCCCGAGCGACATCGTGTCCTTCAGCTGATACCGGTACCGGCGTTTCCCTGGTGAATGAACGGCGCCCAGGATGAAACGGCGTCCAGGAGCCGATGCTCGTGCTGGAGGATTTCCCGCAGCACGGGCATCGGCTCTCGGGCGTCCTCGGGGCCGAGCATCCAGCGTTGGGCGGCGCGCAGGGCGTCGGCCGGGGCGAGTTTCCGGATCGCGAGGTAGTGGTGGAAGGCGATGACGCAGACGGCGGTCGCCCAGTCGTCGATGGACCAGCGTGAGCCGATGACGTCGGTGGCGCCGCGTGCGACGAAGGCCGTGGTGAGCGTGAGGGATTCGTCGTGGTCCCGGCTGCTCAGGTCGGTTTCGCAGCAGTCGAGCACGATGAGCCCGGCGACGCGCGTGCCGGACGTCGCGGATTCGAGGATGCGCGCGACGGTGAGGCTGTCGTTCGATCCGGCGAGTCGCAGGCGGGACGTGGTCGGCCCGGTGCCCGCCGTACCGTGCGCGGAGATCTGCACCATCGAGGCGGGCGCCGCGCCGCCGCTGCCCAGGATCAGCGCGAGGACTTCCTCGGGCGTGCCCGGCGCCTCGACCGGCTCGTCGTCTCCCACGACGCCCAGGAAGCGGGCATTGTGCAGGTACGTGTCCCGGATCGCCACGGCCTCGACGGCTGGGTACGTCAGCGTGCTGCTCGGGTCCGCGACGATCACCGGATCCCTTCCATACGGCTCCCGTTCCCGGTCCAGCGAACGCAGCAGCTCCGTGGCCGAAGCGGCGTACGAGATGACGAGCAGGTCGCAGGCACGCAGCGGCCTGGCCAGGTCGGTCGTGGCCGGGCGGCCCAACAGCGCCGCCTGCCAGGGAACCAGGCCGAGCAGACCGCAGGGCACGAACACGACCCGCGCGGGACGGTCCGGCGCGGGCTCGGTCGGCAGCGCGTCGATGATCGGATCGAGCACCGTGGGTCCGGCCCATGCGCAGAGCCCGTCCAGCGCGCTCTCCCACCTGGTGGTCGTGTCGAACTCGCGAAGTTCGGCCGGTCCGCGCAGCGCGGCGAATCGGCGCGCCGAGTTGTCCAGGTAGTGATCGAACGGCTCGCGCGCGGCGCCGGAAAGCCCGGGCGCCTGCACGTCGCACGTCACACCGTCGGCGCGGATCACGATGGCGCGGCCCGCGGATTCGGCGGTCTCGGGCAGCAGATAGACCAGCGCGTCCACGTCGCATTCCTTGAGCCGCGCGCTGATCGTCGAGCAGGTCGGCGGCGTGCTGGAGACCTCGACGCGGTGCAGGGCACGCAACGCGCGCTGCCGCAGATCGCTCGGCACGGTCAGGGAATCCTCGCTCAGGCCGGTCTGCGGCGCACGCTCCCAGTCGTCGGCGAGTTCGTACTCGTCGATATCGCGCAGACGCTCGGGAACGGTGCCCGCCGCCGCGGCCGCGCTGAGCACCATGGCGCGTCCCAGCTCCAGGCATTCGAGCGCCGCGTCGAACCGCCCGCCGGACAGCGCCCAACCCGCCGCGCGCAACCCGCGGCCCGCACCCGCCTTTGCCGTGCTCAGGCCGTCCTCCGTGCCGACCTGCAGCAGCACATCCTCGGACAGCAGCCGCAGCGACTCGAGCGCGCTGGTCACGGCGTGGCCGGTGTCGTCGCCCAGCCCACGCGCGCGATACGCGTCAGCCTGCTCCCAGCGCACCATGAAGGCCACTGCCGGGGAACTGCGCTCCGTCAGGGCACTGCGAGCCTGTTCGAGTTCGTCGATAGCCTGGTCGAGCACCGCCGCCCGCTCCGGGCCTTCGAGCGCGACGTACTGCGCCTTGAGTGCGAGCGCGATCCCGCGCCGCGTGTGCACGTGCTGGTCGTACGTCGCGGGGGTCGACGTCAGCGATGACCGGGCACGCGCGATGGCCTCGGAGAGCTCGACGGGCTGCATCTCCAGTTCAGCCGAGAGCGTGAGCACCGCGGGCCAGATCGACTCCATCAACGGACGCACGGCCGCCGGCGCGAACCTGGAGGCGTCGAGTGCCGCCTTCAGATGCCGAACCGCCCGGCGCAGCCACTCGACCTTCTGGCTGCGCACCGTGAGACAGAGCTCTGTCAGCGCCAGCTGGAACGGGATCACGCAGTACATCACGCCGACCTCGGCGCCGTCGGGGAGTTCGTGCTGCTCCAGTTCGCGCACCAGGCTTTCGAGGGCTTGCACGTCGCCCTTCTCCCACGCCTCGGACGTGCGGAGGTTCTGATCGAGCACCAGCCGCCCGACGCGCAGCCCCTCGGCGCCCGGATCCCCCTGCAGCAGCGCCTCGGTCAGCAGCGGCGTCGTCCAGTCCTCCTGCAACCGTCGCGCCGCCTTCGCCGCGTCCTGCCGGTTCCCGTGCATCATCGAGGACGCCACGAGCATCGCCGGGAACGCGGTGTTGCCGAGCCAGCCGTGCACGACGGCTGTCTCAGGGTCCTGAAGTGCCGTGCGCAGCGTCCCCAACGCGGCGTCCAGCTCGGCGGGATCGTTCGTGCGCACCGCGTGCGCTAGCCGGCCGAGCGCCGCGGCCCCGGGATTGGACTCGGCCAGCCGATCGTTCGTCGCGGCGAGCTCGTCGGCGGTCATCATCCCGGGCACGTTCGCCTCGAACAGGAGCGCCACCTCGTCCGGCATCGACTCGTCGCCAGGAGTCGCGACCGTCTCCCCGGGCGGCAGCGGCTGCATCATCGGCAGGACCGCGCTGAGCATCGAACCGGCCGGGTTGTCCGGATCATCGGTCAGCGGCTTGAACAGCTGCTGGATCTCGGGGATGGACGCGCCCCGGCCGCTCGTCATCAGCTGGAACAAGCCCAGGATCGCGTCCAGCGCGCTGGCGAAGGCGGCGAGTTTCGCAGTCCGCGGATCGTCCGGCCGCGCATTCCGGGCCTCTACGAGCAACTCACGCGCCTCGCGCAGATCGACGATCGCCTGCCCGCCGCCCATCACCATCTGCCCGACCATCATCGCCGCATTGAGGCTGGCGAGCGTGCCCAACTGGATGCTCGCGGCGTTCCCCGGCAGCAGCATCAGCGCCAGCAGCAGCACCGCGGCGAAGTCGTCCTCGGCGTTCAAAAACCCCGCCAGACGCGCGGCCCGCAGCAGCCGCACCCCCGCCGTCTTGTCACCGGCCGCCCAACCCCCGTGCAGCCAACGCCGCGCGTACAGCGAACCGAGCGCGACCCGCACCCGCCACACCAACGGCTCGTCCTGCATGACAGCAGGCTGCTTCTCGATGCCGCCGAGTTCCGCGATGGCCTCGTCGAGCCCGTCCGCCGTGGCCTGGTCGACGAGCCGCCGGGCCCGGGCCAGCGCCTCATCCCACTCGCGTCCGCTCACCGCGTCCACCTCCTCCCCCTGATCTGACGGACGGCGCGGGCGGTCCGTCAGGAGGTGTCGCGCACACCTTCCTTCGTACCCGCGCCAGGAGACAGGAGAGATCAGTGGCATCGAACACGCCCAACGGATCCGGAGCGGACTGGAGGGAGCCGGAGGACGCGCCGAGGACCGACGGGTCGCGGGCGACGTCGAAGAAAAGCGGAAAACGCTGGCTCGTAAGGCTGATCGCGGCACTCGTCGCGCTGCTCGCGGCCTTCCTGGTCGGCCGGTTCACCGCGCCGAAGTCGACCGTCAACGCAACACCGGTGGCCGTCACGAACTCGTCGAGCCCCAGCCCGAGCACCGGGACCGGCGGCCAGTTCACCCCGACGACCCCCAGCGCCACGGCCGCCACCTCCGGCGACCCCTCCGCGACGACCAGCGAGGCCACCGTCGGCCCGAACGCGACCGGCCTCAACACCGTCACGCTCGCCAACCTGACCGCGGTCTCCGGCGCCTTCGACAACGGCGACAAGACCCCCGTCGTCAACGGCCAGCCGCAGAACGCCGCCGTGAGCTCGACCATCGACAGCTGCTACGGCAACGGGACGACGGGCGACACCCAGTACAACCTCGGTCGCGACTACACGAAGCTCACCGCCGTGCTCGGCGTCGACGACAACTCGGCCTCGCAGAACGCCGCCCCGCAGGTCGAGATCGACGGCGACGGCCTCAAGCTCGGCACCTGGACCCCGACGCTCGGCAAACCGGTCAACATCAGCCTGAACGTCACCAACGTGCTCCGGCTGGACATCAAGTGGACCGACCCCGGCGTCACCTGCGAGAACTACAAGCCGTCCTACCTGGTGCTCGGCAACGGCGAACTGACTCCCGTCCCCGGATTCGTCACCACGCTGCCCTCCTCGACGAGCGGCAACTGACCTGCGCTACGCGGCATCGACCCTGATGGTCGTGCCCAGCCGAGCCGCCCGGCCCGCTGTGCTCACCATCGGGGTGCTGATGCGCGCCGTCTCGACGCAGCAGAACTCCCGGTAACCCTCGTCGGTCAGGTCGGCCATGCTCTTCGACAGCTCGGGACCGGGATTCCAGGTGACAACGTCGCTGTGGTCGTGGTGCCGGACCTCGATCACGCGCTTGAGGACCGGATCCCAGATGCGGCTGACAGGCTCCGGCGCGGTGTAGACGCGGTCGATCCGGCCGGGGAAGGTGAGCGCGCCCTCCTGCCGTCCGTCCGTCTCCTCCACCTTGTCGAGGTAGGGAACGCCGATGCCGGACACCGAGACCCCGTCGATCTCGCCGACGTTGAAGTAACTGTGCAGCGCGCCGGTGCTCTCGAAGTCGCCACGCGCCTCGAGCGTGACCGCGCACTCCTCGCCGCCGAGCGTGAACGTGAGCAGCAGTTCGAACTCGTGCGGCCAGATCGCCTTGGTGCCCTCGGAACTCGTCAGCCGCAGACTCAGCTCGACGCCCCGACCGTCCTCACTGTGCCCCACAAGCTCGAACGCACTGGTCCGCGCGAACCCGTGCGAAGGACTCCCCGCCGGCCCGAACCACGGCCAACAGACCGGCACCCCGCCCCGGATCGCAGTCCCCGCCGCGAACGCCGTCGCATCGCTGAGCCACAACACCGGCTCATGCCCCGCGGGCTGCCAGGCGACCAGATGAGCCCCCTGCAACGCCACCGCCGCCCGCACCCGCGGATGCTCGGCCACGATCACCGGCAGCTCCCCCGCCAGCCGCTCGCTGACATGCTCGGAAAGCCGCCTCAGCACGGGAAGTTCGAACACGTCCTCATTCATCGCCACCACTGCCCGCTCGTCGACCGGATAGACACAGGGGCGACACCGTATTCCGGTGTCGCCCCTGGTGAGAGACTGTGCGCCGTCAGGGACCATAGTCGCATCCGTCCCGCTCTCGCGGAGCGAATCGCCGCACCCGCACCCTATCGCACGCACCCGTGAACGGCGGGCACGCTCCCACGCCCTTTGACAATCGGTGATATCGACGGCTCCGTACGCTGTGCGCGTGCGGAGCCGCCTGTGAGCCGAGTCGGCTCGGGTATCACTCGTTGTAGTAGCCGTACACGTCGACGATCAGCTGGGTCGAGCCCTTGCTGGCGTTGTACAGGTAGAAGTCGCTGAAGCTGCTCGTCGTGCTTGTGCCGACGGTGACAGCGTTCTGTCTCGTCTGTCCGGGCATGTAGTTGACCGCAGATGTGTTCTGGATTCCGCTGGTCGGCGGGAACACGCCGATGAAGCCTTGGGCCGTCGGCTGGGTCACCGTCACGTTGGCGGCGAGGGCGATCGATGTGTTCGGTACGGGGGCGGTTCCGCGCGGTCCGGCTCCCACGTCGCCGACATCGAGGTCGGTCAGCGAGTCGGGTCCGGCCTCCTCGACCGACTGGAAGTAGTTGTCCACGGCGCCGGTACCGTTGCGGGTGTCGAGGTATCGCTCCGGGGTGATCGGGACGAACTTCGCTCCGGAGCCGTTGGTGAAGTATCCGGAGATGTCGACGACCAGCTGCACGGTTCCGGTGCTGTTGTTGGCGAAGTCGACGTAGCCGTCCGATCCGACCTGCACGATGACCTCGTTCGGCACGGTCTGGCCGGCCGAGAAGTTCACGTTCGAGGTTCCGGGGACGGTGCCGCCCTCCGGGTACGCGGTGATGAATCCGCTTCCGGTGGCGTCGGTGACTGTGGCATTGAGCACCGCCGCCGTGATTCCGGTGTACGAGGACCCGAGGTTCAGCCGTACGTGACCGCCCGCCGCGATGGGTGTCTTCGTGGTGCGGGTGTCCAGCAGCCGCTTTTGGACGAGTGGGTGGAAGCCCGAAGCGCCAGCGGCCGAGTAGTAGCCCTCGAGGTCGGCAACGAGGTGTGTCGTGCCTCCGCTCGCGTTGGCCAGATCGACGTAGCCGTCAGCACCGACCTGCACGATCACGGTGTTCGGGACGGTCTGGCCTTTGGAGAAGTTGATGTTCGAGGTGTTCGGCAGCGAAGCCCCGTCCGGGTATGCGGCGATGTAGCCGGTCATGGTCGGACTGGTCGCCGTGACGTTCAGCGCCACGGCCGTGACCCCGGTGCTCGGCAAGCCGTCGATGCCCGCGATCTTCAGCTTCACTGAGTTGTGCGGCGCGACAGGAGTCGTCGTGGTGACGCCGATGGCCCTGCGGGTATCGAGGACCCGCTGCGGCGTGAGCGCGGTGAAGCCACTGCCTCCGGTGATGAAGGACTGTGACAGTGTCTTCTGGTTCCCGCCGGCGTCGGTCAGTGTCGCGGTCACGGTGTACGTGCCCGCGGTCGAGTACGTATAGGTCTGCGTGCAGCCGGCGGCGTCTTTTTCAGCCTGGCTGGTCTTGACCGTCCCGTCGCCGTAGTTGACGGTGCACGAGGCGAAGCTCCAGTCGTCCGTGCCGACGATGACCACCCGGATTTCGAGCGATCCGATTGTGTCGACCATGAGTGTGGGCGTGAACGCCGAGACGGCGTCTACCGCGACGGTCGTCGTGAAGTCCTCGCTGTAGCCGTCGCTCGCCTTGGCCGAGAGCGTGATCGTGTAGTCGCCCGTTTCACCGTATGCGTGCGGAGCGGTGCACACTCCGCCCGAAGCCGCCGTGACCGTCTCCGGCGTGGAACCGTCGCCGAAGTCGAACGTGCAGTCAGTGATCGCGTTGCCCCATGGGTCGGTTATCGTCGCGCTGAACTTGCCTGTCTGCTCGACTGGCATGAGCGTCGGGTTGCTCTGGTTGAACGTGACGGCGAGAGGATCGTCCGTCTCGCCGGGGCCCCGGTCGTAGTACGCATACGTGCCGGAACCGGCGTTGGGCACGTTCGGGTCGTCGACACGAGCGTTGTCGTACATATCGCTCGAGAGCTCGCCGGGCGCGTCGGAGTTCGCCGAATCGACGGCGTCAGCGGTATCGGTCGAGTTCAGATCGTGGTTGCCCTGCCCGGTCGCCGCAGTGAACGCGGCCGGGCTGGCATAGCCGGTTCCAGCCCATGAATAGATGTCGGGGATCGAGGTGGAGCCGGTGGCGAAGTCGTTGTACCCCTCGCTGGTCCCGGACGTCGAGGAACTGTCGACCAGCAGGTCGACTTGCGAGGCGGCGGCCGTCGGGCAGTCCGGCGAGGTGGACGACCCGGAGAAACCTCCGTACACGCCGACATTGTTCTCCACTGACGCCGAGGATGAGCCGGCGGTCAGCCTGATCCCCGCCTGGCACGCGACACCGATCTCGTTGCTGGACACATCCGAGGATGGCGAATCCACCATCGCGATCGCCGGGCCGTCCCAGTCGTCGACGATACTGGTCGTGACGACGTTGCCGGATCCGCCGTCGACGTACACACCGCCGGAAGTCGAGTAGGCGACCGCCCAAGCCCGGCTTACGGTGTCATCCGACGAGCCACCGGTGATGGAGATGCCCGCGCCCGTCGAAGGCGTGTAGTTCTGCCCGACGTAGTCGCGGTCGAGAGCGACATGCGAAGACTTCGAGACGACGATGCCGCTGAAGTTGGCGTTCTCGAATGCCGAGAACCCGTCGACGTTCACATACGACGCCCCCGTGATCGTGACCGCCACGGCATTGCTCGTGGTGATCGACGTCTTGGCCGCCGTACCGTTCTGCGCCACACCCTTGATCGTGATCGGCGCGGCCGCCGTCCCGGACGCGGTCACCTTGAACGGCGCGTAGGACCCTGCGGCCACGACTACCGTGTCGCCCGGCACGGTCGCCGCGTTGACCGCGGGCTGGATCGTGCAGTACGGCTTGACCGCGCTGTTCGTCGTCGTGTCCGAGCAGCCGTCGGCACCGAAGCCGACGTAGTACGTACTCGGACCGGCCGCCTGCGCGGTGATCGGCGCCCACATCGCCCCCGCGCCCACGAGCAACGCGGTCAACACTGCAACACGATGCTTACGCACCGCGCCTCCCCTATGAAGATGATCACTAAAGCTCAATGTGTGGACCAAAGGCTACACCTGAACAATACTGACATCCCTCCAATCCACTGAGCGGCCAGCTCGAATCGGAAACAGCGAGTCCGCTCGAAGCGGGCCTGACCACCGGCCAGGAGGAGCTGGTATCTCGCGCTCAACGAGCGTGATCGGATTCGCCGTAGCTGCCCTCGCGTTCGTGCCCCTGCAGTAGGGGGCACGGAGCTTGAACTTCTGGAGTTCGCCGGCCGCGGTGCGGCGCCTTGTAGCTGGCGGCTTTGTCTTTGCCTGGAGATCCGCCAGAGCACCAGCCGCACCGGATCATGTCTCGACAGTGCCGCAGCCGAGGCGTTCTTCGCCGCCGTCGAAACCTGGACCAAGCACTACAACGAACGCCGCCGTCCCGCATGTGGGATTGCCGGGCGCACGTGCGGCGAGGCGAGCCCGGGGCCGGACACGCGAAAGCCCCGGTCATCACAGGGGATGACCGGGGCTCCGCTTCGGTGCGCCGTCAGGGACTTGAACCCCGAACCCGCTGATTAAGAGTCAGCTGCTCTGCCTATTGAGCTAACGGCGCGTGTGGTGCGCGTTAGAGATTACCGTAACTCGGGCCGGGGCGGAAATCCTTAAGGCGGGGGCCTGTCACCTGCGGAAACGGCGTAGGCGGAGGGAGTTGGAGACGACGAAGAGTGAGGAGGCGGCCATGGCGGCGCCGGCGATGAGGGGGTTGAGAAGACCGAGGGCGGCGAGCGGGAGGGCGGCCAGGTTGTAGGCGAAGGCCCAGAAGAGATTGCCCTTGATGGTGGCGAGGGTGCGGCGGGCCAGGCGGATGGCGTCGACGGCGGCGGACAGGTCCACGCCGGTTCCGTCGGGCGAGACGCGCACGAAGGTGAGGTCGGCCGCCTCGATCGCGGCGTCGGTGCCGGTGCCCATGGACAGGCCCAGGTCGGCGGTGGCCAGCGCGGCGGCGTCGTTGACCCCGTCGCCGGCCATGGCCACGACGCGGCCGCGGGCCTGCAGGGCGGCGACGGCCTCGGCCTTGCCCTCGGGGAGCACGCCCGCGATGACGGCGGAGTCGGGGATGCCGACCTGGGCGGCCACGGCGCGGGCGGCGGCCTCGTGGTCGCCGGTGAGCAGGATGGGTTCGAGGCCGAGGGCGCGCAGGCCGTCCACCGCCTCGCGGGCCCGCGGCTTGACCGCGTCGGCGACCACGAGCACGCCGCGGACGGCGCCGTCCCAGCCGACGGCGACCGGGGTGCGGCCGAGCGCGGCGGCCTCGGCTACGACGGTCTCGAGCGCGGCCGGGAGCGGCAGCGACCACTCCTCGGCGAGGTATGCGGGACGGCCGACGACCACCGCGTGCTCCTCGACGACGCCGGTCACGCCGAGGCCGGGGGTGGCCCGGAAATCGGTGACGGGCGGGAGCGGGGACGGCGCGGCGGCGGCGATGGCGCGGGCGATCGGGTGCTCGGCGAGGTGTTCGACCGCGGCGGCGAGGCGTAGCAACTGCTCGGTGTCGGAGACCTCGACCGAGTGGGTGGACAGCAGGGTCATCTGGCCGGTGGTGACGGTGCCGGTCTTGTCCAGGACGATGGTGTCTACGCGCTTGGTGGATTCGAGGACCTCGGGGCCCTTGATGAGCAGGCCGAGTTGGGCGCCGCGGCCGGTGCCGACGAGCAGGGCGGTGGGGGTGGCGAGGCCGAGGGCGCAGGGGCAGGCGATGATCAGGACGGCCACGGCGGCGGTGAAGGCGTGTGCGGCGCCGTTGCCGACGAGCAGCCAGGCCGCGAGGGTGCCGAGGGCCAGGACGATGACGACGGGGACGAAGACGGCGGCGACGCGGTCGGCGAGGCGCTGGACGGCGGCCTTGCCGTTCTGGGCGCGGACGACGAGTTCGGCGATCTGCGCGAGCTTCGTGTCCCGGCCGACCTTCGTGGCGCGCACGACGAGCACGCCGCCGCTGTTGACGGTGCCGCCGCTGACCTCGGCGCCGGGACAGACCTCTACGGGCACTGATTCGCCGGTGAGCATCGAGGCGTCCACGGCGGACATGCCCTCGACGACGACGCCGTCGGTGGCGATCTTCTCGCCGGGGCGGACGACGAAGAGGTCGCCGACGGCGAGCTGCTCGATCGGGATGTGCTCCTCGGTGCCGTCGGGGCGGCGGCGGGTGGCCTCCTTGGCGCCGAGTTCGAGCAGGGCGCGCATGGCCGCGCCGGAGCTGCGCTTGGCCCGCTCCTCGAGGTAGCGGCCGAGCAGGATGAAGACGGTGACGGCCGAGGCGACCTCGAGGTAGATCTCCTTCGCGCCGCCGCTCGCGGTGAGCGAGAAGTCCATCCGCATCCCGGGATCGCCGGCGCCGCCGAGGAACAGGGCGTACAGCGACCAGCCGAAGGCGGCGATCGTGCCGAGCGAGATCAGGGTGTCCATGGTCGCCGCGCCGTGCCGCAGGTTGGTCCAGGCGGCGCGGTGGAACGGCAGGCCGCCCCAGACGACGACCGGGGCCGCGAGCACCAGGGCCAGCCACTGCCAGTTCCGGAACTGCAGCGCCGGGATCATGGAGAGGACCAGGACGGGGACGGCGAGCGCGGCGGAGACGACGAGCCGGTCGCGCAGCGGGGAGGGCGCGGGGGACGGGGCGGACGCATCGGGGGCGTCGGCCGGGGGCTCCGGCGGCGCGGGCAGGGCGGCGCCGTAGCCGGTGGCCTCGACGACGGCGATCAGGTCCGCCGGGGAAACCTCCGGGGGGTATGCGACGGCCGCCTTCTCGGTGGCGTAGTTCACCGTCGCCGTCACGCCCTCGATCCGGTTGAGCTTCTTCTCGATCCGGGCCGCGCAGGACGCGCAGGTCATGCCGGTGATCTCGAGCTCCACCCGGTCGTCCGTCCGTATGGCTGACATGGCTCAGACCAGCTCGTATCCGGCCTCGTCCACGGCGGCGCGGACCTCGTCCTCGGACAGCTGACGGGTCGAGCCGACGGTGACCTTCTTGGCCTCGAGGTCCACCTCGACGCCGGTCACGCCCTCGAGCGCGGTCAGTTCGCGGGTCACGGCGCCGGCGCAGTGGCCGCAGCTCATGCCCTGCACGGAGTAGACGGCGACGACGGGGGCGGCGGTGATCTCGGTCATGGGGGCTTCCTCACGTGATGCGGGTTGTTCGGGTTCTCAGGAGCGGACCAGGCGGGCGATGGCCGCGGAGGCCTCGCGCACCTTGGCGTCGGCGACCTCGCCGCCCTCGGCCATCGCCTCGGACACGCAGTGCGCCAGGTGTTCCTGGAGCAGGCCGATGGCCACGGACTCCAGGGCGCTCTTGGCCGCGGAGACCTGGGTCAGGATGTCGATGCAGTACTTGTCCTCCTCGATCATCCGTTGCAGGCCGCGGACCTGGCCCTCTATCCGGCGCAGACGCTTGAGGTAGTCGTCCTTGGCGTCCGTGTAACCGTGCATCCCGGGCCTCCCTCCTTCAGACTGGGAACCATACCCCTGTAGGGTATCCGGAAGCAAGCGCAAAAGAAAATCCGGCTCCTGAGAACAGGAGCCGGATCGAAGAGGGTGAGCGACGGGACTTGAACCCGCGGCCACCTGGACCACAACCAGGTGCTCTACCAACTGAGCTACGCCCACCATCGTTCGGAGCCCATTGCTGAGCTCGGCACGCGCACTAGTGTAGCGGGTCCGCGGGGGTGCTCGGTAACGGGTTTCAGCCCGCCAGCTTCGCCGCGGCGTCGCGGGCGTCCTCCGAGGTCGGACCGGGCAGCGGCACGAAGACCGTGGCGCGGTAGTACTTCAGCTCCTCGATGGAGTCCCGGATGTCGCCGAGCGCGCGGTGGTTGCCGGTCTTGGCCGGGGCCTGGAAGTAGACGCGCGGGTACCAGCGGCGCACCAGCTCCTTGATCGAGGAGACGTCCACGACGCGGTAGTGCAGGTGCCCCTCGAGCTCCGGCATGTCCCGGGCCAGGAAGCCGCGGTCGGTGCCCACGGTGTTGCCCGCGAGCGGCGCCTTGTTGGCCTCGGGCGCGTGCTCGCGGATGTACTCCAGCACCTGCCGCTGCGCCTCGGCCAGGTCCGTCCCGCCCGCCAGCTCGGCCAGCAGGCCGGAGTGCGTGTGCATGTCCCTGACCAGGTCCTTCATCTGCGCCAGCGCCTCGGCCGGGGGCTTGATCACCACGTCCACGCCGTCGCCGAGGATGTTCAGATCCGAGTCGGTCACCAGCGCGGCCACCTCGATCAGAGCGTCGTGCTCCAGGTCGAGGCCCGTCATTTCGCAGTCGATCCACACCAGCCGGTCATTCATGGAGTCGAGGGTAACCTTCCGCACGCTCAACCATCCACCGAAGTCTCCACGTCGGCTATGTTCTCGCTCACATCCTCCTTCGACTCCTCGGGTTCGTCGGTGCGGAAGCTGCTGCGGTACGCGGTGGGCGAGGTGGACAGCATCCGGCGGAAGTGGCCGCGCATCGCGACCAGCGAGCCGAAGCCGCTGCGGATCGCGATCTGATCCATCGGCAGGTCGGTGGATTCCAGCATCCGCTGCGCGTACATGACCCGCTGCGCATTGAGCCACTGCAACGGCGCGACCCCGACGGTGCCGCGAAACTTTCGGTCGAAGGAGCGGCGGGACATCGCGGCGCGGGCGGCCATCGCGTCCACGTCGAGGGGTTCGGTCAGGTGGTCCAGCGCCCAGGCCATCGCGTCGGCGAGCGGGTCGCCGCGCAGTTCGTCCGGCACGTCGTTGTCGAAGTACGGGGTCTGACCCCCGCGCCGCCCGGCCGGGAAGACCAGCCGCCGCGCGAGCCGGGCCGCCGCCTGGGCGCCGTGGTCGCTGCGCACCACGTGCAGGCAGGCGTCCAGACCGGCGGCCGCTCCCCCGCCGGTGATGATCTCGCCGTCGTCCACGCACAGCTCGCGCGGCAGCACCTGGGCGCGCGGGTAGCGGCGGGCGAGGGTCGGGGCGTGCAGCCAGTGCGTGGTGCAGCGGCGGCCGTCCAGCAGCCCGGCCGCGCCGAGCACGAACACGCCGCTGTCCAGGCCGAGCACCCGCGCACCCTCCTTGGCGGCGCGGCGCAGCGTGGACAGCGCGGGCTCCGGCGGCCGGTCGGTGGGCGAGCGCCAGGCGGGCACGATGACGGTGCCGGCGGCCTCGGCGGCGGCCAGCCCGTACGGCGTGGCCAGCAGGATCCCGCCGGTGGTGGGCAGCGGCCCGGCCTCGCCCATGCAGGCGAGCAGCCGGTAGTAGGGCAGTCCGTGGCCGCGCCGGTCCACGCCGAAGACGGTCAGCGGGATGGAGTTCTCGAACAGCGGTCCGTGCTGGAAGAGGATCACCGCCACGGTCCCCCTATCCCGGTGCGGCGCGAGCTGCGGTGCGGGGCCGGCCGCGGCGGTTTGCGGTGCGCCCCGGCGGGGACGGGGTATAGCGCGCTCTGGCGTCACGGTGGGTACGGCTCCGATTCTCGGCCTCGGGCCGACCGGGTGGGCCGACCTTGCGATCAGGATTCGTATATATTCCAAGATCGCTCCGATTGTCGACTCGGATCCGTCCCGCCGTTACCTGAAATGCCGTCAGGTGTGAGCGGTATCACAGAGCACGCCGGGCCCTTCGGTCACGCAGCGCGACCGGAAGCCGGTCTCCGATCAGGAAGGCGGCCGCCCCGAGGCCGAGCGAGACCAGGTGTTCGCGCCCGGCCAGGTTGGGCAGCAGCACCGTCTCGAGAACCATGGCCCCGGCGATGGCCGCGAGCAGGATGTACGCGCGGCATCTGAGCAGCACGTATACCGAGAGCGCCACGACGACGGTGGACGGGCCGGTGTCCAGTTCGTACGCGTCGATCTGCGGAGTGCCGACGCCGAGCACCGCGCTCACGATCCACATGAGGCGCGCGGAGAGCGTGGTGAGCGCATTGGTGCACACGGCCACCAGCAAAGTGCGCCAACGCCCCAATTGGACCTCGGCGACCGCGAACACGACGAGCACCTGGGCCACGGCGCCCCACGCGGGCAGATCCGGCGCGGGCGCGAACATCGACAGCGGCAGCCGCAGCACGATCAGCCAGATCGGCAGCGCCTGGTAGACCGCGGCCACGTGCTCGACCAGCCACCAGCCCGGGTCCGTGTGCTGCAGCACCGCGAAGACCGCGATCAGCGCCGCGGACGCGAGGGAGAGCGGGATCGCGCGCCAGCCGCGGGTGCGCACCTCGGCCAGCACCGGGCGGAACACCCGGTCGAACTCCCCCGCCAGGACGCGGGCCGCGCGCGCCGGCACCCACCGCGTCCCGCTGCCTGCCATCCGCTCCGTCCCGCTGGCCACCGTCCCCGAGTACCCGCCCCCGCCGGGCCGACACGCGGGGCGATCCTCACCCTAGGACATCCCGGGCCTGGCCGCCGGGCAATTGCGGCGTGCGTGTCAGGGGTCAGAGGTTGTCCCGCAGCGCCGCGAGCCCGCTCTCCACCAGCGGGGCGACCCAGCTGCCCGCGCGCTCCAGGCCGGGCGGCACCGGCAGGCCGTGCTTGACCCGGTAGTGCAGCACCTCGAGCAGCCCGGCCACCCGGTAGTGGTTGAGCGCGATGTACCAGCCGATCCGGCTCAGGTCGAAGCCGGTGCGGGTGGCGTAGCGGTCGGCGAGCTGGCGCTTGGACGGGAAGCCGCGGGTGCGGGTGTGCGCCGAGGCGATCGGGTTGAGCGGCTGGTCCGGCCCCTCCCAGAAGGTCAGCAGCAGGCCGAGGTCGACCAGCGGGTCGCCGATGGTGGCGGCCTCCCAGTCCAGCACGGCGTTGACCCGGCCGATGGAGGCGAGGTCGAACACGACGTTCTCCAGCCGGTAGTCCCCGTGCAGCACGGCGGTCCGGCTGTTGTTCGGCACCCCGGCGCGCAGCGCGGCGGCGAGCCGGGCCAGCCGGGGCACCTCGCGGCTGGCGCTGGCCGCGTGCAGCCGGTCCCAGCGGTCGACCTGGCGGATCAGGAACTGGTCGGTGCGCGCGTAGTCGGCGAGCCCGGCGGCGCGCACGTCCAGCAGGTGCAGCGCGACGAGCACGTCGAGCAGCCCGTGCGAGACGGCCCGCGCCTGGCTGGGGCTCAGGGCCGCGCACTGCTTCTCGGAGCGGTACACGGTGCCGATCGCCTTGGCGGTGACGAAGAACGGCGCGCCGATCACCGAGGTGTCCTGGCACAGCAGGTACGGCTCGGCGACCGGGACCCGCCCGGCCCGGCCGTGCGCCTGGTGGATCGCCCGGATCACCTGGTACTCGCGGCGGATGTCCGAGCGGCTGGTCTCCGGGGCCGGGGCGGCGAGCGCGGCCGGCACCGGGACGTGCCCGCCGGGGCCGAGCGGCAGCGGCGGGCGGCGCAGCACCAGCACCCTGCCGTCCCCGTCGCAGAGTTCGTAGCTGAGGTTCGACCGGCCGCCGGGCAGCGGCATCGCGCGCAGCGGTGGTCGGATCGAGCCGGGCAGCCGGACGGCGAGGTAGCGGGTCAGTCTCGGCAGGTCGAGTCCCACGACGGTGTCCGACCAGGTCTCGGCGGTCCCCGCGGCGCTCGCGGTGCGGTTCGGGGACGGGCCGTCCATGGCGCCGATGCTCACCGGCAGCTCCCATGCTCTATGAAGTATGAGTCTCTGATCCCCCCGTGGCCGCCTGGCGCGAAGGCCCGGACCGGGCGGGTATCAGGACGGGGCGCTCACAGCGCGCGCCCCGCTCGCAACGTAATGCGACGCGAGCCGGTTGGCTAGGGGCAGCTTCGCGGGCGGTATTTCCCTACTGTTACGGATCTCCCCCCTCCACGAATTCAGGTGCCGTTGCTAGGTTGGTCCACGGCAAGATCTGCAGCCGCGCACACGCACCGGGAGAGGTCGTGACGAAACAGGGGAATCAGGGTACGGCGTCCTTCACACGGTCACGCCGTCTCACCGTCGCGTTCGCGCTCTCCGTGGGCGCCGGTTCGCTGGTGTACGGAACGGTCCTCGCCTTTCCGGCGGCGGCCGCGTCCGCCGCGTCGCCGAGCCCGTCCTGCACGAGCACGGCCACGGCCTCGGCCTCGCCTTCGAAGTCTGCGACGGGCACCGAATCGCCGACGCCTACGGGCACTGACTCGATATCCGCGTCGCCGATCCCGACCGCGACCGCCACGGCCACGGCCACGACGACGGGAACCGGCACGCCGACGGCCACCGGGACGGGCACCGGCACCACGACCGCGACGCCCACCCCGACGGACTGCGCGACGGCCACCGCGACCGCCACGAAGACCGCGTCGGCCACGGCCAGTGCCTCGCGGTCCGCCACGGCCGGCGCGACGCCGAGCAAGACGAAGACCACGACCGCCACGACGCCCGCCGCGACCGACACCGGATCGCTGCCCTCGGCCGCGGGCATCACGTCGATATCGACGTACGGCCTCGGCGGCGGCGACACGTACTTCCCGTACACGAACGTGCCCCCCGGCGACGCCTCGTACCAGCTGCCGCACGGCACGATCACCCGCGCGCAGATCATCGCCCGCGCGGAACTGTGGGTGCAGGCGCGGGTGCCGTACAGCCAGACCGAGTGGTTCACGAACCAGAACGGCACCTACCGGCAGGACTGCTCCGGCTACGTGTCGATGGCCTGGGACCTGGATCAGAACACGGACTTCTGGACCGGGAACCTGAACCTGGTCTCGCGCACGATCGACCCGACGACGCTGCTGCCCGGCGACATCCTGCTCTCCTCGAAGCACACGATCCTGTTCGCCGGCTGGGCCGACGCGGCGCACACCCAGTTCAACTACTTCGAGGAGGCGCACCCGGGCACGGTCGCGCGCTACGTCGAGGACGCGCCGCTGTCCGCCTTCCTGGACAACGGTTTCGCGCCCTTCCGGTACGACGGCGTGGTCGGCTCGGGCGCGCTGCCGGCGGATCCGACCAACGGCGAGCTGTACGCGACGCTGGCCCAGATCGCCTCCGAGATCAACCCGCCCGGCGTCAGCCCGCTGGCCCCACTCGGCCTCGGCGGCTCCGACCCGGCCGACGGCACCGCGAGCGCGACGTCCACCCAGATCTCCGCGCAGCTCGCGGCGGACGACGTGGTGAGCTCGGAGGGCATGCACAGCGAGGGCATGGTGCTCGGCGTGACGGGCGTGTTCCTGATCGGCGCGGGGCTGCTGCTGCGCCGTCCGTTCTCGCTGAACGGATACCGCCGCAAGCACTGACCTAGGCAAACGGCACCGCTCTTGTCCGGCGGCCGAAATTGGACTATACCTGTGCGCGAACAGGTCTAGTCCTTTACGGCTGCCCGCACCTCAGGCTCGCCCCGTACCGAGGAGAGCAAGCGCACACATGAGCATATTGAGACGATCGTTCGCGCCCCTGCTGATCGCGGCCACCGTGCTCACGGCCGACGTCGCGCTGCCCGGCGCCGCGCAGGCCGCGGCGCCCGCCCAGGCGCACAACGGCGGCAAGGTCGCGATCGGCTACTTCACCCAGTGGAGCATCTACAACGGCTTCCTGGAGAAGGACCTGATCAGCGACGGCGCCGCGAGCAAGCTGACCGAGATCAACTACGCGTTCTCCAGCGTGTCCGCGGCCGGCCTGTGCACCTCCGGCGACTCGTGGGCCGACTACCAGCGCCCGTTCGCAGCGACCGAGTCGGTGGACGGCACGGCCGACACCGCGACCCAGGCGCTGGCGGGCAACTTCAACCAGCTGCGCGAGCTGAAGGCCAAGTACCCCAAGCTCAAGATCGTGATGTCGATCGGCGGCTGGTCCTGGTCCGGCCAGTTCTCGCAGATCGCGTCCACCGCCGCGGGCCGCCAGGCCTTCGTGAACTCCTGCGTCGACCAGTACCTGAACGGCAACATCCCGGGCCTGGCCCCCGGCGCCGCGAAGGGAATCTTCGACGGCCTGGACATCGACTGGGAGTACCCGAACGAGCCCGGCAACGGCAACCCGTACGGGCCCCAGGACACCCCGAACTTCACCGCCCTGATGCAGACCTTCCGCGGCGCCGTGAACCAGGCGGGCGCGGCGAACGGCGAGCACTACGTGCTGACCGCCGACGTCTCGCCGAACCAGTACGCCGCGGCCCAGCAGCTGCAGCTGTCGCAGCTCTCGAAGTCGCTGGACTGGTTCAACGTGATGACGCTGGACTTCCACGGCGCCTGGGAGAACCAGACCGACTTCACCTCGAACCTGCTGCCCGACCCGAGGGACCCGCAGGCCGCGAACGACAAGTTCTCCGTCGTGCAGACCGTGCAGTACTACGAGCAGCACGGCGTCCCGGCCGACAAGATCGCGCTGGAGATCCCGTACTACGCGCACGCCTGGACCGGCGTCTCGGCCACGGACAACGGCCTCTACCAGAGCGCGACCGGCGCCTCCTCCGAGGACCAGGCCGCGTACAACGTCGTCGTCAACCAGCCGGGCACGGTGCACTACGACCCGGTGACGGCCTCGATCTGGAAGTACGACGCGACCTCGGGCACGTTCTACTCCTACGACACCCCGCAGACCGTCGCCGAGAAGGGCCTCTACGTGGACCTCGCCGGTCTGCGCGGCGCCTCGGTGTGGTCGCTCGACGAGGACACGACCAGCGGCGCGCTCACCAGCGCGCTGGCTAGCTCGCTGTTCTAATCCTCTCGGCCCCTGCGATCGTGAATCTCACCGGTCGCAGGGGCCGGCGGCATCTGCTCCGGCTCCGGCTCCTGGATCGCGCCGCCGAAGAGCACGATCGCGTCGAACAGCCAGATCGCGAGCCAGCACCGGATCGAGAGCGTGTCGGCCGCGACGAGGCCGTAGACGTAGAGGCCGAGCGCGGCCAGCGCGCACAGGACGATCGGGAAGTCGGCGGCCTTCCCGCGCAGGAATCCGCTGCCCACGAAGCCGAATCCGCTCAGCAGGAGCGCCGAGACCCACCAGGTGCCGTGGTTGTTCCACTCCAGCCAGCCGGCCCCGGCCAGCCACGGCAGGCCGAAGAGGGCGAAGGCGGCACCGTCGCTCAACTCCCCGGCGGCCGGGGTCTCCGGCTCGGCGGGCAGAAACTCCGGGGGTATCGCGTCCTCGGGCTCAAGCGCCATGCCTCAGACCATAGCGGGCGGCCTCATGTCAGAGCGCGGACTCCGCCTGCCACTGCGTCCAGGACTCCTGCCAGTCGTTGAAGCCGTTGCCGAGCGCGCCGGTGCGGGCCGAGTTGACGACCCTGATGATGTCGCCGGGCAGGGTGCTGTCGTAGAACCACTCGGCATCGTCCGGGTTGGTGCCGACGCAGCCGTGCGAGACGTTGGTGTTGCCCTGCGCGGACTCCGACCACGGGGCGGAGTGGATGTACGAGCCCGAATAGGTGAAGTGCACGTCCCACTTCACGTCGGGGATGTCGTACGCGTCGCCGAGGCCCGCGGTGCGCGAGTCCATGCGGATGTCGGAGGCCTTGTCGATCACGGCGTAGGTGCCGGCCCACGTGTCGAGGCCGGGCATGCCGCCGGTGACGGCGAAGCTGTGCACCTCCTGGCCGTCGCGGTAGACCGTGGCGTGGTCGCTCGCGAGGTTGACGAGGGTCTCCTGGTCGCGGCCGACGGTGAAGTCGAGGCTGTGGTCCTTCGCGCCGTAGAGGCCGTCGCCGACCCGCACGCCGCTGAGGTTCATCGCCACGTGCACCTTCGTGCCCGGCTTCCAGTAGTTCTCCGGCCGGTAGTCGACGCGCTGGTCGGACAGCCAGCCCCAGGAGCCCGGCTGCTCGGGGCTCGAGTAGACGGTCAGCGCGCGCTCCACGTTGGCGCGGTCGGCCTTGGGGACCGGGTTCTCGAACTCGAGGACGACCGGCTGCCCGACGCCGACGGTCGAGCCGTCGATCGGGTACATGTCGTCGAACTTGATGTTGTTCTCCTCGTTGGCAGTGGAGAACGACTCGTGCTGCAGTCCGACGCCGTTGACGCTCGGATCGTTGGTCTCGGCGATCAACTGGTAGGTGTCGGCGACGCGCAGGTTCGCGGCGGACGTCCAGGTCTTGCGGTCCGCGCTGTACGTCCCGGCGACGGCGTGCGCGCCCGCGTCGGCGAGCGTGACGGAGCCGATCGTTTCGCCGACGGGCGCGGTCAGCACGACCGAGGTGTCCGGCGTGACGCCGGAGGCCCCGTTCGCGACGCTGACCTTGGCGGGCGCCGCGTTGGTCACCGGCGCCGCGACATACCCGTCCCCGGAGCCGTCGTCGAGCACCCCGGACTGCCGCAGGCCGAACCAGCCGGCCCCGGCCACCACGACCGCCGCGACGCCGAGCGCCGTGGGGGCCTTCCACCGTCCACTGCTGGTCCTGCTGCCTACTCCGCTCACGAGACTAGTCTGCTCCGGTTTGCCCATTAATATGCAGATTCGTCAGTCGGATGGAGCACGCTGCGATTCCTCAGGGGCTGATCTTCACCGGCACGGTGAGCGTCGTCTCGTTGAAGTTGTCGCTACGGATGGTCAGGCTCAAAGTCCAGGTGCCGGGGAAGCTCAGGCTCAGCGGCTGGTCCACGTAGTGACCCGGTCCGTCTCGCACGACGGTCGCGGTGAGCGGGCCGAGCTTCTGGGCCGGAAGAGTGAACTGCAATGTGATCTGCGCCGCGTCATACGGCAGCCCCTTCGCGTTGTTGAGGTAGAGGTGCGCCTGGTTCGGGCCCTCGGTGCCGGGGCCGACGTACACGGTGACGGTGCCGGAGGCGCTGCCGGTGTTGAACGCGAGCGTGGCGTTCGTCGGGCCGGTCTGCGCGGCCTCGGCGGTGCGGCCCGGCTGACTCTCCACCAGGATCGAGCTGATGGCGAGCACGATGAGCGCCACGCCCGCCTCGAGCGCGACCGAGCGGCGCAGCCGGGCCAGCAGTCCGGCGGGCTCCATCCGCTGCGCCTGGGCGACGGCGACCCGGCCGGTGTGCTCGACCGTGCGGCGGATCCAGTCGCGGGCCATCCAGCCGAGCCCGACCAGGATGCAGAGGCCGCCGATCTTCAGGACGACCATTCGGCCGTACGAGGTACTGCTGAGCGCCGCCCAGGAGCCGACGTTGCGCCAGGCCTGGTAGACGCCGCTGGCCACGAGCGCGCCGATGCAGCACAGCGCGAGCCGGGAGAAGCGCTGCACGGCGGTGACGGCCTCGGCCAGTTCGCCGCCGGAGTCAGGGCTCGGTCGGCAGACGACGAGCAGCAGCATCGCGAGGCCGCCGAGCCACAGACCCATCGAGGTCAGGTGGACGATGTCGGAGAAGACGGCGATCGGGACCTGGATACCGGTCGAGGCGTGGTCGCCTGCGGCCCAGGTAGCGGCACCGAGCGCACCGAGGACGCCGGTAGCGGCCAGGAACAACGTGCGGCTGCGGGCACTCTCGACGCGCGGCAGGCGGTGCAGCGTGGCGGCGAGCAGCGGTGCGACGAGGGCGAGCAGCACGAGGCGCGCCAGGACCGCCTGGCCGAAGCGCGTGTTCAGGGTGCCGCTGAGCACGCTCGTGTCGAGGGCGCTGCCGAGCGGCAACTCCCCCGCGTACGCGCCCTGTACGACCAATACGCCGAGCGCGGCGGCGAGCGACGCCGTCCAGCCGATCGCCAGGATCCGGAAGGACCGTCGGTCGGCCGCGCCCTGCGGCCAGCACAGGGCCAGGAACGCGAAGCCGCCGAACAGCAGCGCGTAACCCAGATAGCCCAGCCACCGCAGCGCGCCGTAGAAGAGGCCGACGGCGGTGCTCGACTTCACGTTGATCGTGGCCTCGTCCACCTTCGTCGATCCGGCTGCGCCGATGGAGAACACGAACGCGCCCTCGACGGGATGCGAGTCGGCGGAGATCACATGCCAGGCGACGGTGTACGTGCCGTCGCCGAGACCGGAGCGCAGCGCGATTTCAATCTCGTCGGGGTTGGAAGTCGTGACGGTGTTCGCGTCGTCCACGCGGCCGCCGTTCGGATCGAAGACGCGGATGCTGTCCGCGCTGACCCCGACGGCCTCGTCGAAGGTGAGCGTGACCTGGTTCGGCGCGCCCGCGACGACGGAGTTCTGCTCGGGCGTCGAACTCTCGAGCGTGGCGTGCGCCGAGGCCGGGGCCGCCACGGCGAGGACGATGCCGATGGCGACGACGGACGCGGCGAGCAGGGCCCTGGCCCGGCGGAATCCCGCCGGGCCAGAGCGCATGGGCGTGGCCATGCTCACGAGTTCTCGCTCCGCCGCGTCTTGCGGACGAACAGCAGCGCCGCGACGCTGCACGCGGCACCGATGACGCCGAGCACGAGGCCTGCGACGCCGAGCGCGTTGCTCGACGAAGAACTCGTGGACGCGGCGGCCGCCTGGGCCGTGGGAGCCGCCGATGCCGTGCCGGACGACGCGGAGGCGGGGGTGAGCGTGAGGACCGGCGCCGGGTGTTCCGGGTCGGAGTCGGCCGCCGTGCTCAGGTCGATCCAGCGCACGACGTCGCCGTTCGAGTACGTCTGCACGGCCTTGAAGACCAGTTGCGTCGTGTCGCTCGGCAGCGGGTCGACGGAGATCTGGAAGTCCTGGTACTGGTCCGGCAGGATCGTGCCACCGGTCCAGTCGATCTCGTCGACGGCCGTGGTGAAGGTGCCGTCGTCGGTGGTCAGCGGCTTGGCGAGCTTGACCGTGTGCACGGTGACCGTCCAGCCGGGCACCGGCTTCGCGAGCACCTGCGCGATCGGGTGGTCGGTCGGGATCTGCAGCTGGAGTTCGACGGTATCGGCCTTCGACTCCTCGTTGGGCACCTTGAAGGAGAGTTCCGCGGTGGATCCCTGCGGCAACGAGGTCGGGCTGACGGTGACGTGGGCGGACGCGGTGGCGGCGAGCGCCAGTCCGGTCAGGGTGAGGGCGCCGATGGTGGCGGCGCGGCGGCCCGCGGGCACGCCGGGGGAAGGCAGCATGAAGTAAGAACCCTTACATGAAGACGGGTGAGTGGGACCTCCTGTTCGTCGAGCAGGGCGAACCGGGCGGGCCGCGCAGCACCCGCGGGCTCGGCGCCGGGCCCTGCGGGGACGACGTGGTGCGCTCGGCGGTGACGTGGATCCCGCGGCGCAGCGGCACCGGCAGCGGGCCCACCGTCAGCAGGCCCGCGAACAGATCCGCGGCGGGCGCGACGAGCAGGGCGACGGTGCGGCAGAGCTCGAAGAAGCTCTTCTCGCCGCGGCCGAGCCACCAGCCGCTCACCAGGACGGCGACGGCGTGCGCGAGAAGCATCGCGGTCATGCCGTGGCCGGGTTCCATCGAGGACGGCGCGCCCGGCATCGTCATGGACTTCGGGCAGAACCAGCCGAGTTCCACGTGCAGGCCGAGCTGCGCGAGCCCGAGCGCGAGGGTGATGATGAGCGACGAGCGCTGCCGGCCGGCCAGACCGTACGCGGCCAGCCAGACAAGCGGCAGGGCCAGCGCGGGACCGACCCAGCCGGGATCGGCGCCGTCCGCGAGCCGGTGCAGTTCGGTGCCCGTGCCGACGCAGACGAGCGCGAACAACGCCGCCCGCAACGCCCTGGCTGAACTACCCGAATGCATGGCCCCCATCTTGGCGCACGACGCCCGCGCCGGGAATGGCGGGGGTGGCGCGCGATCTTTCGGGAGCGCGCGGAGGCGGGCCGCGCGAGCCGCTGCGCATCGGATCACCGCCGCTACCGTGAGTAGCAGGGGATCCGGGCGGGCACCCCTTATCCGGAGGGATGCCACGTGATGTCGATTTCGCCGCCTGTCGACTGGTTATTCACGCTTGCACTGTTACTGCTGGCCGTGCGGGCGACGGCGCGGCTCGCGGTGGCCCGGCTGTCGGGGATAGAGCGCAATCGCGAGATCGGGCACGCGGCGATGGCGTTCGGCATGGCGGCGCTGCTGGTTCCGGGCCTGCCGCGGCCGCCGCTCTCGGTCAGCGTCGGCTTCTTCGCCGCGCTCGCCGCGTGGGCCGCGTACGACTGGGCACGTCGGGCGCACGCTCGGCTGCGCGGCCGCGAGGTCGACTCGTGCACCGGATCGCCGCTGCTCGACTCGCATCACGCGCTCGTCGGCCTGGCGATGGTGGTCATGCTGCTGCGGCCCGGGATGACGACGGCGAGCAGCGCGGCGATGCCGGGGATGGCGATGGGCTCGCCGGGCGCCGTGACGCTCCTGCTGCTGGCGTACGTGTGGATCGCGGCGCTGGTCCTCGGTGTCGGGATGACGCGCGTGCTCGCGACCACGGCCGCCTCGGGGCAGTCGCAGACCGTGCTCTCGTCACCGGCGACCGTCTACGCGTGCGAACTCGCGATGACCGTGCTGACCGGACTGATGCTCGTGGCCTGAAACTTTCAGCCGGCGAAGTTGAGGTTCGAGACGTTCGCGGAGAACGTGTCGGCGTGCTGGGCGATCGTGTCGGAGTGCTGCTGCAGCGCGGAGATGTGCTGCTGGAGCCCGGCCGGGTCGATCATGAACTTCTCGGAGACGCCGTCGCCCCCGGTCAGCGCGCCGGCCGCCGCGAAGGTCAGGCCGTTCACCGCCTTCTCGACCAGGCCCTCCAGCGGCACCACGGCGGCGCCGATGACCTGGCCCATGATCTGGCCGATGATCTCCTGCTCCAGGAAGTCGACGACCTTGCGGCCCGCCGCGATGATCGCGGCCTCCGCGGCCTCGGCGATGCCGAAGGTGAGGACGGCGGCCGCCTGGTCCGCGACGAACGTGGCCGCCATGACGACCAGCTCGGCTATCGCGGCGGTCTTCAGCCCCACGATCGCGTCCGCGGCGATGTCCAGCGCCTCGGCGACGATCTTCGAGCCCTCCTGCAGGTCCTGCATGTGGCTGCTGGACATCTGGCTCCACGCGGCGACCAGCTGCTCGTACGACCCGCCCTGATAGTGCTCCTGCATCTGCTGGATCGTGGAGGTCGCGGCCTGGTGGGTGGAATCCAGGTTGCTGGCGAAGTCGCGCACGTGGCCGGCGAACTCGCGCACCTTGTCCTCGTCGACGTTCGGCCAGTTGATGCCGATCACGCTCAGGAAATCGACAACCGGACCCGGCAACTCGATGGACATGGTCGCCACCCCCCGCTAACTCGCGAACTCAGAACCCGCATGAACATCCGACAGGCTTCAGCTTACGCGGCCGACCCCGAGTTCCGTCTAGCCAGCCCGGCGAGATATTCGTTGTAGTCGTTGAGTTCCGCGTCCCCGTCACGGTCCGCCTTGCGGTCCTTACGCTTCGCCTCGCGCTGGTCGGACTTGGCCCACTGCACGAACAGGACCAGCAGCACGATGATCGTGGGCGCCTCGCCGAAGGCCCAGGCGATCGAGCCCGCGGTGTTCTGGTCGGAGAGCGCGGTCAGCCCCCAGGACGCGGGCGGATTCGCGAACGCGGTCTCGAACAGCGAATTCGACATCATGATCGCGATGCCGAAGAACGCGTGGAACGGCATGACCGCGAACAGTTCGAGGATCCGGATCACGAACGGCGAGCGGTGCGGCGCCGGGTCCACCCCCATCACCGGCCAGAAGAACAGCAGGCCGACGAACAGGAAGTGCACCAGCATCGCGTCGTGGCCCACGCGGCTGCGCATCAGGAAGTCGAACAGCGAGGTGAAGTAGAGCCCGTACAGGCTCACGACGAACAGCGGCAGCGTGAACAGCGGCGAGGAGACGACCTTCGCGAACCGGCTGTGCAGCACGGCCAGGATGACCTCGCGCGGGCCGGTGCGGTTCGGTCCGGCCGGGCGCAGCACCCGCAGCGCGAGCGTGATCGGCGCACCGAGCAGCAGGAACAGCGGGTCGACCATGGAGAGCATCATGTGCTGCACCATGTGCGCGCTGAACAGGTACATGCCGTACTCGTCGAGGCCGCTGCACGTGATGCCGAGGAAGACCAGCATGCCGACGAGGAAGCTCGCCGTGCGGCTGATCTGCCAGGCGTCCCCGCGCTGCCGCAGCCGCAGCACCCCGAACAGGTACAGCCCGGTCACCACGATCGAGACGGCCAGGAAGAACGGCTCCGGATGCCACGTGAGGTACGACGAGATCCCCGGCGGCGGAAGGGTATCCGGCGACGGCATCCCTGGCATTCCGGGCATCGTGCTGGCCATGCCGGCTACTCTAAACCTCGCCCTACCGGAAGGCGGGGGCGGGGTAGAGCGAGAAGAACACCGTGATGACCAGCGCGAGCCCGACCGCGATGCGCGGGCCGAGCGGGATCGACCGGGACAGTCCGGAGCGCTGCTCGGTCGCCGGGGCGAAGAGCGCGGCGGCCCAGCGCAGGTAGTAGAACAGCGCGATGACGACGTTGACCGCCATGATCACGGCCAGCCAGGTCAGCCCGCCGGAGATCACCGCGCGGAACACGGCGACCTTGGCGAACAGGCCCATCAGGCCCGGCGGCAGTCCGGCCAGGCAGAGCAGGAACAGCCCGAGCGGCCACGCGGCGCGCGGCTGACGGCTGCTCAGCGAGCGGTAGTCGGCCAGTTCGCCGCCGCCCGGCAGCGTGCCGCCGAGCGCGCTGACGACGCCGAACGCGCCGAGGTTCATCGCGGCGTAGAACACCAGGTACGCGACCGACGCGGTGACGGCGGGGCCGAGGTTCCACGCGCCGCCGACGGCCACGCGGCCGATGTCCACGCCGTTCCACCTGGTGACGGCCAGCGGCACGAGCACGTAGCCCGCCTGCCCGATCGTGGACCAGGCCAGCAGCCGGACCGCGGACCGCTGCCGCAGCGCGACGACGTTGCCGAGGGTCATGGTGACCGCGGCGAGGATCGCGATCAGTGTCCCCAGGTTGTGGATTTCGGTGCGGAAAGCGATCTCGAGGGTGAGGATCAGTCCGGCGAAGCCCGCGGTCTTGGACACGACCGACAGGTACGCGGCGACCGGAACCGGCGCGCCCACGTAGACCTCGGGGGTCCAGAAGTGGAAGGGCACCGCCGACACCTTGAACGCGAAGCCCGCGAGCGTGAGCACCATGCCGGTCGCCAGGATCGACGCGTGGTACCCGGTCAAGTGCAGCGTGGCCTGCACGTTGGCGAAGTAGACGGAGCCGGTCGCGCCGTACACCAGCGAGATGCCGAACAGCATGACAGCCGTGGACGCCACCGACATCAGGAAGAACTTGAGCGCGGCCTCGGCGCCGGTGGCCTCGCCCCCGCGCTTGCGGCCGAAGCCGACGAGCGCGTAGGCGGGCAGCGACAGCGTCTCCAGGCCCACGGTCATCGTGATGAAGTCGCGCGCACCGGCCATCACCAGCGCGCCGGTGAGCGAGCAGAGGATCAGGAAGTGGTACTCCCCGAACGGCACGTTGAAGCGGCGCGGCGCCATCAGGACCGTGAGGAGGGTTCCGCCGATCAGCAGCGTCTGGATGGTGATCGTGAAGCGGTCGGCGGAGTACGAGCAGCCGAGCACGGTCGCGTGGTTCGCCGTCGTGCAGAACGTCAGCCGCGGCCGGGTCGCCGCGTGGCCGATCCACAGGCCGAGTTCGGCGAACAGCGCGATGACCGTCACGATCACCGCGAGCCAGGCCAGGTCGCCCTTGCGCTCGGCGCGGGTGAACAGGTCCGTGATCAGCACGCCGAGGGCGCCGAGCGCGACGATCAGCACCGGCATGATCGCCGCGTAGTCGATGCTCTGGTTCATCGGCGGGCTCCCAGGACGATCGTGTGGACGGCCGGGTCGGCGGCGGCCAGGACGACCGCGGGCCACAGACCGGCGAGCAGGGTGAGCGCGGCGAGCGGGAGCCAGGCGATCCACTCGCGCGCGGTCAGGTCCCGGTCGCCGGCGAGGACGGCCTCGTTCGCCGGGTCGGTGACCGTGCCCATGCACACGCGGCGCACGACGAGCAGCAGGTAGGCCGCCGTCAGCACCATGCCGACGCCCGCGATCGCCATATAGAGGTGGAACGCGGTGACGTTGAGCCCAGCCGCGGGCTTCGCCGCGCCGACGAGGACGTACAGCTCACCCCAGAATCCGGCCAGGCCGGGCAGCCCGAGCGAGGCGACGGCGGCGAAGGCGAGCAGCGCGCCGTAGCGACGCGAGCGGCCGTAGAGTCCGCGGCCGATCGCGTACAGGTCCGTCGTGCCGTAGCGCTCCTTGAACCCGCCGACGAGGAAGAACAGCAGGCCGGTGATCAGGCCGTGCGCGACCGAGGCGAACAGCGCGCCGTCGATGCCGACCTGCGTCATGGACGCGATGCCGAGCAGCGTGAAGCCCATGTGGCCGACGGACGAGTAGGCGATCAGCCGCTTCAGGTCGCCGTCCGCGCGCAGTTGGGCGAGGCAGGCGAGCGAGCCGTAGACGATCCCGACGACGCCGAACGCGGCCAGCGCCACGGCGTACCGGTGCAGGCCCTGCGGGATCTCGCCGACGCCGATCCGGATGAAGCCGTACGTGCCCATCTTCAGCAGCACACCGGCCAGCAGCACCGAACCGACGGTCGGGGCCGAGGTGTGCGCGTCCGGGAGCCACGTGTGCAGCGGCCACATCGGCGTCTTGATCGCGAAGCCGAGACCGACGAGCACGAAGGCCAGGCCCTGCGCACCGGCCGTGATGCCGAGGCCGTGCCGCTGCTGCAACGCGACCATGTCGAAGGTGCCGGTCTTGGAGTGGATGACCAGGAACCCGAGCAGCATCAGCGCCGAGCCGAGCAGCGTGTACAGGATGAACTTCGTCGCCGACTGCTGCTTCGTGCCGCCGCCGTGCGCGTCGTCGGAGCCCCAGTGCGAGATCAGGCCGTACATCGGGATGAGTACGAGCTCGAAGAAGATGAAGAACAGCAGCAGGTCGAGCGAGACGAACGTGCCGACCATGCCGATCTCGAGCGTCAGCAGCAGCGCGGTGAACGCGCGTCCCCGGCCGTCCCGGGTCGTCGTGCGGACCGAGTAGAGCAGACACAGGGCGGTCAGCAGCGTCGTCAGCAGGAGCAGCGGCAGCGAGACGCCGTCGACACCGAGGTGGAAACGCAGGTCCAGCGCCTGGATCCAGTTCCAGTCGAGCTGGCCCTGGAACGACGTGCCCGCCGAGTAGTCGAACAGCGGCAGCAGGAGCAGCGACACCGCGAAGGTGACGACGCCCGTCGCGGCGCCGATCCGGGAGGCGAGCTCACGCGGCGCGGCGTAGAGCGCGAGCAGCCCGGCGGCCGGGATCGCGAGCAGCAGGAGCAGGATCGCGGACACTCAGCTCACCGTCCCTACGTACGCGTAGACGGCGGCCATGATCACCACTCCGAGGAACAGGCAGGTCAGATAGAACTGGACGCTTCCGGTCTGCAATCGCCGCAGCAGCGTGCCGAGCCCGCGCGCGCCGGTGCCGGATCCGCGCACGTACGCGTCGATCACTTCGCTGTCCAGGAAGCCGACGAGCCGGGCGGCGGCGCGGCTCGGGCGGACCAGCGCGGCGTCGAGCAGGCGGTCGAAGTAGAAGCCGTTCAGCAGCAGGCCGCGGGCCGGGCCGAGCAGCGCCACGGCCGGGTCCGCCTGCTCGTCCCGGCGCCAGGCGAGGTAGACCAGCGCGCTGAATCCGAGCACGAACAGCAGCGAGATCAGCGTGGTCAGGCCGCCGGGCCACAGATCCGGCCCCGCGGCGCCCTGCTCGCCGTACCAGCCGCCGAGCGCGGTCGAGAAGCCGGTGCCGAACAGCACGACGGCGCCGAGCAGCGCGGCCGGGACCGCGAGCAGCACCAGCGGGATCAGCTCCGGCTGCGGCGCCTCCACCTTGGCCTCGTGCTCGTGCGGCGCGTCCGGGAAGGGCCCGTGGAACATGCCGAGCCACATCCGCAGCGAGTACGCGGCGGTGAGTCCGGCCGTGATCAGCCCGAAGATCAGCACGATCTTCCCGGGCGCCGCGAACTCGCCGGTCGCGTCGTACGCCGCGCCGAGCACGCCCTCCTTGCCGAAGAAGCCGGAGAACGGCGGGATGCCCGCGAGCGCGAGCAGGCCGACCGTCATCGTCGAGTACGTGATCGGCATCCGGTAGCGCAGCCCGCCCATCGCGCTCAGCTCGTTCGAGCCGACGCGGTGGATGACGACGCCCGCGGCGAGAAAGAGCAGACCCTTGAACGCGCCGTGCACCAGCAGCAGGTAGATCGACTGCGTGCGTCCGCCGACCGCGAGTCCGCCGAGCATGTACGCGAGCTGGCTGACGGTCGAGTACGCGAGGATCTTCTTGATGTCGGTCTGCGCGAACGCGCACAGCGCCGCGCCGCACATCGTGATCGCCGCGACGACCGCCATCACGATCAGCAGCCAGCCGCAGAGGACGAAGACCGGGTAGAGCAGCGCGACGACGTAGATGCCCGCGGCGACCATCGTGGCCGCGTGGATCAGGGCGCTGATCGGGGTCGGACCGGCCATCGCGTCCGGCAGCCAGGAGTGCAGCGGGAACTGCGCACTCTTGCCGAGCACGCCGCACAGCAGCAGCAGACCGATCAGGCCGGGGTGGTCGTAGACGCCGAGCTCGGCCGCGCGGAGCACGTCGGCGATCTGGAAGGAGTGCGCCTGCACGCCGAGCGCGATGATGCCGAACAGGAACGGGACGTCGCCCGCCTTCGTCATCAGGAACGCCTTGATCGAGGCGGCGCGCGCCTCCGGCTTCTCCCAGTAGTGCCCGATCAGGAAGTACGAGCAGACGCCCATGATCTCCCAGCCGACCAGCAGCACGATCAGGTCGGCCGAGTAGACCACCGTGAGCATCGCGGTCGTGAACAGCGAGATCAGCGCGGCGTACGAGGGATAGCGCGGCTCGCCGCCGAGATAGGTCGTCGAGAACACCTGCACGCACAGCGCGACGCCCGCGACCAGGATCGCGACGAGCGCGGAAAGGCCGGTGATCCGCGTGCCGATCTCGACGTGGAATCCGCCCGCGGTACCGATCGAGTACGTGTGGATCGCCGGTCCGCCGCTGCCGTGGTCGAGCGCCACGATCAGCACGAGCGCGAACGCGGCGGCGACCGGCGCGGTGGACCAGAACTTCACGTGCCGCAGGTCGCGGCCCCCGGCGGCGGTGACGGCGGCGCCGAAGGCAGGCAGCAGCGCGGCGAGAAGAGCGAGCAGGTTCATCAGCTGGCGACCTCGAGCTCGTCAGTCGTGATGGATTCCACCGGCTCCGCGAGCTCCCGCTGTTCGCCGAGGTCCGAGCTGGCCCGCTGCCGGTAGAGCAGCAGCACGATCGCCAGGCCCAGGCCGGTCTCGGCGGCCGCGATCGTGATGATGAACAGCGTGAAGATCTGCCCCATGCCGTACTGGTCGCGCAGTATCGCGCTGAAGCTGACCAGGTTGAGTGTGACGGCGTTCAGCAGCAGTTCGATCGCCATGAGCACGGCGATCGCGTTGCGGCGGGCCAGGACCCCGTACAGGCCGATGGCGAACAGCAGCGCGCCGAGCACGAGTGGGTAGACGGCGTGCATCTCAGGCCTCGGCCTCCTCGGGGTCCCCGCCGCGCCGGGACAGGACGATCGCGCCGACCAGCGCGGCGAGCAGCAGCACGGACAGCACCTCGAAGGGCAGCACCCAGTACTTGAACAGCTGGCCGCCGAGCGCCCGGCCGCTGCCGAGCGGAACGGCGCCGCGCGGGTCGAACCACGTGCGCTGATACGCCTGGACGACCACCGTGACCAGGGTGCCCGCGGCGCCGAGCCCGACGACCAGGGCGGGCCAGCGGTTGCGCACGTTGAGTTCCTCGGTCGGGCCGATCGGCGCGCGGGTGAGCATCAGGCCGAACAGGAACAGCACGATGACCGCGCCCGCGTAGATCAGCACCTGGATCCAGGCCAGCAGTTCGGCGGACAGCAGCAGGTACTCGACGGCGATCGAGCCCATGCACACGAGCAGCCAGAGCGCCGCGTAGACCAGGTTCTTCACCGTGACCACGAGCAGCCCGGAGCCGAGCGTGACCAGCCCGACGAGCACGAACGCGATCTCGACACCGGTCGGCGACAGGAAGCTATGCGTCACCGGCGCTCCCCTGCTGCTCCGCGTCCAGCGCCGCCTGCTTCTTCGCCGCCGCCTTCTGCGCGAGGGCGATCTCCTTCGGCTCCTCGGCCGCGTCGTCGAGGGCGACCGGCGGCGGGACCGACTCGACCCAGGCCCCGAGCCGCTCCTTCTCGTGCAGCAGGTCGCGCAGGTCGTACTCGGCGTACTCGAACTCCGGCGACCACTCGAGCGCGTCGAAGGGGCAGACCTCGATGCAGATCCCGCAGTACATGCAGAGCGAGAAGTCGATGGCGAAGCGGTCCAGCACGTTGCGGCTGCGCTCGCGTCCACCGGAGGGCGGGGCCGGGATCGTCTCCTTGTGCGAGTCGATGTAGATGCACCAGTCCGGGCACTCGCGCGCGCAGAGCATGCAGGAGGTGCAGTTCTCCTCGATCAGCGCGATCACGCCGCGGGTGCGCGGCGCGAGCTCGGGCGCCACATCCGGGTACTGCCGGGTGTGCGCGGGCGTGACCATGTTCTTGAACGTGGTCGCCAGGCCCTGCACCAGACCGGCGCCCGGCAGGTTCTTCTTCTCGTTCGTCACAGCACCCTCACGACCCCGGTAAGCGCGAGCTGGGCCAGGGACAGCGGGATGAGCACCGTCCAGGCCAGCTTCTGCAGCTGGTCGGCGCGCAGCCGGGGGTAGCTCACGCGCAGCCAGATGACCACGAAGGCCAGCAGGAAGGTTTTGATCGCGGTCCACAGCCAGCCGAGGTGCTGGTCCGCGAACGGGCCGTGCCAGCCGCCGAGGAAGAGCACCGCGGTCAGCAGGCAGAGCACCACGATCCCGGCGTACTCGGCGAGCAGGAACAGGGCGAAGCGCAGTCCGGTGTACTCGGTGTACGCGCCGAAGATGATCTCCGAGTCGGCCACCGGCATGTCGAACGGCGGCCGCTGCAGCTCGGCGAGGCCGGCGGTGAAGAACACGAATCCGCCGATCAGCTGCCAGGGGATCCAGTACCAGTGCCAGACGTCCATGATCCCGGGCAGCGAGAGCGTCCCGGCGGCCATCGCGACGGACACCGCCGACAGCAGCATCGGCAGCTCGTAGGCCATCAGCTGCGCGGCCGAGCGCAGGCCGCCGAGCAGCGAGTACTTGTTCGCGCTGCCCCAGCCGGCCATCAGCGGCCCGATCACGGCGACGCCCATGACGGCGAGCGCGAAGAACAGGCCCAGATCGAGGTCCACGCCCACCTGCGTGCCGGGCCCGATCGGGATGACGACCAGCGCCAGCAGGTACGGGATCAGCGCGACGGCCGGGGCGAGCTGGAAGACGCGCCGGTCGGCCGCCTTCGGGACGACCGCCTCCTTCTGCGCGAACTTCACGCCGTCCGCGACCAGCTGCGCCCAGCCGTGGAAGCCGCCCGCCTCCATCGGACCGAGCCGGCCCTGCATGTGCGCCATGGCCTTGTGCTCCATCTGGCCCACGACCAGCGGCACGACCATGAACGCGAGGAAGATCACGACGATCCGCAGCCCGACCTCGAGCCACCAGGTCAGCGAGCTCATTCGCCCCCCTCCCCGGACTCGGCGGCCGACTCCGGCCGCGACTCGGCCGCGGTCTCGGGCCGGTGCGGCTTGAGCCACTCGTCCCCCGGCACACCCGGCGGCAGCATCCTGCGACGGCCGGGCGACGCGGCGGTGTGCTCGGACTCGCCCGGCTCCTTGGCGCCCGGCCAGGCCTTGGCCACGCGGGAGGCGAGCACGAAGTCCTTGCGCAGCGGATGCCCCTCGAAGCCGTCCGGCAGCAGCAGCGGCCTGAGCCCCTCGTGCCCGGCGAACTCGATGCCGAACATCTCGAAGGTCTCCCGCTCGTGCCACGCCGCGCCCCGGTAGACGCCGACCGCGCTGTCCAGCCGCGCGCCCTGCTCCGCGTCCTTGGGCACCCGCGTGCGCAGGATGACGCCCTGCGCCTTGCCGAGCCCGGCGGGCCCGCGGTCCTCGGTGGCCACCACGAACGCGGCCACCAGGTACCCGGCCTCCAGCTCGTCCACGCCGGTCAGCCAGTCCAGGAAGTCGGCGCCGAGCCCGTCCCGCGCTGCGGTCAGCGCGGCGACCCAGCCGGACGGCGGCACCGTGGCCAGCACCCGGCCGAACTGCTCGGCCACCTCGACGTCCGGGCCCAGGGCCGCCGCGATCACGGACAGGTCCTCAGCGGTCATCTTCGTGCTCCCAGGCCTGGTCCTCGACGGCCTTGTCGAACAGTTCCATGCCGTGGTCCCGCGCCTTGCGCAGCTCCCGGAAGTAGCGTCGCCGCGGCGGCCTGTTCCGGATCGGCGGCAGCTCGGCGGTGCGCTCCACGGCCGGGACCTCCTCCTCCGCGGGCACCACCGGAAGCTCGTGCGTCGGCGCGTCCTGCCCGGGCGCGGGCGCGACCGGCGGCGCGACGACCCGCGGCGGCTCCGGAGCGGGCGCGACCGGCGGAACGATCACCTCGGTCGGCGGCTCGACGGTCTTCCGCACCGGCTCGGCCTCGACCACGGGTGTCGGAGCCTCGATGACCTGCGTCGGAGCCTCCACGACCGGAGTCGGAGCCTCGACGACCGGAGTCGGAGGCAGCGGCGTCGGCTTGGGCTTCTTCTCCTTGACCGGCTTGACCGGCTTCGGCAGCTTCGGCGGCTTGCCCGACGTCCCCTCCCGCGCGATGCGCTCCTGCAGCTTCACGATCCCCTGCAGCAGCGCCTCGGGACGCGGCGGGCAGCCGGGCACGTAGACGTCCACCGGAATCAGCTGGTCGACGCCCTTGGTCACGCAGTAGGAGTCCCAGTACGGCCCGCCGCAGTTGGCGCAGGAGCCGAAGGAGATCACGTACTTCGGCTCGGGCATCTGCTCGTAGAGGCGCTTGACGGCCGGGGCCATCTTGTCGCTGACCGTGCCGGAGACGACCATCAGGTCGGCCTGCCGCGGTCCGGGGGCGAAGGGGATGACGCCGAGCCGGATGAAGTCGTGCCGGGCCATCGAGCTGGCGATGAACTCGATCGCGCAGCAGGCCAGGCCGAAGTTGAACACCCAGAGCGAGTACTTCCGGCCCCAGTTCAGGACGAGTTTCACCGGTTTGGGCGCGAGCTCGAAGGCTGATCCGAAGCGCCGCGTGTCGGCCTCGGACCCGGCCGTCGGCACCGCGGGGATGCCGAGGTCTACTGCTCCAGCCACGTCAGCACGCCCTTCTTATAGGCGTAGAGAATCCCCACCGCGAGGAATCCGATGAACACGAACATCTCCGCCAGCGTGGCGCCGCGGAAGCCCGGTGCGGCGAACACCGTGGCCCACGGGAACAGGTACACCGAGTCCACGGCGAAGATGACGTACAGGTAGGCGTACACGTAGTAGCGGACGTGGGTGTGCGCCCAGCCCTCCCCGACCGGGTCCACGCCGCTCTCGTAGGTCAGCAGCTTCTCCCGCGTGGGCCGCAGCGGGGACAGCAGCCGGTTGGCGGTGAGCGCGGCGGCCACGAAGAGTACGCCCAGTAGGAACAGAATACCGACGATCGAATACGCGGAGTAATAGGTCGTAGGACTCATTCCGCGCTCCGCTCCTAGGCCGTCATGCTCGTTGGGGTCCCGCTCGTCGCACAAGCGTACCGGCCGAGCGACAAGACCCTACGCAACCGGCTCTGACATGAGCTCAGGCGTAGAGTGGTACTCACACGACGTGAATCGTTCGTAACGCTGACCGGGCAGGCGGGTGTGCACACTGTGACGGTGATCGAAGGGGCTTCGGCCAAGGGCGTGCGGCGGCTGAGCAGGGTGGTGATCCGCATCGCCGGCGACTCCGGCGACGGGATGCAGCTCACCGGGGACCGGTTCACGCAGGAGACCGCGCTGCACGGCAACGACCTGTCCACCCTGCCCGACTTCCCGGCCGAGATCCGGGCCCCCGCCGGAACCCTGCCGGGCGTATCGGCCTTCCAGCTGCACTTCGCGGACCACGACATCCTCACTCCGGGCGACGCCCCGGACGTGCTGGTCGCGATGAACCCGGCGGCGCTGAAGGTGAACCTGCCCGCCGTGCCGCGCGGCGGAACCGTGATCGTGAACACGGACGAGTTCACCGAGCGGGCGCTGAAGAAGGTGGGCTACGACAAGAACCCGCTCGAGGACGGCGCCCTCGACGGCTTCCGGGTGCACAAGGTCGCGCTGACCTCGCAGACCGTCCGCGCGCTGGACGGCCACCCGCTCAGCCGCAAGGAGGCCGAGCGGGCGAAGAACATGTACGCCCTCGGCCTGCTGTGCTGGCTCTACCACCGGCCGGTCGAGCAGACGCTGAAGTTCCTGGAGCAGAAGTTCGCCAAGAACCCGGCGATAGTGGCGGCGAACCGGGCGGCCTTCCAGGCGGGCTGGAACTACGGGGAGACCACGGAGGAGTTCGAGGTCTCCTACGAGGTGGCCCCGGCCGCGCTGCCGCCGGGCCGGTACCGGAACATCTCCGGCAACCGGGCGCTGGCGTACGGCCTGATCGCCGGCTCGCAGCGCAGCGGGCTGCCGCTGTTCCTCGGCTCTTACCCGATCACCCCGGCCTCGGACATCCTGCACGAGCTGGCCCGGCACAAGGCCTTCGGCGTGCGCACCTTCCAGGCCGAGGACGAGATCGCGGCGGTCGGCGCGGCGCTCGGCGCGGCCTACGGCGGTTCGCTCGGCGTGACCACCACCTCGGGCCCGGGCGTGGCCCTGAAGTCCGAGGCGATCGGCCTGGCCGTGTCGCTGGAGCTGCCGCTGGTCATCTGCGACATCCAGCGCGGCGGCCCGTCCACCGGGCTGCCGACGAAGACCGAGCAGGCCGACCTGCTGCAGGCGATGTTCGGCCGCAACGGCGAGTCGCCGGTGCCGATCGTGGCCCCGCGCTCCCCGGCCGACTGCTTCGACGCGGCGGTGGAGGCGGTGCGGATCGCGCTGGCCTACCGCACCCCGGTCTTCCTGCTCTCCGACGGCTACCTGGCCAACGGCTCGGAGCCGTGGCGGATCCCGGAGACCGCGGAGCTGCCCGACCTGCGCGACGCGGCCCGGTTCGCCCGGCCGGAGGACTACCCGGACGACGAGGTCTTCCTGCCCTACCAGCGCGACCCGGAGACCCTCGCCCGGCCCTGGGCGGTGCCCGGCACCCCGGGACTCGAGCACCGGATCGGCGGTCTGGAGAAGGCCGACGTCACCGGCGAGATCTCCTACGACCCGGCGAACCACGACCACATGGTGCGCACCCGCGCGGCCAAGGTGGCGGGGATCGCCAAGACCATCGCGCCGCTGGAGGCCGACGACCCGTCCGGCTCGGCGCGGCTGCTGGTGCTCGGCTGGGGCTCGACCTACGGCCCGGTGCAGGCCGCCTGCCGCCTGGTGCGCGAACGCGGCGGCGCCGTCGCGCACGCCCACCTGCGGCACCTGAACCCGTTCCCGCCGAACCTCGGCGAGCTGCTGGGGCGGTACGACCGGGTGCTGATCCCGGAGATGAACCTCGGTCAGCTCGCCCTGCTCGTCCGGGCGCGCTACCTGGTGGACGCGGTCGGCTACAACAAGGTCCGCGGCCTGCCCTTCACCTCGACCGAGCTGGCGGGGGAAATCGAGTCGATGCTGGGGGTTGCGGAGTAATGCTGGACGTCACCGTTTCGGCGGGCGCGCTGTCGGCGAAGGACTTCAAGTCCGACCAGGAGGTCCGCTGGTGTCCGGGCTGCGGGGACTACGCGGTGCTGGCCGCCGTGCAGAGCTTCCTGCCGAGCCTGAACCTGAACCGCGAGAAGATCGTGTTCGTCTCGGGCATCGGCTGCTCCTCGCGGTTCCCGTACTACCTCAACACCTACGGCATGCACTCGATCCACGGCCGCGCCCCGGCGATCGCCACCGGCCTGGCGGCGGCCCGGCCGGACCTGTCGGTGTGGGTGATCACCGGTGACGGCGACGCGCTCTCGATCGGCGGCAACCACCTGATCCACGCGCTGCGCCGGAACGTGAACCTGAAGATCCTGCTGTTCAACAACCGGATCTACGGGCTCACCAAGGGCCAGTACTCGCCGACCTCGGAGCCGGGCAAGGTGACGAAGTCCACGCCGTACGGCTCGCTGGACGCCCCGTTCAACCCGGTCTCGCTGGCGCTCGGCGCCGAGGCCACCTTCGTGGCCCGCACCATCGACTCCGACCGCAAGCACCTGACCTCGGTGCTGACCGCGGCCGCGCAGCACCCGGGCACCGCGCTGGTGGAGATCTACCAGAACTGCAACATCTTCAACGACAACGCCTTCGAGCACCTCAAGGCGCCCGGCGAGCGCGAGTCGCACCTGCTGCGGCTCGAGCCGGACGCCCCGCTGGTCTACGGCGGGCGCAAGGTGGTCTGGGACGGCGAGCGGCGCGGGCTGACCGTGGCGGACGCCGACGACCCGCGCCCGGCCGTGACGCACGACGTGGCCGCCGAGGACCCGGCGTACGCCTTCGCGCTGGCCCGGCTGCAGGACCCGGCGACGCTCTCGCCGACCCCGATCGGCGTGTTCCGCAGCGTGCGCCGACCGGTGTACGACGATCTGATGGCGGACCAGCTCACGGCGGCCGGGTACGGCGCCCAGGAGCCGGATCTCGGCGCGCTGCTGGCCGGGGGCGACACCTGGACCGTGGGCGGCTGACCGGACGCCACCGGATGTAACGTTCTTATAACTCAATTGGCCTAACTCAATTCTTCTCGCACAACTCTCACTCCGCCGTTGATCCGACAAGTGGATGAACGTTCCTGCTCAGTGGTAGGAACGATTCTTGGCGAGGGCATCAGAACCGCGTTAGCGGCGTATGCACATTGAGTAGATTGAGTAGAGGCGACCGGTAGACATGAGCACCTCGACTACGGGGACTGCACCCGAGGCGGCGACGACCGACGCGTCTTCGCAACCCAGCGCGCTCTCCGCCGCTGCGGTGGACATCCCGGAGAGCCTCGGCTACCGGGTCAAACGCACGATCCTGGGCAAGCCGCTGGTCACCGAGGCACTGAGCACGGAGCGGCTGAGCAAGAAGATCGCCCTGGGCACCATGGGCATCGACATGATCTCCTCCTCGGCCTACGGCTCGGAGCAGATGCTCACCCAGCTGCTGCCGTACTTCGGCACGCTGGCGTTCATGCTGATCATGCCCATCACCGGGGTGATCCTGGCCCTCGCGTTCCTGCTGCTGCTGTGCTACCGCGACGTGCTGAGCGTGTACACCAAGGCGGGCGGCTCCTACGTGGTCGCCCGCGAGCAGTTCGGCCCGAAGGTCGCCCAGATCGCGGCGGTCGCGCTGCTGATCGACTACATCGTGACCGTGGCGGTGCAGGTCTCCTCCGGCACCGACGCCATCGCCTCGCTGCTCGCGCTGAGCTTCAGCATCGACATCACCAGCATCACGCTGTGGATCTCGGTCGGCATCATCCTGCTGATGGCCTTCATGAACCTGCGCGGCATCAAGGAGGCCGGACGGGTCTTCGCCACGCCCGCCTACATCTACCTGTTCCTGGTCGGCGTCACGCTGCTCGTCGGCCTCGGCGAGCTGGTCACCGGCAACCTGAGCCACGCGAACAACCTGCACGACACCAGCTACGGCGGCGTCGTCCAGCTGGGCACGCACACGCAGTTCCTGCTCTCCTTCGCCGCCATCTCCGCGATGCTGCGCGGCTTCGCCAACGGCGGTTCCTCGCTGACCGGCCTCGAGGCGATCTCCAACGGCGTGTCGGTGTTCAAGAAGCCGGTGGCCAAGAACGCCCGGATCACCCTGACGTACACGGTCGCGGCGCTCGGCTCGCTGGTGCTCGGCGTGTCGATCCTGGCCTGGCAGGCGCAGACGATGCCCTACTCGGGCGGCAGCCCGACGGTGCTGGCGCAGCTGACCCACCTGATCTGGGGGCACAGCGGCTTCGGCAACTTCCTGTTCATCCTGGTGCAGATCTCGACCGCGCTGATCCTCTACACCGGCGGCAACACCTCGTTCAGCGGCTTCCCGTTCCTGACCTCGTTCGTCGCCGCCGACTCCTTCCTGCCGCGCCAGTTCACCCAGCGCGGGCACCGGCTGGCGTACTCCAACGGCATCATCGTGCTGACCGCGCTGTCGCTGGCGCTGATCATCGTGATGGACGGCAACCTGACCCGGCTGGTCGCGCTCTACGCGATCGGGGTGTTCACCGGCTTCGTGATGGCCTCGGCCGGCATGTTCAAGTACCACTACACCCGGAACGAAGGCAACAGAACGGCCAAGCTGGTCATCAACGGCGCCGCCTGCATCGCCTCGACCCTGGTGGTCCTGGTCTTCGCGATCTTCAAGTTCACCGAGGGCGCCTGGATCGTCGTGGTGATCTTCCCGATCGGCGTGTTCGCGCTGATCAAGCTGAACGAGCGGTACCGCCGGGAGGAGGCGGCGCTGGCCGAGGCCCCGGCCTCCGGGAGCCTGCCGACGCTGACCCGCAGCACGGTGCTGGTGCTGGTGGACTCGGTGGACCTGGCCGTGATCAAGGCGCTGCGGTACGCGCGCTCGCTGCGGCCGATCGAACTGCGCGCCGTGCACTTCATGATCGACTCGAAGCACGCCGAGCACCTGCGCAAGCGCTGGGACGCGTCGGTCGCCGCGGACGTGTCGCTGGAGGTCATCGAGGTCCCGGACCGGCGGCTGCGCCGGGCGGCGGTCGAGCTCGCGGCCCGCACGCACGAGGAGACCGGCACCGAGGTCACCATCATGCTGCCGCGCCGGGCCTTCCACTTCACCAGCCGCTTCCTGCACGACCACACCGCCGACAAGATCGCCGGCGTGGTCTCCCGGCTGCCGCATGTGGCGGCCATGATCGTGCCCTTCGACGTGGTCGAGGCGATCGAGGAGATGCAGGAGGCCTCGGCCGAGGGCGCCGCGGGCAAGGTCACCCGGGGCGGCCGGGCCAAGCCCGGCACCGGCGGCAAGATCCCGGACGGCGCGCCGCAGCACCCCGTGCGCCGCACCAAGAAGATGCTGCTGGACGCCGAGTGCGTCATCGACGAGGACCAGCCGGCCACCGGCGCGAGCACCGAGGCGCGCCCGCCGATGGCCGTGCGCGACGTGCGCTGGCGCAACCGGGCGACGCTGGAGGGCCGGATCCGCAGCGTCTACGTCGGTCCGGTCTCCGGCTCCCCCGCGCTGGAGGCCGAGCTCTACGACGAGACCGGCGGCATCACGCTGGTGTTCCTGGGCCGCCGCTCCATCCCCGGCATCGAGCCCGGCGCGAAGGTGCGGGTCGAGGGCATGGTCGGCGAGACCGAGGGCTTCCTGGCGATGACCAACCCGTCCTACCGGCTGCTGCCGCGCGAGGGCGACGAGGAAGGCGACGAAGAGGGCTGACGCGCCCCGACTCCCGTCCTGAGCGGGGTTCCGGTACCGAGCGGGGTACCGGAACCCCGCTCAGCTCTTGACAGCCCTGTTACCCGGACGTAAACAATTCCCTGATTGGAGAGCGCTCTCCCAACTCCGCGCCACGCGCTGAAAGGGAACTCCAGCATGCCCGCTCACTTCCGCGCCCTACTCACCAGCGCGGCCCTGCTCGCCGGAAGCCTCACCGGCGTCGCGGCCGCGACCATAGCCTTCGCGCCCGCGGCGGCGGCCGTCACCGTGCCGCCCGCCCCCTCGGGCTGGAACACGGTGTTCAGCGACGACTTCTCCGGGGCCGCCAGTTCCGCGCCGTCCGCGCAGAACTGGTTCTACGACATCGGAACCGGCTACGGCACCGGCGAGACCGAGCAGACCACGAACTCGACCGACAACGTCTACCTGGACGGCAACGGGCACCTCGTGCTCAAGGCCACCGACACGAACGGCACCTGGAGTTCGGCCCGCATCGAGAGCACCAGGGACGACTTCCAGGCACCGGCCGGCGGCAAGCTCGAGATGACCGCCTCGATCGAGCAGCCGAACCCGGCGAACGGCCTCGGCTACTGGCCCGCGTTCTGGGCGCTCGGCTCGCCGATGCGCACCGGCGGCGGCTGGCCGCAGTCCGGCGAGATCGACATGATGGAGGACGTCAACGGGCTGAACCAGGCCTCGCAGACGCTGCACGACTCGGCCGGCAGCAGCGGCCACGCACTGATCAACTGCCCGGACACCAGCTCCGGCTGCCAGACCGGCTACCACACGTACTCGGTCATCGTGGACCGCACGAACACCAGCGCCGAGACGATGCAATTCCTGATGGACGGCACGGTGGAGAGCACCATCACCGAGGCCTCCGTGGGCACGGCCGCCTGGCAGTCCGCGATCGACCACGGCTTCTTCATCATCTTCGACCTCGCGATGGGCGGTAACTACCCGGACGGCGTGTACGGCTCGACCACGCCGACCTCCGCCACCACCTCCGGCGCCTCGATGAGCGTCGGCTACGTCGCGGTCTACGAGCAGGGCGGCAACTCCACGCCCACCGGAACGGCCACCGCGACCGGCGAGCTGACCGGGATCAACAGCCTGTGCGCCACGAACCAGAACGTGCTCAACACCGAGGGCAACCCGATCGTCGTGGGCAAGTGCGACGCGGACCCCGGCCAGGAGTGGTCGCCGTACTCGGACGGCACGGTGCGCGTCCAGGGCGGCTGCCTCGACGTGGTCAGCGCCGGAACGACGTCCGGCACGAACGTGGACTGGTATCCGTGCAACGCGTCCAACGCGCAGAACTGGACGTACCAGTCCAACGGCGAGCTGGTGAACCCGAACTCAGGGCTCTGCCTGACTGACCCGGGCGGCAACACGAGCTCCCGGCTCGACATCGAGACGTGCACGGACTCGGCGCAGCAGCAGTGGAAGGAACCCACCGGCTCCTCGACCGGAGGCGGCGGCGGTACGGGCACGATGACGGTCACGGCCTCGCAGTACGCGGCGACGAACTCGACCGGCACCGAGGCCACTGCGGATACCGGCGGCGGAAACGACGTCGGCTGGATCAACTCCGCCAGCTGGCTCGAATACACCGGCGTCAACTTCGGCTCGGGCTACACCGGCGTCGAGGTGCGCGACGCGTCGGCGGTCGCTGGCACGAACATCGGCACCGTGCAATTCCGCCTCGACTCGGTCACGGCTACCCCCTTCGCCACAGTCAACGTGAACGGCACCGGCGGCTGGCAATCCTGGGTGACGAGCTCGGCTGCCGGAACGTCGCCGACACCGACCGGCACGCACACGCTCTACGTCACCTTCACCACGTCGACCGGCGGCAACTTCGTGAACGTCAACTGGTTCGAGTTCACCGGCGGCAGCAGCAGCTCCGGCACTTCGAGCCCGGTGACGGTCACGGCCTCGCAGTACGCCGCGACCAACTCGACCCAGAACGAGGCCACCGCGGACACCGGCGGCGGCAACGACGTCGGCTGGATCAACTCCGCCAGCTGGCTCGAATACACCGGCGTCAACTTCGGCACCGGCCTGACCGGTAACGTCAAGGCGCGCATCGCCTCGGCCATCACCGGAACCAACATCGGCACCGTGCAGTTCCGCCTCGACTCCCTGACGGCGGCTCCCTTCGCCACCGTGAACGTCAGCGGCACCGGCGGCTGGCAGACGTGGACCACCGCGACGGCCACGGCGAGCCCTGTCCCGAGCGGCACGCACACGCTGTACGTCACCTTCACCACGTCGACCGGAGGCAACTTCGTGAACGTGAACTGGTTCCAGTTCAGCTAGCGGTTCCACGGTCCATGCCCCGTTCAGGATCTGGACGGGGCATGGACTTCAGTAACAATCGAACTAGACTCGCGCCCATGACGGAGCGGCGGCGCGGACTCATATTCGGGTTCGGCGCGTACGGGATCTGGGGCCTGTTCCCGCTCTACTGGCCGCTGCTCGAACCGGCCGGCGCGGGCGAGATCCTGGCCTGCCGGATGCTCTGGTCGCTGGTCACGGTCGTCCTGGTGCTCGGCGTGCTGCGGCACTGGGCCTGGTTCGGGCCGCTGCTGCACACCCCGCGCAAACTGCTGCTCCTGCTCGGCGCGTCGGCCTGCATCAGCGTGAACTGGTGGACGTACATCTGGGCCGTGAACGCCGGCCACGTGATCGACGCGGCGCTCGGCTACTTCCTCAACCCGCTGGTGACGGTGCTGTTCGGGGTGCTGATCCTGCACGAGCGGCTGCGGTCCGCGCAGTGGCTCGCGGTCGGAATCGGCGCGGTCGCGGTACTCGAACTCGCACTCGCCGCCGGGCACCTGCCGTGGATCGCACTCGTGCTGGCCTGCTCGTTCGGCACGTACGGCCTGCTGAAGAAGCTCGCCGCCGTACCCGCGCTGGAGTCGATGGCCGTCGAGTCGGGCTACCAGCTGCTGCCCGCTCTCGGCTTCCTCATCTACTTGCAGGTGAACGGCACCGCCGTCTACGGCCACGCCGCGTGGCACGTCACGCTGCTGCTGACGCTCGCGGGCGCCGTCACGCTCGCTCCCCTGCTGCTGTTCGCCGGTGCGACGAACCGTCTGCCGCTGTCGATGATCGGCCTGCTCCAGTTCCTGACGCCCGTCCTGCAACTGCTCTGCGGCGTCCTCGTCAACCACGAGACCGCGCCGGGCAGCGAGTGGATCGGCTTCGGCATCGTCTGGGTCGCGCTGGCCGTGCTCACCGCCGACGGACTGCGTCAGGCGAGAGGCGCCGGAAGGATCCCCTCCAGCACGAGCAGCGACTCCTTGGTGCTCAAGCCGTCCGCGTAACCGGTCAGCGAACCGTTCGCACCGAGCACGCGGTGGCACGGAATGATGATCCCGAGCGGGTTCGAACCCACCGCACCGCCGACCGCGCGCGCCGCGGAACGGTCCAGCCCGATGGCCGCGGTGATCTTGCCGTACGTGGTCGTGCTGCCGTACGGAATCTTCCGCAACTCGTCCCACACGCGCCGCTGGAACGACGTACCGCGCGGCTCGAGTTCGAGGTCGAAGTCCGTCAGCTCGCCGGAGAAGTAGGCCTGCAACTGCGCCGCGGCGTGAGCGAAGGCCTCGGGTGCGTACTCCCACTCGGGGTCGATCTTCGCCACCGGCTTGTTCCGGTCCTCGCTCTCGACCTGGAGCGTCACCCCGGTCAGCGTCACACCGCCCGGAGCGGACGCATTACGCACGCCGGTGAGCAGGTAGTCCCCGACGGGCGAGCTGGTGATCGTGTAAATGGTGCTCATGAGTTACTCCAAAAGTAGTGGATCGCATAAGACGCCCACGGATGCCAGGACTCGACATCGCTCTGGGCCAGTCCGGCCTTCTTCATCTCAGACTTGATCACGACGTCGCCGGTCAGCACGACGTCCGGATCGCTCAGGGCCCGCATGCGCAGGTACGCGGCCGTCCACGGCCCGACCCCGCGCAGGGCCAACAATTCCCGCTGCGCCTCGTCGCGGTCGGCCCCCGGATCGAGCCGCACACTCCCGTCGGCCAGCGCGCCACTGATCGTGCGCAACGTCTGCTTCCGCGACTCGGGCATGCCCAACTCCGCGAAGTCCGCATCCGCCAGCACCTCCGAGCTCGGGAACACGTGCGTCAGCCCACCACGAGGCTCCGCCAACGCTTCACCCCGCGCCGCCACGAGAGCCCCGGCAAGCGTCCGCGCCGCCGCGACCGTGATCTGCTGCCCCAACACCGCGCGGATCGCCATCTCCTCGGCATCCGCCGCTCCCGGCGACCGCAGTCCGGGCGTCTTCGCACTCAACGGCCCCAGCACAGCGTGCGGCCCGAAATACTCCGCCACCGCCACCGGATCCGCATCCAGATCAAACAGCCGCCGCATCCGCCCGATCGCCGCCGTGAACCCCCGCAAGTCAGCCAGATCCAACCGGCAGTCCAACCAAGCCCCGCCGCTGGCCCGCTCCCGCACCTCCGCGATGCCCGGCCCGTGCTCCAGCTTCAACGTCCGCCGATAGACCCGATCCCCCCGCTCCCCCGCCATCTCCTCCACGCCCGGAATCGCACGCGCCCCGATGAAGTCGAAGATCTGCTCCCGCGCATACGGCTCCCGATAAGCCAACCGCAGCGAGATCCCCGCGCCCCCTCCACTCACCCCCCGCTCGACCTTCCGAGCCGACTCCCGCAATTCCGTGGGCGTGGAGGCGTAGATCTCCCGAATCGTGTCGTTGAACTGCCGCACACTCGCGAACCCCGCCGCGAACGCCACGTCCGTGGCCGCCAGCTTCGTCGTCTGCAACAGCACCCGCGCCGTATGCGCCCGCTGCGCCCGAGCCAACGCGAGCGGTCCCGCGCCCAGCTCCGCGACCAGATGCCGCTGCACCTGCCGCTCGCTGTACCCGAGCCGCGCCGCCAGCCCCGACACGCCCTCCCGGTCGATCACCCCGTCGTTGATCAGCCGCATCGCCCGCCCGATCACATCCGCCCGCAGGTTCCACTCCGCCGACCCCGGCACCGCGTCCGGCCGGCACCGCCGACAGGCCCGAAACCCCGCCGCCTGCGCCGCCGCCGCACTCGGATAGAACCGCACGTTCTCCCGCTTGGGCGTCGTCGCCGGACAACTCGGCCGGCAGTAGATCCCCGTCGTCAGCACCGCCGTGTAGAAGACCCCGTCAAACCGCGGATCCCGCCCCCGCACGGCCTCGTACCGATGCTCGTCGTTCTGAATCCCGCTGTTCGCCATGCCTCCATCATGACCCCCGGCCGCCCCCCGACCTAGCGGCTTTCGGACATGGAAGCCATCCATACACTCAGACGAGCGAACGGAAACCAACTCCTAAGACTGAACATCGCCCGTCTCCCCGAAAACGGCTCCCACCTGCCCCTAGCCTCTCCCCATGGTCACGAACCAACACGAAATCGGCCACACCTTGTTCGAGGACGATCCAGGCCTCATATCCCGCGCGCTGCGCCACGCGGGCCTGGACTTCCCGAACCTCGACCATGTCGAACAGCTCGGCACCGACCTCAGCACGATCGAACCGGTGGAACGCAGAGCCGACCGCGTCATCCGCTTCTGTCATCACCGCCACCCTCGCCTGCGAACGCTGGGCCGCCGGGGCGTTCGACTTCGGCATGGGCTTCGGCGACCAGCTCACCGTCCGCCCGCTCGTTCTCGGGCCCAGCAACGTCAAGCCCATCACGGACGTCGGGGTGGCGCGGGCCGACCCGGTCTACGCCGCGCTCTCCGTTATCGTCCACCGCGATCGCCGTGTCATCGGTGCGATACTGGAAGCGGTATCCGAAGCGCTCAGCAAGTCGCCCGCGCCCGACGGCATCGTGCTCACCGACTACATCGAACTCGTCCTGGGAAAGACTCCCAGCGGAGACCTTTGGAGGAAACTGATGGCGCTGCACCCCGACGTGTTCCAGGGCCCCACGATGCGCGGCATCATCGACAAGGCCACTGCGGAAGCCAAGCTGACGGGCCAGGCCGACTTCCTGCTCACCGCCATCCGGATGCGGGGCATCGAGGTGAGCGAGACGCAGGGCGAGCAGGTCCGGGCCTGCACCGACGAGCAGCAGCTCGAGCAGTGGCTCGCGCGCGTGTTCGACGCCACGAGCGCGGCGGACATCTTCGCCGACTGACCTCCGGCGACTACTACAACACAGCGGGCCGCGACCGTCGAAGGTCGCGGCCCGAACTGTTCCCGCCCTCAGACCGTGCGGGAGTGGACCAAGTCGCAGAGGGCGTAGAGGGCGGCGCGGGCGGGGGTGTCGGGGAGGGGGGCGAGCAGGGCGCGGGCCTCGTCGGCGTGGCGGCGGGCGGTGGCGCGGGCCTGGGCCATGGCCTCGTGGGCGCGGAGGGCTTCGAGGGCCTCGGTGACCAGGGCGTCTTCGGTGATGGGGCCGGAGAGCAGGTCGCGGAGCCTCGCGGATTCCGGGTCGGTGGATTCCAGGGCGTAGAGGGTCGGGAGGGTGGGGACGCCCTCGCGCAGGTCGGTGCCGGGGACCTTGCCGGACTCCTCGGGGTTGCCGGCGATGTCGAGGACGTCGTCGGCCAGCTGGAAGGCGACGCCGAAGATCTCGCCGAAGCGGGTCAGCTGCTCGACGATCGGGCCGGGGGCACCTGAGAGCAGAGCGCCGAAGCGGGCCGAGGTGGCGATCAGGGAGCCGGTCTTGTCGGACAGGACGCTGAGGTAGTGGTCGATCGCCGACTCGCCGGGCGCCGGCTCCAGGCACTCGTTGATCTGGCCCTTGACCAGCCGCTCGAAGGTGAGGGCCTGCAGGCGCACGGCCTCGGGCCCGAGGTCGGCGAGCATCTGGGAGGCCTTGGCGAACAGGAAGTCGCCGGTGAGGATGGCGATCGAGTTGTCCCAGCGGGCGTTCGCGGTCTGCACGCCGCGGCGCAGCGGGGCCTCGTCCATCACGTCGTCGTGGTAGAGCGTCGCCATGTGGGTGAGTTCGACGACGCAGGCGGCCGCGAGCACGTCCGGGACCACGGCCTCGCCGAACTCGGCGGCGACGAGGGTCAGCAGCGGACGGAACCGCTTGCCGCCCGCGGCGACGAGGTGGCCGGCCGACTCGTTGATCAACGGGTGGTCGCTGTGCGCGGCCTCCTCGAGCAGCGCCTCGACGTCCGCGAGACCCGAGGTGATCCGCGCGACGAGCTCGGCGTCCGAGGTGATCAGCCCCCAGGGGAGGGTGCTGGCGCGTCCGGTCTCCACCTGCACGCTCACGTTCTCAGCCTTCCGCCCGGTCGGGTCAGTCATTGTGCACACTTGCAGCTTCCCAACCTAGTGCATGCCCCTCCTGGGACGACGCCAACGTCGGCATATCGGAACGCCCCACGCTGCTGCTACGCTCCCGGACGGTACCGGCCACACGTCGAGGGAGCGGCCAGGGGATGAGCGAAGCCATAGTCAAGGCGCTGGACGAGGCGGCGACCCGCGTGGGGGCCTCGCTCGGCAAGGACGCCTCCAAGGCGATCAAGGACCTCTACCGGGACTCGAGCGACAAACTCACCGGGGTCGTCAAGCGCAGCGTCGAGTCGGACGTGGAGCACGCGGGCAAGATCAAGCAGATCGCCGACAAGCTCGAGCAGAACGCCGCGCGCACGGACATCAGCGACGCCGAGAAGGCGACGAACAACGATGCGCTGAAGAACAAGCTGCACGACATCCTCAACGATCCCGGCAGCGGCACGAAGCCGACGATCAAGCGCGAGGACAACGACTTCTCCCAGGACCACTTCAACCCGATCGATCCGAAGACGAAGCAGCCGAAGATCGACAAGGCGACCGGCAAGCCGGTCGAGGTGGGCAAGTCGCACATCAACGCGAACGGCGATCTGGAGCCCGCGAACCCGAACGGCAGCACGACGATGACGCAGCACGTCATCGGTGGCAACAACCCGGCCATCAAGGGCAGCAGCCCCTATACCTCGTTCGCCCCCTCGAAGGGCGTCGGCGGCAAGCAGTACGGCGCCCACGAGTACCAGGTGGACTACAACAAGCTGCAGGGGGACATCGACAGCGGCAAGGTCACCGGCGTCGAGATCCACGACCCCGCCTCGGTGCAGGGCGCGATCCAGGGCGAGATCGACGGCATCGCCGGCCAGCACGTGGTCGTGCCGCACGGCTCGCTGCCGAACGGCGAGATGACCGGACCCGAGAAGACCGACTTCGGCAAGCAGCTCGCCGCGCAGTACGGGCTCAAGGGTCAGGCGAAGGTCGACATGACGGCCCGGATCAACGCGCTGTCCAACTCGCGCCGCGACAACGAGTGGCTGGTCAAGGGTACGATTCCGGGCAGCTACCTGAACAAGATCCGCTGAGCGACGTGGAGGGAACGCAGATGGACGACACGTCCGCAGACGGGCAGTACCAGCCGGGCGAGGTGGCCGAGCGCCTGTTCTTCACCACCGCCGACGGCTCGGAGACCGATCCGGACTCCGCGATCGCGATCGCCGCGGACGACCAGGGCTGGGTGCCGCTCGAGCCGGACGCGCAGGCCCTGCTGGCGGACGAGTCGGCGGAACCGTACGACCGCTACCTGGCGATGACCGCGCTCGCCCGCTGGGGCTCCCCGGTCGGCTACGCGGCCGTCCAGGCGGCCGCGCAGGACCCGGACGGGCAGCCGTGGCGGGACTACTCGATCGACCGGTTCTACAGCCTGGACAACACCTTCGCGTTGCTCAGCCTGGCCGTCATCAACAGCGTCGACCAGGCCGAGGAGCGCGGCACCGTCGCCGAGAAGCGCGCGGCGATCGCGGCGCTGATCGGCATCACCGACCGGGTCTACTTCGAGCACGACCTGTCCGCCTCCACCATGTACCCCGAGGACGTCGAGCAACTGCGCGAGGTGATCGAGGCGCAGATCGAGAAGGGGATCGCCGAGGTGGCCGCGGCGACGGACGACTTCCCGCTTCCGGCGTGGGTGCACGACCAGGTCAGGGAACTGATCGACGCCCTCGGCCTGGTGGACAAGGGCGCCGCCGCCGCGTATCTCGCGCGGCTCGGGGACTAGCCGGAGAGTCTGGCCGCCGCCCGTCGCCCACGGCCTCTTTGACGTGGGCGGCGGACGGACGCTTCGCGGGTGGTGCTACTTGGCGAGGATGCCCGCCGAGTTGTTCGCCAGGTGCAGCAGCAGGCTCGGGGCGATGCCGAGGGCCACGGTGGCGAAGGCGGCGACCGCGAGGGCGGTCTTGACCGCGATGGACGGGTGGGCGATGGTCGGGCCCTCCGGCAGCGGGTCGGAGAAGAACATGACCACCACGACCCGCAGGTAGAAGAACGCCGCCAGGGCGCTGGCCAGCACGGCGACGATCACCAGGTCCGGGGAGCCCGCGCTCAGCGCCGCCTGGAAGATGGCGAACTTGCCGATGAAGATGCTGGTGAACGGGATTCCGGCGAAGGCCAGCAGGAACACGGCGAGCAGCGCGGCCGGGATCGGGGCGCGGCGGCCGAGTCCGGCCCAGCGGGACAGGTCCGTCGCCTCGCCGCCCGCGTCGCGCACCAGGGTGACGACGGCGAACGCGCCGATGATGGCCACGCCGTAGACCGGGAGATAGAAGAGCACCGCGGCGCGGGCCTGCGCGGTCGTCGAGGTGACGCCGATGAGCAGGTATCCGGCGTTCAGGATCGCGGAGTACGCGAGCATGCGCTTGATGTCCCGCTGGGTCAGCGCGAGCACGCCGCCGACGATCATCGTGATGATGGCGACGGCCTGCATGACGGGCCGCCAGACGGTCTCCGCGCTGCTGACGCCCATGCCCACGTCGAGCACCCGGACCAGCGCGCCGAACGCGGCGATCTTCGTGGCCGCGGCCATGAAGCCGGTGATCGGGGTCGGAGCGCCCTGATACACGTCGGGGGTCCACATGTGGAACGGCGCGGCGCCCACCTTGAACAGCAGGCCCATGCCGAGCAGCGCCAGACCGGTGTAGAGGAGCGTCGATCCGGCCGTCGGGTGCGCGACGTGCTGCGCGATGACGGACAGGTTGACCGAGCCCGCGTAGCCGTAGAGCATCGCCGCGCCGTACAGGAAGAACGCCGAGGAGAACGCGCCGAGCAGGAAGTACTTGAGCGCGGCTTCCTGGGAGAGCAGGCGGCGGTGCCGGGCCAGTCCGCAGACGAGGTAGAGCGGCAGCGACAGCACTTCGAGCGCGACGAACATCGTCAGCAGGTCGTTCGCGGCCGGGAACAGCAGCATGCCGCCGACCGAGAACATCAGCAGCGGGTAGACCTCAGTGGTCTGCCAGCCGCGCCGGGCGGTGTCCCGCTCGGCCTGCGAGCCGGGCACGGACGAGGCCTGCGCGGCGAACGCGTCCTGGTTCTGGTCGGTCTTGCGCTCGGCCACGACCAGCATGCCAACGAACGAGATCACCAGGATCGTGCCCTGCAGGAACAGCGTCGTGCCGTCCACCGCGACGGAGCCCTGGGCGACCACGTGCGCGCCGCTGTTCGCGAGCGCGAGCACGGCCGCGAAGGACGCCGCGATCCCGGCGAGCGCGAGCCCGACCTGGATCCGGTAGCGGTGCGCGCGCGGCGCGAAGGCCTCCACCAGGATGCCGAGCGTCGCGACGCCGAACGCGATGAGCATCGGCGAGAGCTTGCCGAACTCGACGTGCGGGGCGGTGAACGTGGCGGTGGTGGTGGACGCGGCGAGGATGCTCATTGCTGGCTCCCTGCGGTGCGGGCGGCGTCGGCGACGGTGTGCGGAGGCGTGGTCACCACGTGCGTGGTGGACTGCGTCACCGCCGGGTTGATGTACTTCGTGAGGATGCCGGGCGCGAAGCCGAGCACCAGGATCAGCGCGAGCAGCGGGACTACGGCCGCGAGTTCACGCCGGTTCAGGTCCTTGAAGTTGGATACCTGTTCGGTGACCGGGCCGGTCATCGTGCGCTGATACAGCCAGAGGATGTAGACGGCGGCCAGGACGATCGACGTGACACCGAAGATCGCGGCGACCGGGTATTTCTCGAAGGTCCCGACCAGCACCAGGAACTCGCTGATGAACGGGCTCATGCCGGGCAGCGCCAGCGAGGACAGGCCGGCGAGCAGGAAGGTTCCGGCCATCAGCGGCGCGACCTTCTGCACTCCGCCGTACGCGTCGATCTCGGCGCTGCCTCTGCGGTGGATCATGAAGCCCGCCAGCAGGAACAGCGCGCCGGTGGCCAGGCCGTGGTTGACCATGTAGAGCGAGGCGCCGACCTGGCCGCGCGAGGTCCACGCGAACACGCCGAGCGTGATGAGGCCGAAGTGCGAGATCGACGTGTACGCGATCAGGCGCTTCATGTCCGTCTGGCCGATCGCCAGCAGCGCGCCGTAGATCGTGCTGATGACGGAGAGCACGAGCACGAGCGGCGTGAAGAAGTGCGAGGCGTTCGGGAACAGCTCCAGGCAGAACCGCAGCATCCCGAAGGTGCCGATCTTGTCGAGCACGCCGACGAGCAGCACTGCGGTTCCGGGTGTCGCCTCGGACGCGGCGTCCGGCAGCCAGGTGTGGAACGGCCACAGCGGCGCCTTGACCGCGAACGCCGCGAAGAAGCCGAGGAACAGCCAGCGCTCGACGCCGGTGGAGAAGTGCAGCGAGCCGTTCGAGACCGCGTTGGCCAAGGCCTGGAAGCTGAACGGGTCCGTGACCGAGCGGTTCGCGACGACGTACAGACCGATCACCGCGGCCAGCATCAGCAGGCCGCCGAGCAGGTTGTAGAGCAGGAACTTCACCGCGGCGTACGAGCGCTTCTGCTCGCCGCTGCGTCCATACGAGCCGATCAGGAAGTAGCTCGGGATCAGCGTCGCCTCGAAGAGCACGTAGAACAGGAACACGTCGGTGGCCGCGAAGACGCCGACCATCATGACTTCCAGCACCAGCAGCAGCGCGAAGAACGGGCGCGGCCGGTCCTTGTCGTCGTGCCAGGAGGCGAGGATGACGACCGGCGCGAGCACTGTCGTCATCAGGATGAGGACGAGTGCGATGCCGTCGACGCCGACCGCGTACTTGATGTGGAACTGGGAGATCCAGTTGTAGCTCTCGGTCAGCTGGAACCGCGGCCCGCCGACGTTGAACTTCACCGCGTCGATGATCGAGAAGACGAGCGTCAGCAGGGAGGCGCCGAGGGCGATCTCCTTGGAGCGCTTGACCATTCCGGACGGCAGCGCGGCCATCCCCGCCACGCCGACGAGCGGCGCGGCGATCGTGACTGTCAGATACGGGAAGCTCGACATCTCAGCCTCGCACCAGGAGTAGGGCCACGATCAGCAGCGTGGCGCCGCCGAACATCGAGAGCGCGTACGAGCGGACGAAGCCCGACTGCAGCTTGCGTAGTCGGCCGGAACTTCCGCCGAGTCCCGCCGAGACCCCGTTGACCACGCCGTCCACGCCCTTCATGTCGAAGTACACGAGTACCCGCGTGAGCATCTGGCCGCCGCGCATGAAGACGAGCTCGTTGAACGCGTCGCCGTACAGGTCGCGCCGGGCCGCGCGGGTCGCGAAGGAGCCGAGCGGCGGGGACGACGGGGCCTGCTGGATGCCGTAGCCGAGGTACGCGTAGCCGACGCCCGCGGCCACCACGACCAGCGTGATCACCTGGAGCACGACCGAGTTGATCGGCGAGTGGCCCTCGCTGTGCCCGGTGACCGGGGAGAGCCAGTTCAGGAACGCGCTGTGGAAGGAGAACAGGAAGCCGGCCGCGACGGATCCGACGGAGAGGATGACCATCGGGACCACCATGACCCACGGCGACTCGTGCGGGTGCGCCTCGTGGCCCTCCTCGTCGGCGACCCAGCGCTTCTGGCCGAAGAAGGTCATCAGCATCACGCGGGTCATGTAGAACGCCGTGATGAGCGCGCCGAGCAGCGCCGTGCAGCCGAGGATCCAGCCGGACGTGCCGCCCTGCGCGAACGCCGCCTCGATGATCTTGTCCTTCGACCAGTAGCCGGAGAACGGCGGGCAGCCGATGATCGCGAGGTAGCCGAGGCCGAAGGTCGCGAAGGTCCACGGCATGTACTTGCGCAGCGCGCCGTAGTGCCGCATGTTCACGTCGTCGTTCATGCCGTGCATGACGGAACCGGCGCCGAGGAAGAGCCCGGCCTTGAAGAAGCCGTGCGTGATCAGGTGCATGATGGCGAAGACGTAGCCGATCGGACCGAGGCCCGCGGCCAGGATCATGTAGCCGATCTGCGACATCGTCGAACCCGCGAGGGCCTTCTTGATGTCGTCCTTCGCGCAGCCGATGATCGCGCCGAACATCAGCGTGACCGCGCCGACGATCGTGACGACCAGTCGGGCGTTCGGCGCGGCGTCGAAGATGGCGTTCGAGCGGACGATCAGGTACACGCCCGCGGTCACCATCGTGGCCGCGTGGATCAGGGCGCTGACCGGGGTCGGGCCCTCCATCGCGTCCAGCAGCCAGGACTGCAGCGGGAACTGCGCCGACTTGCCGCACGCGCCGAGCAGCAGGAGCAGGCCGATCGCCGTCACCGTGCCGGTCTTCGCGCCGGGCACGCCGTTGAGCACCGGACCGAAGGCGAAGCTGCCGAAGGTCGTGTACATCAGCATGACCGCGATGGACAGGCCGACGTCGCCGACCCGGTTGACGATGAACGCCTTCTTCGCCGCGACCGCCGCCGAGGGCTTGTGCTGCCAGAAGCCGATCAGCAGGTACGAGGCCAGGCCCACGCCCTCCCAGCCCGCGTACAGCAGCAGGTAGTTGTCGGCGAGGACCAGCACCAGCATCGCGGCGAGGAAGAGGTTGAGGTAGCCGAAGAACTTCCGCCGGTGCTCGTCGTGCTCCATGTAGCCGACCGAGTAGATGTGGATCAGCGAACCCACACCCGTGATCAGCAGCACGAAGACGATGGAGAGCTGGTCGAGGTGGAAGCCGGCGTCGGCGCTGAAGCCGGGCACCGGGATCCAGGTGTAGACGTGCTGGTCGTAGGACCGCGCGCTGCCGGGCTTGGCCAGCAGCGCGAAGAACAGCACCACGCCGAGCACGAAGGAGCCGATCGCGGTGGCGCAGCCGAGCAGGTGGCCCCAGCGGTTCGTCCGCCGCCCGCCGAACAGCAGGACCGCGGCGCCCGCCAGCGGAAGCAGGACGACCCAGGCGGTGAGATTGAAGGTGCCGGTCGCCGCGACCGGGGCATAGGACACTGTCATGCGCCTTCGGCCTCTCAGTACTTGAGCAAGTTGGCGTCGTCGACCGAGGCCGAGCGGCGGGTGCGGAAGACGCTGATGATGATCGCCAGGCCCACGACCACCTCGGCCGCCGCGACCACCATCGTGAAGAAGGCGATGACCTGTCCGTCCAGCGCGCCGTGCATCCGGCTGAACGTGACGAAGGCCAGGTTCGCGGCGTTGAGCATGAGCTCGATGCACATGAACACGACGATCGCGTTGCGCCGGATCAGCACGCCGAGCGCGCCGAGGGTGAACAGGATCGCGGACAGGTAGAGATAGTTGTCCGGATTCACTTCGACACCTCCTTGTTGTCCCCACGGCTGGGCAGCGGCAGCGGACGGAAGCCGCGCACGGTGTCCCGGCCGCGCAGCGTGGCGTTCACGCTCGCCTCGCTGGGCGTGCCGTCGGGCAGCAGCGCCGGGGTGTCCACCGCGTTGTGCTGCGCGTAGACGCCCGGGTTCGGCAGGCCGGTGACCTGGATCTTCTCGCCCTTGCCCCAGCGCTCGAAGCGCTCGATGGACAGTTCGCGCTGCGACTTGCGCGGCACGGTGCGCTCCCGGTGGGTGAGCACCATCGCGCCGGTCGCCGCGATGATCAGTACGGCCGAGGAGACTTCGAACGCCCAGAAGTAGCGGGAGAACAGCAGCAGCGCGAGGGACTGGACGTTGCCGCCGCCCTTCGCGTTCGCCGCGTCCGTGCCGACGAACTTCGGCAGGTTCGCGTGCGCGTAGACGCCGATCAGCACGGCCCCGAAGGCGACGACGAAGGGCACGGCCAGCCAGCGCTGGCCGCGGATCGTCTCGACCAGCGAGTCCTGCGACTCGATGCCGATCAGCATCAGCACGAACAGGAACAGCATCATCACGGCGCCGGTGTAGACGACGATCTGCACGACGCCGAGGAAGACCGCCCCTTGGGCCATGTAGAAGAAGGCCAGGCAGAGCATCACGGTGCACAGGCAGAGCGCGGCGTGCACGATCTTCTTGGAGAAGATCAGGCCGAGCGCGCCGGCGATCGAGATGATCGAGCCGATCCAGAAGAGGAAAGTCTCGCCGTGTCCGGTGTTGCCCATGTCAGGACACCTCCTCTTCCAGCGCGTCCGAGGCCTTCGCGACGGCGAGCAGCTGGCCGAGCAGGTCGTCGTCGGCGCGCGGGACCTCGCCGCGGTAGTACTCCTTCTCGGTCACCTCGTGGCCCGAGGCGTCCTCGTACATCCGGTGCGGCGGCGCGACCATGCCCTCGGTCAGCGGCGCGAGCAGCCGGTCCCGCGTGTAGATCAGCGATTCGCGGCTGGTGTCGGCGAGCTCGTACTCGTTCGTCATGGTCAGCGCGCGGGTCGGGCAGGCCTCGATGCACAGGCCGCAGAGGATGCAGCGCAGGTAGTTGATCTGGTAGACGCGGCCGTAGCGCTCGCCCGGGGAGAAGCGCTCCTCCTCGGTGTTGTCGGCCGCCTCGACGTAGATCGCGTCCGCCGGGCAGGCCCAGGCGCACAGCTCGCAGCCGATGCACTTCTCCAGCCCGTCCGGATGCCGGTTGAGCTGGTGCCGGCCGTGGAAGCGCAGCTGGGTCGGTACCTTCTCCTCCGGGTACTGCTCGGTGTTCGGCTTCTTGAACATCGTCCCGAAGGTGGTGCCGAAGCCCGCGACCGAGGCGAGCGGGCCCGGCTTCTTGCCATCCTTATTGCCGGCCATCAGAGGCCTCCTCCGCTGGAGTGTGTCCGTTGGCGGTGATCGCGGCGAATTGGCGCAGCGGGCGCGGGGTGATCGGCGTGCGCTGCTGGCCGGGCATCGGCGGCACCGGGAAGCCGCCGCCGAGTCCGTCCTGGTCCTCCTCGCGAGCCAGCAGGTCGGCCTCGCGGACGCGGCGGTCGCGGCTGATCTGGTTGCGTTCGCGCACCTCGAGGGCGACGAGCACGAGCACGAACAGCGCGGCGGCGCCGATGCAGATCGGGATCAGGTGCGCCTGGTCCATGTCGCCGACGTTGCGCAGCTGGCGGATCACCGCGACCAGCAGTAGCCAGACCAGCGAGACCGGGATGAGCACCTTCCAGCCCAGCTTCATGAACTGGTCGTAGCGCAGCCGGGGCAGCGTGCCGCGCAGCCAGATGAAGATGAAGACGAAGATCAGCAGCTTCACCAGGAACCAGATCATCGGGTACCAGCCCTCGTTGGCGCCGCTCCACAGGGAGATCGGCCAGGGGGCCCGCCAGCCGCCGAAGAACATCGTGATCGCCAGGCAGGAGACGGTGACCAGGTTGATGTACTCGGCGAGGAAGAAGAGCGCGAACTTCAGCGAGCTGTACTCGGTGTGGAAACCGCCGACCAGCTCGCCCTCGGCCTCAGGAAGGTCGAACGGCGCCCGGTTGGTCTCGCCGACCATCGCGATGATGTAGATGATCCCGGAGATGCACAGCGGCAGGATGTACCAGGTCTGCCGCTGCGCCGCGACGATCCCGCTGGTGGACATGGTGCCCGCGTACAGGAACACGCCCGCGAAGCTCAGGCCCATCGCGATCTCGTAGGAGATCATCTGGGCGGACGAGCGGATGCCGCCGAGCAGCGGGTACGTGGAGCCCGAACTCCAGCCGGCGAGCACGATGCCGTAGATGCCGACCGAGGAGACGGCCAGGATGTAGAGCACGCCGATCGGCAGGTCCACCAACTGCAGCGTGGTGCGGTGGTGGAAGATCGATACGCTCGGCCCCCAGGGGATCACCGCGAAGGCCAGGAACGCGGGGACGGCCGAGAGCACCGGCGCCAGCCAGAACACCGGCTTGTCCGCGTTCGTGGGGACGATGTCCTCCTTGAGCGCGAGCTTCACGCCGTCGGCGAGGGACTGCAGCAGCCCCTGCGGCCCGACCCGGTTCGGCCCGATGCGCATCTGCATCCAGGACACCACGCGGCGCTCGAACCAGATGTTGAACAGCGTCAGCACGACCATGAGCGCGAAGGCCGCGACCGCCTTGATGAGCGCGATCAGGAACCACCACGGGATGTGGGTGTCGAAGCCGTTGATGACCCAGTGGTCCATGTTCGCCATTCAGCTGCCCTCCGCGGTGAGAGAGACGATGGCCCCGGTGTCGGCGCTCAGCGAGCGGCGCACGTGCGAGCCGGGCGAGTTGGTCGGCAGCCAGACGACCCGGTCCGGCAGGTCGACGATCTCGACCGGCAGGGTGACGGACCCGGCGTCGGTGCCGACGACCACGGGCGAGCCCGCAGCGACGCCGATCTCCCGGGCCGTGGCCGCGGACAGCCGGGCGACCGGGCGGCGCGCGGTGGCGGCGAGGTGCTTCTCGCCGTCCTGCAGCCGGCCGTCGTCGAGCAGTTGGTGCCAGGTGGCCAGCACGGCCTGTCCGGCGGCGGGCGCCGGAAGCTGCAGCATCTCGGCCCGCGGCGGCAGCGCGCGCGGCCCGTCCCAGCGGCCGAGCTCGTCGAGTTCGCGGCGGGCGGCGGCGACGTCCGGCAGCCCGAGGTGCACGTCCATCGCGTCGGCGAGCCGGTCCAGCACCCGCAGATCGGCGATCTGGCCGCCCTGGGTCTGGGTGACCTCGGGGCTGAGCGCGGCGGCGAACGGGCGCGTCCGGCCCTCCCAGTCCAGGAAGGTGCCGTCCTTCTCGGCGGCCGCGGCCACCGGGAAGACGACGTCGGCCAGTTCGGTCACCGCGCTGCGCCGGATCTCCAGCGAGACCAGGAAGCCGACCGCCGCGAGGGCGTCGAGCGCGCCGGTCGGGTCGGGCAGGTCGGCCGGGTCCACGCCGCCGACCAGCAGGCCGCTGATCTCGCCGACCCGGGCCGCGGTGAGGATGCCGTCCCCGTCGCGGCCTTCCAGCGTCGGCAGCGCCCTGACTCCCCAGGCCGCGGCGACCTGGCCGCGGGCCAGCGGGTCGCCGATCGGGCGGGCGCCGGGCAGCAGGTTCGCGAGCGCTCCGGCCTCGACCGCGCCGCGCTCTCCGGCGCGCCGCGGGATCCAGCCGAGCTTCGCGCCGGTGTCCTTGGCCAGCCGCAGCGCCGCGCTGAGGGCTCCGGGTACGGACGCGAGCCGCTCGCCGACGAGGATGACCGCACCCTCTTCGCGAAGCTGACTCGCGACCTCCAGTCCGGCGTGATCGAGGCCCGCCTCGAAGGTGCCCTCGGCGAGCGCCCTGAGGAATTCCGGTTCCGTATGGGGTGCGGCCTTCAGCAGCGTTCCGTTGCACTTGCGCAGTCCGCGCGTGGCCAGCGGCGCTATGGCGATGACGTGCGTCTTGTTGACGCGCGCGGCCTTGCGCAGCCGCAGGAAGACGATCGGCGACTCGTCCTCCGGCTCGAAGCCGACGAGCAGCACGGCCGGGGCGTGGTCCAGGTCCGCGTACGTGACCGCGCCGGTGCCGGGGTCGCGGCCCGCGACGTGCGCGGCCAGGAACTCGGCCTCCTCGTGGCTCTGCGGCCGGGCGCGGAAGTCGATGTCGTTGGAGTCCAGCGCGAGCCGCGCGAACTTCGCGTACGCGTAGGCGTCCTCGATGGTCGAGCGTCCGCCGACGAGCACGCCCGCCTGGCCGCGGCTGGAGCGCAGCCCCTCGGCCGCGACGCGCAGCGCCTCGGGCCAGGACGCCGGGACGAGCTCGCCGCCTTCGCGAACCAACGGAGTGGTGATCCGATCGGGCTGCGTGACGTACTGGAACGCCCAGCGGCCCTTGTCGCAGTTCCACTCCTCGTTCACCGCCGCGTCGTCGCCCGCCAGCCGGCGCAGTACCTTGCCGCGCCGGTGGTCGGTGCGCAGCGCGCAGCCGGAGGCGCAGTGCTCGCACGCGCTCGGCGAGGAGACCAGGTCGAACGGCCGGGAGCGGAACCGGTAGGCGGCGCCGGTGAGCGCGCCGACCGGGCAGATCTGCACCGTGTTCCCGGAGAAGTAGGACTCGAAGTCCTGGTCCCCGGCGACCGAGACGCCGACCTGCTGCTGCGCGCCGCGTTCGATCAGCGTGAGGAAGGGGTCGCCCGCGATCTGCTCGGAGAACCGGGTGCAGCGCGCGCAGTTGACGCAGCGTTCGCGGTCCAGCAGCACCTGCGCGGAGACGTTGATCGGCTTGGCGAACGTGCGCTTCCTGTCGGTGAAGCGGGTCTCGCCCTGGCCGTTGCTGAGCGCCTGGTTCTGCAGCGGGCACTCGCCGCCCTTGTCGCAGATCGGGCAGTCCAGCGGGTGGTTGATCAACAGCAGCTCCATCACGCCGTGCTGCGCCTTCTCGGCGACCGGCGAGGTCTGCTGCGTCTTGACCACCATGCCGTCGGACACGGTCGTGGTGCACGAGGCGAGCGGCTTGCGCTGCCCCTCCACCTCGACCAGGCACTGCCGGCAGGCGCCGACCGGCTCGAGCAGCGGGTGGTCGCAGAAGCGCGGGATGGCGACGCCGAGCCGCTCGGCGACCCGGATGATCAGCTCGCCCTTCTTCGCGATCACCTCGACGCCGTCGACGGTGAGCTTCACGTGCCCGGGCGGCACCTCGAGCTCGACTTCCCCGCCCTGCGCGGGGACATTGGTCGTGACAGACATGGCGTCAGAACGCTCCCGTCAGGGCCGGGGCCCATACCGTGGTGCGACTCGGGTCGAAGGGGCAGCCGCCCTGGCGGAAATGCTCGATGTACTCGTCGCGGAAGTACTTGATGGACGAGGTGATCGGTGCCACGGCGCCGTCGCCGAGCGCGCAGAACGCGCGGCCGTTGATGTTGTCGCAGATGTCGAGCAGCTTCTCCAGCTCGGCCTCGTCGCCCTGCCCGGCCTCGAGCCGCTTGTACGCCTGGACCAGCCAGTACGTCCCCTCGCGGCACGGGGTGCACTTGCCGCAGGACTCGTGCGCGTAGAACTCGGTCCAGCGCAGCGCGGCGCGCACCACGCAGGTCGTCTCGTCGAAGACCTGCAACGCGCGGGTGCCGAGGATGGATCCGGCCGCCGCCACGTTCTCGAAGTCGAGCGGCACGTCGAGGTGCTCGTCCGTGAACAGCGGAGTCGAGGAGCCGCCGGGCGTCCAGAACTTCAGCCGGTGGCCGTGCCGGATGCCGCCCGCGAGTTCCAGCAGCTCGTTCATCGTGACGCCGAGCCCCGCCTCGTACTGGCCGGGCCGGCCGACGTGGCCGGAGACGGAGAAGAACCCGAAGCCCGGGCTCTTCTCGCTGCCGAAGCCGCGGAACCAGTCCTTGCCGTTGCGGATGATCGAGGGAACCGAGGCGACCGACTCGACGTTGTTCACTACGGTCGGGCTCGCGTACAGGCCCTCGACCGCGGGGAAGGGCGGTCGGTTGCGCGGCTGGCCGCGGCGTCCTTCGAGGGAGTCGAGCAGCGCCGTCTCCTCGCCGCAGATGTAGGCGCCCGCGCCCACGTGCACGACGAGTTCGAGGTCGAATCCGCTGCCCAGGATGTCCTTGCCGAGGAAGCCCGCCGCGTACGCCTCGCGCACCGCCGCGAGCAGCCGCCGGACCACGTGCGTGACCTCGCCGCGCACGTAGATGAAGGCGTGCCCGGAGCGGATCGCGTAGGCGCCGATGACGATGCCCTCGATCAGCTCGTGCGGATTGGCGAGCATGGTCGGGATGTCCTTGCAGGTGCCCGGCTCCGACTCGTCCGCGTTGACCACGAAGTAGTGCGGCTTGCCGTCGCCCTGCGGGATGAAGGACCACTTCACGCCGGTCGGGAATCCGCCGCCGCCGCGGCCGCGCAGCCCGGACTCCTTGACCTCGCCGATGACCTCGTCCGGGGTCATCTCGGTCAGCGCCTTGCGGACGGCCTTGTAGCCGTCGCGGCGCTGGTAGCCCTCGATGGTGTACGAGTCCTGCTCGTCCCACGCGCGGGACAGCACCGGTGCCAGCTTGAGCGTCACGCGTATTCACCCCGCTGCTGCGCGATCTTCAGTCCCACCACGGATTCCGGACCCGCCGAGCCGCCGGCGGTGACCGCGTCCGCGCGCCGGTCCTCGAAGCCCGCGAGGATCCGCTCGGTGTCCTTGAAGGAGCAGACCGCCGGGCCGCGGCTCGCCGGGACCTCGCGCCCGGCCAGCAGATCGTCGACCAGCTGCTTGGCCTTCTCCGGCGTCATGTTGTCGAAGAACTCCCAGTTGACCATCATCACCGGGGCGAAGTCGCAGGCCGCGTTGCACTCGATGTGCTCCAGCGTCAGGCTCCGGCCCTGCGCGCTCACCTCGGTGCGCTGGTCGTTCTCGACGCCGAGGTGCTGCTTGAGCGCCGCGAAGATCTCGTCGCCACCGAGCACCGCGCACAGCGTGTTGGTGCACACGCCCACGTGGTAGTCCCCGACCTGGCGCCGCTTGTACATCGAATAGAAGGTGGCGACGCCGCTGACCTCGGCCGTGGTCAGGTCCAGCTTGTCGGCGCAGTACTTGATGCCGTCACCCGAGACGTAGCCCTCCTCGGACTGCACGAGGTGCAGCAGCGGCAGCAGGGCCGAGCGGCTCACCGGATACCGCGCGATCACCGCGTCGGCGTCCTGGTCGAGCCGGTCCTTGACCTCCTGGGGATAGCCCTTCGGCGGAACGACGGGCATCCCGATCTCGGTGCTGCTCAACGGTCGACACCTCCCATCACGGGGTCCAGGCTCGCCACCGCGACGATGAGGTCGGCGATCATGCCGCCCTCGCTCATCACGGAGACGGCCTGCAGGTTGTTGAACGAGGGATCGCGGAAGTGCACCCGGTACGGCCGGGTGCCCCCGTCCGAGACCGCGTGGCAGCCGAGCTCGCCCTTCGGCGACTCGATCCCCACGTAGACCTGTCCCGCGGGAACGTGGAAGCCCTCCGTCACCAGCTTGAAGTGGTGGATCAGGGCCTCCATGGACTCGCCCATGATGTGCCGGATGTGGTCGAGCGAGTTGCCCATGCCGTCGCCGCCGAGCGCGAGCTGCGCGGGCCAGGCGATCTTCCGGTCCTCGATCATCACCGGTCCGGGCTTGAGCTTCTCCAGGCACTGCTCGATGATCCGCAGCGACTGGCGCACTTCGTCCATCCGGATCCGGTAGCGGCCGTAGCAGTCGCTGGTGTCCCAGGTGACGACGTCGAAGTCGTAGTCCTCGTAGCCGCAGTACGGCTGGGACTTGCGCAGGTCGTGCGGCAGCCCGGTGGCCCGCAGCGGGGGCCCGGTGATGCCGAGCGCCATGCAGCCGGTCAGGTCCAGGTAGCCGACGTTCTCGGTGCGGCCCTTGAAGATCGGGTTCTCGTTGCAGAGCGCCTCGATGTCCTTCATCCGCTCCGGCATCAGCGCCAGGAACTCGCGGATCTTGTCCACCGCGCCGGGCGGCAGGTCCTGCGCGACGCCGCCGGGCCGGACGTACGCGTGGTTCATCCGCAGGCCGGTGATCATCTCGAAGATGTCCAGCACGAGTTCGCGCTCGCGGAAGCCGAAGATCATCGCGGACAGCGCGCCCATCTCCATGCCGCCGGTCGCGATGCACACCATGTGCGAGGCGATCCGGTTCAGCTCCATCATCAGCACCCTGATGACGTTGGCGCGCTCCGGGACCTGGTCCTCGACGCCGAGCAGCTTCTCCACCGCGAGGCAGTACGCGACCTCCTGGAACAGCGGGGTCGTGTAGTCCATCCGCGTGACGAAGGTGCAGCCCTGGGTCCAGTTGCGGTACTCCAGGTTCTTCTCGATCCCGGTGTGCAGGAAGCCGATCCCGCAGCGGACCTCGGTGACGGTCTCGCCCTCGGTCTCGACGACGAGCCGCAGCACCCCGTGCGTGGACGGGTGCTGCGGCCCCATGTTGACGACGATCCGCTCCTCGGCCTGCTCGTCCTGCTCGGCCGAGGCCAGCTCCCGGGCGATCTCGTCCCAGTCCCCGCCGGTCAGCGTGTAGACCGCGTCGGCGCCCTCGTCCGACGCGCCGCCCGCCGCGGCATAGGGGTCGAAGTTCGGCTCGCCGGCCGAGCCGCCGTCCACCGGCTGCGCCACGTCGACACTCATCGGTAGCTCCTTCGCTGATCCGGGGAGGGGATCTGCGCGCCCTTGAACTCGACGGGGATTCCGCCGAGCGGGTAGTCCTTGCGCTGCGGGTGGCCCGGCCAGTCGTCCGGCATCAGGATCCTGGTGAGCGCCGGGTGGCCGTCGAAGACGATGCCGAACATGTCGAAGGTCTCCCGCTCGTGCCAGTCCGCGGCCGGGTAGACCCCGGTCAGCGACGGCAGGTGCGGGTCCTCGTCGGGGCAGCTGACGGCCAGGTGCACCCGCCGGTTGTGCGTGATCGACAGCAGCGGCACCAGGATCTGCAGCTCGCGGCCCTTGTCGTCCGGGAAGTGCACCCCGGACACGCCGAGGCAGAGCTCGAATCTCAGGGCCGGATCGTCGCGCAGCGTCTTCGCGACCGCGAGCAGGTGCTCGCGGCGCACGTGGAAGGTGAGCTGGTCCCGGTGCACGACGGCCTTCTCGATCGCCAGCTCGGGCGCCAGGTCGCGCTCGTCCAGCGCGCCGAACAGCTCGTTCTCCACCTCGTCGAAGTAGCCGCCGTACGGCCGCGGCGACTGCCCGGGGAACTCGATCGTCCGCACCAGGCGGCCGTAGCCCGAGGTGTCCCCGCTGGTCCCGTTGCCGCCGAACATGCCGCGGCGCACCGCCACGACCTCGGCCGCCTGCTCCGCGAGCGGCTGCGGCAGCTCCGGAAGGCCCTGGCTCTGGCTCTCGCTCATCAGCGCAGCAGCCCCTTCATCTCGATCGTCGGGAGCGACCTGAGGGCGGCCTCCTCCGCCGCGCGCGCGGCCGCCTCGCGGTCCACGCCGAGGGGCATCTTCTGGATCTCCTCGTGCAGCTTGATGATCGCGTCCATCAGCATCTCGGGACGGGGCGGGCAGCCGGGCAGGTAGATGTCCACCGGCACCACGTGGTCCACGCCCTGGACGATCGCGTAGTTGTTGAACATGCCGCCGGACGAGGCGCAGACGCCCATCGAGAGCACCCACTTGGGGTTCGGCATCTGGTCGTAGATCTGCCGCAGCACCGGCGCCATCTTCTGGCTGACCCGGCCGGCCACGATCATCAGGTCGGCCTGCCGCGGCGAGGCGCGGAACACCTCCATGCCGAACCTGGCCAGGTCGTAGCGGCCCGCGCCGGTGGCCATCATCTCGATGGCGCAGCAGGCCAGGCCGAACGTGGCGGGCCACAGCGAGCCCTTGCGCATGTACCCGGCCAGACCCTCGACCGTGCTGAGCAGGAAGCCGCTCGGGACCTTCTCCTCGATACCCATGACCGCGTGGTACCTCCTAGTCCCACTCGAGTCCGCCGCGCCGCCAGACGTAGGCGTAGGCGACGAAGGTGGTGAGGATGAACAGGAACATCTCCGCGAGCCCGAACCAGCCGAGCGAGTCGAAGGTGACGGCCCACGGGTAGAGGAAGACGATCTCGATGTCGAAGACGATGAAGAGCATCGCGGTCAGGTAGTACTTGACCGGGAAGCGACCGCCGCCGGCGGGCTGCGGGGTGGGCTCGATCCCGCACTCGTAGCTGTCGTATTTGGCCCGGTTGTACCGCTTGGGCCCGGTCAGGGCGCCCATGGCCACCGAGAAGACCGCGAAGCCACCCGCGATCAGGGCCAGGATGAGCACCGGGACGTACGTGTCCATCCGCGCCGCCACCTCCCTTGCTCCTCGTGAAGGAATTCACAAGCCCAACGCGGTGGGGGCCGCCGCGTCACGCTCCATTCGCCTGGGACTGTGATCTTTTGCCGCGTCCGTGCATGGTTCGCGGGACATCCTACGCCGCGTCAGATGTGATGTCCGCCACGGCCCGAGAATGTCTTCTCCGCCTGCTCCGTAACGTAGTCCTCACGGGCCGCATCGCGCTTCGTGATCTGTGTCACGCCCAGGTCACCCGCAATCGGATAGATCCGAAATGATCGTCGATCATGTACCGGACATTTCGTGATGATCCGCTCTTGTGAGTGCAGTCACAATCCTTCGGGTGACGGCCCTCGACATGATCCACATCGCGAGATCGTTTTGACTTCGGCTCTCTACCTACTGTAGAAGCCGATCACCGCGCGGCGAAGGCGCCGGAACGACGAAAAGTCCCCTCCATCCCGAAGCGGGACGAAGGGGACCTGCCCGGTGCGCTGCCCGGTTATGCCCGGGGCGTCACCTTGGCGATGCCGTTGATGATCCGGTCCATCGCGTCGCCGCCGCGCGGATCGGTCAGGTTGGCCAGCAGCTTCAGCGTGAACTTCATCAGCATCGGGTGCGACAGGCCGCGCTGGGTGGCGAGCCGCATCACCTTCGGGTTGCCGATCAGCTTCACGAACATGCGGCCCATCGTGTAGTAGCCGCCGTAGGTCTCGCCGAGGATGCGCGGGTAGTCGGACAGCGCCAGCTCCCGGGCGTACGTGCCGGTGCGCGCCTTCGCCTGCGCGATCACCCGCGCGGCCAGCTCGCCGGACTCCATGGCGTACGCGATGCCCTCGCCGTTGAACGGGTTGACCATGCCGCCCGCGTCGCCGACCAGCAGCAGGCCCCGGGTGTAGTGCGGCTTGCGGTTGAAGCCCATCGGCAGCGCGGCGCCGCGGATCGGGCAGGTGCGGTTCTCCTCGGTCAGCTCCCACTCCTCGGGGGTGGTCGCCAGCCAGCGCCGCATCATGTCCCGGTAGTCCACCTTGCCGAAGGCCTTGGAGGTGTCCAGGATGCCGAGGCCGATGTTCGAGGTGCCGTCGCCCATGCCGAAGATCCAGCCGTAGCCGGGCAGCAGCCGGTCCGGGTGCTTGGCGTCGGACAGCTCCAGCCAGGACTCGAGGTAGTCGTCGTTGTGCCGCGGGTTCTTGTAGTAGGCGCGGTAGGCCACGCCCATCGGCCGGTCCTCGCGCTTGTGCAGGCCCATCGAGATCGACAGCCGGGTCGAGTTGCCGTCCGCCGCGACGACCAGCGGCGCGTGGAACTCGGTGTCGACCTTGTCCGGCCCGAGCTTCGCGGCCACGCCGGTGATCCGGGAGGTGCGCGGGTCCAGGATCGGCGCGGTGACGTTGCAGTCCTCCAGCAGCCGCACGCCCGCCTTGGTGGCCTGCCGGGCCAGCAGGTCGTCGAAGTCGGCGCGCGGGCGGACCAGGCCGTAGTTCGGGTGCGCGGCCAGCTCCGGCCAGTCCAGCTCCAGCGTCATGCCGCCGCCGAGGATGCGCAGCCCCTTGTTGTGCAGCCAGCCGTTCGCGGGCGAGGTGTCGATGCCCATCCGCACCAGCTGGGTGACGGCGCGCGGGGTGAGCCCGTCGCCGCAGATCTTCTCGCGCGGGAACGTGGTCTTCTCCAGCAGCAGGACGTCGAGCCCCGCCTGCGCCAGGTGGTACGCGGTCGTGGATCCGGCCGGTCCGGCGCCGACGACGATGACATCGGCCTGGTTCTCGCTCAAGCTCTGCACATCGGAAGTCTAGCCGGACCGATTGTCGGCTCGATCAGCCGGTGGGCAGGGTCGTCGCGGTGATCCGGGTGAACAGATTGTAGGAATAGACGAGGACGTCGTACTCGCCGATCCGGTACGCCGCCGCGGGCTTGCCGAAGGCAGATTCGACCTCCTTCGGTGTGCTCCCGTCGGCCGAGGTCACGAAATACCGCGCCTCGTGCTTCGCCGCCCGGTACCATTGCGTCCTGGTCTCCCAGCCGTAGACCGAGAACCCGCCGCCGTTCCAGACCACCGCGCGCACGGTGACGCCCTGGCCGGACGCGACAGTGGTCGACGACGCCGTCGGATAGTCGCTGATCCCCTCGCCCAGATGGAGCACGCGCAGTCGGGATATGAGCCCGGACGAGTCAGTCGCCGCAGCCGGTTGCGCCACCGCGAACACAACGGCGAGCGCGGTGATCACGGCCACCGCCTTAGTCCCAACCCTCGCGACCCCGCGGAAGCCGTTGATGGAATTCGCCGCCAGCAGAGCGCAGAACGGCAGCGTCCCCGCGAGGTCGAACGCGTTCCCCGCGATCGCCGACTGCTCGGACAGCATGTACGCGACGAGCGCCCCCGGCACGAGCAGCACCGCTATCCGCTGCGGTATCCCGCTGCCACCCTCACTCCCACTCCCCCGCGTGCGCCAATGCCGCAGCGTCCTGATCCCGCCGAGGACCGCCAGTGTGAGCAGCAGCCATCCGGCCGCCAGGTGGCATGCGCCCGAAATCCCGCCGCCGGTCTGCGCGAAACCGAGCAGCACCTTCAGTCCGAACCACGTGCTGCGCAGGTGCGCGGGCCATTCCGAACGCGGCGAGACGACGGTATTCGGCGAGGTCATCATGTAGCCGCCGAGATGCCGCAGTTCGGTCCGCACATGCCGAGCCGCCGCGAGCGACACCGTGGCCGCCGCGATGAACCTCGGCATGTCCCAGCTCAACCGCCATTCCGCGAGCATCTGCCACACGCACACGCCGATGACCGCCGACACGCCCACGTACGTGACGAATCCGTCGCTGACCTCGCCGAGCGTGAACACCGCCAGCAGCAGCCACGCCGCGTACCAGCGCTCGCGGAGCCGGTCCACGATCAGCGTGCTCAGCAGGATGAACACGCTGGAGCCGAGGTGGTCCACACCGGTGATCAAGGCGTGCCGCGCCACGACGTCCGCGAGCGGCACGAGCAGAACGGCCAGTGCCGGCACCGTGCGTGAGACGTCGCGGCTACGCAAGCACCAGAGCGTGCACCCGATGACGAGCGTGTAGACGATCCCGGCCGTCAGATGCACGGCCGCCGCGCTCGCCCCGACAGCCAACGTGCTCAGCGCCGCGATCGGGATTTCGAGTACGTAGAACGAGACATCCGAGAGTATCCAGCCGTGCAGCAGCACATCGCCGTGCGCGAAATCCCAGCCCTCCAGGACGGTGTTGGACCCGTCGGAGAGCGTCGGCTGAGTCCACGCGATCCTGGTGAGCAGCGCGGCGAGCAGCAGAAACCCGAGCACGGCCAGCAGTCGACGGCGATTGAGCGAAAACACTCGCCCAGTTATAAGCGCCGCTATTTATAAGACTTATGCGTTGCCAGTGAGAGACGTATTAATCGATGCCGAGGCCTTCGCCGTTGGGCACGCCGTCGGCCGCGGTGTTGTCCGACGCCGGATGCGACTTGCCCGCCGGACCCTGCGCGAAGGCCGTGAGCAGATTCAACGTCGCGCGGCGCACGAACTGCCGCGCCGCGCTGCCGAAGTGCGACGAGCACTGCGAACCGAGCGCGCACTCCCACCGCATCGTGCCCGCGTCGAAAACCCCCGCGCCCGACGCGACCGTGTAATAGGCGGACTCTTGATAGCTGCCCTGCCCCGAGCACGTCAGCGGTGAATGGCTGAGCACCTCGATCGGATGCGGAGTCGTCGCGATATCGACCACGCGGTCGTACTCCGGACCGACGAGCCCCGGAAACGACGTACCCTGCGTCGCGCCGGTCCCCGCGAAGATCCAGTTGCCCGGGTCGTACACCACGTACGGCGCGTCGACCGGATTGCACTGGTAGAGCGAACCGGTCAGCGCGTTCTCCGGACGAGGGTCAGGAGCGTAACGCCAGTCCTGCGTCGCATCGGAAGGATTGGTGGCGGCGATCGGATCGATCGAGTAGTCCTTGTAGCAGATCACCAGCCGGTCGGCACCGAGCTGCGTCGAGCCCCACCTGATGTGCCGGAAGATCGCGTTCGCACCGAGGAACGCGAGGTTCGTGCCGTGCTGGTCGCGTGCGTTCGTCAGGGTGCTGCGCATCGTCGCGGAGTAATACTCGTCGTGTCCGTCCGAAACGATCGCCCGCGCGCTATCGAAAAGACCAGGACTCGACTCAAGCTCAAGATCGGTCTCATAGGCGACCGGCAAATCGTGCTGCTCGGCGAACGACACCAAAGCCTGATCGAACGGAAAGAAGAGCCCGTCCCCCTCCGGCTCGTCCGGGTCGATGTAGGGCCGATCGAAGGACACCGCGTACGCCCGATCGTTGTACGACCCGTCCGCGCCCTGATAGAGCGAATAGCCGCCCCACGTGTTGTACGCCTGCCACGTCGTGATACCGGCGACCAGCACGACCTTGCCGACCGTCGAAGTCGAATGCACGATCAGCGGCACGTAGCGCTGGTTCCCCGCCGACGAATCGAGCTTGATCAGATACTCCCCGGGCACCCACCCACGCGTATCCACGGTCAACGACGGCTTCCAGTCGCACTCGACCGTACGAGTAGTCGCATTAAGGGACTGCGCCGTTTGATGGACGCCCTTCGTCCGCGCCGACTGCCAGACCTTCGTGCCGTCCGCGCCGCCGTAGTAGCCGATCCGATAGGCCGTCGCGGTGAACGAGGCGGCCGTCGTCGAGACGTAGAGCGTGAAGGACTGCCCCGGCGCGACCGACGCGAGATTCGTGTAGCCCTCGATCGCGTCCTGCCCGCCGAGCGCGCTCTCGCTGATCCGCCAGGACCGGTCGCCCGGCTTCGCGTTCTCGGCCGCCACGTCGATCCCCGGTGTCGCCGCGCCGGTGCCCGCCCCCGCCGGCCGCCCATCGGGCGCGGCCGAGGGCGCCGGACCGCCGCCGGAACCCGCCGTGCACCCCGCGGCCAGTATGAGAAGGCAGGTCAACGCCGCGACCGCCGCCCGACGCGCAACCATAGACAGCCCCTTTGCCCACAGCCCTACCCGAAGGTGCCAGGATAGGTCCATGAGCAGAGCGTCGTTGGCCAAGAAGCCGCGTGAAGTAGCGGAGATGTTCGACGGGGTCGCCGAGCGCTACGACCTGACGAACGACCTGCTGTCGCTGGGCCAGACCCGGCTGTGGCGGCGCGCCGTCGCCCAGGCCGTGGACGCCCGTCCCGGTGAGCGCGTGCTCGACCTCGCCGCCGGGACCGGCACGTCCTCGCTGCCCTTCCAGCAGGCCGGAGCGAGCGTCGTGGCCTGCGACTTCTCCCTCGGCATGCTGGAGGTCGGCCGCAAGCGCAACCCGCACCTCGACCTCGTCGCCGGCGACGCCACGAAGCTCCCGTTCCAGGACGACAGCTTCGACGCGGTCACCATCTCCTTCGGCCTGCGCAACGTCGAGGACACCACCGCCGCCCTGCGCGAACTGCACCGCGTCACCAAGCCCGGCGGCCGCCTGCTGGTCTGCGAGTTCTCGCACCCGACCCTCGCGCCGTTCCGCACGGTGTACCTCGAGTACCTGATGCGCGCCCTCCCCGCGATCGCCAACAAGGTCGCGAGCAACCCCGAGGCGTACGTCTACCTCGCCGAGTCCATCCGCGCCTGGCCCGACCAGCGCGGCCTCGCCACCCTCATCCAGGCCTCGGGCTGGTCCAAGGTCGCCTGGCGCGACCTCACCGGCGGCATCGTCACCCTGCACCGCGCCCGCGCCTGACCTGACCCCGACTCACATGTGCGTGTACCGGATCCGGTGCTCATCCGGCCCGAAACGCACGGCGGTATGCGCCGGGAGTCGTGCCGACGTGGGTGCGGAAGCGGCGGCGCAGGTTGACCGGCGAGGCGAGGCCCACGCGGGTCGCGACCGTCTCGATCGGGAGGTCTGTCTGCTCCAGCAGGGTGCGTGCCTCGGCGACGCGGCGGGACAGCAGCCAGGCGCCGGGGCTGGTGCCGAGTTGATCGGCGAAGCGGCGGGACAGCGTGCGTGGCGAGATGCCGAGGTGTGCGGCGAGTTCGCTCACTGACAGCGGTTCGCCGAGGCGTTCGGCGGCCCACGTGAGGAGACCGTCGAGCGCGTCCTGCGGGTCTGCGGGTGGCGCGTACTGTGCCTGGCCTCCTTCGCGGTGCGGCGGCATCACCATGTGTCGGGCGACGAGGGCGGCGTGCGCGGCGCCGTGGTCCTTGCGCACGAGGTGCAGGCACAGGTCGATGCCCGCGCCCGCGCCGCCGCTCGTGGCGACGTCGCCGTGGTCCACGTAGAGCACGTCGGATTCCACCTGTACGCGGGGGAAATCCCGCCGCAACTGTTCGGCGCGGGCCCAGTGGGTCGTCGCCGAGCGGCCGTCGAGCAGTCCGGTGCGGGCCAGGGCGAACACTCCCGAGCAGATCGTGACGAGCCGCGCTCCTCGCTCGTGCGCCCGCAGTAGTCCGCGCCGCACCTGAGCCGAGAGCGGCGTCTCCACGGGAAGCCAACCCGGGATGATCACCGTGTCCGCGGATTCGAGCGCTGAAAGGCCCTGCGACACCGACATCGCGTAACCGGCCGACGTCGGGACCTCGCCGGGGAACTCCGTACACACGTCGAACTCGTAGTACTGCGGGATTCCGGCCCGTGGCGTACCGAACACTTCGGCGGCGCAGCCGAGCTCGAACGTCGACTGCACCGGCCGGACGAGGGCGACGACACGATGCATGCCAGGAAAGTACCCGACGGTGTCTTTCCGGACACTGGTTCGCCGCATCCTGTCGCGACACTGTGGAGGCATGAACCCCGAGATCCTCGCTCAGGACGGCTACACCTCCGTCTCGCTCGACGACGCGACGACCCGCGACCTGTTCCCCGGCATCCGGCTGCAGTCGCTGTGGAAGGGCCCGAACGGCGCGCATGCGCACGTACTAGAGATGGATGCGGGATCGTCGTGGCCGCGCCGGGATGTGCACGAGCCGGGGCCGGAGGAAGTCTTCGTGGTCTCCGGGGTCTTCAACGACGGTGCGCGCGACTACCCGGCCGGAACCTTCCTGCACGCGCCGGCCGGAACGTGGCACGTGCCGCAGTCCGCGACCGGGTGCACGTTGTTTCTGTTCTACCCCGAGGGGTAGCCCTAGGCGCGGTGCACGATCGTGCCGCCGAGAATGGTGCCGAGGCACTTGTGCGTCCCGGTCGCGGCGGCGTCCAGAAGCGCGGCGTAGGCGGACTCGACGGTCACGGATCCGGGCACTGAGAACACCGCGAGGTCGGCGCGCACGCCGGGCTCCAGGCGGCCTACATCGGTCAGGCCCATCGCGCCCGCGCCGCCGAGGGTGGCCGCCTCGAAGATGCGCTGATCGAGGTCGGCCTCGTCGTAGCCCTGGCTCACGGCCAGTTCGCGCAGCGCGGCGGCCTCTTCGAGCAGGTCCAGCGAGGGGGTCGAGGCGAGCGAGTCGGTGCCGATCGCGAACGGCGAGTTCTCGCGCAGGTAGTCGGCGACCGGCGGCTGGCCGGACTGCAGGATCTTGTTCGAGCGCGTACACAGCGCCGCGTAGACGCCGCGCTTGCGCAGCACCTCGCGGTCGGTCGGGTCGCAGTGCACGCAGTGTGCGGCGTGCAGATCCGGGCCGAAGACGCCGAGCTTGTCGAGGTACTGCACCGGAGTCAGGCCGCTGCCGCCGTCGCGGATCAGCTCCATGGCCTTGCCGAACTTCGTCATGCTCTCAGCGAACGGGCCGGTGCCGCTGCGCACGTACTCGGACTCGGCCGGGGCCTCGGCGACGTGCGGATGCAGCCGCAGCCCCTTGTCCCGCGCGATCGCCACGCAGTCCGCGAAGACGGCGCTGGCGATGGTGTACGGCGTGTGCGGGGAGATGCCGAGCCGTCGTCCCGCGGGCCCGGACGCCAACCGCTCCAGCAGCAGCGCTCGGCCCGACTCGGACCAGCTGCGTGCGTCCTCGAACACGATCTCGATGTAGGAGATCCCGCCGATGCCGCTGCGCGCGGTGGGCGGCAGCACGCCGACCGGCTCGGTGACGATGTCCGCGACGGCCGTGATCCCGGCGCGCAGCATCAGATGCAGGCCGCGCCGGGTGGACTCGCCCCACATCGCGTCGGTGAAGGTGCCGCGCTTCTCGACCATCCGGCCCAGCCACACCGGGAACGGCTCGCCGAGCGAGTTCAGCTCCTCGAAGTCCGTGTACTGCAGGTGCGCGTGCGCGTTCACCAGACCGGGCGTCAGCACACCGGACCAGGCCCGCTCCCGGACGCCGGGGTTGGCCGCGAGCAGCTGCGCCCGCGGCCCCACCGCCGCGACCCGATCGCCGTCGACGAGCACCGCTCCGTCGCCGATGGGTTCCGCGGAGACGGGCAGGACTATCGGCGCGCTGTGGAGGGTCTGCATGGCCCCGACTTTAGTCGACGACGGTCAGCGCGGTGGACGCGATGTGCGAACGCACCCGCTCGTCCACCGGGTCCTGCGCCGGATCCGCGTGCACCGCCAGCAGCTCGTACGTGGTGCTGCGCTGCGCCGGAACGCGCCCGGCGGTGCGGATCAGGTGGATCAGCTCGCTGCGGTTCGAGCGGTGGCGCGCCCCGGCGGAGGACACCACGTTCTCCTCCAGCATCACCGAGCCGAGGTCGTCCGCGCCGTAGTGCAGGCTCAGCTGGCCCGCCTCCTTGCCGGTGGTCAGCCACGAGCCCTGGATGTGGTTGACGTTGTGCAGGAACAGCCGGGCCACCGCGATCAGCCGCAGGTACTCCAGGGTCGTGGTCTGCGTACGGCCCTTGAGGTGGTTGTTGAGCGGCTGGTAGGTGTACGGGATGAACGCGCGGAAGCCGCCGGTGCGGTCCTGCACGTCCCGGATCATGGCGAGGTGCCGGATCCGCTCGGCGTTCGTCTCGCCGGTGCCCATCAGCATCGTCGAGGTGGACTCCAGGCCGAGCTTGTGCGCGGTCTCCATGATCTCCAGCCAGCGCTCCCCGCTCTCCTTCAGCGGCGCGATGACCTTGCGCGGCCGCTCCGGCAGCAGTTCGGCGCCGGCGCCCGCGAGCGAGTCGAGGCCCGCGGCCTTGATCCGGGTGACCGCCTCCTCGATGGAGACGCCCGAGACCTTCGCCATGTGCTGGATCTCGGAGGCGCCGAGCGAGTGGATCACCAGCTCGGGGTACTGCTCCTTGATCGCGGAGAAGCTGCGCTCGTAGTACTCGACGCCGTAGTCCGGGTGGTGCCCGCCCTGGAACATCACCTGCGTGCCGCCGAGCTCCACGGTCTCGCCGCAGCGGCGCAGGATCTCGTCGAGGTCGCGGGACCAGCCGTCCGGCGACTTGGGCGCCACGTAGAACGCGCAGAACTTGCACGCCGTCACGCAGACGTTGGTGTAGTTGATGTTGCGCTCGATGATGTACGTCGCGGTGTCCGCGAGGTACGGCAGCTTCGCCCGGCGCACGGCGTCGGCGGCCTGGCCGAGGGCGTGCAGCGGCGCGTGCCGGTAGAGCTCGAGGGCTTCGGCTTCGCTGATCCGGCCGCCGGCCGCGGCACGCTCCAACACGTCAGTCATGCATCCACCCTACGCATCCGCACCGAGGACTTCGATCCGCACGTCCGGATCGACGTCGATCTGCCCGCTGATCTGGCGGGCGAACTCCCGGACACCGGCCAGATGGCGCGGGCCGAAGGAGAAGTCGAGAGTGGTGTAGTACTTCTCGAGCGCCTCGGCGTCGAACACCTCCCAGCGCGCGACCTGCGCGGCCACCTTGTCCACCTCGCTCACGGCGAGCTCGACGGAGCGCAGGAAGGCCTCGTGCACCTCGCGCACCAGCTCCGGGTGCTCGGCGAGGTAGGGGCGGCGCACCGCCCAGACCGCGAAGACCATCGGCAGCCCGGTCCAGTCCTTCCAGGCCTGGCCGAGGTCGAGCATGTGCAGGCCGTGCCGCGGCACGTCGTAGAGCGCGGCCCGCAGCGCCGGGTCGCCGATCAGCACGGCGGCGGGCGCCTCCTGCATCATCAGGCTGAGATCCGGCGGGCAGCTGAAGTACTCGGGCGCCACGTGGAACCGCTCGCGCAGCAGCAGCCGGGCGAGCTGCACCGTGGTGCGCGAGGTCGAACCGAGGGCCACGCGCTGCCCGTCGAGGTCCTCGAAGGGCACCTGCGAGATCAGGTTGCAGGACATGACCGGCCCGTCGGAGCCGACCGCGGGGCCCTGAAGCACGACGAGCTCCTCGCTGTGCTTCAGGAAGTGCGCCACCGGGATCGGCGCGATGTCCAGGTCGCCGGCGACCAGCCGCTCGCCGAGCCGCTCGGAGCTGTCCTTGACGAGTTCGATGTCGAGCAGGGCGCCGGAGTGCACCAGGCCCCAGTAGATCGGCATGCAGTTCAGGAACTGAATGTGCCCTACCCGGGGCCTGCGGATCGGGCCGGTCGCCCCGGCCGTCACGCGTCCTGCTCCTCGTCCTCGAAGGACTGCGACTCCTGCAGCTTCCGGCTCAGGCGCTGCGACCGGGAGACGAGCCCGGCCGACATGGCGTCACGGTACTTCGACAGGGCGAAGAAGGACACGGAGCTGGACAGCAGCAGCGCGATCGCCAGCAGGATCAGCCGGTTCGTGTCGGTGCTCAGGTCCATCCCGGCCAGCTTCGCGATCCCCCACATCACGACCAGCGCGACCAGGAAGAGCCCGAGCCGCAGCGTCGTGTAACGCAGGGTGGCGTGCGGGATTCGCTGCGGGGTCTGCTGCACGGGCTCATTGTTCGCACTCACGGATTCACGGTACCTCACAGCTCCAGAGCCATGAGGATGCGGTCCCGGTAAGGCGTCGCGCCCTCGCCGTCCTCGGTGCGGCCGGGCAGTTTCAGGGCCTTGGGGAACCGGCCGAACTCCTCGTAGCCGCACTTCTTGTAGAAGAGGTCGTTGCCGGTGCCGCCGCGGCAGTCGAGCTGCAGTTGCTCGAGCCCTGCCTCGCGGGCCACGGCGGCGAGCTCGGCCATCAGCTGGTAGCCGTAGCCGAAGCCCTGGAAGTCGGGGTGCACCATGACCCGCTTCACGGTCTGCCAGTGCGCGGTGAAGGCGAAGTCCTCGCCGCACAGGAACGCGAGCGCGGCCAGCTGCCCGTCCGGCGTCCGGCCGACGACCAGCCGGTCGCGGCCCGCGAGGACCCCGCCGAACTGGGCCTCGGCCGTGGGCAGCACGTCGTCCATGGTGACCGGCGGCACGAAGCCCACGGCCCCGCCCGCGTTGGACACGTCGGTCCAGCAGGCCACGATCTCGGCCCGGAGCTGCTCGGTCAGCTCCGGATCCACCTCGAATTGCAGCGTCATGCGGACCATTCTCGCATAAAGCTGCCGCGCTATGCATGATGTTTCACGTGGAACATCGCGTGACCATCCGATCACGCATAGCCATACGGTCGGCCTACTCGGCGAAGACCATCGACTGCGGGGCCTCGCGCCGGTCGGTGTCCGGGCCGGGGAACTCGCGCACCACCTCGTAGCGGGTGTTGCGCTCGACCGGGGTGAACCCGGCGTCCCTGATCAGGTCGAGCAGGCTGTCCCGGGACATCTTGTTCGGGGTGCCGAAGTCGTCCGCGTCGTGCGTGATCTTGTACTCGACCACCGAGCCGTCGAGGTCGTCCACGCCGTAGTTCAGCGAGAGCCCCGCGGTGCCCAGGCCGTGCATGACCCAGAAGCACTTCACGTGGTCGAAGTTGTCCAGCAGCAGCCGGGAGACGGCGAAGGTCTTGAGCGCCTCGGCCCCGGTCGCCATCGGCTGGTTCATCAGCCGGTTGCGCTGCTTGCCGTCCTTCGAGTCGTGGAAGTCGTGCTGGAAGCGCAGCGGGATGAAGACCGCGAAGCCGCCGGTCTCGTCCTGCAGTTCGCGCAGCCGCAGCACGTGGTCCACCCGGTGCCGCGGCTCCTCGACGTGCCCGTAGAGCATCGTCGAGGGGGTGCGCAGGCCCTTGCTGTGCGCGAGCCGGTGGATACGCGACCAGTCCTCCCAGTGCGTCGCGTGGTCCACGATGTGCTGGCGGACCTCCCAGTCGAAGATCTCCGCGCCGCCGCCGGTCAGCGACTCCAGGCCCGCGTCGATCAGCTCGTCCAGGATCTCGTCGGCGCCGAGGCCGGAGATCTTCTCGAACCAGTGGATCTCGGTGGCCGTGAACGCCTTGATCGAGACGCCCGGCAGCACCGCCTTCAGCTCGCTGATCGACTTGGGGTAGTAGCGCCACGGCAGCGTCGGGTGCAGTCCGTTGACGATGTGCAGCTCGGTGATGCCGTCCGGCTCCATGGCCTTCGCCAGCCGCACGGCCTCCTCGATGCGCATCGTGTAGGCGTCCTTCTCCCCCGGCTTGCGCTGGAAGGAGCAGTAGGCGCAGGAGGCGGAACAGACGTTCGTCATGTTCAGGTGCCGGTTGACGTTGAAGTAGACCTTGTCGCCGTTCTTCCGGGTGCGCACGTGGTGCGCCAGCGAGCCGAGCCAGGCGAGGTCGTCGCTGGCGTACAGGGCCTCGCCGTCCTCGCGGCTCAGGCGCTCCCCCGCGAACACCTTGGCTTCGAGTTCCCGCTTGAGTCCGACGTCCACGGCCCGCTCCTCTTTCCAGCTACGCGGCAGTTACCTCGACCAGCGTACGCCGGGACGTCGGCCTAGTCCTCCGCCGGGATCGGGATCTGCCGGGCTTCCCACTTCGTCGAGAGCGCGATCGTGGTGCGCGTCCGGGCCACGCCGCGGATCCGCCCCAGCTTGCCGATGATCTTCTCCAGGCCCACCGGGTCGCCGACCCGCACCTTGAGCACGAAGGACTCCTCGCCCGCGACGAACCAGCAGTCCTCGATCTCCGGCACGTCCTTGAGCCGCCGGGCCACGTCGTCCAGGTCGGCCGCGTCGGACAGCAGCACGCCGATCAGCGCGGTCACCCCGAGCCCCAGCGTGCTCGGGTCCACCGCGGCCCGGTAGCCGGTGATCACCCCGGCCTGCTCGAGGCGGTTGATCCGGTCGGTCACGCTCGGCCCGGACAGCCCCACCAGCCGCGCGAGTTCCGCGTACGTCGCCCGCCCGTTGGCACGCAGCGCCTCCACCAGTGTGCGGTCGACCGCGTCCACTGTGCTTCCGCCTTCCGTCGTGCGCGGGGGCCCACCCCCCTCGCGGCGAAAAGGTTACTGGTCAGTCGCGCTGCTCGCCCAACCGGCCGCTCCACCGGCGCAGCAGCGCGTGCTCCACCCCGAGCGCGTCCAGCGCCTTGCCCGCCACGAAGTCGACGAGCCGCTGCACGCTCTGCCCGCCCGCGTAGAACCCCGGCGAGGCGGGCAGGATCACCGCGCCCTCGCGGCTGAGCGCCAGCAGCTGCTCCAGCGTGCTCGAACTGAGCGGCGTCTCGCGCACCACCAGGACCAGCGGCCGACGCTCCTTCAGGTTCACCGAGGCCGCGCGCTGCAACAGGTCCTTCGAGAGTCCGATGCTGATTCCCGCCACGGCCGCCGCGGTCGCCGGGATCACCAGCATCCCGCGCGCCGGATAGCTCCCCGAGGACGGGCCGGCCGCGAAGTCGCCGGCGGTCCAGTACCGCACCGCGTCCAGCCGGGGGTCCGCCGCCTTCCACTCCAGCAGCGCCGCGAGATCGTCCCGCCAGTGCGAGTCGCGGAAGGAGATCCCCGTCTCGTCCAGGATCGTCAGCCGCGCCGCCCGGCTCACCACCAGGTCGACGTCGTGCCCGCCGTCCAGCAGCGCTCCGATCGCGGCCACCGCGTACGGCGTCCCCGATGCCCCCGAGACCCCGACGATCCAGGGTCTGCGTTGGTCCTCGCTCACGGCGAGATCCCGCGGACGACCAGGTCGGCGAGGGCGAAGCAGAACAGCGCGATGCCGACGAACCCGTTGACGGTGAAGAAGGCGCGGTTGAGCTTGGACAGGTCGTTCGGGCTGAGCAGCGAGTGCTCGTAGACGAACGCGCACGCGACGACGGCGATGCCGATCCACCAGAACACGCCGGCGTGCGTGAGCAGCCCGAACCAGACGAACAGCGCGGTGACTACGGCGTGGCAGACGCGCGCGCCGTTCAGCGCGGCGGCGATGCCCCAGCGCGCGGGCACCGACCCGAGGCCGTTCTCCCGGTCGGTCTCGATGTCCTGCAACGCGAAGATGAGGTCGAAGCCGCCGATCCAGATACCGACCGCGAGGCCCAGCACGACCGCGTCCCAGCTCCACTTGCCGGTCACGGCCATCCACGCGCCGATCGGCCCGATCGCCTGGGCCAGCGCGAGCAGGGCGTGCGGGACGTTCGTGAAGCGCTTGCCGTACGGGTAGACGATCAGCGGCACGGCGGCGACCGGAGCGAGCCAGAAGACCAGCCAGTTCAGGTCGGCCGCGGCGCCGAGGAAGACCGCGAGGGCGATGAACGCGCCGAGCCACGCCACCTTCACCGACAGCACGCCGGTCACCAGTTCGCGCTTGGCGGTCCGCGGGTTCTTGGCGTCGAATTCGCGGTCGATGATGCGGTTGACGGCCATCGCGAAGCTGCGCGCGCCGACCATCGCCACCGTCACGAGGAGAAGCTGCAGCCAGTGCACGGACTTCGACACCGAGAACATCGCCGTCAGCGCCGCGATGTAGGCGAAGGGCAGCGCGAAGACCGAGTGCTCCAGCAGCACCAGGTTCTTGAAGGCCTTCGCCTTGCCGCCGACCCCGCGCGCGGGCATAGGGGCGGTCGCCTCGATAGCGGTCACAGGCCGTACTCCTTCCAACGCCGGTCGACCTTCGCCGCCGTGGCCGGGTCGGAGACGATCATCTCCGGCCAGCCGCCGTTGCGGGTGTAGCCCTCCTCGGGCAGCTTGCGGGTCGCGTCGATCCCCACCTTGCCACCCCAGAACTGCTGGTACGAGGCGTGGTCCAGATGGTCCACGGCGCCCTCGGTGAGCAGCAGGTCGCGAGCGTAGTCCACGTTGCCGAACGCGCGCCAGGACACCTCGGCGTAGTCGTGCACGTCGCAGTCGGCGTCCACCACCACGACCAGCTTGGTCAGCGACATCAGGCCCGCGCCCCAGATCGCGTGCATCACCTTCTGCGCGTGCTTGGGGAAGCGCTTGTCGATGGAGACGATCGCGCAGTTGTGGAAGCCGCCGGTCTCCGGCAGGTCGTAGTCCACGATGTCCGGGATGATCATCTTGAGCAGCGGCAGGAAGAAGCGCTCGGTGGCCTTGCCGAGCGGCCCGTCCTCGGTCGGCGGGCGGCCGACGACGATGGACTGGAACATCGCGTCCTTGCGCATCGTCATCGCCGTCACGGTCAGCGCGGGGAAGGGCTCGACCGGCGTGTAGAAGCCGGTGTGGTCGCCGAACGGACCCTCCGGCCTGGTCACGCCGGGCTCCAACCAGCCCTCGAGCACGACCTCGCAGTGCGCCGGGACCTGCAGCGGCACGGTCTTGCACTCGACCAGCTCGACCCGCTCGCGCTGGATGAACCCGGCGAACAGGTACTCGTCGATGTCCGCGGGCAGCGGCGCGGTGGCCGCGTAGCTGACGACCGGCGGGCAGCCGAACGCGATCGCGACCGGCAGCCGCTCGCCGCGGCGCTGCGCGACGGCGTAGTGGTTCGTCGAGTCCTTGTGGATCTGCCAGTGCATCCCGATCGTGCGCTCGTCGTGCCGCTGGAGCCGGTACAGGCCCAGGTTGCGCTGGCCGGTCTCGGGGTGCTTCGTGTGCGTCAGGCCGAGGTTGAAGAACGCGCCGCCGTCCTGCGGCCAGGTGTGCAGCGCCGGGAGCTGGTTGAGGTCCACGGCGTCGCCGGTGAGCACGACCTCCTGGCACGGCGCGGTCTTCACCCGCTTCGGCGGCACGGTGCGCAACTGGGCCGCCTTGCTCAGCGCGTCCTTGAAGCCGGACAGGCCCTGCGGCAGCTCGGGCTTGAGCAGCCCCCCGATCCGCTCGCCGATCTCGTCCAGGCTGTCCAGGCCGAGCGCCATGCACAGCCGCTTCTCGCTGCCGAAGACGTTCATGGCCAGCGGCAGCCTGGAGCCCTTCACGTTCTCGAACAGCAGCGCCGGACCGGGCACGCCGTTCACCCGGCTCTTCTGCACCCGGTCGGTGATCTCCCCGACCTCGAGGCAGGGGTCGACCTCGGCGCGCACCCGGCGCAGCTCGCCCTCCTTCTCGAGGGCTTTGATGAAGGACCGGAGATCTTCGTAGGCCATGCCTACAAGTATCGGGTACGGGCTACCAGCGCACCTCGACCAGGTCGCCGTAGTGCAGGAAACGGTAGAAGTACTGGGCGTTCTTCAGGGAGAGGTGTATGCAGCCGTGCGAGCGCACCGTGACCGGGTCCTCGTGGAACGCGTCGCCCCGGTAGAAGTAGACGCTGTACGGCATCGGCGCGTCGTAGGTGTTGGACCAGCCGTCCACGACCTTGTAGAAGACGCGGAAGTTGCCGGTCGGGGTGGGCAGACCGGCCCGGCCGGTGGCGACGCGGACCGGGCCGTACACGACGCGGCCGCCGCGCATCAGCCACGCCTCCTGCCGCGAGAGCGAGACGCAGGCGGACGCGTACACGTCGCAGGGCACGCCCGAGACGCGCAGCGCCGCCGTCCTGCCTGCGACGGAGTCCCGGTACGCGGCTGCCGCGGCCGCAGCCTGCGCCTTGGCGTACGCCGCGGACGAGGCGGCGGCCGCCAGCGCCGAGACCGAGGCCTTCTGGGCGGAGACCTGTTCGGCCATCAGCGGTCGCACGTCCGCCACGGTCCGGGTGGCGGCGGCGATCGCATCGTTCGACGACGCGCCCACTCCACGGGGCGTCAGGGCGGCGGTCACCGCCACGACGGCGAGGGCCGAACTCGCGGCTATCAGGGGCAAGGAACGACGGAATGCCGACACTGGCGTCTCCCCACGTCCGGGCGCGGTTTCTTTCCGTATTAATTAGCCTTCTGCGACGGGTCCGAACCCTGGCGAACGGGTGATTTGTCGTATTTCTGGAGTGTCAGCCTTGCGCGAGCACCTTTCGGTTGACCTCACGCACGGCGGAGGCGAACTCCGGCAGCTCGACCACCTCGACGCCGGCCGCCTGAAGCCGCTCCGCGCCGTCGCACACGGCGAGCAGAGCAGGCTCCCGATAGGCCAGCACGACGCGCGGAATCCCGGCGGCAAGGATGTGATCCGTGCAGCTCAGCGGGCGCGACGCGCGCGGTGAACAGGGCTCCAGCGAAGTGTAGAGCGTCGCGGTGCGCAGCCTCGGGTCGTCCGCGGCGAGCTTCGCGATCGCGACCTCCTCGGCATGGTTCTTCGACGGATCGCCGAGCCCGTACAGCGGCTCGCGCGAATAACCGGTACTCAGGACCGTGCCGTCCTCGGCCACGATGATCGCCCCGACGGCGTACGCGCTGAGCACCGGCGGGCAGGACCGGGAGAGCTCGATCGTCAGCCGGAGCAGTTCGTCGTCTGAGTTACTACGCTGAACGAGGTACCGCGCGTAGAGCACGTCACCCAGAGAGCGGGACTCGGCCAGCAGCATCCGCCGCTTCGGGGACTGCGGGAAGCTCGCGGCGCCCGGCAGCCCGAAGGCGCGCGGCGCGGCGGCGTCGCCGATCAGGAACGGTGCGTACGCGAGCTGGATCTCGTCCGCCAGATCGGCCGCCAGAAAGTCCGTCAGCACGGCCGAGCCGCCCTCGATCATCAGTCTGCGCACGCCGCGCCCGGACAGATCCGCGAGCACCTCCGGCAGCGCCCGCCGCCCCTCGTACACGACGGTCTCGGCACCCGGTGCGGTCAACACGGCGGCCGCCGGATCGATCCCCCGCGACCCGCCGAGCACGACACGCAGCGGACTCGGCGTGAGACCGAGACTCACCCGCTCGTCCCGCCGCTCCGCCGAACGCACCAGCAGACGCGGATTGTCGGCGCGAACCGTGCCCGCGCCGACGAGGATCGCGTCGCACTCCGCCCGCGCGGCGTCCACGCGGTCGAAGTCGGCGGCGTTCGAAAGCAGCAGTCGGTTCGGGGAGGCGTCGTCCAGACAACCGTCGAGCGACGCGGCGAAACTGAGCAGAACGTGCGGGCGTGAGTCGGCCATGGCCTCGATGCTAAACGCCCGCAACGCTCCGGCGATCTAGTGCCGCGTCACTTCACGATGTCGCCCGAGGCCACCTGCACGCACTGGCCGGTCGTCGACGCGTTCAGCTGCGAGGACGAGTCCGGCGCGGTGGCCGCGGCCGTGGTGCTCGGGCTGGCCGACGAGGACGAACCCGAGGAGCTCGAGTACGTCGTGCCGCTGGTCCAGTCCGTGCCGATGACGACCGTCACCTCGGAGTAGTTCGAGGACTCCTCGACCTGCGAGCTCGGGATGCCCAGCGCGCCGGCCACGGCCGCCGCCGACTCCGCGCGGTTCGAGGGGTAGTAGACGACCGTCTTCGAGGTCGTGCTCGCGTTGCCGGTCGAGATGTTCGAGGAGCTGAAGCCGCCCGACTCGAGCCCCTGCGCCACCGCCGAGGCGCGGCCGGAGACGCCGGTCGCGTTCAGCACCTGCGCGTGCACCTGCGAGGTGATCACGCTGGAGGTCGAGTCGGCCGAGACGGTGTAGCCCGCGGCCTCGGCGGTCGCCACGCTCGTCGCGCTGTCCGACTCGCTCTTCAGCGAGCTGGACTGCGACTTGGCGCTGGAGGCCGAGGAGTAGGCCACGTCGTTCTTGATGTTCGCGAACATCTGCTTGGCCTCGGACTCGTTCCAGATCACCCGGTTGGTGTTGCTCGGGTCGAGCTCCCAGGGCATCGTCACGAAGGTGACGCGGTTGGTCGGCACCTTGTTCATCGTGTTGAACATGCTGAGCAGGTTCGTCACACCGGCCAGGCCGTCGTCCACCTGCAGCGACTTCGTGGCCGCGTCGGCGATCGTGTAGAGGTTCGTGATGTCCGTGAACGAGGCCTCGGACCGCAGCTGCCTGATCATGTTCGACAGGAAGATGTGCTGGGCCTTCTCGCGGCCGAGGTCCGAGCCGTCGTAGAAGCCGTGCCGGGTGCGGACGAACTCGAGCGCCTGCTTGCCCTCGATGGTCGTGGTCCCGGCGTTCAGCCGCAGGCCGGAGTCCTTGTCGTACATGTTGTTCGTCACGCAGACCGGCACGCCGCCGAGCGCGTCCGACATGGTGACGACGCCGGAGAAGTCCACCTCGACGTAGTGGTCGATGGTCAGGCCGGTCAACTGGTGCACGGTGGCGACGGTGCAGGAGGCGCCGTACTGCATCGAGGAGTTGATCTGGCCGTAGTACGACGAGTTGCCGCCGCAGTTCGGGATCGTCGTCATCGTGTCCCGGGGTATGGACATGATCGTCGAGTTGGTGCGGTCCGCCGAGAGGTGGATCACCATCAGCACGTCCGAGTTGCCGCCGTTCGTGCTGCCGGTCGAGCAGTCCCCGCCGAGCTTGCAGTCGGCCGCCGAATTGCGCGCATCAGTGCCGATGAGCAGCACGTTCATGGCCGTGTTGCCGAACTTGTCGGGTATCTCGGCCTGCTGCGTGACACCGGTCGGCAGCAGCGACGTGTGCTTGATGTTGCCGTCGAGGTGCTCGATCACGTACGCGCCTATGCCGAGCACCGCGGCCACCACGACGGCCGTGCCCAGCGCGGTGTACTTCAGCACCTTCTTCTTCCGGCCCGGCGCGGCCTTGCGGCGGCGCTTCGCGGTCAGCCTCGCGCCCCGGCCGTTCGGGTCCAGCTGGTCCAGGTCGAGATCGTGGTTGACGTTCCCCGAGGCCGCCGGCCCGGCCGCCAGCGCGGTCGCGTACGGCCCGCCCTGCTGCGGGACGGCCGGGTTCCACGGGTCGGCCGCGTGCTCGTCGAACGCCGGCGGCCGGTACGGATCCTGTCGGTACGGAGCCCCGCCCTGCCCCGGACGCGCGCTACCGTAACCGCGGCGCGGCGGCTGCGGCTCGTAGTAGTCGTCGTCGTAGCTCATGGTGGTGCTCGCCCTTCCCAGACATCACATGTCGAGAGGAAGGACGACCCACCAGGGCTGTTGGTTGCCCGTTCTATTTACCGTGACTCGGCTGTTACAGACCAGCGTACGAGTGCTTGCCCGTGAGCAGGGTGTTAACACCGAAGTAGTTGAACAGCACGCACGCGAACGCGGCCAGCGCCACGTACGCCGCGGCCTTGCCCTTCCAGCCGTGCGTGGCCCGCGCGTGCAGGTAGGCGGCGTACACCACCCACACGATGAACGACCAGGTCTCCTTGGGGTCCCAGCCCCAGTAGCGGCCCCAGGCCTTCTCGGCCCAGATCGCACCGGCCATGATCGCGAAGGTCCACAGCGGGAAGATGAACGCGATCACCCGGTACGCGGTGCGGTCCAGCGCGACGGACGAGGGCAGCCGGTCGAAGGTGCCGTTGAACCGGCTCAGCGACCCCTCCTCGTTGGCGGACTTGAGCAGGTAGAGCGCCGTGGCCACGGTCGCCACGCCGAACGCGCCGGTGCTGATCACGGCCGCGGTCACGTGGATGTACAGCCAGTACGAGTGCAGCGCCGGGACGAGCTCCTCGGCGTCGGTGTACAGCAGCGTGTAGGCGATGCCCAGCGTCATCAGCACGATCGCGGTGACCGGCAGGCCCATCCAGCGCACCTTCTTGCGCAGCACGAGCAGCGTCAGGTACGCGAAGCTCATCGCGAGCGCGGCGGCGCAGGAGAACTCGTACATGTTCGCCCACGGCACCCGGTGCGCGGCCAGACCGCGGAAGAGCACTCCGGCGAAGTGGAACCCGAAGCCGATGAACGAGGCCATCACGGCGAAGCGCCCGACGATCTCGGCCCGCAGGTTGCCGCCGGAGATGGTCGGCTCCTCGTCCTCGGCGACCGCGCGCGTGAGCACCGTCACGCCGTTGCCGCCGTCGGTCGCGTTCACCGACTCGACCGCCGGGGCCGCGGCCTGCTTGCCGACCGTGGCCCCCTTCGCCTTGCCGCCCTTGGCGTCCAGCTTCTCGATGCTCCTGCCGAAGCGCGAGCTCGTGCCGAACGCCCACTCGCCGCAGTAGGCGAAGAACGCCGCGGCGTACGCGACCAGCGCGAGGGCGATGAACAGATTGCTGTAGTGCGCGAAATTCTCGTTGATGCTCACGCGGAGGCTCCATCGGGGGCGGGCTGCCGCACGGCCGCGGCCAGGCTTTGCGCGGTTTGGGTGACTTCGGCGGTGGGCGTGGCGCCCTCGGTGCGGGCCAGGCCCGCCACCTCGACGAGGCGGGTGCCGTCCGCCTGCTCGCTCACGCGCACCCAGATCCGGCGGCGGCGCAGACCGAGCGAACCGATCAGGCCGATCACGGCCAGGATCGCCGACGGCAGCACGACCTTCTGTCCCGGGTCGTAGGCGATGTTGAACTGGGCCCACTGCTTCACGCCGACGAACGTGATCGAGCCCAGGCTGTTCGGCAGCGTCGCGGTCTGGCCGACCTTCAGTTCGAGCGCGTTGCCCGAGGCGGCGCTCGCCCCCTTGGCCTTCACGCTCAGCTGCTTCATGTCGGAGGTGTCCAGGCTGTACACGCTCTGGTCGCCGCCGCCGTTCATGTTCAGGTTGCCCGAGTACGCCGAGAGGATCAGCATCGGGTTCTGCGCCGCCGGGAAGATCGACGCCGGCATCTGCCCGGAGGGGACGAACGCCGTCGGCAGGAACCAACCCTGGAAGCCCAGGTCGGTGCCGCCCGCCGTGTACGACGGGGCCTTGATCGCGCCGGAGGAGTCGAAGTACTCGTCCTGGCCGAGGAAGGTGACCGGACCGTTGTAGAGCACGTGGCCCTTGCCGTCCTTGACCTCGACGACCGGCGAGTAGCCGTGGCCCTCCAGGAAGATGTTCGTGCCGTTCACCGACAGCGGCTCGTTCACCTGCACGTCCACGTTCTTCGCCGCGGCCGTCTGGGTGGCCTTCCAGGTCACGTACGCGTCGAAGGTGCGCGGCTGGGCGAACTGGTCGCCGCTCTCCTGGTAGCTCGCGGTGAACTTGTTCAGCTTGAAGCTGAAGTCCGGCAGGTCCTGCGCGCCGACCCACGGCCCGAGCGTCAGGCTGTCGTAGCTGGTGACCGAGTCCGAGAAGCCGGTGCCCTCGGTGACCAGCACCGCGCCCTTGAAGCCGAGGAAGTGGCCGAGCGCGACGCCGGTCAGGATCCCGATCAGCGAGAGGTGGAACAGCAGGTTCCCGGTCTCCCGCAGGAAGCCCTTCTCCGCGGAGACCCAGCCGCCCGCCCGGTCCTCGCCGCGCACGGTCTTGAACCGGCGGCCCTTGAGCCGCTTGGTCGCGAGCTTGAGCACCTCGTCGGCCTGGGCGGTGGTGCTGAACGACGCGTGCACCGGCAGCCGCTTCAGGTTGCGCGGCGCGGCGGGCGGGTTCGCGCGCATCGCCTTGAAGTGCGCCCAGGAGCGCGGCACGATGCAGCCGATCAGCGAGATGAACAGCAGGCCGTAGATCGCCTCGAACCACACCGACTCGAAGACGTCGAACAGCTGGAGCTTGTCCAGGATCGGCGCCCACTTCGTGTGCGACTGGAAGAAGGTGAGCACCTTCGACGGGTCGATCGAACGCTGCGGCAGGATCGAGCCCGGGATCGCGGCCAGCGACAGCAGGAACAGCAGCACCAGCGCGATGCGCATGGAGGTCAGCTGCCGCCACGTCCAGCGCAGCATGCCGAGGAAGCCGAGCGACGGGACCGCTATCCCGTCGTCCGCCTTCGGCGCGGTGGACAGCTTCTCGGCACGCTCGGCCGTCACCGCCTCGACCGCGTCCTCCGTCAGCAGCTCGGCTGCCTCGTCTGTCTGCTCACTCACCTGGACTAGTCCTTATCAGAGGGGAAGAGAGGTCCCCGAGACCCACGTCTGCATCTGCGTGATCAGGTGCTGCCAGAGGCCGGAGACCAGCGCGATCCCGACCAGCCCGATCATCGCGCCGCCGAGCCTGGTCACCAGCGCGTAGTGGTTCTTGAGCCAGCCGATCGCGCGCATCGCCCAGCCGAAGGCGACCGCCGCGATCAGGAACGGCAGGCCCAGGCCCAGGCAGTAGAACGCGGAGAGCAGGGCGCCGCGGCCGGCCGTGCCCTGGGTGTAGGCGAGCAGCTGCACCGCGCTCAGCGTCGGGCCGAGGCAGGGCGTCCAGCCGAGCCCGAACACGAGCCCCAGCAGCGGCGCGCCGACCAGGCCCATCGCCGGGCGGTAGTGCACCCGCACGTCGCGCTGCATCCAGCCGCTCCAGCGGTCCGGGATCACCCCGGCGAAGAAGGCGCCCATCAGGATCATCAGCAGCCCGAACACGATGTCCAGGCCGCGCTGGTGCTCGATCAACGTGTCGCCGAAGGACCCGAAGGCGTATCCGGCGGTGACGAAGACCGTGGAGAATCCGAGCACGAACAGCAGCGCGCCGAGCAGCGTGCGGTGCCGGGAACCGAACCGTGGCCGGCGGACCGCGACAGCGCCGCCCTCGACCGCGGCGCCGTCCGCACCATCCGCGGCGGCCGTCGTGCGCGCCCGGTCCTGCGCGTCCACCGCGGACATGCCGGTGACGTACGACAGGTAGCCGGGCACCAGCGGCAGCACGCAGGGCGAGGCGAAGGAGATCGCGCCCGCCGCCACGGCCACGGGGACCGCGAGCAGCAGTGAGCCGCTGTCCATGAGGGACCCGATCGACAAGGTCAGCTCCCGGTGAGGGTGTAGTCGATCTCCTTGATCAGCTCCGGCTCGGTGATGCCGCCGAGCGCGCGCACCGCCACCTTGCCGGTGCTGTCCACGATCACCGTGGAGGGCACGCTGGTCGCCGGGATGATCTGCTTGAGCGCGAGCACCAGCGTTTCGTCCGGGTCCTGCAGCGACGGGAACGAGATCCCGAACTGCGAGTCGTAGGCGATCGCCGCGGCGTTGTCGTCGCGGGTGTTGATGCCGACGAACTCGACGCCCTTGGCCTGGAACTTCTGGTAGGCCTCGGCGAAGTCCGGCGCCTCCTCGCGGCACGGCGTGCACCAGGAGCCCCAGACGTTGACCACCGTCACGTGCCCGGCGTACGCCAGGGACATCGACTTGCCCTGCAGCGTGGTGCCGCTCAGCGCGGGCATCGCCTGCCGGTCCGAAGCGGCGACCTGGGAGATCCCGGTGGTCACGCTGACGTAGCCGGTCTGCGCGCCGTTCGAACTGCCGGTGGTGCCGGCGCAGCCCGCGAGGACGGCGCCCGCGGCCAGCCCCGCGGCCGCGACGCCCAGCGCGCGGCGGCGGGTGGGATTCGGTGCGACCATGCGAAGAGTTTCGCATGCCCGATTTCTGACGAAGCCGTCGGGTCAGCGGTTCTCAGGAACGCTCAGCTTGCCGTGACCACAACGTGATCTTCCGAACGCGCTCCGCCGACCCGACCTGAGCCCCCGTCAGGCCCCGGCCACGAACTTCTTCGTCACCTTCACCGGCACCAGATCCTTGGCGGGCTCGTGGTACTCGAGCCCGACCAACTGCGTACCCACATAAAGGAACGACGTGACCGACGCGAGCGAGCACTCACGCTTGCGCGGGTCGTGCCACAGCGGCCGGTGCTCGGCAGCCAGCCGCGTCACCCAGATCGGCAACTGGTGGCTGACGCACACGGCCTCGTGCCCCAACGCCTTGTCACGAGCAGCCTCCAACGCCGCCCGAACCCGCGCGACCTGCTCCTTGTACGGCTCGCCCCACGACGGACGGAGGGGGTTGTACAGCTTCGGCCAGACCTGCGGCCGCTTGAGCACCCCGTCCCCCACGCTGAACTTCTTCCCCTCGAAGAAGTTGGCCGCCTCGATCAGCCGGCCGTCGGTGGCCAACTCCACATCCCGCCGCGCGGCGATCGGAGTGGCCGTCTCCTGCGCCCGATCCAGCGGCGAGGCCACGACGTACGTCACATCCCGCTCGGCGAAGAACTCGGCCCCGCGCTCGGCCATCTTCCGCCCCAGGTCCGACAGGTGGAAGTCCGGCAGCCGCCCGTAGAGCACACCCTCCGGGTTGAACACCTCACCGTGCCGCATCAGGTGGACGACTGTCTTGACCCCGGGGTCGATCTGCTGCGTCATCGAAGTTCCTTCTCGTGAATGTTGGGACGCTCAGGCCGCGGCGGCGGCCCGCGCGGCGATCGGCAGTGCCTCGGCGATCCGCCCGATCGCGGCCTCGTCGTGCGCCGCCGAGACGAACCAGGCCTCGAACGCGCTCGGCGGCAGGTAGACGCCGTTGGCCAGCATGCTGTGGAAGAACGCCTTGAACTTCTCCGTGTCCTGCGTCTTCGCCGTCGCATAGTCGTTGACCGAGGCGTCGGTGAAGAAGACGGAGAACATCGTCCCCGCGAACTGCACCCGATGCGCCACTCCAGCCGCAGCCAGCGCGTCGGACGCGAGCTGCGCCACGGTCTTGGCGGTCGAGTCGAGATGCGAATACACATCGGGTGTGCACAGCTGCAACGTAGCCAACCCGGCCGCCGTGGCCACCGGATTCCCCGACAACGTCCCCGCCTGGTACACCGGCCCGTTCGGCGCGAGCTGCCCCATCACATCGGCCCGCCCCCCGAACGCCGCCGCCGGGAACCCGCCGCCCATCACCTTGCCGAACGTCATCAGGTCCGGCACGACCCCGTCGATCCCGAACCACCCCTCGCGCGACGAGCGGAACCCCGTCATCACCTCATCCGAGATGTAGAGCGCCCCGTGCTCATGGCAAAGCTCACGCACGGCCCCATTGAACCCGGGCAGCGGCGGCACCACTCCCATGTTCCCCGCCGCAGCCTCCGTGATCACACACGCGATCGAGTCCCCGAACTCCGCGAACGCAGCACGCACCGCGGCGAGGTCGTTGTACGGCAGCACGATCGTGTCCCCGGTCTGCGTCCCCGTCACCCCCGGCGTATCCGGCAGCGCCAACGTCGCCACCCCGGATCCCGCAGCGGCCAAGAGCGCATCGACGTGCCCGTGATAACACCCCGCGAACTTCACCACCTTCGCCCGCCCCGTGAACCCGCGGGCCAGCCGAATCGCCGACATGGTCGCCTCAGTCCCCGACGACACCAGCCGCACCTGCTCCACCGGCGCGATCCGAGCCACGATCTCCTCGGCGAGCGCCACCTCCCCCTCGCTCGGCGTCCCGAACGAAGTCCCCCGCCCCAAAGCGGCAGCCGCCGCCTCCAACACCGCCGGATGCGCGTGCCCCAGGATCATCGGCCCCCACGAACACACCAGATCCACATACTCCCGCCCATCCGCATCCGTCAGATAGGCGCCCCGCCCCGACACCATGAACCGCGGAGTCCCCCCAACCCCCCGAAACGCCCGCACCGGCGAGTTCACCCCACCGGGCGTCACCGCCTGCGCACGCTCGAACAATCCCGCCGATGCCGGTGCCGCGTAGTCATAGCTCACCCAGCCAGTGTCTCATCAAGCCCCCGCCCGCCCCCACGACCGGGGCCTTACGCTCCCGCGTGGTAGCGGTTCTGGGCGGCTTCCAGGGGGCCGGTCAGGAGAGCCTCCACGGCGTCGGCGGCGCGGTCCACGCTGAGAGGGAGTTCCTTCGCCTCGGTGGAGGAGAAGGGCTTGAGCACGAAGTCGGCGGGGTCCTGGCGGCCAGGCGGACGGCCGATGCCGAAGCGGACTCGGAGGTACTCCTTCGAGCCTACGGACTTCGAGATCGACTTCAGGCCGTTGTGGCCGCCGTCGCCGCCGCCGCGCTTGAGACGCAGGACGCCGTAGTCGATGTCGAGTTCGTCGTGGACGACGATGATCTGCTCGAGCGGGACCTTGAAGAAGTTCTGGGCGGCCACGGTGGGGCCACCGGACAGGTTCATGAAGGACTTGGGCTTCGCCAGCACGACACGCTGGCCGGCCACGCGGCCCTCGACGACGTCCGCGCCGCCCTTGTGCGCCTTGAACCTGCCGCCCATGCGCTCGGCGAGCAGGTCCACGACCATGAAACCGGCGTTGTGCCGGGTGGCGGCGTAGCCGGGCCCGGGGTTACCGAGCCCGACCACCAACCAGGGTTCAGCCATGAAGGACTGACCTCAGCTCCTCGTTCGCGCGGAACTACTCGGCCGCGGCCTCGGTCTCGGCGGACTCGCCCTCGGCGGCCTCGTCCTCGACCAGCGTGGCGGCCGGGGTCAGCACGTGCACGACGACGGCCTCGGCGTCGGTCGCCAGGGTGACGCCGTTCGGCAGGGAGACCTGGCCGGCGGTGATCTGCGCGCCCTCCTCCAGGCCGTCGACGTCGACCTCGAAGGACGCCGGGATGTGCGTGGCCTCGGCCTCGACGGACAGCGAGGTGAGCACGAGCTCGAGCAGGCCGCCGGAGGCGATCTCGCCGGTGGTGACGACCGGGACGTCCACGGTGACCTTCTCGCCGCGGCGCACGAGCAGCAGGTCGATGTGCTCCAGGGTGCGCTTGACCGGGTCCTTGGAGACGGCCTTCGGGATGGCCAGCTCGCTCTTGCCGCCGACGATGTCCAGGTTCAGCAGGACGTTCGGGGTCTTGAGCGCGAGGAACAGGTCGTGCTCCGGCAGGGACAGGTGCACCGGCTCCTGCTTGTGCCCGTAGAGCACGGCGGGGATCTTGCCGTCGCGGCGCAGCTGGCGCGCGGCGCCCTTGCCGAAGTTGTCGCGCTTCTCGGCGGAGATCTTGATCTCGGACATGGTGTTGCCTCCGTATCGGGGGTCGGTTTCAGCCTGGACGATCCGGCGAATCGACCCCCGGCCGAGGCTCCGGCCCGGGAAAACGAAAAACGGGCCGTGCATCGGCCCGGAGTGCGATCAGCACGTCGATCACGGAGCCCGCCGGATCCCGGTCATGCGGATCGCGGCCACTCCCTCGCCGGGCAATACAGCGATTCTACCCGGCGAGGAAGGGTGCTCCGACCACGGTCAGTCGTCGGCGCCCTCGAACATCGAGGTCACCGAGCCGTCCTCGAAGACCTCCGAGATGGCCTGGGCCACGATCGGGGCCACCGACAGCACGGTGAGCTTGTCGAAGCGGCGGTCGTCCGGCAGCGGCAGCGTGTCGGTGACGATGACCTTGCTGACCCGCGAGTTCTTCAGCCGGTCCACGGCCGGACCGGAGAACACCGCGTGCGTGGCGACTATGACCACCTCGGCCGCGCCGTGCTCGAACAGCGCCTCGGAGGCGGCGCAGATGGTGCCCGCGGTGTCGATCATGTCGTCGACCAGCACGCAGACCCGGCCCTTGATGTCACCGACGATCTCGTGCACGGAGACCTGGTTGGCGATGTTCACGTCGCGCCGCTTGTGCACGATCGCGAGCGGCGCGCCGAGCTTGTCGCACCACTTGTCGGCCACCTTCACCCGGCCCGCGTCCGGGGAGACGATGGTCAGCCGCTCCCGGTCGATGTTCGCCCGGATGTAGTCGATCAGCAGCGGCATCGCCCACAGGTGGTCGACCGGGCCGTCGAAGTAGCCCTGGATCTGGTCGGTGTGCAGGTCGATGGCCATCAGCCGGTCGGCGCCGGCCTGCTTGAACAGGTCGGCCATCAGCCGCGCGGAGATCGGCTCGCGGCCGCGGTGCTTCTTGTCCTGCCGCGCGTAGCCGTAGAAGGGCATGATCACGGTGATGTTCTTGGCGGACGCGCGCTTGAGCGCGTCCACCATGATCAGCTGCTCCATTATCCACTGGTTGATCGGAGCGGTGTGGCTCTGCAGCACGAACGCGTGGCTGCCGCGCACCGACTCCTCGAAACGCACGTAGATCTCGCCGTTCGCGAAGTCCCTGGCCTGGGTGGGCGCCAGCTCGACGCCCAGCTCGCCGGCCACCGCCTCGGCCAGCTCCGGGTGCGCCCGGCCGGAGAACAACATGAGTTTCTTCTGGCCGGTGGTCTCGATCCCGGTCACGCGACTGACTCCTTGGCGAGTTGACGAGCCTTTGCCCGATCCTGTGTCAAAAACGGGGGAAGCTTCGGGGGTGACCCGTTCATCGTGAGACGGCGGGTTCTGCCCCCTCCTATTGTCGCAGAAGTCACGACGTCACGACCCCCGTCGGACACCATACGACCGTGTGCGGTTCAACTCATCGACGAGAGGTTGTATGGCCGCCACCTGTGCGGTTCGACTCGGGCTACCGGGACTGCTCGGCGGCGTCCCCGGCCTCGGCCGCGGCCGCCTTCGCCCGGGCCGCCGCCTTGGCCGCCTTGCCGTCCGGCCGCTTGCGCTCGATGTACCCGGCGATGTTGCGCTGGCGGCCGCGGGCCACGGCGAGCTCGCCGGGGCCGACGGGGTTGCTGATGGCCGAGCCGGCCGCCACGAACGCGCCGTCCTCGAGCCGCGCCGGGGCGATGAGCACGGTGTTCGTGCCGACGAAGACGTGGTCGCCGATCTCGGTGCGGTGCTTGGCCACGCCGTCGTAGTTGGCGGTGATGGTGCCCGCGCCGAGGTTGCATCCCTCGCCGATGGTCGCGTCGCCGACGTAGGACAGGTGCGGGACCTTGGAGCCCTCGCCGATCTCCGCGTTCTTCATCTCGACGAAGCCGCCCGCCTTGGCGCCGCGCGCCAGCCTCGTGCCGGGCCGCAGGTACGTGTAGGGGCCGACGGTCGCCTCGGGGCCGATCTCGGCGCCCTCGGTCGTGGCGTTCGTCACCCTGGCGCCCTCACCCACGAAAGTGTCGGTGAGCGTGCAGTTCGGTCCGACCTCGGCGCCGGGGGCGATCACCGTGGTGCCGTAGAGCTGGGTGTTCGGGTAGACGACGGCGTCCCGGCCGAGCGTGACCTGCACGTCGAGCAGTGTGGTCGCCGGGTCGACGATGGACACGCCCTCGCGCATCCAATGCTCCGTCAGCTTCCTGTTGAGCAGCCCGCGCATCTCGGCGAGCTGGACGCGGTCGTTGATGCCGAGGGTCTCGTGCCAGTCCTCGACCACGTGCGCGCCGACCGCGAGCCCGTCGGCGGCGGCGATGCCGAGCACGTCGGTGAGGTACTCCTCGCCCTGCTTGTTGTTCCGGTTGAGCCGGCCGAGCGCGTCCCGCAGCACCTTGGCGTCGAAGGCGAAGACCCCGGAGTTGACCTCGCGGATCGCGGCTTGCTCGGGCGTGCAGTCCTTCTGCTCGACGATCGCGACCACGGAGTCGCCCTCGCGGATGATCCGGCCGTAACCGCGCGGCTCGTCCAGGATCGCGGTCAGTACGGTCACGGCGCGCCCGGCCTGGTGGTGCGCGGCGAGCACGGCGCTCATCGTCTCGGTGCTCAGCAGCGGCGTGTCGCCGAACAGCACGAGCACGGTCCCCTCGAGCTCGCCGTCGGTCTCGGTCAGTGCGTCCAGGGCCACGCGGGTGGCGTGCCCGGTGCCGTGCTGCTCCTCCTGGACCGCGACCCGGATCTCCGGGTCCACGCTCGCCAGGTACGCGGACACCTGCTCGCGCCCGTGCCCGACGACCACGGCCAGCCGCCGCGGCTCGAGCGCGCGCGCGTTGTGCACCACGTGGCCGACGAGGGGGCGGCCGCACAACGTGTGCATGACCTTGGGGGTGTCCGACTTCATCCGGGTGCCCTGGCCGGCGGCGAGGATGAAGACGGCGGCGGGGCGGGGCTCGGGGGGCACGATTGCCTACCTATGCTCGGCTACGGGGACCATCGCCGAGCCTACCTTCTAGAGGCTTAAGAGCTGCCGGGGAGCACGGAGCGTTCGAACCTCCGTACTCGCCGGCCTAAGGCTCCCGGGAGTGCGGAGCGTTCGAACCTCCGTACTCGCCGGCCTAAGGCTCCCGGGAGTGCGGAGCGTTCGAACCTCCGTACTCGCCGGCCTAAGGCTCCCGGGAGTGCGGAGTGTTCGAACCTCCGTACTCGCCGACCTAAGGCTCCCGGGGGAGGATTCGAACCTCCGTACTCAGAACCAAAATCTGATGTCCTGCCACTAGACGACCCGGGATCGGCGCCGTGCGAGGTCAATGATGCCGTATTCGCACCCCGGGTCGCCAATACGATTGGCCGGAGCGTCAGCCCCCGCCGAGCGGCATCCGGTCCGAGCGCCGCAGCGCGGACGGATCAGGGAAGGTCGAGAATCTTCTCGCGCACCGCGTACATCACGGCCTCCATCCGGGAGTGCAGCTGGAGCTTCTCCAGGATGTTGCGCACGTGGTTCTTGACCGTGTTCTCGCTGATGAACAGGGTCTTGGCGATCTTGCTGTTGTTCGCGCCGGTGGCGATGAGCTTGAGCACCTCGAGCTCGCGGTCGGTCAGCCGCGGCGCGGGCGGGCCGGGGTTCTTGCGGTCCTCGCCGTGCCGGACCATGGTGGCGAACTCGGTCAGCAGCTTGGCGGCCATCGGCGGGGAGATCAGCGACTGGCCGCCGACCACGGAGCGGATCGAGTCCGCGATCTCGTGCGGCAGCACGTCCTTGAGCAGGTAGCCGCTCGCGCCCGCCTTGATCGCCTCGTACAGGTCCTCCTCGTCCTCGCTCATGGTGAGCATGACGACGCGGGCGCTCGGGGCGATGTCCTTGATGGCGGCGGCCGCCTCGATGCCGCCGCCGATACCGCCGCGGGCGGGCATCTTCACGTCCAGCAGCACCAGGTCCGGCAGCAGTTCGGCGGCCTTGGCCAGTGCCTCGTTGCCGTCCCCGGCCTCGCCGACCACCTCGATGTCCGGCTCGGTCTCCAGCACGGTGCGCAGGCTCAGGCGCATCAGGGCGTGATCGTCGACGAGCAGGACCCTGATCGGCTCGCCGCGCTGTGCCGCGCCAGCCCGAGTGTCGGCCATACCGCTAGCCCCTTCGTCCTCTCCCGCGGAAGCCGGACGGCTCCGCCTGCCGCCACCCGCGGTGTGCCCGGCCGAGTTCGACCGGGCACCCTGGGTAGTCGGACCATCATCGTCTGGGGTCGATGACTCCTGATAATAGTCCTCCACGCGACGTGCATTTGCACAGATGCACGAAGCACCGCGTCAGGCCAGGACAGCGTGGTGACGGGGCGTCAGGCGGCGGCCCGGCCGCCGTAGTGCGCCGCGTCCACGTGCGCCGCCTCGTCGAGCCGGATCACTCCGTAGTCGTAGCCGCGGCGCCGGTAGACGACCGACGGCAGCTTGGTGTCCGCGTCGACGAAGAGGTAGAAGTCGTGGCCGACCAGCTCCATCTCGTAGAGCGCCTGGTCGAGCGCCATCGGCTTGGCGGCGTGGGTCTTCTCGCGCACCACGAGCGGCCCGTCCCCTTCGACCTCGATGTTGCAGATCTTGTGCCGGGTGCCCTCCTTCTCGGCGACGTCGGCCACCGGCCGCTCGTCGTGGTCCAGGTAGTCGGCGGCCTCGAGCTCGGCGAGCGAGGAGGTGGCGACGGCCACGGACACCGGGCTGCGCCGGCCGTGGTGCACCCGGCGCCGGTCGGCGGCCCGGCGCATCCGCGCCTCGAGCTTGCCGACGGCCAGGTCCAGCGCGGCGTACGCGTCCTGCGCGCAGGCCTCGGCGCGGATCACCGGTCCGCGGGTGCGCATCGTCAGCTCCACGCGGTCCTTGCGCTCGGTCTGGCGGGGGTTGCGTTCCTTCGAGAGCTCCACGTCGAGGCTGATGATCTTGTGGTCGTACCGCTCGATCCGGCTGAGCTTGTCCACAACGTGCTTGCGGAACCTGTCGGTCACCTCAGCCTTGCGACCCTTCACGACGATCTCCACGGGTGCATCCCTCTCGCTTGTTCCGTCAGGGGTGTCTGACCATACGCCCGAACAGTCCGTGTATGGCGTGAAAAGTTGGGATAGATGCCTCTCGTTTAGGTCGGAAACCGTTCGGGTAAGGCGGTCCGCTGCCGCCTCGGCAGGCCCTGTGTGCCTCGTAGGGGAAACGTAATCCCGGAAGCGGCCATACGGTAGACCTGAGCGGCCTTCCTCCTCCATGCGGGTGAACGAATTGCAAACCCTCAGCTCAGACGGGTGGCGAGCCGGGTGGCGGCGAGCACTGCTGCGCCCACCGGTGCGTTGCCCGCCGCGCGCAGCGCCCGGGCCGCCTCGGCGAGGGTGGCCCCGCTGGTGAGCACGTCGTCCAGCAGCACCACGGGACGTTCGGCGAGCAGCCGGGCACTGGAGGCGCGCACCGCGAGCGCGCCGTCCAGGTTCGCCGCGCGCTCCGTACGGTCCAGGCCGGCCTGGTCGGCCACCCGGCGGCGGTGGGTGAGCGCGGGGAGCACGGCGGCGGAACGTCCGCTGGCGCGCAGCCGGGCCGCCGCGACCCGGGCCATCCGGAGCATCGGATCCTGCCCGCGCCGCACGGTCGCCTCGTGCGTCGAGGGCACCGGCACCAGCCACAGCGGGTCGGCGCCCGCCGCGGCGGCCTCCGCGGCCCGGGCCAGCTCCAGGCCGAGCGGCCTGGCCAGGTCGAGCCGGCCGTGCTCCTTCTGCGCGATGATGATCTCCGGGACCGGGTCCAGATAGGCGGCCAGCGCGTGCACCGGCGGCACCCCCGCCTCGATCCGCGGCAGCCGGGCGGGCAGCGGCGGTCCGGACAGGCTGAGCGCGCACAGCGTGCACAGACCCGGCAGCGCGGACCGCGAGCGCGACTGCCCGCACCCGGCGCATTCGGCCGGAAGCACGAGGTCGGCGAGCAGCAACGCCCAGTTCTTGAGCCCCATCTTGCCGATACTAGGCGGACCTTGACATGGAGTCAGTAGGCGAACGGCGAGAAAATGCTGAGGAGACTCTCAGTAACTCGGGGAGATACCCGTGACGCCGCTCAGCAGCTGCGCGTCCTGTCCCTCGACGGAGAGCCAGTACAGCGAGTTCTTGCCGCCGCTCGCCGCCGGCGCCGCCGCGATCGGCTGGCCGCCGGAGCTCCACACGAAGCTCGCCGCGTTGGCCGGCGGCACCGCCTGCACCGGCTGGTCGGTCAGCGAGTCGTAGACCGCGGAGCCGTCCGCGTAGACCTGGTAGAGCCCGAGGACCTGCGAGTTCGGCTGGAGTCCGAGCACGGCGAGCGAGTCCTCGTTGTACCAGTCGAAGTCGATGACCTCGCTCCAGTCCGCCGCGACCACCTCGGGCGTGCCCATCTCGAGCAGCCAGTTCCCGGACGCGTCCTGGACCGCCGCCGCCACCTCGATCCAGGCGTCGCCGCTCGAGTCCTTGTACGCGACGGCCACCCGGCTGCCGTCCGGGGCCGCGGCGACCTGGGTGATCGGTCCCGGCTGCCCGGTGATGGTGACCAGGCTGAGCGAGTCCGCGCCGTAGCGGTACACGCTGGTGGCGCCGCCGCGGGTCACGGTGAACCAGAGCACGCCCTGCGCGTCCCAGCTGAGCGCGCCGACCGTGCCGCCGGTCTGAGTGTTGACGGACGGGAAGATCTGGCTGAGCGCATACTGGGCGTCCTGCTTGCGCTGCACGTAGACCCTGCCGCCGTCCTGGCTGACCAGCGCGACCTGGTCGGGCCGGTCGTCCTGCCGGGTCGGGCCGACCGCGACCTGCTTGAACTTCGTCTTGGTCTCGCCGTACCCGAGCTCCGCCGCGTGCACGGTGTTGAAGGTGGCGTCGACCCGCTCGAGCTGGCCGTCGTCCGCGACGGCGTAGAACGGCTGGCCGCTGCGCGCGCCCTGGCTCAGCCCGTACGAGGTCAGGCTCGGGTCGGGGGTGTCGGCCGCGTAGGTCTTGTTGTTCGCCTGGTCCAGCACGTTCACCGTGGTGACCTTGGTGCTCAGCGCGTTCAGGGTCGCGGCGAGCTGCTCGCCGAGGTTCTGGCAGGCCCCGGGGTTCTTGGCGCAGGCACCGTGGGTGTCGACGGTGACGGTGGCCGAGCCGTCGTTCGTGAACTTCACGGCGCCCTTGAGCTGCGCGCCCTGCACCGAGTCCTGCATCGCCGCGCCGAGCTGGTCCGGCACGCCCTGCACGACCACCTTGGCCATGGCGTCCGCGATGTCCTGGTCGGTGTCTATCGCGGGCAGGTAGATCTGAGTGGGGATCAGCTTGTTGGCGTCGTGCGCGTTCTCGTAGTAGACGTCGTGCCGGTCGTAGGAGGCCTCGAAGTCCGTGCGCTCCATCAGCACGCCGAAGTTGGGGGGCAGCGAGGAGATCCGGAAGCCCTGCTTCGTGTCGGTGACCCCGAAGTCGTACGTCACGGCGCCGCTGTACGCCGCGTAGACGCCGGAGGAGTCGACCGTGCCGAGCAGATTGCCCTGCACCTGCTCGGTGACGGTTCCGGACGCCGCCTCCACGTCCTGCGCGACCCGGTTCTGCTGCTGCCCGGTGGCCTCCGGGACCTGCTGCGCGGCCGAGGTGTCCGACTGCGAGGCGGCGTCCTGTCCGGCGGGTTGCGGCACGGTCTCCGAGTCGTCGGCGAGCACGATCACCGAACTCTGCTCGGACTGCCACTGCTTCTGCATGTCCGAGGTCAGATAGGCCTCGGCGATCGACAGGTTCGTCGCACCGCTGCGCGCCGCCTGCAGGAAGCCGGTCACGATCGCGGTGGCCGACTCGCTCGGCTGCGGCGGCGACGGCCAGATCTGCACCTGCGACGAGCCCGCGTCCCCCTCGGCCACGGAGGTCACCGGCCCGTTCGCCTGCAGGCTGACGCAGCCCGAGGCCACCGCCACCACCACCGCCGCGAGCCCCGCCATCCGTATGGCAGCCCGCCCCGACCGCTCGCTCACCGGCTACTCCTCCTCGTCCCGCGCATCATGCGGATCCCGCGAGTTCTCCGGGCCCGGCGCACTGGTCGGACCGGAGGGGAGCACGAAGGTGTTCGGGTAACGCTCGATCCGGGACGAGGAGTCGCCGGGCGCGGGGGCGATCGCGGCGACCGCGGCGGAGCGGACCAGCCCGCGCTGCGCCGCCGCGGCGGAGGGCAGCCGGCGGTGCCGCTGGTGGTGCTGCGAGTCCTCGGGCTCCAGCCGGATCGGCGAGTGCAGCAGTTCGGTGCCGACGGTGCGCGGCACGGTGAGCCGGAACTGGGTGCCGCCGCCGGGCTCGCCCCAGGCCTGCAGCCAGCCGCGGTGCAGCTTCGCGTCCTCGAGCGCGATGGACAGGCCGAGGCCGGTGCCGCCGGTGGTGCGGGCCCGGGCCGGGTCGGCCCGCCAGAAGCGGTTGAACACCAGCGAGGACTCGCCGGGGCGCAGGCCCACGCCGTAGTCGCGCACGCTGATCGCCACCGCGTCCTCGTCCGCCGCGATCGTGACCACCACGTCCCGGCCCTCGCCGTGCTCGATCGCGTTGACCACGAGGTTGCGCAGGATCCGGTCGATCCGCCGGGTGTCCACCTCGGCGACGGCGGGGCTGTCCGGGAAGCGGGTGACCACCCGGCTGCCCTTGTTCTCGGCCAGCGGCTCGGCGCCGTCCACCACCTTCTGCGTCAGCACCCGCAGATCCACCGGCTCGGCGTCCAGCACCGCGGCGCCCGCGTCGAAGCGGCTGATCTCCAGCAGGTCGGCGAGCAGCTCCTCGAACCGGTCCAGCTGGGTCTGCAGCAGTTCCGCCGAGCGCGCGACGGTCGGGTCGAAGTCCTCGCGGGCGTCGTGGATCAGGTCGGCGGCCATCCGCACCGTGGTCAGCGGGGTGCGCAGCTCGTGCGAGACGTCGGAGACGAAGCGGCGCTGCATCCGGGACAGCTCCTCGAGCCGCCGGATCTGGCTCTGCAGGTTCATCGCCATCTTGTTGAACGACGTGGCCAGCGACGCCAGGTCGTCCTCGCCGCGCACCCGCATCTGCTCGTCGAGCCGGCCGGAGGCGAGCCGTTCCGCGATCGCCGCGGCCATCCGGACCGGCGTGACCACCTGCCGGGTGACGAACCAGGCGATGACCGCGAGCGCGAGCACCAGCACGAGGCCGGCGAGCAGCAGCGACTCCTCGACGTTGTTCAGCGTCTGCTGGTCCTGCCGCAGCGGGAAGACGTAGTAGATGTCCGCGCTCAGCCCGCCGCTGGTGCTCACCCGCTTCGCGAACAGCACGGCGGGCACCTGCACCTGCTGGCCCGCGGCGTTGGTCTCGGTGAGCGTGTAGTACTCGCTGAAGCCCTGGTTGACCTTCGCCGCGATCTGCTTGCTGAGCGCCTCCGGCACCGAGGACGGCCGGAAGCCGCGGGTGGAGGTCGGCGCGATGACCCCGGCCTCGTCCCCGGCGAACTCCAGCGCCACCTGGTAGAGCTGGCCGTTCGCCGAGCCGGTGTTGAGCAGGTTGAGCAGCTGGCCGGCCGCGTCCGAGAAGTTCGACTCGTTGACGGTGCCGTTGGTGTAGCTGTCCAGCTGGTTCTGGGCGATCCGGAAGCCGGATTCGGCGATGCCCTGGGCCACGCTGTACCGCGTGGCCTGCAGGCCCTTGGCCACCCGGTCGGCGACGAACTCGCCGAGGCCGACCGCGACGATCACCGAGAGCACCATCGTCACGGCGACCACCCGGAACTGCAGCGAACGCCGCCACCGGTTGCGCACCTTGCCGGGCAGGCGCAGCGCGGCCGCGCCCCACCGGCGCCACCTCCGCGCCATGATCAGTGCTCGTCCCTACTCTCGTCCGTCGTCCGTCGTCCGGGGCCGGGCTCAGGCCGGTCCGGCCTTGTAGCCCACACCGCGCACGGTGATGACGATCTCGGGCTTCTCCGGGTCGTGCTCGATCTTCGAGCGCAGCCGCTGGACGTGCACGTTCACCAGGCGGGTGTCCGCCGCGTGCCGGTAGCCCCAGACCTGCTCGAGCAGCACCTCGCGGGTGAACACCTGCCAGGGCTTGCGGGCGAGCGCGACCAGCAGGTCGAACTCCAGCGGGGTGAGCGCGATCGGCTCGCCGCCGCGCTTGACCGAGTGCCCGGCCACGTCGATGGTCAGGTCGCCGATCGCGAGGGTCTCCGGCTTCGGCTCGTCCGCGCGGCGCAGCCGGGCGCGCACCCGGGCGACCAGCTCCTTGGGCTTGAACGGCTTGATGACGTAGTCGTCGGCGCCGGACTCGAGGCCCACCACGACGTCGACCGTGTCGCTCTTCGCGGTCAGCATCACGATCGGCACGCCCGACTCGGCGCGGATCTGCCGGGCCACGTCGATCCCGTCCCGTCCGGGCAGCATCAGGTCGAGCAGCACCAGATCCGGCTTGAACTCGCGGAACGCGCTGAACGCGCGATCGCCGTCCGCCACCGCCGCCGTCTCGAAGCCCTCGCCGCGCAGCACGATGCCCAGCATCTCCGCCAACGCGGTGTCGTCGTCGACGATCAACACGCGACCCTTCATCCGGGTCCGCTCCCTTCACCTGGCTCACCCGGGCCTGCGAATCCGGGGATACTCAGATATCCTCGCACGGATTCTTCATCTGGTTCTTCATCTGGTGGATTCAACTCTCCTCGGCATGACACAATCTGGCCCTGCGCGGTTGCGGGGGCCCACGCCGCGTCTCGGCGAACTCCAATGAGGGCGGGCTAGGGAATGCCGGAAGAGGCACGGATGGACACGGGTGAACCGTGGGCTTCCCCGTCCGCGCCGACGGCGGGCGCGCGGACCGCCGCGCCGGCCGCCGCGGCCACCTCGCCGAACCCCGCTCCGCGCGATCTGCGGCAGCGTCCGATCCCGCTGCGCCCGCTGACCGTCCTCGAACTCATCGACGGCGCGGTGGGCGCGATCCCGTCCGTGCCCAAGGCGATCCTGCTGCGCGCGGCCGCCGTGGTGACCGCGAGCTCGGCCGCCGCACTCGCGTTGACCTGGTGGTTCAACCGGATGATCGGGCTCGACGTGCAGCGGCACGCGGTCTGGTACTCGACGGACTTCTTCGGCAACCAGTCCACGAATTACGCGCCGAGCGACGGCGAGGGCTTCTCCCTGGTGACGACGGAGATCTTGATCGCAGTGGTCTGTTCCGGCTTCGCGGCGACGGTATTGGCGGGGCTTTTCGCACCTTCCGTCAAGGCCTATGTGGACGCCGAACCCGCGGACGCCGCCACGGCGCGCGCGGCCCTGCGCGGCCGGACCCTGCGCCTTTACATACTGGCCGCGATCGTATCGATACCGCGCGTGTTCACCGTTCTGCTCTTCGCCCTCCTGACGCACGCCGCGGCGACGAATCCCGCGGGCACGATCGGCGGCTGGTACTTCCTGGTCTGCCTCTGCTTCTTCCCGATCTGCTTCCTCACCACCTCGCTGACGGCGGTCGCGGCCCCGGCGGCGGTGCTGGAGGGCGCGAGCGTCGGCAAGGCGCTGCGTCGCTCCTGGCGGCTCGCGACCCGCGGCATCTTCCGGATCGGCTGGTCCAGCCTGCTGACGCTGCTCATCGCGGTCTGCGCGACGGTCTCGCTGGACGTGTTCGGCTGGCAGCTGCGTGACCAGTACGGCGTGGGCGACCAGTTCGCCGGGGTCCCGGGCAGCCACGGCTTCAGCTGGTGGCTCGTCGCCTACGTCGTCACCTACCTGCTGACCCTGCTGCTGACGACGCCGTACCGCGCGTCCACCGCGACCCTGCTGTACGTGGACCGGCGCTTCCGCCGCGAGGGCCTGGACATCCGGATCGCCTGGGCTCGGCTCGCGAACCGGTCCCGCCGGACTCAGGGGTCGATGCCGTGAGCGCGATAGCCGAAGGCGCGCCGGTCACGCCGGGCCGGGCGCAGGCCTCGCAGGAGGCGGCGCAGGAACTGGCCCAGGGCAAGTACCACGTGCAGCCGACCAGCCCGGGCCCGTCGTCGTCCTCCCCCTCGCCGACGCCCACGGTCTCGACGCCCAGCCCGACGCCGACGTCGAACACCGCGCACCACTCCAGCGGCGGCACGATCCTGCTCGTCATCCTGCTGATCGTCGTCGCGGGCATCGCGCTGCTGCTGATCCTGCGGAAGATCGGCAAGCCGCGCAAGGACGAGAAGTCGAAGAAGGACAAGCCGAAGCACCTCGCGGGCGGCGCCTCCGAGGTTCCGCTGTTCGGCGCGGCGCTGCACCGGCACAACGCCGAGCAGGCGGCGAAGGGCGGCGACTGGCAGCAGGCGATCCGCGAGCGGTTCCGCGCGGTCATCGCGGTGCTCGACGAGCGTTCGCTGCTGCCGGAGCGCAAGGACCGCACGGCCGACGAGGCGGCGCGCGACGCGGGCGCGCTGCTGCCGGAGCACGCCGCGGCCCTGACCGACGCCGCGCGCGCCTTCGACGAGGTCGAGTACGGCGAGTACCTGGGCACGCCCGAGGGCTACGCCGTGATCAGCGCGGTCGACGACGCGATCGGTTCGGCGGTGCGCACGTGACCGGATTCCGCCGCGCCCTGCTCGTCGCCGCCGCCACGCTGATCGCCGCCGCCTCGACCCCGACCGCGTTCGCCGCCTCCGCCTCCCCGTCCAGCACGACGCCGCTCATCTCCCCGGAGAACGACGACGGCATGCTGAACATGCTGATGGAGAACGGGATCCAGTACACGACCTCGACCGCCGCGGACGACGCCACGCTGTACGGCGGCGCCGACACGACGCTGGTGATCGACGAGGACGAGACGAGCATGACCGCGTCCCAGATAGCCGAGCTCGCCTCGTCGACCTGGGGCCGCGTCATCATCCTGAGCTACGACCCGAACCTGATCAGCGCGTTCGCCCCCGGCGTCACGCCCGACGTGCCCACGACCACCGAGGCGTCCAGCGTCATCGATCCCGGGACCGGCTGCGCGCAGTCCGGCTCGACCGCCGCCGGGGCCGTCGTGATGCCCGCGGGCACCGAGACATACGACCTCTCCAAGGCGACCACGTCGGCCACGGCCACCGCGACCCCGACCGCCACCAGCACCGCGCAGCCCGCGTTCACCGACCTGACCGGGTGTTACGCGGTCGGCTCGAAGGGCAATCCGGCGCTGGTGTCCCTGCACGACACCAAGACCGGCGGCGACGTGATCCTGCTGGGCTGGACCGACTTCGTCGAGAACCAATACCTCACCGACCAGGGCGACGCCGCGCTCGCGCTCGGCCTGTTCGGCGGGCACGGCACGCTGGTGTGGCTGGCGCAGCAGTTCACCGAGGACTTCAACCTCAACGGCTGCACCGGCATGGCCTGCGACTCGGGAAACCCTTCCGGCAATCCGACCGCGAACCCGTCCGGGACCGGCAACGGCGCCGAGAGCGGCGGTGGCGGGAACGGCAACGGAAGCGGCAGCGGCGGCAGCAGCCAGGCCGTGACGCTGGCCCAACTGATCCCGCACTGGATCTGGTGGATGCTGCTGCAGCTTCTCGTCGCGGCGGTCGCGCTGGCCTACTGGCGCTCGCGCAGGCTCGGACGCCTGGTGGGCGAGAACCTGCCGGTGAAGGTGCGTGCCGCGGAAACCGTGGAGGGGCACGCGAATCTGTACCGCAGGGCCTCGGCGCACGGACGCGCCGCGGGCCTGCTGCGCAGCGCCGCCGCCCGACGCATCGCCCCGCTGCTCGGCATGCCCGCCGGACCGGCGGGTCGAAAGCCCGAGTCGCTCGTGCACCTGGTCGCCGAGCGGCTCGGCCGCAGCCCCGAACAGGTGCACGCGATCCTGGCGGGCGAGGTCCCGATGACCGAAAGCGAACTGGTGCGGCTGACCGACCAGCTCGACCGATTGGAACAGGAGGTCCGCTCGTCGTGACCGAATCCGGAGCCACCCAGGGTTTCCCCGGGCCCAGCGACCAGACGGACGCCGCGCCGCAGCAGCCGACGTTCGGCCCGCCGCCGCTGATCGCCGACAGCGCGCCGCAGCAGCCGATCCCGGCCACGGTGCAGATTCCGACGTCCACCGGCACCCAGCCGCTCACCCCGACCCGCCCCGCCGTACCGGCCGCGTTGACTCCCGAGGCGCTCGCCGCACGGCAGGCGCTGAAGGCCGTGCGCACGGAGGTCGCGAAGGCGGTCGTCGGCCAGGACGCGGCCGTCACCGGCATGGTGATCGCGCTGCTCAGCCAGGGCCACGTGCTGCTCGAAGGCGTCCCCGGCGTCGCGAAGACACTCCTCGTGCGCGCACTCTCGGCAGCGGTCTCCCTCGACACGAAGCGAGTGCAGTTCACGCCCGACCTGATGCCCGGCGACATCACCGGCTCGCTCATCTACGACGCGCGCACGGCCGAGTTCTCGTTCCGTGAGGGCCCTGTCTTCACGAACCTGCTGCTCGCCGACGAAATCAACCGCACGCCGCCGAAGACTCAGGCCGCACTGCTCGAGGCGATGGAGGAGCGGCAGGTCTCCGTGGACGGCGAGCCGCGCCCGCTGCCCACGCCCTTCCTCGTAGCCGCCACGCAGAACCCGCTCGAGTTCGAAGGCACCTACCCACTCCCCGAAGCACAGCTAGACCGCTTCCTACTCAAGCTGGTGCTGCCGCTGCCCTCCCGCGACGAGGAGATCGCGGTACTCCAGAGGCACGCGGCGGGATTCGACCCGCGCGACCTGCAGGCCGCGGGCGTGAAGCCGGTCGCCGGCCCCGAGCAGCTCGCCGTGGCCCGAGAGGCAGTCCGCCAGGTGACGACGGCCCCTGAGGTACTGGCCTACATCGCCGACCTGGTCCGCGCCACCCGCGCGTCCACCGCATTCGACGTCGGCGTCTCCCCGCGTGGCGCGACCGCGCTGCTCCAGGCATCCCGCGCCTGGGCTTGGCTTTCGGGCCGCGACTACCTGCTGCCGGACGACGTGAAGGCGTTGGCCAAGCCGGTACTGCGGCACCGCGTGCGGCTGCGTCCCGAGATGGAGTTGGAAGGCGTCTCGGCCGACTCGGTCCTCGACTCGATCCTCGCGGCTGTGGTCGTCCCGCGGTGAGTACGGACGGTTCCGGCGTTACCCGGTCAGGCGGCGGCGGAAGCCGAGCCGCACTGAAGGGCGTCGTGCTGACGGGGCGCGCCGGCCTCGCAGCGGGCATCGGCAGCGTCGTCGTAGCAGCCACGTCGGGCCTGCTCCACGTCCCCGGCCTGATCTGCGTCGGCGCGTTCGAAGCCGTCCTGGGCACCGGAATCGCCCTAGACCTGGCCCAGTGCGGCCGGCCACAAGACCTGGAGTTCACCCGCCAAGGCGACACGACCGCACGCCTCGGCACCCAGGCCCAGGTCAGCATGCTGATCCGCAACGGCGGCCGCCGCCACCTCCGCGGCGTCCTCCGCGACGCCTGGCCCCCCAGCGCCGGAAACGCCCACCCGGGCAACGGATCCCCCGCAGCCGGCGGGTCCACTCAAGCCGCCGGACCCACCGCGACAGGCTCCGACGGCGCTGTTGACAGCCCGACCGCAGCCGGAACGGACCGGACCGGGATCGACTCAACCGCCGCTCACGCAGCCGCCGCCGGATCCAGTCGACTCGCCGCCGATCCTGCCGCCGCAGGGTCTGGTCGAACCGCTGGCAATCCTCTCTCCACGGGGTCGCAGCCACCCGGCCAACTCCCCACTGAGCCGCGCCACGAGCTCGACCTCGCTCCCGGCGCCGCCCAATGCATCGACACCACTCTCACCCCGACCCGTCGTGGCGACCGCAGGCCGGACCTCGTCACCGTCCGCTCGATCGGTCCCTTCGGCCTGGCCGGACGTCAGGTCTCGCGCGAGGTTCCGTGGCGCCTGCGGGTGCTGCCGCCGTTCCACAGCCGCAAGCACCTGCCGTCCCGCCTGATGCAGCTGCGCGAGACCGACGGACGCACGCCCGTCCTCGTCCGCGGTCAGGGCAGCGAGTTCGACTCCCTGCGCGAATACGTGATCGGCGACGACGTGCGCTCGATCGACTGGCGCGCCACCGCCCGCCGCAACGACGTCGTCGTGCGCACGTGGCGGCCCGAGCGCGACCGCCACGTCGTCATCGTCCTCGACACCAGCCGCACGTCCGCAGGTCGCGTCGGCGACGAGCCCAAGCTCGACTCCGCCATGGACGCCGCGCTGCTGCTGACGGCAGTGGCCACCCGCGCCGGCGACCGCGTGGACCTGCTCGCCTACGACGACGACCTGCGCACAGCCGTTACCGGAGCTCTCCCCGGCCGCACCCTGGCCGTCTTCAGCGACGCGATGGCGGTGATGGAGCCGGCCCTCGTCGAACTCGACGGCACCGGCCTGGCTCGCCACCTGCTCGGCAAGATCCGCCGCAGGTCCCTCATCGTGCTGCTGACAAGCCTGGACACGGCGTCCATCAACGACGGTCTGCTCCCCGAGCTCCGCCAGCTGACGCGCAAGCACACCATCATCCTGGCCTCGGTAGCCGACCCCCGCATCGCCGAACTGGCGACCGCGCGAGGCTCCGCCAACGCGGTATTCGCCGCGGCCTCCGCAGAACTCTCCCTCAGCGTCCGCCGCCGCACCGCTGACGAACTCTCCCGCATCGGCGTAGAGGTCGTAGACGCCGTCCCGGTCGATTTCGCCCCCGCCCTGGCCGACCGCTACCTGGCCCTCAAGGCCCAAGGCCGCCTCTAGCAACAGTGGTGGGGGAGCTCCCCCACCACTGACTCTGGACAACGCAAAGAGCCCCAAGCCTTATTCAGGCTTGGGGCTCTTTCACAAGTAGCGCGGCGGTGTCCTACTCTCCCACAAGGTCCCCCTTGCAGTACCATCGGCGCTGGCGGGCTTAGCTTCCGGGTTCGGGATGGGACCGGGCGTTTCCCCGCCGCCATGACCGCCGCACGA